>Ga0308169_10000113_pt1 | contig 167225 bp, 131 predicted proteins | sample PhyBR1_2_FD_202139 | JGI IMG/M metagenome (GOLD analysis project Ga0308169, IMG submission 202139) | Phyllosphere microbial communities from UC Gill Tract Community Farm, Albany, California, United States - DLSLSB.R1 | ecosystem: Host-associated > Plants > Phyllosphere > Unclassified | place... | reverse complement strand
GCCAGCTGATGGCGAAATACGATCTGCAAAAGGATTGCGATCCGCAGACCTACGGCATCGGCATCAAGGAACTGTGGGAGATCGACCCGGCCAAACACCAGCCGGGCCTGGTGATCCACTCGGCCGGATGGCCTTTGGAAAACGACACCTACGGCGGCTCGTTCCTGTACCACCTGGAGAACAACCAGGTGGCGGTCGGCTACGTGGTCGGCCTGTCGTACCAGAACCCGTACCTGTCGCCCTACGAAGAATTCCAGCGCTACAAAACCCACCCGGCGATCCGCGGTTTCTTCGAAGGCGGCAAACGCATCTCGTACGGCGCGCGCGCCATTGCCTCCGGCGGCCTGCAGTCGCTGCCGAAGACCGTATTCCCGGGCGGCTGCCTGATCGGCTGCGACGCCGGCTTCCTCAACACCAGCCGCATCAAGGGCAGCCACGGCGCCATCAAGACCGGCATGCTGGCGGCCGAGGCCGCCTTCGCAGCGTTCGGCGAAAACCGCCAGGGCGACGAACTGAGCGCCTATCCTGAGGCCTTCAAGCAGTCCTGGCTGCACGAAGAACTGCACATCGCGCGCAACTTCAAACCGTGGATGAGCAAGGGCCTGGTGATCGGCACCATCATGACCGGCATCGACCAGATCGTGTTCCGCGGCAAGGCGCCCTGGACACTGCACCACAAGCACGCCGACCACGAATGCCTCAAGCCCGCCTCGCACTTCAAGCCGATCGTGTATCCGAAGCCGGACGGCAAGCTGACGTTCGATAAATTGTCGTCGGTGTTCATCTCGAACACCAACCACAGCGAAGACCAGCCGGTGCACCTGACGCTGAAGAACCCGAGCGTGCCGGTCGAAGTCAACCTGGCCAAGTACGCCGGCCCGGAAAGCCGCTACTGCCCGGCCGGCGTGTACGAATACGTGAAGACCGACGAGGGCCGCGACCGCCTGCAGATCAATGCGCAGAACTGCGTGCATTGCAAAACCTGCGACATCAAGGACCCGACCCAGAACATCGTCTGGGTCACGCCGGAAGGTGGCGGCGGGCCGAACTACCCGAACATGTAAGCGTCACGCAGCGCTTATTGTATTGTTGGCTTTGTCTGAAACTTCCTACGCGCCGCCCTCCGATTATCCGATTGGCATAGCGTCTGGCAGGCGTACCATGGACTCCATCGACATTCAGTGCAAGGAAACCAGCATGGGTGAAAACAAGGGCCATAGCGACAAAAATCCGAGCTACCCTGAGTTGGACGACATGGGTTCAGCCGCCAGCCGCGCCGGAGATAACGCCGGCAATCAGCAAAGCGGGCAGCAGGACATTGGAAACCAGCGAAGCGGTAATCTACAAGACAACAGTCAACACAGCATCAGTCAGCAACGCAGTGTTCAGGACAGCAGCAATCAGCAAAGCAACAAGCAAGGCAGCAGCAAGCAAAGCAGTGAGCAGCAAGGCGGCACCCTGCAGCAGGGCCGGCAACAGGGCCAGGGGCAAAGCCAGCAAAAGGGCGGCCAGCATGCATCCGGAGGCACTCCGGCGCTGGACGACCTGAACAAGCAGCAAGGCAACAGTCAGTCGGGGTCGCAGGGTAATGCATCGCAAGCCGACTGGAACAATCTAACGGACAAGGACCGCTGACGCAATGTCACGGCAACCACGATCCCAGGCGCGGTCCTCGCACGAGGCCGCGCCTTTTTCATGGCCTATGCCAGTGCGTCCGCCAGCGGCGGCGCCGGCGCGTCCGGATGCGCGCGCACCAGTTCGAGCAATTGCGCCAGTTGCACCGGCTTGTTGAGGTGGTGCGCGATGCCGGCCGCGGCCGAGGCGGCGCGCGAACCTTCATCGCTCCAGCCGGTCAGCGCCACCAGCAGCGTGTGTTCGCCCAGCAAGCCCTCGGCGCGCGCGCGTTGCGCCACCTGATAGCCGGACATATCGGGCAGGCCGACGTCGAGCAGCACCACGCTCGGGCAGGCATGAGCGATGGCGCGCAGTGCACCGGCGCCGTCGTAGGCGATCACGACCTCGTACCCTTCCATCTCGAGCAGGGCCTGCATCATCTGCGCCGAGTCGACGTTGTCGTCGACCACCAGCACCGTCGTGGCGCCATTCGTTGCCGCCACTGCCGGGACCAACACCTCATCCGGTTGCGGCGCAGGCACGGGCGCATCCTGCGCCAGCGGCAGCACGATCTCGAAGCGCGCGCCGGCGCCGGGGCCGTCGCTATGGGCCTCGATGGCGCCGCCGTGCTGGGTGACCAGGTAACGGGTCAGGGCCAGGCCGATGCCCAGGCCGCTGTTGCCGTTCATGCCGCTGGCGTGCTCTTGGGCGAACATGCCAAACAGCTTCGGCAGCATGGCCGGCGCAATGCCGCGGCCGCTGTCGCTGACCGAGATGGCGACCGTGGCGTCGTCAAGCAGCGTCACTGCCAGCGCGATGCGTCCGCCATCGGGCGTGAACTTGATGGCGTTATTGAGCAGGTTCGACACGCACTGGGCGATGCGCACCGCGTCTACCCGCACCGGCACCGGGGTCGCCGGCAGGCTGGCGCTGAAGCGGTGGCCGGCCGCTTCGATCAGCGGCTGGCAGGTTTCCAGCGCACCGTCGATCACCTGGCGCAAATCGATGTCGGCCAGCTGCAGGGTGAGCTTACTGGACTGGATGCGCGAGACGTCAAGCAAGTCGTCGACCAGGCGCGTCAATTGACCGCTCTGGCGCGCGATGATGGCGGCGGCGCGCTTGACCTTGTCGTCCTTCGGGTCGATCGCGGCGATTAGCTGGGCGGCAGAACGGATCGGCGCCAGCGGGTTGCGCAGTTCGTGCGCCAGCATGGCCAGGAACACGTCTTTCTGGCGGTCCGCTTCGCGCAGCTCGGCTTCGCGCGCCATCAATTCCTGCTGGCTTTGACGCAGCTTTTGACTGGTCGCGCGCAGCTGGCTCATCGCCGAATTCATGAGTTCGATGACGATGCAGTCGACCACCAGGATGCCGGCAAAGAACACCAGCGCAATCAGGTCGCTGCGCTCCATATGCCACAACGCCACCGGCGGACCCATGAAGAATCCCCAGGCTGCAAGCGTGCTCAATGCCGCGACCACCAGGCCCGGACCGAGCCCGACCAGCCAGGTGGTGATCAACACCGCCGGGAAAAACGAAAGGAACGGAAAGCCACGCGCCGGCAATATATTGACGAGCGAAAAGCGCGCCACCAGCGCGATGGCGAACAAGGCCACCGCCAGGGCGTAACGCATGGGCTGGCGCGCAGCTGCCTGGCGCCAGGCGCCACGCGTCGGAGAAAGCATCATGGGGCAAGAAAGAATAGGGGATAGGGCCGTGGCCGGGATGCGACCAACAGCGGCGCGCGAACCCGCGACTCTACACTAAAAGTTCTTGCCTGATAACACCATTGCCATTCCCCCGTTGCCGTATTGAGACGTCAATCCCGGTTCAACTGCGCAAGGCGATCCGCTTTTGCTCGCGCACCGAGCGGTACACTGCCTCGATGATGCGGATGTCGCGCAAGCCTTCTTCGCCGGCCACGATCGGCTCGCGGTTCTGCAACACGCATTGCGACATATGGTCGAGCTGGCCGGCCCACTGGGTCTTGGCAGGGCCCGGCGCCGGTTTCACCAGGGTGTCGTCGCTGCGGTTCCTGCCGACCCACAGCTTGTGACCGTCGTAGCCGGTGGCCGGTTCCATCTCGATGCGGCCCTTTTCGCCCATCAAGAGCAGATGGTTCTGGTTGGCGCTGTACATCGACATGCACGAGCCGATCACGCCGGACGGGAACTCGAGCTGGAATTCGATCATGTCTTCGACTTCCCTGAAGCGCGGATCGCTCTTGTCGGTGGTCTCCTTGGCGTACACGGCGATCGGCTCTTCGCCCACCATGTAGCGCGCCGCCTGCAGCGCGTAGATGCCGATGTCCATCATCGAGCCGCCGCCCGACATCGCCTTCTTCAAGCGCCAGTTGTCGGCGCCGCCACCCATCGTGAAGCCGTGCTCGGAGCGGAAGTAGCGCAGCTTGCCCAGTTCGCCCGAACGGGCGCGCCGCATCGCTTCCAGGTTATGCGGCTCGAAGTGGCTGCGGTAGCCGATCATCAGTTTCTTGCCGGCCTTGCGGCAAGCGGCGATCATCTGCTCGCACTCTTTCGCCGTGAGCGCCATCGGCTTCTCGCACAACACGTGCTTGCCGGCAGCGGCCGCGCGCTCGGTGTACTCCAGGTGCATCGACACCGGCAGGCAGATATACACGATGTCGACGTCCGGGTTGTCGCGGATGGTGTCGAAGTTCTGGTAGTTGTAGATGCCGCGCTCGGGCACGCCATGTTCGGCCGCGACCTTTTTCGCCTTGGCTGGGTCGCCGCTGACCACGGCGACCAGTTTGCTATGCTGGCAGTTCTTGAATTGCGGGATGATGACGCCCAGGCCGTAGCCGCCGAGGCCGACGATGGCATAGCCCAGTTTGCGTCCCGCTTGCTGCGCCCAGGCCGGCATGCCCATTGCGCTCGTGGCCAGCGCGCCTCCCGCGGCCAGCATCAGGCCGCGCCGATTCAGATCGATCATCACCATCTCCTCGTTATCTCGTTGTTGTATGGACAGCTTGCGCGCGGCGCCGCCACGGGCCGCGCACCCCGGTCGTTCATAAGGATACAATTGTTCCGATTGAAATGGTAGCGTTAACACCACGTATGCTCATCCTTCACCAGCCTTGCGAAAGAACCAGCCGATGATCCTGTCCACGATGCGTTTTGCCTCCCTCCCGTCCCTGCGCACCCTGCTCGCCGGCGCCCTGCTGGCCGGCTTTGGCCACAGCGCCATTGCCGCCACGCCCCTGCCCCCTGCTTGCGGCAAAGCGCCGTCGGGCAACATCAGCGCGCAGCGCATCGCTGCCGTGACGCCCAGCCGCAGCGAACCGGGCCTGTACGAAGGTCCGGTCTGGATCAAGGACGCACTCTATTTCTCGGACTTCAGCTTCAGCGAAGGTTTCCCGTCGCGCGTGCGCAAGCTGGCGGCCGACGGCAAGGTGACGACGGCGATCGAGGATGCCGGCGGCAATGGCCTGGCGGTCGACGCCGGCGGCAAGCTGATCGCCGCCACCCACAAGTACAAGGCGCTGTCGCGCTACGACCTGGCGAGCGGCAAGCGCACCCCGGTTGCCGAGCGCTATCAAGGGGAAGTGTTCAATTCGCCGAACGACATTGCCATCGCCAAGGATGGCACGATCTATTTCACCGACCCTGACTTTCAAAAGGCGGCCGCGCCCGGTGGCCAGCCGGTCACCGGCATCTATCGCGTGGCGGTGGACGGCAAGGTGACGCTGGTCGACGGCAGCCGCCACAATCCGAACGGGCTCGTGCTGTCGCTCGATGGATCGACCTTGTATGTGGTGGCGCGCGACGGCGCCATCAGCGGCTATGACGTGAAAGCCAGCATGCCGCAGAAAGGACGCCCACTGGTCACCGGCATCGAGACCGGCGACGGCATGACGCTCGACTGCCACGGCAACCTGTACGCCACCGAGCACGGCGCCAAGCGGGTGCGCGTGTTTTCGCCGCAAGGGCGCGAGCTGGCCACGATCCGGGTCGACGCCAATGTCACCAACGTCGCCTTTGGCGGCAAGGATGGCAAGACGCTGTACATCACCGGCGCCGGCGCCGTGTGGCAGACGCGGCTCGACGTGAGTGGCCTGCCCTACTGAATCACCAGGCGCGGCGCCCGTGCACGCCGAAGTTGTGGCCAACCACCAGCGTGGTGCTCTGCACCAGCGTCGACAAGCCCAGGATCAGTTGCACCATGCGGTCGTCCGGCAGCACCCAGATCTGGCCGCGCGGCTGCTCGGCGCCGGTCGCGGCCATGATCAGCGGCGCCACCCAGGCGGCGTCCTGGTCGACGTCCAGGATCACGGCGTCGGCCGTGGTCTGCATGTACAAATTGCCGCCTTCGGCCAGCGTGAAGCAGACACCGACCCCGGTTTCCTGCGGCTTGAAGGCGTCCTGCATGGCGGCGTTGTGCTCGTCGATCCACAGTTCGACGTCTTGCGGCGTTTCGAGCGCGTCCCAGGGACGGGGTTTGAAGCGGGGTGGCTGGTCTGGCGAAGGATTCATGTGCTGCTTCTAGGAGTGAACGGGCAGTATCTTACGGGATTTTGCGTCGCTGCGGCGGCGCTGTTCTCATGCCCGGCCTTGTGTCAGAATGCCTTGCGACAATAACAAGGAGCCTGAATGAAAGCTGTCTTCGCCGCGTTCACCCTGGGCCTGTGCCTGCAGGCCGGCGCCGCCGTCCCGGCAACAAGCGCGGCCCTACCCGCCTACGCGCTCGACAACACCGAAGTGCGCACCATCCGCGCTACCGAATTGAAACGCGATTACCAGGTCTACGTCGCGCTGCCCGACTCTTACCGCGACGGCAAGCGCAGCTATCCGGTGGTGTTCGTGGTCGACGCCGACTATGCCTTCCCGGTGGTGCGCAACATCGCCCAGCGCCTGCACCGTCACGCCGGCATGGAAGAAGCGATCGTGGTCGGCCTGTCGTATGCCAGAGGCGACACCGGCGTCTACAGCCGCCGGCGCGACTATACGCCGACCACGCCACGGGGCGGCGGGTACCGCTCGGACATGCCGGGCCGCCCGGTGGCGTTCGGCGAAGCCGGCGCCTATGGCCGTTTTGTGACCACGGACGTGTTTGCGCTGATCGCCAAACACTACCGCGCCGACATGAAGCGCAAGATTTTTATCGGCCATTCGTACGGCAGCCTGCTCGGCCTCGACATGCTGCTGGGGCCGGCCCGCACCTTCGAGCACTATATCCTGGGCAGCCCGTCGCTGTGGTTCGACCGCGGCGTCATGTTCGAGCGCGAACGCGCCGCAGCCGGCAGCCGCAAGGATTTGCCGGCCAGCGTGTTCTTCGGTATCGGCAGCCTGGAAACGCTGGCGCCGGGTATGAAGCGTGCGCGCGACGATGAGCATTACGACATGGTGGCCGACCTGCGCGAGTTCGACGCGGCGCTGAACGGCCACCGCTACCCGCAGCTACGCACGCGTGTGAACGTGTTTGCCGACGAAGACCATGCCAGCGTGCTGCCGTTCGTCGTCACGCATGGCTTGCGCGCTTACCTCGTGACAAAGAAATAGACTTACGCGACGTCGAGGGTGTGCAGGCGCACGTCGACCTGGCCATCCTCGATCAGCAGTTCGCCCACCGACACCGGCAGCTTGAAGCGGCGCCGGCCGGCGCTGCCCGGGTTCACGTACAGCACGCCGTCGCGCCGGGTGAAGGATGGCTTGTGCGAGTGTCCCGCCAGCACCACGCGCACGCCCTCGGCGACCGGATCGATCGCCAATTCCTTGAGGTCGTGGATGATGTGGATGATGACGCCGCCCAAGGTCATGCTGATCGACTCGGGCAACTCCCTGGCCCAGGGGCCGAGGTCGTTATTGCCGCGCACGGCAGTAAGCGGGGCCAGCGTCGCGAGCTGGTCCAGCGTGGCCGGGTCGACGATGTCGCCGGCGTGCACGATGTGGTCGCTGCCCCGCAGGTAGTCGAACGCCTGCGGGCGCAACAAGGCATGGGTATCGGAAATGAGGCCAACCCGCATGCGTGGCTTACCCGCGCTTGCTACCGGCCATCTTGGCCGTCGTATAGACCGAGTACAAGGCCGCAATACCGACCAGCACATACACGACGCGGGTCAGCGCGCTGCCCGGACCGAACAGCGTGGCGACCATGTCGACATTGAACAGGCCGACCATGCCCCAGTTCAGGCCGCCGATGATCAGCAGCGCCATCGCCAGGTAGTCGAGCGCGGACATGGCCGAGCGTTGGTGCGAGCGCACGGCCACCCGGCGCTCGGGCATGGAACGGCGGTCCATGGTTGGTGCATTGATTGTTGCCATCACAGCCTCCTTGGAAAGCGTTGGATCGTCCGGGACGCATGTCCCGGCCCTTGCAACAATACTAGCAAAAGTTAACCGACACGCTCGCACGCGTTGCGCGATACCGGTGCGCGCCGCAACAGGCCGCTCAACCCTTCCAGGTACGCGCCAGGCCGGTGTCGGCGTGGATCCAGCCGCCGCGCGGACCGGAGCGATAGTAATAACCGACACCGCCGCCGCGGAAGCTGCGGATCAGGCCGCCAAGCACTTCCTCGTTCAGCTTGGCCAGGCGGATGTCGGCCGCCTTGCCCACCAGGTGCAGCGACTTGCGTGCGGCCGGGATGCCGGCTTCCTGCAGGCGCTGGTTCGAGGCCGGCGTGCGGTAGCCGGACAAAATCTCGATCGGCTGCGTCATGCCGTAGCGCGCGATGAAGGCCTGGGTGCTCCACAGCATCTCAAGCAGCTTGGGATCGATCGGCGCGGTCTCGCGCCCATTCACGTCGCGCAGCAGGTGGCACAGCTCCTGGTACGCCGACTCGATCACCTCGCCATCCTTCCAGTACAACAGCGTGGCTTTTTCATTGCTTTGCGGACGCGTCACGCTGAGCGTGCGCGGCTTGATCCAGAACTCGAGATCGAGCGCTTGCGAATCGAACAGGTCGGGCGGCGGCTGAAGCTCGGTGGCGCTACCGGTCAGGGGGATACCGAGGGTGCCGGCGGCGCCGAGGGCGGCCAGGCGGGCGCCCTGGTAAAGAAATTCTCTGCGTGAAGCCATGGGGTGCGGGGCCGCTGCTTATGCGGTACTCATCATTGCGATGGCGCTTACTATAACTGATCGGAACAGCGCACGGCAGCAACCCAAAGGTAATTGCGCTGCAATTTCAGTCGCTGCAGTTGCAGAAGCGCTTGCGGGCGTTGGCATCGCAAGCGCCGTCGAGACGCTTCCATAGCAAATCGCATTCGAGGCCGAAGCAGGACTTTTCCTTGCCGGCATTGAGGTAGCCGTGGCGTTCGAAGAAGGCGCTGGCGCCGGCCGGGCTGTGCAGGTGCAGCTTGGCGATGTTGAGCGCGCGCGCCTGCTCTTCCAGCGCCGCCAGCATGGCGCGGCCTACGCCGCAGCGCAATGCTTCCGGCAGCACGTAGCACAGCGCCACCTTGCCGGCCGGCGTCAACAGCGCCATGCCGACCAGTTGCCCTTCGCTTTCGGCGACCAGGGCGTAATTGGCGGGGGACGAGAACCACCCGAGGACCGTGGCCGGCGTCTTGTTGCCGAGCCACGCATCCAGCACGGCCGGTTGGTCGCGATGCTCGTCGCGGCAACCTTCCTCGATGGAGCGCCGCAGCAAGGCGCAGGCGGCCGGCGCATCGTCAGGGAGCGCCCTGCGAATCTGAATACGCGTGGACATCACTTCTCTATTAAATTAAGCACAGTACGATAAGCAAAAACGTCATCGTCAATTTGCGGCAACCGGCCGTGTCTCACATGCGTGAAGGCGGTTGCAAGGGAGCGCCGCCGACGCGTCGCAATGGCCTCGACTATACACCGAAACCGCAAGCGTCTGCTCGACAGGGCCGCAAGCGCGTGCTGTGAATAAGGTTATGACGAAAGTATTGTTCCGTAAGTGGGAGAAATTAGGGAACATGCACACTGTCATCACTCTTCCCACAAGCGAGAACCTTATGCGCAATTCCACTCCCAGCCTTGTACGACGCGCGTTGCTGGTCCTGGCCATGGCGGCCGGCAGCACCCTGTCGGTGCAGGCCGCGGCCCAGTCCGAACTGCTGAATGTGTCGTACGACGTGGCGCGCGAGCTGTACAAGGACATAAACCCGGCCTTCATCGCCGCCTACAAGGCGCAGACCGGCCAGAGCGTCACCGTCAAGCAGTCGCACGGCGGCTCGAGCAAGCAGGCGCGCGCCGTGGCCGATGGCCTGGAAGCGTCGGTGGTGACGATGAACCAGGCCAACGACATCGACATGCTGGCCGACCGTGGCCTGGTGGCGAAAGACTGGGCCAGGAAGTTCCCGAACAATGCGGCGCCGTATTACTCGACCATGGTGTTCCTGGTCCGCAAAGGCAATCCGAAACGGGTGCGCGACTGGCAAGACCTGGCGCGTCCCGGCGTGCAAGTCATCATCCCGAATCCGAAAACCGCCGGCAACGGCCGCTACACCTATCTGGCGGCCTGGGGCTCGGTGATCAAGAAAGGCGGCAACGAAGCCCAGGCGCGCGAACTGGTCGGCAAGATCTTCAAGAACGTGCCGATCCTGGACGGCGGCGGGCGCGCGGCCACCACCACCTTCACCCAGCGCCAGATCGGCGACGTGCTGGTGACGTTCGAAAACGAAGTAAGCATGGTGCGCGCCGAATTTGGCGACGATTTCGCGGTCGTGTATCCGGCCACCTCGATCCTGGCCGAGTCGCCGGTGGCGGTGGTTGATAAAGTGGTCGACCGGCGTAATGTGCGTCAGCCGGCGACGGCTTATCTGAATTACCTGTATTCGCCAGCCGGCCAGGAATTCGGCGCCAAGCATTACATGCGGGTTCGTAATGAAACCGTGATGAAGAAATACGCGGCCAATTACAGGCCGGTCAGCCTGTTCACCGTGGACGAGGTATTCGGCGGCTGGCGCGCAGCGCAGAAACGCCACTTCGACGATGGCGGCGAATTCGACAAGATCTACCAGGCCAAATAAATACTGGATATATAAACAGCCCTGCTCTTGCGGGGCTGTTTTTATTGAAGGGTTAGCTCAGCCATTATGTTGACTATCCGGCGCATTGAAAATTCTCATTAGTTATTTCATTTAATAAATTAATTCTGCCAAGGTGTCACATTTCGATAAAAATCTTCTGCCCTTTATCGAAATTTTCTTGTGCGCCATAGACATGTACCGGTTTGTAATGCTATCTTTCAACTCTCTGTAGTTGCTCCACAGATAGATGTTGACGGCGCCGCCCGGCGCTTGTGACGCTCAACTCACCCGAATCCAGACCGCCAATGATCAAGAAATTGTTCGCCACCGTCGTGATGTCGTTCTCGGCCGCTGCATTCGCAGTGCCGTTCGGCTCGCAGTCGGTCCTCGTAGTGGAAGACGGCACCGGCAAGGTGCTGATCGAAAAGAACGCCGACCAGGTCGTGCCGATCGCCTCGCTGACCAAGCTGATGACCGCCATGGTCGTGCTCGACGCCAAGCTGGACATGGACGAACAGATCGAAATCGACCGCAGCGACGTCGACACCGTCAAGTTCAGCAGTTCGCGGGTGCCGGTCGGCGCCAGCATCTCGCGCCGCGACGTGCTGCACCTGGCCCTGATGTCGTCGGACAACCGTGCCGCCGCCGCCCTGGCGCGCACCTTCCCCGGCGGGCGCGAAGGCTACAAGGCCGCCGTGCGCCGCAAGATCGCGCAACTGGGCATGACCCAGACCGCGATCGAAGAGCCGACCGGCCTGTCGCCGCACAACCGCTCGACCGCGGTCGACCTGGTCAAGATGGCGACCGCCTCGACCAAGTATCCGGAAATCGTGCGCATGACCACCGAGTCGAAAGACATCATCGACATCAACGGCCGCGGCGTCGAATACCGCAACACCAACCGCCTGGTCGGCGCCAAGGGCTGGGACGTCGGCCTGTCGAAGACCGGCTTTACCAACGAAGCGGGCCGCTGCCTGATCATGAACATCAAGGCCGCCGGCAAGAACGCGACGCTGGTCCTGCTCAACGCCGGCGCCTCGTCGGCGCGCGTGATGGACGCGCTCAACATCCGCCGCTTCATCAGCGGCGACGAACCGGCCGCCCGCGTGGCGCGCGCCGCCACCGGCGGCCCGCGCATCAAGGCCAGCGCCGGCCGCGCCAGCGCCAAGGCCAGCACCCGCGTCAAATCGGGCGCCAAGGCCAAGGCGGTCAAGAACCGCAAGCAGGCCAAGGTCAAGACCACGCGCAAGCGCCGCGACTAAGGCGTCAAAGCATCACCGCAAGGGGCCCGACCGGGCCCTTTTTCATTTTTCCAATCGGTGTCAGTGCCGACAAGTGGACACGGACTGAACATTGGCCGGCGCCAAGCGGCTGAATCCAGATCTTTACAGTTGAACTCGTGTCCACTTTTCGGCACTGACCCCGCTATTGGTTGAACTCGTGTCCACTTTTCGGCACTGACCCCGGTATTGCGCCAAAGACGTTGTTGCGCGCGACAGCGCCGATTATTTTCCAGGCGTCGACGTCGGGCTGGCGCAGGCATTCAGGGTCGAAGCTGGTGCGGGTGGCGTCGCCGGCGGCCCAGGTGCGCAGTGCGCGCAAGAAATCCGCAGGTGCGGTCAAGGCCGTCGAGCCCGGGTCTGGACTGTCTGGGCCTCCTGCTTCGCGCTCGCGCCAGCCGGGCACCGATCGCGCCGCGCCCTCTTCGTCGCCGAAGGTGTAGCGCAGCACGGCGCCGTCGACCAGTTGCAGCACGATGGCGTTGCGCACGAAGCCGCTGTGCACGCCGCCTTCGGCACTCGTCGCCAGATAGCGCGTCATGATGCGCACCAGTTCACCCTGACGTTCAGGATGGAACGCGGTACTGAAGCGGCATCCGCCAGCCAGCAGGCGGGGGTAGGTCATCGGCTGTACGTAGCGCATGCCGGAGGGCGTCAGCAACACTGTCACCCGCGCGACCCTGGCGGCGTCGGGCACCAGGGGCGCCGGCGCGGGCGCGGCGGCCAGGGCCACATGCAGGACGCCGAAAGAGAGGATGCCAATACCACCCGCCAGCCAACGCTTCGCTTTCATCACTGCTCCTATCCGATCAGTTCCTGTAGTCCGCTGGTGCGGTGGGTGCGCTGCGCGATCGCGTCGAACAGGACCTCGCCGGCCGGCGTCACCAGGGTGAACGCCTTGCTGGCGCGCGTGATGCCGGTATAGACGAGCTCGCGCGTGAGCACCGCGTTGCGCTCGCGCGGCAGCGCCAGCACCGTGTGGCTGAATTCCGAGCCCTGCGATTTATGCACCGTCATCGCGAACGCCGTTTCCACATTGCGCAGGCGCGTGGCCAGCACGCTACGCACCTTGTCGCCTTCCAGGAAGTACACGCGCAGCGCGCCGGCGCGCGCCGGATCCGGCAAGGTGACGCCGATGTCGCCGTTGAACACCGACGTGGCGTAGTCGTTGCGGGTGACCATCACCGGCCGCCCGACGTACCACTCGCCGCCGCGGCGCAGCAGGCGTGCCGACTCCAGGCGCTTTTCGATCGCTTCGTTCAGGCCCGCCACGCCCCACTCGCCGTCGCGCACCGCGCACAGGATGCGGAATGCTTCGAAGCGCTGCAGCACGGTGCGTACCCATGCGTCATGCTCGCCCTCCTGCCCCTCAATCAAAGCCTCCAGATACGGCGCGTAGCCGCCCAGCGCCAGTTGCAGCAGCTGTGCGCCTTGCGCGCCTTCGATCCAGCGTACGCTGTCGTCGCCGGCGCGCAGCACGGCTTCGACGCGTGCGGCGTCGCCCGCGTTCACCGCCAGCGCCAGCTGCCCGATCGGGCCGCCGAAGCGCCGGCTGTGACGCAGCATCACCGTCTGCTGCGCCAGCGGACCGCCGGCGCCCGCGTACTGCGCCGGAATCGTTTCGCCGCTGGCCGCCGCCACATACGCCAGCGTGTCGGCGTCGTAGCTGCCGTCGTGGGCGTCGTGACACAGGTCGCCCAGCACCGCGCCTGCCTCGACCGAGGCCAGCTGGTCCTTGTCGCCCAGCAGGATCAACGTGGCGGTCGGTGGCAACGCATCGAGCAGGCTGGCCATCATCTCCAGGTGCACCATCGACGCTTCGTCGACGATCAACACGTCGACGTCGAGCGGATTGCCGCGGTGGTGGGCAAAGGCGCGCGTGTCGGGACGCGCGCCCAGCAGGCTGTGAAGCGTGCGCGCCGCGCCCATGCGGCCGGTGAGCTCACGCAGCGGCAAACGGTCGCCGACGCGCTCGGCCAGGTCGCCCAGCGCCTTGTCGATCGACTGCTTCAGGCGCGCCGCCGCCTTGCCGGTAGGCGCGGCCAGCGCCACGCGCTGACGCCCGGCTTCGGGCGCGGTCGCAAACAGCAGCGCCAGCAAACGCGCCACGGTATAGGTCTTGCCGGTGCCGGGACCGCCGGTGATGATCGCCACCCCACCGCGCAAGGCGATGGCGCAGGCCAGCTTTTGCCAGTCCGGGCCCTGCATGTCGGGCTGTTGCGGGAACAGCGTATCGAGCCAGCCGCGCACCGCCGCCAGGTCGACCGGCAGCGCGGCTTCGGCGCGCTCGCGCACGGCGCGCGCCACCTGCGTCTCGTCGCGCCAGTAGCGGCGCAGGTACAGCCGCTCGCCATCGAGCACCAGCGGCTGGTCGTAGTCGAACGCCGTGCGCTCCCACACCTGCTCGCAGCCGGCCAACAGCGTCTGCCAGCCCTTGACGCCTTTCGGCAGCGGCGCCGCGCTTTCGGCCAGCGCGCGCCACGCATCCTCGCTCCAGCCCAGCAGCGGCGCCAGGCCGGCGCCGGAATCAGCCAGGTCGGCCAGCCCGATGCAGCTGTGGCCATGGCCTTCGAGTTCGGACAGCACGGCCGCGGCCAGCACCAGCGGCGGCGGCGCGTTGCCGAGCGAGGCGATGAAGCGTGCGAAGGCATTCGACAGGCGGCGCAATTCGCCCGCCTCGGTGAGTTCGCCCAGCGCCGTCCACAATGCGTCGATGTTGGCGGCCTGGCTTGGCTTAGGTTTGGCCATGGTTCTTGTCCAGCAGTCGTTCGAGTTGGTCCAGCAATTCCAGGTCGGGCGCCAGCACGCAGCAGCCGTGGGTCTCGGGGTTGGCGATCCCGCGCAGGAACAGAAACAGCGCTCCGCCCAGCTGGTACTCGGGTTCATAAGCGTCACCCAGGCGCGCCTTGAGCAAGCGGTGCAGCGCCAGCATGTACAGCGTGCCCTGGATGTCGTAGCGGTGCGCCGCCATGCCGGCTTGCATCGCCAGGCGCGTATAGGCGGCGTCGCCGGTGCCCAGCGCATTCGATTTGTAGTCCAGCACCCAGTAGCGGCCGTCGATCTCGAACACCAGGTCGGCGAAGCCCTTGAGCATGCCGTGCAGCGTTTTCTCGGGCAGCGTCGGACGTTCGATCGCGCCCAGCAGATGGCGGCGGCACAGGGCGTCGAGCTGCGGCAGGTCGAGCCGCTCGCTGGGGAACCAGAATTCCATCTCGGGCAGCACCGGGCCAAGTGCGCTCAAGGCCCGGCCCAGCGGCGGCAAGGACGTGCCGACAATCGCGTGCAGCCAGGCCAGCGCATCATCCATGCGATGACCCCAGCCGGCGCGCTCGATGCGTTGCCTCAGCCTCGGTTCGCAGTTCGGGTCTTGCAGGCAATCGAAGCCTTCGCGCGCCAGCCATTCGAGCTGCTCGTGCAGGAAGTTGCCTGGCACCGAGCCGCGCGGGAAGCGGTGCCACGGCGCGTCTTCGATGCGCGGTGGATTGACGATCTGCGGCGCTTCTTCCATCAGCGTCTGTTCCTGGGCGCGCATCGGCGCCGGCGGCGCCACCGCATGCCGGGTCAGCGAAGTAAACGAGCCGACCGCCCAGTCGCGTTCGAACTGGGCGTGGTAGCTGGGGGCGTCCAGCAGTTCTGGGCGCGCATCGTGGCGCCGCAGCATCGTCACGCCTTCGGGCGGATCGAGTTGGTGCAGCGCGATGCCGTCGACGCCGGCGCGCAGGCGCTCGAAGCGCGCGCCCAGGTCAGCCGCCGCAATGGCGTCGCCGCCGTTCAAAAGGTAGCCAAGCGCCGACTCGTGCAGCCGGTTCTCGCCCTTGCGTCCGGCCGCCACCGCCGCCGCGCCCAGCCACAGGAAGTGACGCGCGCGCGTCACCGCCACGTACAGCAGGCGCAGGTCTTCCTCGATGCGGGCGCGGTCCACGGCTTCCAACGCATCATCGGTCAGCGCCAGGTCGAGTTGGCGCGCGCCCTCCAGGTCGACATATTCGAAGAAGGCGCGGTTGCGGCGATCGGTGCGCCGTGCGGTGACCGCAAACGGCAGGTACACCAGCGGATACTCCAGGCCTTTCGACTTGTGCACCGTGACCACCTTCACCAGTTCGGCATCGCTTTCCAGGCGCAGCACGCGTTCGTCGCCGCCCGAGCCGAGTCCTTCGATCTGTTCGGCGAACCAGCGCGTCAGGGCTTGTTCGCCCTCCAGCTGGGCGCTGGCTTCCTGCAGCAGTTCGGCCAGGTGCAGCAGATTGGTGAGGCGCCGCTCGCCGCCCGGCTCGGCCAGCAGGTGCGCCGGCAAGCCCAGTTCATGGATGAAGCTGCGCAGCATGGCCAGCACGCCGCGCCGCTGCCAGATGCCGTGCAGGTTTTTCAGCTGCTCGACGCGCGCTTCCCACGCCAGTTCGTCGTGCGAGAAGCGCGCCAGTTCGGCCAGGCCCAGGCCTGCAGTCGCGGTGGCAAACGCCGCGCGCGCCAGGCCGCCGTCGAGCGGATTGGCGACTGCGTACAGCCAGCGCAGCACGTCGGCCGCTTCTTCGCTTTCGACCACCGAATCCTTGTCGGACAGGTAGACGCTGGCCACCTTGCGCCGCGCCAGCGCGCGCCGGATCGACGCCGCTTCACGCCGGTCGCGCACCAGGATCGCAATATCGGCCGGCATCAGGCGCGTGAAACCGTCGTCGTCTTCGAAGCCGACCCGCTCGTCGTTGAGCAGGCCGACGATGTGCTCGGCGCAGTGCTGGGCAAAGAAGTCGCGGTAGTCGTCGGCCTTCAAATCATCGCGGCAGGTGGTGCACACCGCGAGCGCCTGCAGCTCGCCATCCACGCCCACCAATTGCTTGCGGTGGCCCTTGGCGTCGACCGCCTCGAACGGCAGCGGATTGTCTTCGCCGCGGCGGAAGCGGAACGCGCCGGCCGCGTAACCGCCGCCATCGCCCTTGCCTTCCGCATGCAAGAACAGCTGGTTCACCGCGCGCACCAGCGGCGCGGTCGAGCGGAAGTTGGTGCCAAGCTGGTAGTGACGCCCGCTGGTGGCGCGCCGCGCCGCCAGGTAGCTGTGGATGTCGGCGCCACGAAAGCCATAGATCGACTGCTTCGGGTCGCCGATCAGGAACAGGCCCCGTTGCGGGTCGTTGTCGGCGACACGGTACAGCAGGTCGAAGATGCGGTACTGGTCGGGCGAGGTGTCCTGGAATTCGTCGACCATCGCCACCGGATACTGGTCGACGATGCGCTGGCGCAGCGCGGCGCCGTTCTCGCCTTCCAGCGCCGCTTTCAGGCGTTCGAGCATGTCGGCGAAACCGAACTGGCGGTTGCGCCGTTTGAGTTCCTGCATGCGCGCGCCGATATGGCCCGCCGCGTGGCGCAGCAGCGCATGCGCGATCGGGTCGATCGCGTTCAATGCTTCCTGCAGCGCGCTCGTGGCGTCGAAACATTCCGGCACGTCGGCAGAGAAATTCTTGCTGAACGCGTCCTCGATGCCGCCGGGCGTCAGGCGGCGCCAGGCGGTGTCGTTCAGCTCCGGCATGTGCAGCGCCGGGTCGTTGGCCCAGGCGCGCAGCGCGTCGAACCATTTGACGAGCGAATCGGGACGCATCTTGGTGCCGTTGAAGCACTTGGGATCACCCCCGCGCCGCTGTTCGATCCAGTGCTGCATGGCGTCGGCGCGTTCGCTCCAGCCGTTTTTCAGGCGCGCCAGTTCGGCGCGCTGCTCGCGCGCCACGCGCGCCACCAGTTGCCCGAGCGGCTCGGTTGCGACGTCGCCCAACAGCGCGCCGCGATGCACCAGCTCGCGCACGCCGCGCTTCATGTCCTCCACATCTTTCCAGGTGCCCAGCACCGCACCCAACGCATCGGCGCCGAGCGGATACACGTGCTGGCGCCAGTAGTCGTGCGCCGCGTCCTCGAACAGCAGCCGCTCGTCGCTCACCAGTTCCTCGTCGAACAGGCTGCCCGAATCGAACGCGTGCTCGCGCAGCATGCGCTGGCACCAGGCGTCGATGGTGAAGATCGCCGCTTCATCCATCGTCTCTGCGGCCAGCATCAGGCGGTGCGCGGCGATGCTGCGCTCACTGCCCTGCGCATAGCCGTCGGCCAGCGCATCGAGGTAAGGGTCGTCGAGATCGAGTTCGCCGCGGAAGAACGCGGCCGCCTGCACCAGGCGCTCGCGTACCCGGTTGGCCAATTCGCGCGTGGCGGCGCGGGTGAAGGTCATCACCAGGATCTCGGACGGCAGCAACGGCCGCACGAAAGCGTCGTCGCCACCGTGGCCCAGTACCAGGCGCACGTACAGGGCGGCGATGGTCCAGGTCTTGCCGGTGCCGGCCGAGGCTTCGATCAGGCGCGAGCCGTGCAAGGGGAAAATCAGCGGTTCGAGTTTGCTGCTCATGCTTGTCAGCTTTCCTGCAGGGGCTTGATCGTCAGCGCATTGTTCATCCAGTGCGCCAGCGGTCCATAGAGTTCTTCGGCCAGTTCGGGCCAGCCGCCGGCCGCGCGCAGGGCGTCGAAGTCGGGCCACAAACGCGCCAGGCACAGGTCTTCGACTTCGCCCGACAGCTCGAAGCCGCCGTCGTACACGGGGCGCGCATCGCTCTCGGCCAGGTGCGCCAGCGCGGTGCGGCACGCCACCGGCAGCGGGCTGTCCATATTCGCGCGCCACAGCCGCGCCAGGTCGCGCAGCACCGCCAGCGAATCGTCCTGGGTCAACGGCGCCATTTCGACCACCGCGTCGCGCGCGACCAGGTAGCCGGCCACCGGCGCGCCCGCGGCGGCGCTGGCAAGCTGCCGTAGCCAAGGCCCGATCAACTTGTCGCCGCGCGGTTTGCCGTTGCGATCCAGCACACGCGACGACAACTGCATCAGCCACGCGGTCTGCTCGTCGTTCTGGCGCAGGCGGTCGATCCAGTCGTCGAGCGGCACGCCATCGAGTTCGAACGATACGGCCAGCTTGGGCGCGGCCAGCGGGAAGCGCGCGCCCAGGCGCAGCCACTCGGTGCGCACCGGCACCAGGCTGCCCACCAGCTGCTCCTGCCACATGCGGCCCAGCAGCCCGATCGGCAGCACGCCTTCACGCGCCAGCCGCGCGGCGCGTTCGACCAGCGTGGCGCGTACTTCCTCGATCGCTTCCGGCTCGCCGCTGTCGTCGAGCAGGTGGTCTTCGATCTGGAAGCGCTCGAGCGCGTCGAGCGCAAACGGCTCTTCGTCTTCGCCCACTTGCGCCGCATCGGCGAACACCACGCCCAGGCGGCGGCGGAAGAAGTAGCGCGCCGGCTGGCGCAGGAAGCTGGCCAGTTCGCCCAGCTTGAGCACGAAGTCGGGCTCGAGTTCATGACGTGGCAGGGCATCGACCGCGGCGTCATCCTCCTTGACGCGGTGCGCCGAGCGCCATTCGCCGGCATAGGTCAACAGGCCGCCGCGCTGGAAGTAACGCCGGCTGAACGGCTGCAGCGCATGTTCGGTCGTGCGCTCTTCCAGGTCGAGATCCCAGCCGGCGGCCAGGTAGTCGCGCAGCTGCGCCACCAGCACCGACGGCGGCTGCTCGCTGTTGTCGCGCACATTGCGCCCGACCCAGCTGACGTAGAACTTGTCGCGCGCCGCAAGCAGCGCTTCGAGCATCAGGTAGCGGTCGTCGTCGCGGCGCGAGCGGTCGCCCGGACGCGCCATGCCGGGCAGCGCCAGCAAATCGAAATCCGAGTGGCGCGCGCGGCGCGGGAAGTCGCCGTCGTTCATGCCCAGCAGGCATACCACGCGGAACGGCACCGCGCGCATCGGCATCAGCGTGCAGAAGGTCACGCCACCGGAGACGAACTGGTGGTTCAGGGTCGGCTGGTCGAGTTCATTGAGCCACGCTTCGCGCAGCACGCCGAGCGGGACCGGTTCGTCGAAGCCGGCCGAGTCGCAGGTCTCGAGCCAGCACTGCAGCGCTTCACCCAGGCCGGCCAGGGTCAGGCGGTCCGCTTCGTCGCTGGCGGCGTAGAAGCACGACAGCATGTCGCGCGCCGCTTCGCCCCATTGGCCCGGGGTGCGCGGCTTATCGAGCGCGGCGCGCCAGTTGAGCAGGCAGTCGACCAGCTGCGCCAGCGAGCCGGCCAGGGCCGCATCCAGGCCGCCGACTTCGGCGTACGGTTCGATCTCGCCGAAGCTGGCTCCGGCGCCGCTGGCGTAACCGAGCAGCATGCGCCGCACCCCGAAGATCCAGGCGTTCTGCTCACCCGCCATGCCCAGGCCCAGGCCGGCGCGGTGATCGTGGTCCAGGCCCCAGCGCACGCCGGCGCCTTCGATCCAGCGCCCCAGCACGGCCAGGTCTTCGTCGCCCAGGCCGAAGCGCTGCGCCACCGCCGGCACGTCCAGCAGGTCACGCACCTCGCTCTGGCGGCAGCGCTGCTGCGGCAGGCGCAGCAGCCATTCGAGCGACACTAGCAACGGATTCACGCTGCGGTCGCGCACGTCGCCGATCTCGAACGGGATGTGACGCGGGTCAAGGCGGCGGTGCTGGTCGAACACCGCGTGGATCGCCGGCGAGAAAGTGTCGATGTCGGGCACCATCACGACCACGTCGCGCGGACGCAGCAGGGGATCGTCGGCGAACCACGACAACAGCTGGTCGTGCAGCACCTCGACTTCGCGCTGCACGCTGTGGGTTACATGGAATTCGATCGAGCGGTCGCTCGCTTCAGGGGGCACATGCGGATGCTCGGACAGCGGCACCAGGTCGCGCACCGCAGCCTGGGCTTGCGCGAGCAAGGTGGCGCCGTCGTCGTCGGCAAACAGGTCGACCCGCATGTGCGGGCTTTCACCAGCGGCGCCGGCGTCCTGGTTGTCGAATTCGTCGAGCATGCGCACGAAGTCGCGCCCCTGGCGTCCCCAGCTTGCCAGCAACGGATGGCTGTGCGCATGCAGTTCTTCGATCGGGATCGCGCCCAGGTCGGCGCCATCGCGCAGCGGCTGGCGGCGACGCGCGGCCTTGAGCAGTTCGCGTCCTTCGATGATGTCGCCCCAGTAGAAGCGGCACGGATTGGGCACCGCGAACAGCACCTGCGTGTGCTGCGCCAGCGCGGCAATCCCCTGCAAGGTCTGGTACGGCAGGGTCGACATCCCGAACAGCACTACCCGGCGCGGCGAGCGGCTGGCCGGTGGAACGCCCTGCTCGACCGCCGCCAGGAACTGCGCGTGGATGGTGGCGCGCCCGCTCGCGCGCTGCTCTGGCGGCAGGCTCTCATGCACCGCGCGCCACAGGCAGGCCTGCCAGCGCTGTTCCGGCGCCAGCGGCAGCGGCTCGCCACTGGCGCGGCGCAGCTGGTCGCGGCCCTCGGCCCAATCCTGCAGCCAGTCGGCGCGGTACACCTGGTACTGGTCGTACAGATCGGCCACGCGCTCGGCCAGTTGCAGGCGGCGCTCGGCGTCGCCGTCGGCCAGGAAGCGCGCCAGCGGTTCGTAGCCATCCTGCTGCAACAGCGTCGGCAACAGGCGCATCAGGCGCCAGGTCAGCGGGTCCTTGTCGAACGGCGCGCGGCGCGGCACCCGCTCGCGCCCCAGCATGTCGCGATAGGCTTCCCACATGAAGCGCGCCGGCAGCGCCACGCGGGTGGCGGCGCACACGCCCATGTCCTCGGCCAGCGCGATTTTCAGCCATTCGGCGACGCCGTTGGACTGCACCAGGAAGACTTCTTCTTCCAGGGGGCCGAGCGGATGGTTGCGCAGCCAGTCGAAGACGGCGCTGCGCAGCAGCTCCATCTGGTTGCCGTGCAGGATCAGCAGGCCGGGAGAAATAGGAGAAGACATGCGAGTGATTGGATGCCGATGAAGGCCGTCGAGCTGGGGCCACAGGATACCGCGTTTGCGGGTCCGGCGAAAGCTCGGCTCAGCCTTGCGCGACAACGTTTGTCGCGTCGATTCTCCCCGCTCGCCTTTCGCTAACGGTCCGGCGCGCAGGCGTCACACGTAGCAGGCGCTAGCGCGGCCGGTGCATCTGGAACAGCTGCTCGGGACCGATCGAGAAATAATCGGCGGGGCCGCCGCCGCGCAGGATATGGCCGGCGGCGGCCGTATCGTAGACGCCGTCACGGAGCGACGCTTGTGCGATATGCACGCCGACCACTTCGCCCAGCACCAGCCAGGTCGGCACCACGTCGCCGTCGGCGCGCTGCAGCTGGATGATCTGCGTGACCTTGCACTCGAACGCGACCGGGCTTTCGGCCACGCGCGGCGGCTTGACCAGGCGCGATGGCGCCGGCGTGAGTCCGGCCAGCGCGAATTCGTCGACCTCGGGGGCGACGGCCGCACAGCTGGCGTTCATCGCTTCGGCCAATGGACGGGTCGCCAGGTTCCAGACGAATTCGCCGGTTTCCTGGACGTTGCGCAGCGTGTCCTTGGCGCCGATGCTGGCGAAGCCGACGATCGGGGGGATGTAGTTGAAGGCGTTGAAGAAGCTGTACGGCGCCAGGTTGAGCGCACCGGTATTGCTCAGCGACGAGATCCAGCCGATCGGGCGCGGGCCGACGATGGCATTGAAGGGATCGTGAGGCAGGCCGTGACCGAGGCGCGGTTCGTAGAAGTGGATCGACATGAATGCAAGCTCGTTGGCAGGAAGGAGCGTTTATTATGCCCTGTCGACCCATACCGCGTTTGGCAATGCCGGCGCCGCGGCAATCCAGGCCAAGCCGGGATTGCCGCCTCCGGGAACACGCCCTCCATCATTACCGCCCATCGCTGGCCCTGCACCCGAACTGCGCCGACACCTCACGCTCGATACGCAGCAACAGCGCCCGCAGCCGCGCCACCAGCGAGCGCGCCTGGGCAGTGCCGGCCGGCGCCACGGTAGCGGCCCCGCCATCGGCGCGGTTCACATGCGCCGCCCTCCCCGGCTGCGCCTCCAGGTCCTCGCACACATCGCCAAACGTCAACGCCCCCACCGCGCGCGCCGCCGATTTCAGTTGATGCGCCAGGCTGGCCGTGTGAAGCAGGTCGCCACCGGCCAGCGCCGCCTCGATCCCGCCCAGGTTTTCGCGCGCCGTCTCCAGGAACAGGTACGCGTATTTGCGCATGCGGTCGGTGTCGCCGCCGGCGGTCGCGGCCAAGCGCGCCAGATCGAGCACGTCGGCGCCGCCGGTGACCGCGTTGGCCACAGCGCCCGGCGCGCTCGACGCCTTCATCGCCACATCCGGCACCGGCGCGGTGGTGCGCCCCAGGCAGCGCGCGATGGTCGCGGCCAGCAGTTCCGGCACCACCGGCTTGGCCAGGAATTCGTTCATGCCCGCTTCCAGGCAGCGCGTGCGATCGTCCACGCCCGCGTTGGCGGTCATCGCCACCACCAGCGTGTCCTTCAACGCCGCATTGGCGCGGATGCGGCGCGTCGCTTCCAGGCCGTCCATCACCGGCATCTGCACGTCCATCAGGACGCAGTCGAAACGAATCCCGGCTGTCGCCGCGCGCGCCATCGCTTCCAGCGCCTGGGCGCCGTCGCCGGCCACGGTGACGTCGGCGCCGGCCTGCTCGAGCAGTTCGCGCGCGACCTGCTGGTTGAACGGATTGTCTTCCACCAGCAGGATCGTGCAATCGTCCAGGCGCGCGATCTGCGGCGCCGGGGCCGCGCCCAGGCCGACCATGTTGACGCCGTCTTCGAGCGACAAGCGCGCGCTGAACCAGAAGGTGCTGCCGGCGCCCGGCTCGCTGGTGACGCCGACTTCTCCGCCCATCAACTCGGCCAGCTGGCGGCTGATCGCCAGACCCAGACCGGTGCCGCCGTAACGCCGCGTGGCCGACGGGTCGGCCTGCTGGAACGGTGTAAACAGCTGCGCCAGCTCATCTGGACCGATGCCGATGCCGCGGTCCTGCACCTCGAAGCGCACCAGCACTTCCGGGCCGAAGGCGCGCTCCAGCCGCACGCGCAGCGTGATGCGCCCGCGCTCGGAAAACTTGACGGCATTCGAGGCGAAGTTGAGCAGCACCTGTTCCAGGCGCAGCGAGTCGCCACACAGGGGCCGCATCAGTTCGGGCGCGATCTCGACGTCGAAGCCAAGACCCTTGGCAGCTGCCGTCGCGCCCAGTTGCACCTCGATGTTGCGCAGCAGCGCGTCGATCATGAAGGTGACGCGGCGCAGCTCCAGCATCCCGGCCTCGATCTTGGAAAAGTCGAGGATGTCGTTGATGATGCCCAGCAGGTGCTGGCCCGAGTGGTAGATTTTTTCCAGGTAGTCGCGCTGGCGCGGGTCGGGCGCGGCATTCAGCGCCAGGTGGGTCATGCCGATGATGCTGTTCATCGGGGTGCGGATCTCGTGGCTCATGTTCGACAAGAAGTCGCTCTTGGCCTTGCTGGCGGCATCGGCGCGCGCTTTCAGGCGGTGCAGCTCGGTGACGTCGGTCGACACGCACAGCACGGCCGGGTCTTCGCCCACCTGCAGCGGCACGCGCACGCTCCACAGCTGGCGCTTCTGCGCATCCGGTCCTTGTCGGTCGACTTGCCCGGCATGTTCCACCTCCGCCGCACTGCGCGCGCCGCTGCCCAGCACGGCGCGGTCGTGCTCCCAGGCGGCATCGGCCTGTTCAAGCGGCATCGCCTCGACGTCGGGCAAGCCGATCAGCTCTGCCGCCGGCCGTCCCAGCGCGGATGCGCCCTTGGCATTGAGGTAGCGGATGTGGCGCGTATCGTCCTTCAGATAGACCTCGGCATCGAGGTTGTCGAGCACCGTGTCGAGCAGCACGCGCTGCTGGTCGGCGGCGCGGCGCGAGCGGTACTGGGCCAGGAACAACACGTACACCAGCAGCGTGGCGCCGCTGCCGGCAAAAAACGCCACCCACGGCAGGTAGCGCGAAAAGCCGACCAGCATTGCCGCCTTCGGCGCCGAGACGTGCGCCTTCCAGCCGCTGCCGGCGAAGTTCACGCTCAGCACCGACACGAAATGGGTGGCCGGATCGAACGCGCCGGCGCGCACTTCGGGACCGTCGAGCAGCACGTCGGCCGCGCCGGGACGCGTCGCCGCCCGCCCCCGCACATAAGGCGCGCTGGAACCATAAAGGCTCAGGCGCAGCGGCCGCGCTTCGGGCGCGCCAAGCGCGCCACGCACCAGTTCCCCCACCGAGAACGCGATGCCAACCGTGCCGACATAGGCGGCGCGCCGGGCCACGATGTTGCGCGGCAGCGCGCCGCCGCGGTACACCGGCAGGCGCATGCCGATCGCGATGTGCGGGGTCGGATGGCGCAGGTACATCGGCTGGCCCGAGGCGCTCATGCCGCCGCTGTCGCGCGCATGCGCCAGCGTCGCCGCCACCGCCGGGTTGGCAGCCATGTCGATACCCAGGCGCCGGTTGGGCAGGTCGGGGGGGAATTCGAAGCTGACCACTTCATAGTAGGGGCGCTGCCCGCCCGGCTGGATCGTAAATTCAGGATCGACATTGGGATCGGCGCGCATGGCGGCAATGAAGGCTTCACGTCCAGTGTCCGGCACGTGGGCGGCGAAGTTCACGCCCTCGATTGCCGGGTAGTCGCGCGCGATGTCGAGCGCCGCCACGTAGCGCTCGAAGGCGCCGCGGTCCGGGGCGCCGTCCGAGCTGCCTGCCGCATGCAGCGCCGCCACGCCGCGCACGGCGCGCGCATACGAGGCGATCGCGCTGTCGAGCCGCTCCTGCACGCCGCGCGCTTCGTTGTCGAAGCGCAGCCGGGCGTCGTCCTCGATGCTGCGCGCGCTGACCGCCTGCAGCAGCAACCCGATCGCCAGCGACAGGAGCACGCCGCCCAGCAGCAGGCCAAAGGTGCGTCCCAAACGCTGCAGGTTGGAGCGGACGCCGGACTGGATCCGGCCGATGGTGCGGGCAGTGGTTCGCATCAAGCTATCCCTCGCGGGCGATGCCCGCAGCGCAAAATTGTTAGTATGGCGGCGCGCCGCAATGGCGCACACTGATTCAGACACCGAGTGAGGACAGCATGCAACAGCCGAACGACGCGCAAGCGACGCCGCAGGAACACGACGACCCGTATTTGTGGCTGGAAGAGATCGACGGCGATGCGGCGCGCGCCTGGGTCGCGGCGCGCAACGCCGAAGCCGAGGCCGAGCTGGAAGGCCGGCCCGGCTTCGCGCCGCTGCGCGAGCGCCTGAAAGGCATCCTCGACTCGAGCGAAAAGATTCCGTACGTCGGCGTGCACGATGGCCTGTGCTACAACTTCTGGCGCGACGCGACGCACGCGCGCGGCATCTGGCGCCGCACCACGCTCGAGCAATACCGGCAGCCGGCGCCGCAATGGGAAACGGTGCTCGACCTCGACCAGCTGGCGCAGATTGACGATGAAAACTGGGTCTGGGCCGGCGTTGCCTGGCTCGAGCCGCACGGCGAGCGTTGCCTGGTATCGCTGTCGCGCGGCGGCGGCGACGCCCACGTGGTGCGCGAATTCGACCTTGTCACGCGCGCCTTCGTGGCCGACGGCTTCACGCTGCCGGAAGCGAAAAGCGATGTGTCCTGGATCGACCGCGACACGCTGTATGTCGGCACCGACTTCGGCCCCGGCAGCCTGACCGAGTCGGGCTACCCGCGCATCGTCAAAGAGTGGCGCCGCGGCACGCCGCTCGACGCCGCGAAGACCGTATACGAAGCGGCGCCGGACGACCTGGCCGCCTCTGGTCACCAGGACAACACGCCCGGCTTCGAGCGCGCATTCGTGCAGCGCCAGATCGATTTTTATACCAGTGAGCTGTTCTTCCGGCGTGGCGATGAACTGATCAAGATCGACAAGCCGCAAGATGCAAACGCGTTTGCGCTGCGCGACCAGCTGGTGATCGAGCTGCGTTCGGACTGGGACGTCGGCGGCCGCAGCTATCCGCAAGGCGCACTGCTGGCCACCGGTTTCGACGCCTTCCTGGCCGGCGAGCGCGGATTCGAGATCCTGTTCGAGCCGACGACGACCACTTCGCTCGACGGCGTCTCGGTCACCAAAAACGCCCTGCTGCTGACGGTGCTCGACAACGTCAAGAACCGCGTGCTCGAGCTGCAGCGGGTCGACGGCGCAGCCTGGACGCGGCGCGACGTCGACGCCCCGGCCTTCGGCGCTTTGGACGTATCGGCGCTCGACTCGGACAACTCGGACGACTACTTCCTGACCGTCACCGATTTCCTGCATCCGACCACGCTGTACCTGATGACGGCGGGCGCCGACACGCGCACGCCCCTTAAATCGATGCCGGCCTTTTTCGACGCCGCGCCGTACGACGTGGCCCAGCACACGGCGACCTCGCCCGATGGCACGGCAGTCCCCTACTTCATTGTGACCCGGCGCGGCACCGGGCCGGACACCCCGAATCCCACGCTGCTGTACGGCTACGGCGGCTTCGAAGTCTCGCTCAAACCCTTCTACAGCGGCATGACCGGCGCCGCCTGGCTGGAAAGCGGCGGCACCTACGTGCTGGCCAATATCCGCGGCGGCGGCGAATTCGGCCCGCGCTGGCACCAGGGGGCGCTGCGCCAGCATCGCCAGCGCGCGTTCGACGACTTCATCGCCGTCGGCCAGGACCTGGTCACACGCGGCGTCACCACGGCGCAGCAACTGGGCATCATGGGTGGCAGCAACGGCGGCCTGCTGGTGGGCGCGGCGCTGACCCAGCGTCCCGATTTGTTCGGCGCCGTGGTGTGCCAGGTGCCGCTGCTGGACATGCGGCGCTACCACGAGCTGCTGGCCGGCGCGTCCTGGATGGGCGAATACGGCGACCCGGACGACCCGGCCGACTGGGACTACCTGAAGCGCTATTCGCCGTACCACAACCTGCAGGCCGAACGGCAGTATCCGCGCGTGCTGTTTACCACCTCGACCCGCGACGACCGCGTCCATCCGGGCCATGCGCGCAAGATGGCGGCGCGCATGCTGGATCAGGGTCACGCCGTGCTGTACTGGGAAAATACCGAGGGTGGCCACGCCGGCGCGGCCGACAATGCCCAGACCGCGCGCATGTGGGCGCTGACCTATACCTTCCTTGTCGAGCAGTTGGGCGCGCAAACGGAACGGTCTCCAGGCTAGGACGCCAGCGAACGCGGTACACGGGGACGCGCATACAGCGCGTCCCAGGTCGCTTCGATCTCGACATAGAGCGCCACAGCGCGCTCGATGCCGACCTGCTGCGGCGCGCCGATGCGGGTGATCACGACGCCGGCACGGCGCAGCATGCGCTCGATCGCCACCGTGGTCACGGTGACGTAGCGCTGCAAGCCCTGCTCATGGGCGTGGCGGATCACCGCTTCGATCGATTCCATCGTCATGTCCGAAAAACCGAAGCCGGCGGCGCCGTCGGTCTCCAGCGCGAAACGCGACAGTTCCCAGATCGACGGGTCGCTCGGTGCCTCCTGGCCGTCGAGCAGCTGCGGGAACGAATCCTTTAGCATGTACGGCCCTTCGGTGGGCAGCAAACGCCAGCAGCCGCGCAGGGTGTCGCCTTCGCGCATCTGCATGTAGGCCGGCTCGAGCGCGTCGTAGCCGTCGATTTCCATGCCGGACAGGACCGGCACTTCCCATCCCAGGCGGCCGCGGAACACCTTGGCGCGCAAGGTGTGCATCTCGCACAACTCGTTCGACTTGAAGGCGCGGCGCGGCGCGATCCGGATTTGCATGCTCATTTGTCAGCCCCTCGTTTGTTGTCGTTCGAAACTCCTACCGCGGTTGAACAGACCAATTTGCTAAACAATGCAATGCGCATAAAACATTTATGCAAAGCGGGTGAAACCGTAACTATCAGGTCTGATAGGTGTAGAGCAATGTCGGCGGTGCAATACTTTTGTCCATCAACCCGATTCGACTTTCCGCCCCGCTTGTTCACCTCGAAAGGATTCATCATGGCAAACGATCTGATGCCCGAAGCACTGGCCGCCGAACTGCAAGCCCACCAGGGCTTCCCGATCCCCGGCGTCATGCGCCTGGCGCCGCATGAGCTGCGCCGCCTGCGCATCGGCAAGCGCGAGAGCCAGGAAAAATTCTGGGGCCGCTTCGGCGTTACCCAATCGAGCGGCAGCCGCTTTGAAACCGGCCTGGCGATCCCGGCCCCTGTCTCGATCCTGTTGCGCATGTACATGAATGGCAAGCTCAACGATGGTGATCTTCAGGGCTAAGCAGCCCCATGGCGATCGCCTTGACCACCGCCTGCTGGCGGGTGTTGACGTCGAACTTCTGACGCACATTCGCCAGGTGAAAATTGACGGTGGCCTCGGAACAACTCGTGATACGGGCGATCTCCCATGACGATTTACCGGCCATGACCCACTGCAGCACTTCGAGCTCGCGCCGGGTCAGGCGCGGCAGGCCGGCGCGCTGCGCATCGACTTGCCCTTGATACTGTTGGTTTTGCGGCCCGAGGCGCGGCGGTTCCGGGCGTAGCAATTCTTCGCGGAAGCGCGCCGACGAGGCCAGCGCGTAATCGCGCACCAGGGACAGAGCGGGCAGCGCAGCGGCGGCGGCGCGTTTCGCCTCGGCATCGGGTCGGGCATCCGAGGCGAAACTGAGCACCCCGAACTCTCCCTGCGGCCCGTGCACCGGCAGCGTCACGCCGCTGCGCAGGCCGTGCATGCGCGCTTCCTCGTACAGCGCCTGGCTGTCGCTCGAAGCGAACGTGCCCGGTTCCCACACCAGCGGCAAGGAGCTCGTCAGGCAATGCGACACGGTCGGGTCGACATAGGCAAAGCCGTTACGGTCATAGCGCTCGCGCCAGTCGTTTGCATAATTGCTGCGCAAGAAGGCCGACTCGAACGGCGCGCTGCGCGCCCCCACCACCCCATACAGCACCCGATCGAAGCCCAGGCCACGCGCGAGCGTGAACAGGGACGCACTCCATTCAGAGGGGTCCTTGGCCTGCATCAGATCAAGTAATTGGGCGGTATCAATCATCGGGGGGAAACTCTATTCATACCTGTATGCTAGTTGCTCGGACCCCCTTCAAAATTCACGGAAATTAACAATGCACGAGGAAAATTGCACCCACCCTGCATGGTGTCGTGCTTAAACAACAATGTCGGGTCAATCGTGCGACAACCGGCCCTTTTTTGCACTACCCTCCGCGTGGATAAAATTTCATATTTGCAATTATTTGTAACCACCGGTTGCGCGCACAGCATGGAATCTGCTTGACCGCATAACCCGCATCAACACCGCCCCCCATACTCTTTACCTTTTTTGCGAAACAAGGACCTACCTCGATGAACACCATGACCGACATGGGCGAACAGCTGGACGTCAAACTGCTGCTCACCACACTGATGGCGCTGAAAAAAGGCGATTTCTCGGTGCGCATGCCGTCCGACTGGACCGGCGTGTCGGGCAAGATCGCCGACACCCTGAACGACATCATCGAGACCAAGCAGAAAATGGTGGAGACGGTGACCGAAGTGTCGCGCGTGGTGGGCCGCGAAGGTCACCTGACCCAGCGCGCCGACCTGCCGGGCGTGGTGGGCGGCTGGAGCACGATGATCAGCTCGGTCAACACCCTGATCGACGACCTGGTGCGCCCGACCACCGAAATGGCGCGCGTCATCGGCGCGGTGGCCAAGGGCGATCTGTCGCAGACCATGGCGCTGGAAGTCGACGGCCATCCTTTGAAGGGTCAGTACCTGCGCGCGGCGATGACCGCCAACACGATGGTCGAGCAGCTGTCCTCATTTTCGTCGGAAGTCACGCGCGTGGCGCGCGAGGTCGGCACCGAGGGTAAATTGGGCGGCCAGGCGCAGGTGAAAGGCGTGGCCGGCACCTGGAAAGACTTGACCGACTCGGTCAACTCGATGGCCGGCAACCTGACCTCGCAGGTGCGTAACATCGCCGAAGTGACCACCGCGGTGGCCAACGGCGACTTGTCGAAGAAGATCACGGTCGACGTGCGCGGCGAAATCCTGCAACTGAAGGACACCATCAACGTCATGGTGGACCAGTTGCGCTCGTTCGCATCGGAAGTCACGCGCGTGGCGCGCGAAGTCGGTACCGAAGGCAAACTCGGTGGCCAGGCGTATGTGCCGGGCGTCGCGGGCACCTGGAAGGACTTGACCGACAACGTCAACTTCATGGCGTCGAACCTGACGGGCCAGGTGCGTAACATCGCAGCGGTGACGACGGCGGTGGCGAACGGCGACCTGTCCAAGAAGATCACGGTCGACGTGAAGGGCGAAATTCTCGAACTGAAGAACACCATCAACGTGATGGTCGACCAGCTGTCGTCATTCGCATCGGAAGTGACGCGCGTGGCGCGCGAGGTCGGCACCGAGGGCAAACTCGGTGGACAGGCGATGGTGAAAGGCGTGGCCGGTACCTGGAAGGACTTGACCGACTCGGTCAATTCGATGGCGGGCAACCTGACGGGCCAGGTGCGTAACATCGCCGACGTGACCACCGCCGTGGCGAACGGCGACTTGTCGAAGAAGATCACGGTCGACGTCAAGGGCGAGATTCTGGAACTGAAAAACACCATCAACGTGATGGTCGACCAATTGAACTCGTTCGCGTCCGAAGTCACGCGCGTGGCGCGCGAAGTCGGTACCGAAGGCAAGCTGGGTGGCCAGGCCAACGTGCCGGGCGTGGCCGGCACCTGGAAAGACTTGACCGACGGCGTGAACTCGATGGCGGGCAACCTGACGGCGCAGGTGCGTAACATCGCGGAAGTGACCACCGCGGTGGCGAACGGCGACCTGTCGAAAAAGATCACGGTCGACGTGAAAGGCGAGATCCAGGAACTGAAGAACACGATTAACGTGATGGTCGACCAGCTGTCCTCGTTCGCGTCCGAAGTGACACGCGTGGCGCGCGAGGTCGGCACCGAGGGTAAGTTGGGCGGCCAGGCGTATGTGCCGGGCGTGGGCGGCACCTGGAAGGACTTGACCGACAACGTCAACTTCATGGCGTCGAACCTGACCGGCCAGGTGCGTAACATCGCGGCGGTGACCACCGCCGTGGCGCGCGGCGACCTGTCCAAGAAGATCACCGTCGACGTGAAGGGCGAGATCCTGGAGCTGAAGGACACCATCAACGTCATGGTCGACCAGCTGTCATCGTTTGCTTCGGAGGTCACGCGCGTGGCGCGCGAAGTGGGCACTGAAGGCAAGCTGGGTGGCCAGGCCAACGTGTCCGGCGTGGCCGGCACCTGGAAGGACTTGACCGAAAACGTCAACCAGCTGGCGGCCAACCTGACCAACCAGATGCGCGCGATCGGTGAAGTGGCGACCGCGGTGACGCGGGGTGACCTTTCGCGTTCGATCCAGGTGGAAGCGCGCGGCGAGGTGTCCTACCTGAAGGACAACATCAACGAGATGATCCGCAACCTGAAGGAAACCACGCAGAAGAACGCGCAGCAGGATTGGCTGAAAACCAACCTGGCGCGCTTTACGCGATTGCTGCAAGGCCAGCGCGACTTGCAGGCGGTGACCAAGCTGATTCTGTCGGAACTGGCGCCGCTCGTTTCGGCTCACCACGGCGTGTTCTACATGATGGACTCGCAAGAGTCGGACGCGCGCCTGCGCATGATCGCCTCTTACGGGTATCGCTCGAGCCGCAAACTGCCGACCTCGTTCCTGCCGGGCGAAGGCCTGGTCGGCCAGTGCGCGCTGGAGAAAACCCGCATCTGGCTCACCGACGTGCCGCGCGACTACATCGTGGTGTCGTCGGGCCTGGGTTCGGCGCCGCCGAACAATATCGTGGTGCTGCCGATCCTGTTCGAGCAGCAGGTCAAAGCGGTGATCGAGATCGCCTCGCTCGACCGCTTCACCGAAACCCACCTGTCGTTCCTGGACCAGTTGATGGAGTCGATCGGCGTGGTCCTGAACACGATCGAGGCGAACAGCCGTACCGAGTCGCTCTTGACGCAGTCGCAATCGCTGGCGCAGGAACTGCAGCAGACCAACCAGGAGCTGGGCGAAAAGGCGCGCCTGCTGTCGGAGCAGAACATCGAGGTCGAACGCAAGAACCGCGAGGTCGAGCAGGCCAAGCTGGCGCTGGAAGAAAAGGCGACCCAGCTGGCGCTGTCGTCCAAGTACAAGTCCGAGTTCCTGGCGAATATGTCGCACGAACTGAGGACGCCGCTGAATTCGCTGTTGATCCTGGCGCAGCAGCTGTCGGATAACCCGGAAGGCAACCTGTCCGGCAAACAGGTGGAATTCGCGAAGACCATCTTCGGCTCGGGTTCCGACCTGCTGACCCTGATCAACGACATTCTCGACCTGTCGAAGATCGAGTCGGGCACGGTCACGCTGGACGTGTCGGAATACCGCTTCTCGAACCTGCGCAACTACGTCGACCGCACCTTCCGCCACATGGCCGAAGCCAAGCACCTGGGTTTCCAGGTCGACCTGGCCGAGAACCTGCCAGCGGCCGTGATGACCGACACCACGCGCCTGCAACAGGTCTTGAAGAACCTGCTGTCGAATGCCTTTAAATTCACCAGCCATGGCCAGGTGTCGCTCTCGATCGGCCTGGTGCAGAGCGGCTGGACCGCCGACCATCCGAACCTGGTGCATGCCGATGCGGTGCTGGCGTTCTCGGTGCACGACACGGGCGTGGGCATCCCGTCCGACAAGCTGCAACTGATTTTTGAGGCGTTCCAGCAGGCCGACGGCTCGACCGCGCGCAAGTATGGCGGCACCGGCCTGGGTCTGTCGATCTCGCGCGAACTGGCGCGTTTGCTGGGCGGCGAAATCCGCGTCGAGTCGACCATGAACGTCGGCTCCATCTTCACGTTGTACCTGCCGTACAACCGCGCCGGATTCGTCAACTACGAGCAGACGCGCCAGCCGCAGCCTGCGCGCCTGCTGCCGCCACAGAACGTCCCTGCCCCGCTGGTGCCGGTGCTGCAGGAGCAGCGCGAGGTGCCGACCTTCGAGCTGGCCGACGCCAGCGGCGCGCGGGTCGAATATTCGAACGTGCTCGATGACCGCGGCCTGGTGACGCCAGGCGACCCGTCGGTGCTGATCGTCGAAGACGACGAGCGCTTCGCCAAGGTGCTGCTCGACTTCGCGCGCGAGAGAAACTTCAAGGCGATCGTGACCCAGCGCGGCGACTCGACCCTGTCGCTGGCGCGCGACTACCTGCCGTCGGCGATCCTGCTCGACATCGACCTGCCCGACATCGACGGCTTCACCGTGCTCGACCGCCTGAAACGCGACCCGAGCACGCGCCACATCCCGGTGCACGTGATGTCGGCGCTGCGCGAGCGCGAACGGGCGCTGCGCGCCGGCGCCATCTCGTACATCAACAAGCCGGTGGCGCGCGAGCAGTTGCAGGAAGAATTCAAGCGCATCCAGAAGTTCCTGATGGGCGGCAAACGCAGCCTGCTGGTGGTCGATGACGACGTCGCCCAGCGCGAATCGATCGTCTCCCTGATCGGCGATACCGACATCCATATCGTCACCGTGGAAGACGGCAAGGGCGCCATCGAGGCGCTGCAATCGTCGCAGTTCGACTGCATGGTGCTGGACCTGACGCTGCCAGACATCTCGGGCTTCGACCTGCTCGACCAGATCGGGCGCGACGAACGCCTGCGCGACCTGCCAGTGGTGATCTACACCGCCAAGGAACTCGATCGCAAGGAAGTGACGAAACTCAAGCGCTATGCCAAGACGATCGTGATCAAGGATGCGCGTTCGCCCGAGCGTTTGCTCGACGAGACGGCGCTGTTCCTGCACCGCTCGCAGGCCAGCCTGCCCGAGACCCAGCGCAGGATGCTGGAAGAGATCCACGTCCAGGACGGCGGCCTGGCCGGACGCAAGGTGCTGATCGTCGACGACGACCTGCGCAACATCTTCGCGCTCTCGACGCTGCTGGAGCGCCAGCAGATGCAGGTGCTGTTCGCCGAAAATGGCCGCGACGGCATCGAGGTGCTGGAAAAGGATCCGACCATCGAAATCGTCCTGATGGACATCATGATGCCGGAGATGGACGGCTACGACACGATGCGCGCGATCCGCCGCATCCCGAAATTCCGCTCGCTGCCGATCATCACCCTGACTGCGAAAGCGATGAAGGGCGACCGCGACAAGTGCATCGCGGCCGGCGCGTCGGACTACATCACCAAGCCGGTCGACGTGGCGCAGCTGCTGTCGATGATGCGGGTCTGGCTCAATTGAAGGGCGCGGTGACTCTTCGATGAACGCCTTCACTGGCTTCGGCGCCGACCCGGCGCTGGAGGAGCTCGAGATCGACCTGCTGCTCGAAGCGCTCTATGGGCGTTTCGGGTTGGATTACCGCAGCCACGAGCGCGCGCCCGTGCGGCGCAAGCTGCAGGCGCTGCTGGCGCGGCGCGAGCTGGCCACGCTGTCGCGCTTGCAGGAGCAGGTGCTGCATCATCCGGGCGCCGCGCTCGATGTAACGCGCGCGCTGGCGGTGCCGGCCGCCAGCCTGTTCGACCGTCCCGACTGGGCGCGGCGTCAGCGCACGGCGCTGTCAAGCAGCCTGCGGCCGACCGCCTTGCCGAAGGTCTGGCTGCCCGAAGCGGCCGGGGTGGGCGAGGCGTGGACGCTGGCGATTTTGCTGGCCGAGGAAAAGCTGTATGGGCGCACCGAGGTGTTTGCGACGCTGGCGAGCGACGAGTTGCTGGCCGAGGTGCGTGACGCCACGCTGCCGCTGGCGCAGCTGAGCGAAGCGCAGGCAGATTATGAGGCCAGCGGCGGCGCAGCGCGGCTGGCCGACTACTTCGAGGTCAGCGACGGCCGCGCGCGTTTGCTGCCGCGGCTGCGCGAGCGCATCACCTGGGCCCAGTACTGCCTGGTGACGGATGCGTCGTTCAATGAGTTCCATGCGATCCTGTGCTGCCGCGCGCTGCCGGATTTCGGGCCGGTGCTGCGGCAGCGGGTGCTGCGTTTGTTCCGCGACAGCCTGGCCATGTTCGGGGTGCTGGGGGTCGATCGAACGCTCGATACGCTTGACGCGGGTGCGGCGGATTATCAGCCGTTGTTTGACGATGGTGGATGGTACAAGCGAGTACGGTAGGGTTGGCGGCAGAGCCGCCAACCCTACGCGACAATGCCTGCCCGTTGCCGCTCGATCCACGCATCGACATCGCGCGCCGCGCCCGGCCGCAAATGCAAGCCCAGCTTGGTCCTGCGCCACAGCACATCGGCCGCGCACGACGCCCACTCCTGCTGCACCAGATAACGCAGCTCGGCCTCGTACAAGCCCGGCGCCACCTCTGCTCCCAGATCGGCCAGCCTGATGCACCCTTGCAGCACGCGCTCGACCCGCGTTCCATACGCGCGCGCATAGCGCAGCGCCAACGGCGCCGGCAGCCACTCATGGCGACTGCGCAGCGCCAATACCCAGCGCTCGAACTGCAGCACCCCGCGCGCATCCGGCGTGGGGCCGAACAAGTCGCCGCCCGGCAGCACGGCGCGCGACGTCCATGCCGGTGACGAACACCCCAGCAATGGCGCCAGCCAGTCGACGGCTTGCTCGGCCAGTTTGCGGTAGGTGGTAATCTTGCCGCCGAAGACCGACAGCAGCGGCGGCCCGGATGCATCGCGCTCGAGAAAATAGTCGCGTGTCGCGGCAGCCGCCTTCACTTTGCCCTTGCCTGCCGCCTCTTCCAGCAACGGCCGCACACCCGAGTAACTCCACACCACATCGCGCGGCGTGATCTGGCGCTTGAAGTAGCGATTCGCCAGTTCGCACAGGTACGCGATTTCATCGGCGCTGATCGCCGGCGCGTCCGGGTCGCCATCGAATTCGACATCGGTGGTGCCGATCAGCGTGAACGCGCCTTCGTACGGCAGCGCAAACACGACACGCCGGTCGGGATGCTGGAACAGGTAGGCGCAGGCATGGTCGAACAAGCGCGGCACGATGATGTGACTGCCTTTCACCAGGCGCAGCGTGCGGCGCGGCGTAACGGGGGAACCCGGCCCCGCGGCTTGCTGCGCAAAGCGCGCCGCCCACGGCCCGGCGGCATTGACCAGCGCCCTCGCCCGCACCTGTTGCGCGGCCGCCGCGCCGCCGCCACGCAAGCACGCCTCCCAATGATCGGCACGCCGCACCACGCTCTCGCAGCGCGTGCGCGGCAGGATCAGCGCCCCGTGTTCGCGCGCACCGATCGCATTGAGCACCACCAGCCGCGCATCGTCGACCCAGCCGTCGGAGTAAGCGAACGCGCGCGTGAACTCGGGTTTCAACGACAGACCGGCACGGTGAACGCTTAAATTCAGTATGTCGGAGCCCGGCAAAAAGGCACGCGGCGCCAGCCGGTCGTACAGGAACAGGCCGGCGCGGATCATCCAGGCCGGGCGCTGGCCGGCATCGAGTGGCATCACGAAGCGCAGCGGGCGCATGATGTGCGGCGCGCTGCGCAGCAGGATTTCGCGTTCAAGCAGCGCCTTGCGCACCAGGCCGAATTGGCGTCCCTCCAGGTAGCGCAGGCCGCCGTGCACCAGCTTGCTGGAAGCGGACGAGGTATGCGCGCCCAGGTCATCCTTGTCGCACAGCACCACGCGCAGGCCGCGCCCGGCGGCGTCGCGCGCGATGCCGGCGCCGTTGATGCCGCCGCCGACCACCAGCACGTCGCAATCGATCGTGTCAGCCATGCTCTCCTCCGTGACGCAAGGCGCCATCCGAACCAGTGTAGGCAGGCGCTCCGAGCTCCGGCTTTGCCTGCGTCAATCATGCCGGGAAAGCGTGGCGCCGTGTGTAAAATTGCCACATGCTGACCTCGTCCAATCCAACAGCCCTTGATGCGCGCACCCGGGCCTGGGTGCGCATGCCGTCCGGCCGCCGCCTCGACCTGCTCGACCCGACACCGTTCGACTGGGACGACGCCGACCTGGCGCTCGGCCTGGCGCGCACCTATCGCTGGGGCGGGCACTCGGCGTGGCCGTTGCCGCTATCGGTGGCCCAGCATTCGATCAGCGTGATGCTGCTGCGGCGCGCGGCGTCGCCCAACGTCACGCCGCTGGAAGAATTGCGCGAACTGCTGCACGACGCCGAGGAAGGCCTGCTCGGCTTCGACGCGATCTCGGTGATCAAACCGTTCCTGGGCGACGCGTTTCGCGCGCTCACCAAACGCCTGGAACACATGGTATTCCTGCGCTACGGCTTGCCGGCATGGGACGCCAAATCGCATGCCGCGCACAAGCGCGCCGACCGCGTGGCGGCCGCCAGCGAGGCAGTCCATGTGGCGGGCTGGTCGCACGAGGAAGTGCGACGCACGCTCAAGATCCGCTCGGCGATCCTGGGTGAAGACCCGCTGGCGCGCCACTACGGCTGCACGCCGTGGGAGCCGTGGCCCCCTGGCGTGGCGTGCGAACGGTTTCTGGCCGAGCTGGCCAGATTGAAGGGTGCGGTGGGCGCGACGCCTTGAGCGCAAGGCGCCGCGCGATCAAGCATCTCAAGCCGGCGCGCTCAGCGCTTTCTCGAGATGGCGCTCCAGGCCTTCCAGCGACTTGCCGTGGGTCTCCGGCACCCAGAACAGCACGAACAGCAGCGAGGCGATATTCACCGCCGCGAACACGAAGAAGGTCGCGCTGCCCAGTTGCGACAGGGCGATCGGGAACAGCAGCGCCACCAGCGCATTGAACACCCACTGGCAAGCCACGGCGGTGCCGGTCAGCACGCCGCGCACGTGCATCGGGAACAGTTCCGACATCAACAGCCAGTACACCGGCGCGATCAGCATCTGCATGCACAGCAGGAAGCACAGGATGCAGCCGAGCGCGGCGTAGCTGCGCAGCATGCCCTCGGGCATCCACAGCAGCACGGCGCCGAGCGCGGCCTGGGTCGCGATCACGCCGGACAGGCCGGTCATCAGCATCGGCCGACGGCCGTGGCGGCCGATCAGCCAGATGCCGATCATGGTCGCGATCACCGACACGACGCCGTTGCCGATGGTGGCGGTCAGCGCCGCGTTGGTGCCAAGGCCGGTCGAGGTCAGGATGATCGGCGTGAAGTACATGAAGGCGTTGATGCCCGTGAACTGGGCCATGAAACCGAGGCCGATGCCGATCCACAGCAACCTGCGAATCCACGGCGTGCCGAACACGGCCGACCAGCCGGCCTGCTCGTGTTCGACGGCGTTGAGCTTTTTCATCTCGGCCATTTCGATTTCGATCTGCTTGTCGCTGGAGCGGATCTGTTCCAGCACGGCGCGCGCTTCTTTCATGCGGCCCTTGCTGGCCAGCCAGCGCGGCGAGGCCGGCACCATCAGCATGCCGATGCCGAGCAGGATCGCCGGCACCGCGGAGATCGCCAGCATGTGGCGCCATACCGAGGGCGAGTCGGAAAAGTACGCAAGTAAAGCATTGAGCACGTAAGCGGCCAGCTGGCCGCTGACGATCATCAGCTCGTTCTGGCTGACCAGGCGCGCGCGGCGGCTGGGCCCGGCCATCTCGGCAATGAACACCGGCACCGTCGACGAAGCGCCGCCGACAGCCATGCCGAGGATGAAGCGCATCGCCACCATCACCGCCACCGACGGCGCCAGCACCGAACCGATTACGCCGATCATGAACACCAGCGACAGGCCCAGCAGCGTGGTGCGGCGGCCGTAGCGGTCGGACAGCGTGCCCGCCATCAGCGAGCCGAGGGCGGCGCCGAACACCAGCGACGAGGTAACGACGCCTTCGGTGACCGGATCGAGCCCGAGACCGCCGCTTGCCGGTGGCAGGCTCATGAAGGGTAAGGCGCCCGAGATTACCCCGGTGTCGTAGCCGAACGCCAGCGCGCCCATGGTAGCGGCGATGGCGACCTTGAAGACGAAGCGGCTTTCCTTGGTGTCGGGCGGCGTCGCGGATGGCGCGGACGATGGTGTTGAGGGAATGGCTGAAGACATGGATTCTTATCTTTCCTGGAAATGGACGACGCGGACATGAAAACGCGGCAAGCGCTGTCACCCCCGTGCCATTGCAAAGGCGATCGATCATTCAGCGGCGGCATGGCGCTGCGCACCGCTGAAATACTTTACGTAGGATAAGGAAAATGGTCGACGTTGACTGTTCGACAGCTTACATATTAGTGAATTTTCCACGCGATTGCTGAGCAGCGTCTGAAACAAGCGCTCCGGGTGCTCGTGCCTGGTGGCGCGAAAGACGCAGCACCGGCTGCTCGATCAGAACAACACGGTGGTGCGAGCAAGCTTGAGCTAAATCAATTGCCGAGCACTAAGTATCTGATTTTATTGGGGGTTTTGGCCTATCCACAAGAAATGTGGATAACTGTGTGGACAAGCGCCTCTTGACAAGCCACAAGTGCAGCAGGGATGCGGGTTTCAACAAAATGCCCGTTCGACAGGCAAAATTTGTTCCCTTTAAAATCAAGGACATGCACGCGCACCACGAATGCACATCAAATTATGTAAGGCAAATTCCTACAAAAGCGGTGCACAGGGGATAAGTTGACAACGTGCCGCCATTTGTCGTCATTTCCACGCCGACCTGGCGCGGTCGCGCACCAGCATGCGCACACTGTCGGGCATCGGCGTGCGGTTCTCGCGCTTGTCGGCGCTGAGCCAGGCGCACTCCTCGAAATGCTTGAGCATGGCCGGGGTGACGAAGCGGCTGCGCGCCGCGTACATGTGGCGGTCGCCCATCTGCGCCTGCTGTTTGACAAAAAAACGGTTCGGCACCACCAGGTGCAAATGTTCGCGCGCACGCGTCATCGCGACGTACAGCAGGCGCCGTTCTTCCTCGATGTCGTCCTGGTTACCGGTCGACATGTCCGACGGGATACAGCCGTCGACCACGTTCAGCACATACACCGACTTCCACTCCTGCCCCTTGGCCGAGTGGATGGTCGACAGGATCACGTAGTCTTCGTCGAGCAGCGGCGGGCCGGCGCGGTCGCTCGTCGCTTCCGGCGGGTCGAGCGTGATCTCGGCCAGGAAACTTTCGCGGTTGGCGTGGCCGGCGGACAGCGCCAGCAGCTGGGTAAGGTCGGCCGCGCGCACCTGGGCGTCGTCGTGCTTGCGTTCCAGGTGCGGGCCGTACCAGTCGATCACCAGTTCCAGGTCCAGCGGCCAGCGCAGGCCGGGCGTGCGCAGGCGCCGGTACAGGGCGCAGAAGCCCGACCAGTCGTCGCCCGCACGGGTCGGCACGGCGGCCGTTTCCAGCGCCAGGGTCGGGTCATTGCTGGTGCCCATCGCGTCGAGCACACGGGTGGCGCTGGCCGGGCCAATCCCCGGCAACATCTGCAGCACCCGGAAGCCGGCCACCCGCCCGCTCGGATTCTGGGCGAAGCGCAGCAGCGCCAGCACGTCCTTGATGTGCGACGCTTCCAGGAACTTGAGGCCGCCGAATTTGACGAACGGGATGTTGCGGCGCATGAGTTCGAGTTCGAGCGCCGCGCTGTGGCTGGCGGCGCGAAACAGCACCGCCTGGCTGGTCAGTTTGAAACCCGCCTCGCGCGCCTCGAGCATGCGGTTGCAGACCCAGCGCGCCTGCTCGGCTTCGTCCGGAATCAACACCAGTTGCGGCTTGATGCTCGACACCTTGTCGGTCCACAGCGTCTTGGCGTGGCGTTCGAGTGCAGCCCCGATCACGGCGTTCGAAGCGTCCAGGATCGGCTGTGTCGAGCGGTAGTTGCGCTCGAGCGTGACCAGGCGCGCCGGCTGCGTGAACTGCCGGGCGAAGTCGAGGATGTTGCGCACCGTGGCGCCGCGAAAACCGTAGATTGACTGGGCATCGTCGCCGACCACCATCACGCCCTGGCCGTCGGGCTTCATGCCGGTGAGGATTGCCGCCTGCAGGCGATTGGTGTCCTGGTATTCGTCGACCAGCACATGGTCGAACAGCGCGCCGAGCTCTGCACCCAGCACCGGGTCGGCCGCCATCTCGGACCAGAACAGCAGCAAGTCGTCGTAGTCGAGGACGTTCTGCTCTTGCTTGGCGTCGACATAGGCGCCGAACAGGTTCTTGAGTTCGGCTTCCCATTCGCTGCACCACGGGAAGCACGACTGCAGCACGACGTCCAGCGGGTCGCGGCTGTTGACGACGCGCGAATAGATCGCCAGGCAGGTGCCCTTGAGGGGAAAGCGTTTTTCGGTGCCGGTCAGGCCGATCTCGTGGCGTACCAGGCCCATCAGGTCTTCGGAGTCGCTGCGGTCGTGGATGGTGAACGCTTCGTCCAGGCCGATGCGGCCGGCGAACTGCCGCAGCAGGCGCGCGCCAATGCTGTGGAAGGTGCCGGCCCACGGCAGCGAGACCGGCGCCTGCGAATCGGCGAACCCGCCGCCGCGCCCCAGCAGGCGCCCCAGCACGGCGCTGGCGCGGTGCCCCATCTCGTTGGCGGCGCGGCGCGAAAAGGTCAACAACAGGATGCGCTGCGGATCGGCGCCGGCGCCGATCAGGCGCGCCACCCGGTGCGCCAGCGTACTGGTCTTGCCCGAGCCGGCGCCGGCCACCACCAGCAGCGGACGCGGCGCGGCCACGCCGATGTCATGCTCGACTGCCGCGCGCTGCTCGTCGTTGAGGGCGGCAAACGGGTCATCGGTGACTGGGGCGGTAGCGGCGGACATGGTGCAGGTGGGTGGACAGTGGGCTCGAATGCCATACTGTACATTTATCCAGTAAGGACGAGCAAGCGAAAAGTGTGGCGATGCGGCGCCGCTGTCATGCACGGGCGCGCAATGACATCAGCCATGACGTGAACAGTCACGGCTAACGTCAGGATTCGTAAAACGTTTTCTGGATATCCACAAAGTCTGTGAATAAGTATGTGGAAAAGCGGGGGCTTGACACGCTGGATGCCACCATCCGTGCGGGTTTCAACAATTTGCCTAATGGGAAGGCAACCCCGATTGCGCCGTAAATCAAGGGCTTACGTGCACTTATCAAAGTAGAGCCTAGTATGCACCGCAAATAAAGTTGGAGCAATCTTTGTGCATAACGGAGCGCGCCCGGCACGCACGCCGGTCGGCATGCCGCAGCGGGACCGGGCTCAAGCGCGGCGGCGCTGCGGCTCCAGCAGCACCCGTTCGATCACATGCGCGCCAATTGCGTGCAGTTTCAGGTATTCGAACGCCATCATGACGCCGCCGCCGGGCAGCATGGCAATCCCGCTGGCGACGATGTCGCTCTGGCGCGCATCGCTGCGCGCCTCGGCGGAGATGGCGCCAGCGCCGGCGTTGCGTCCATCGCTGCGCCTCGGGTCGTCCATGCGCGTGGACGACGCGGCAACGGACCCGTTGATTGCTTCGGGACGATAAGGGCTCATGGGCTGCTCCAGTGGGTTGATCGTTGCCGCACACGGAGTATCGACCATGTCGAGTCGAAGTCAATATCAAACCTATATCAAGACGCAGGTCGATTTTTATTGCATGTCAGCCTTTCATGATCGTTTCCGGTCCAGCGCTGCGCCACCCCGGCGCCGTCCTGCCTACAATCGATTCCACCCACACACACAGCGAGGACTTCCATGAGCATCCATCCCGAACACGACCTCAATCCAGGCGACGAAGCCGAACCGGGCACACCTGGCGCCGGCGAAGACGTGTGCGACGCCTGCGCCGGCCGCGGCACCCTGTCCGACGGCAAATCCTGTCCGATGTGCGGCGGCAGCGGACGCGTGATGCGCGGCATCGGCGGCGGCTGAGCGCATACGGCGGCGGCCTGTGCACGATCCGCCGCGACGCGTCATACTTGCGTGCTTCACAACACAAGCCACAACGAGACCCGACCACCATGCCCGACATCCTGAACGAACATGCCTGCTTCGGCGGCGTCCAGCGCTTCTACCAGCACGATTCGAGCGCCATCGGCCTGGCGATGCGCTTTTCGGTGTATCTGCCCCCTGCTGCCCGGCAGTCGGACAAGCCGCTGCCGGTGCTGTTCTACCTGGCCGGCCTGACCTGCACCGAAGAGACCTTCATGACCAAGGCCGGCGCCCAGCGCGTGGCCGCCGAACTCGGGGTGATCCTGGTCGCGCCCGACACCAGCCCGCGCGGCGCCAATGTGCCGGGCGAAACCGAGAGCTGGGATTTCGGCGTCGGCGCCGGCTTCTATCTCGACGCCACCCAGGAACCATGGGCGCGCCACTACCGCATGCACAGCTACCTGCTGGAGTTGCGCGAACTGGTGCTGGCCACGCTGCCGGCCGATCCGGCACGGGTCGGCATCTTCGGCCATTCGATGGGCGGCCACGGCGCGCTGGTGATGGCGCTGCGCCATCCCGACCTGTTCCGCTCGGTCTCGGCGTTCGCGCCGATTGCTGCGCCGAGCCAGTGCCCGTGGGGCAAGAAGGCGTTCGGCGGCTACCTCGGCGCCGACCAGGGCAGCTGGCAGGCGTATGACGCCAGCGCCTTGATGCAGAAGCACGATCGCGCGCCCTTCCCCGGCGGCATCCTGATCGACCAGGGCCTGGGCGACAAGTTCCTGGCCGAGCAGCTGCTGCCGGAAGCGTTCGAGGCCGCCTGCGCCAGCGCCGGCCAGCCGCTCGAACTGCGCCGCCATGACGGTTACGACCACGGCTACTACTTCATCTCGACCTTCGTCGAAGACCACCTGCGCTTCCACAGCCGCCAGCTCGGTTGACGCTCCAGAAGGAACCGCCGGCAGCGGTTCCTTCTCCCGCACCTCCCTGTCCCTGTCCCTGCTTCTGCTTCTGCTTCTGCTTCTGCTTCTGCGGGCATGCTCTCCGTATGCAAGGCAGTTGACGCAGAACGACACCGATTTCCGGTCGGCAAACGAACGCCGGCACGACGCGACGGTGTGTATGCTGACTTCACACCGGCAAGGCTGCGCACGACGATGTGGGCAGCCGCGCCGCCGTTTTTCAACCATCCGTCAACGCATGCATCGTACCGAACCGTTCACCGACCGCGCCCATGCTGGCCAGCTGCTGGCGCACCAGCTGCGCCGCTATGCCGGCCTGCCCGGCCTGCTGGTGCTGGCCCTGCCGCGCGGCGGGGTGCCGGTGGCGTTTCCGGTGGCGCAGGCCCTGCTTGCCGAACTCGACCTAATGCTGGTGCGCAAACTCGGCCTGCCGCACCAACCGGAATGCGCGATGGGCGCGATCGGCAGCGGCGGCGTGCGGGTGCTGCAACCGGGCGTGCCGGGGCTGATGGGTGTCACCGGCCAGGAAGTCGACCGGGTAAGCGCCGCCGAACGGTGTGAACTGGCGCGGCGCGAACGGCACTATCGCGGCGCGCGGCCGGCGCCGCAGCTGGGCGGACGCACGGTGATCCTGGTCGACGACGGCATCGCCACCGGCGCCAGCATGCGCGTCGCAGTGGCGGTGGCGCGCAGCGGCCATCCGGCGCGCCTCGCGGTAGCGGCGCCGGTGGCGGCGCCGGCCACATTGGCGGCGCTGCAGCAGGCCGACAGCGGCGTCGACGACGTGGTATGCCTGGCCGCACCGGCGCGCTTTCGCGCCGTGAGCCAGTGGTATCGGACCTTTGACCAGACGACCGACCGGGAAGTGCAGGAATTGCTGGCGCAAGCCTGGGCCGGCAGCGCGGCACAAGGCGCCGACCACCAACATTAATTCATCATGGCCGGCAAACGCCGGCCGACCAACCGAAAGGAGCGGACATGGACCAATCGAACAATGAAGGCAACAACGTGGGTAAATGGGTGAGCGCGGCAGTTGCCGGCGCCCTGCTGATGTACGCTTTCGACCCGTCACGCGGCGCCGCCCGCCGTGCCCGTGCGCGCGGTGCGCTGCGCGACGCCGGCCAGCGCACCGGCTCGGGCCTGGAACACGCCCTGCACGATGCCGGCACGCGGTTCGACTCGGCGCGTGCGCGTGCCTCGAACGTGTATGCCCGCGCCGGCGAACGCCTGGCCGACGCCGCGCACGCGGCCGGCGACCGCCTGTCGACAGCGTCGCACAAGACGCGCGACCGCCTGGAGCAGGCGCGCGAACGCCTGGCCGACAACGCGCACGACGCGCGCGACCGGTTCGCCGATGCATCCTACCAAGCACGCGAACGCGCCGCCCACGCCGCCGGCTATGCCGCCGACAAGGCGCGCGAACAATCGGCGCGTGGTGCCGAGCGCGCCCACGAAGCCAAGCACCGCGCCCGCCACCTGGCCAAGGACGCGCGCGACCTGGCCGACGACGCGCGCGAACGCGCCGGCAACGAATACGACCACCTGGCCGAGCGTGCCGGCAAGGCCTATCACCGCGCCCGCGCCGAAGCCGGGCGCACCGGCGCCGACATCGCTGGCAGCGCGCGCGAACGCGCCGGCGCCGTGGGCGACCAGGTGCGCGAATGGACCGGCCACCTGTCGCACCTGCTCGGTTCGCGCAGCCCGACCCTGACCAATTCAGCCCTGCTGGGCACTGGCGCCCTGAGCGTGGTCGGCCTGGCGCGCCGTTCGCCGCTCGCCGCCCTGCTCGGCCTGGGCGCGCTGGCGGTGCTGCTGCGTAGCGACCGCGGCCGCAACCTGGTCGACGCCCTGCGCGCACGCGGCGCCGGCAGCGCCAGCCATGTCGAGGTCGAGAACACGATCCACATCGACGCTTCGCCGAAAGAGGTGTACGACGCCTGGTCGGATGTCGAGAACTTCCCGCGCTTCATGTCGCACGTGACCGAAGTGCGCGACCTCGGCCACCGCCGTTCGCACTGGAAGGTGGAAGGCCCGGCCGGCCTCGAATACGCGTGGAACGCGGTCATGACCGAGCAATCGCGCCCGGACCGCCTGGCATGGCGCAGCGAGCCGGGTTCGGAGATCGAACAGGAAGGCACCGTCAGCTTCGAGCCGTCGCGCGGCGGCACCCTGGTGACGGTGCGCATGTCGTACGCGCCGCCGGCCGGCGTGCTCGGTCACGGCATCGCACGCATGCTGGGCGCCGACCCGCAGCGCCAGATGGACGACGACCTGGCGCGCATGAAGTCCTTCATCGAGCGTGGTGGCTCGGACTACGCGGCGCAGCAAGCGGCGCCGCGCCACGACTACGTGCATTGAGCGCATGGCCATTTTTGGCAAACCAGCCGCCAGCGACGCCGCCCTCGAGGCGGTGCGCATGGCGGCGCGCCCCCTTACTGGGGCACCCGACGACTATGACGACTTGCTCGACATGGTCGGCAACGCGCGCTTCGTGCTGCTCGGTGAAGCCACCCACGGCACTGACGAGTTTTATGAGGAACGCGCACGCATCACCAAACGCCTGATCGAAGAAAAAGGCTTTACCGCGGTGGCGGTGGAAGCCGACTGGCCCGACGCCTGGCGCGTGAACCGCTACGTGCGCGGCGAAGGCCGCGACGCCGACGGACGCGCCGCCCTGAGCGGCTTCGAACGCTTCCCATCCTGGATGTGGCGTAACACCGCGGTGCTCGATTTCGTCGAGTGGCTGCGCGCGCATAACGCGGCCAGCGATAACGCGCGCGCCAAGGCAGGGTTCTACGGACTCGACCTGTACAGCATGTTCACCTCGATCCATGAGGTCGTGCGCTACCTGGAAGGGGTCGACCCGAACGCCGCGGTCGAGGCGCGCAAGGTGTATTCGTGCTTCGACCACTATGACCGCGACAGCCAGCAATACGGCTACGCCACCAGTTTCGGCATGTCGCCGTCTTGCGAACAAGGCGTGCTCGACATGCTGCGCGAACTCCAGGGCCGCGCCTCTGATTACATGCAGGCCGGCGACAATGCGCACGCCGAAGACGCGTTCTTCTACGCCCAGCAGAACGCGCGCCTGGTAAAGAACGCCGAACAGTATTACCGCACCATGTTCAAGGGCCGCATCTCGTCCTGGAACCTGCGCGACAGCCACATGGCCGAAACCCTGGACGCGGTGGGGCGCCACCTGTCGCAAGACGGCAAACCAGCGCGCATCGTGGTATGGGAACACAACTCGCACGTCGGCGACGCGCGCGCCACCGAGATCGGGCGCCAGGGCGAATGGACCGTGGGCGAACTGGCGCGCAAGGCGTACGGCCTCGATGCCTGCCTGATCGGTTTCACCACCTTCGACGGCCGCGTCACCGCCGCCTCGAGCTGGGACGGCGAAGCCGAGCACAAGCGCGTGCGCCCGGCCCTGGCCGGCAGCTACGAACGCCTGTTCCACGACACCGGCATCGAGCGCTTCTTCCTGCCGCTGCGCGATCCCGGCCCGGTGCGCGACGCGCTGATGCAAGAACGGCTCGAGCGCGCCATCGGCGTGCTGTACCTGCCGCAGAGCGAACGCCAGAGCCACTACTTCCACGCCCAGTTGCCGCGCCAGTTCGACGCCGTGATTCACATTGACCGCACCAGTGCGGTTGAGCCGCTCGATCCGACCGCTGGCTGGCATTCGGGCGAGCCGCCCGAGACTTACCCCGAAGGGTTGTAACGGACAGGCAGTCGGAAAGCCGCAACAACATGCTGCCTCCAAGGCAAAATTTCCGATAGGATTGGCGCTTCGTTGTGTTTGCCTTCGAGGAGCGTCATGAGTAAGTACACCCTGAATGTCAACGGCAAGGCGCAGGCCGTCGACGTGGAACCGGATACGCCGTTGCTGTGGGCCCTGCGCGATACGCTGGGCCTGGTCGGCACCAAGTACGGCTGCGGCCTGGGCCAGTGCGGCGCCTGCACCGTGCACCTCGACGGCGTCGCCACCCGCTCCTGCGTGCTGCCGGTGTCCAGCATCGGCAAGGGCAAGATCACGACCATCGAAGGACTCGACCCGAAAGGCCGCCACCCGCTGCAGCAGGCGTGGCAGGAACTCGACGTGCCGCAATGCGGCTACTGCCAGTCGGGCCAGATCATGAGCGCCTGCGCGCTATTGAAGCAGCATCCGAAGCCGAGCGACGCCCAGATCGACGACGCCATGGCCGGCAACCTGTGCCGCTGTGCGACCTATATGCGCATCCGCAAGGGCATCCACCGCGCGGCCGAAATCGCCGCCGGCGGCGCCGGCGCCGCGAAAGGCAAGGCATGATGCGCGCGCTCACCTCTCCCTCGCGTCGCCTGTTTCTGCGTAACAGCGCCGCCGGCGGCGCGCTGGTCATCGGCATGTCGGCCGGCGGCGCCCTGGCGGCCGCGGTCGGTCCCGGCGCGCAGGACGACTTCACGCCGAACGCCTTCATCCGCATCACGCGCGACGGCAGCGTGACCTTGATCTCGAAGCAGCCCGAAATCGGCCAGGGCATCAAGACCTCGTTGCCGATGGTGATCGCCGAAGAACTCGACATCGACTGGAAAAGCGTGCGCGTCGTTCAGGGCGACCTGAACCCGACCGCCTACGGTGGCCAGGGCGCCGGCGGCTCGACCTCGACCCCGAACAACTACGACCACTTCAGACGCCTGGGCGCGGCGGCGCGCGCGATGCTGGTCCAGGCCGCGGCGCAAGGCTGGGGTGTGGCACCAGGCGACTGCAGCACCGACGGCGGCGCCGTGCTGCATGCGGCCAGCAAGCGCCGTATCGGCTACGGCGCGCTGGCCGCCGCCGCCGCCAAGCTGCCGGTGCCGGATGCAGCCGGCGTCACGCTGAAAGACCCGGCCAGCTTCAAGCTGCTGGGCACGCGCGTCGGCGGCGTCGACAACGGCGCGATCGTGGTCGGCAAGCCTTTGTTCGGAATCGACGTGCAGGTGCCCGGCATGCTGCACGCGGTGTATGCCAAGTGCCCGGTATTCGGCGGCAAGCCATTGAAAGCCAACCTGGACGCGGTACGCGCCCTGCCCGGCGTCAATGATGCCTTCATCATCGACGGCACGACCAACCTGAACGGCCTGCGTCCGGGCGTGGCGATCATCGCCACCTCGACCTGGGCCGCGATCCGCGCCCGCCGCGCGCTCGAAGTCGAGTGGGACGAAGGCATCGGCGCCAGCCACAGCTGGGCCGGTTTCACCGGACAGGCCAAGGCGGCCGCCGGCAAGGCCGGCACTACGGTCATGCGCCAGGACGGCGACGTGAACCGGGCTTTGCAAGGCGCCGCCAAGACGGTCGAGGCAGCCTACAGCTACCCGTTCATCTCGCACGCCAGCATGGAGCCGCAGAACTGCACGGCCTGGTTCAAGCCGCAGGACGGTTCGCTCGAACTGTGGGCGCCGACCCAGAATCCGGGCGCTGGCCAGGCCCTGGTGACGACAGTGTTCGGCATCCCGAAGGAAAAGATCACGATGCACATCATCCGCAGCGGCGGCGGCTTCGGCCGGCGCCTGAGCTCGGACTTCATCGTGGAAGCGACCGCCATCGCCCAGCGCGTGAAAGCGCCGGTCAAGCTGACCTGGACCCGCGAGGACGACCTGCAGCACGACCACTTCCGCCCGGGAGGCTTTCACTTCCTGCGCGGCGGCGTCGATGCCGAGGGTCGCGCCGTGGCATGGCACAACCACTTCGTCACCTTCGCCAACCGCGTCGAACGCGACGGCCAGTCGGTCCTGCAACCGGGCAGCGGCGGCAATTTGTCGGGCGACGAATTTCCGGGGCGCTGGCTGGCCAACTGCACACTCGAGCAGACCGCGCTCGAGTGCCGCGTGCCGATGGGCCCGTGGCGCGCGCCGGGCAGCTGCGTGTTTTCGTGGGTGTTCCATAGCTTCATCGACGAACTGGCGCACGCCGCCGGGCGCGATCCGCTCGCGTTCCGCCTCGAACTCCTGGGCGACAAGGACATCATGCCCGGCACCGGCGAGCGCGGCCAGCCGTACGCGGTGGCGCGCATGCGCGCCGTGCTGCAAACCGCCGCCGACAAGGCCGGCTGGGGCAAGAAGACCTTCGCGCGCGGCCAGGGCCAGGGTATTGCTTTCCACTTCAGCCATCGCGGCTATGTGGCGCAGGTGGCTGAAGTGACGGTGTCCAAAGACGGCAAGGTGAAGGTCGACCGGGTGGTGGTGGCGACCGACATCGGGCCGCAGATCGTCAACCTGTCCGGCGCCGAGAACCAGGTCGAAGGCTCGGTCATCGACGGCATGTCGACCTTGATGTTCCCGGCACTGGACATCGACAAGGGACGCATCGTGCAGAGCAACTTCCACGATTACCCGCTATTGCGCATCGGCGACGCGCCGGGCAGGATCGAGATGCACTTCGTGAAATCGGACCATCCGGTGACGGGGCTGGGCGAACCGGCCCTGCCGCCGCTGGCGCCGGCGGTGTGCAACGCCATCTTCGCCGCCACCGGCAAACGGGTGCGCGAACTGCCGCTGAGTAAAACGGATCTGAGCTGGAGCTGAACGGCCACTTACCCAACGAGGCGCCCGATGAAAGACGTACCGGAGTTCACTGTAGCAGTGGCGGCCATGGAAGCAGGCCGGCACGACGAGGCGCTGGCCGCCGTGCTGGCCGCATTCGAGCGCTTCGACCGCGGCGACCATGATGCACCCCGCGTGTTCTTCACGCTGTTCCTGTGGGAGCTGCTGCTCGCGTGCCATGCGCCGGCGCGCACCGCGCTCGTGATGGCGCGTGACGCACAGCTGCAGCGTGTACTCGCTGGCGACATCGAACTGCCGCCAGGTGGAGAGCCGCCGCGCCGGCGCCGGCTGGATCTGGTGGTCGAACTCAACGCCTTGCTGGGCGACCTGGCCGCCACCTACCAACTGTATCAGCGTTTGCGCGACGAGCAACCGGCGCTCGCGCGCAGCATCGCCTGGCGCGCCGCGCCTGCGATCCTGGACGCCGGCGACTTCGCGCTGGCCGAGCAGCTGGTGCCCGATCCGCTGCCGCGGCTGGCCTACGTGAATGAGATCGCCGCAAGCATGCCTTTGTACCCGCGCCGGCGCGAGCCGCCGCGCCTGTCGGCCGAATTATCGAACCTGATGGGTGAGGTGCGCCATCGCGCGCAGGCACTACAGGGACTGGGACGCGCCGCCGAAGCCGAACAGCTGCGCCGCGCAGCGCTCGACGGGCTGGCCAACGATGCGCTGCGCGAACTGGCACAGGCCGAACTGGTCGAAGCCGGCGCGATCAGCCGCATCATCGCCGAGCAACAGGTGGCATTCGAAGAGCAGGAAGAAGCGGACAAGCTGTCCCGCCAGCCGGTGCAGCCCGACTAGACTGTCAGTTGACGCCCGGCCCGCCGACGATGTCCTTGTCGTTGGCGCCGTGGCGCTCCATGATCGCCAGCGCCTGCTGCTGCTGGTTGGGGTCGAGTGCAATCACCTTCAGGATCAGCGCCCCGTGATGGTCGCCCTCTGGACGGTACACGTCGTTGTAGTCGGTGCCGCCCTTGGCGCCGGGCGAATCGCCGACCGTGAAGTTGGATTGCCCCGGCCCGGCCTCGTCCCCGATCGGGGACAGCTGGACGTTCTCCAGCCCCAGGCCGGCGGCGAGCAGCTCGGTGCGCAGGCGCTCGGCCATGTCGAAGTCGTGGATCACGCGTACGATTGGATCATTCATGAAAAGCTCCTTGGTTCACATTGAGACCAAGGTAGCAGAATCGCCCTGCGGGCGGCGCTCGGTCAGGCGGCGCCCGCGTGTATCGGGTGAACTGCGCCAGTCACAGCCGATTGCCTCACACCGGCGTCGCCAGCAGTTCGCGCGCGATGATCAACAGCTGGACCTCGTTCGCCCCCTCGTCGATGCGCAAGCCGCGCACTTCACGGTGCAGGCGTTCGACCGCCGCGCCGTGCTGCACGCCGCGCGCGCCGAACAGCTGCAACGCTGCGTCGACCACGCGCTGCGCGCCTTCGGTGGCGGCCAGCCTGGCCATCGCCGCGGCCGACGTGACGCGCCCACCGGCGTCGCGCAGCCAGGCGGCGCGATAGGTCAGCAGCGCGGCGGCGTCGATGTCGAGCGCCATCTGCGCCAGCTTCGCTTGCGTGAGCTGGAAGTCGGCCAGCGTCTTGCCGAACATGGGACGCGTGCGCGCGTGCGCCAGCGCTTCGTCCAGCGCACGGCGCGCGAAGCCCAGCGCGGCGGCCGCGATCGCGGTGCGGAACACGTCGAGCGTGGCCATCGCCACCTTGAAGCCCTGCCCTTCCTCGCCCAGCAGGCACGACGCCGGCACCCGGCAACCGTGCAGGCGCAATCGCGCCAGCGGATGCGGCGCCATCGTGTGCAGGCGTTCGGCGACCTCGAGGCCCGGCGTGGCGGCGTCCAGGATGAAGGCGGAGATACCGTCGGCGCTGGCGCCGGGCCTGGTCCCGTTGCCCCGCCGTGCAAGCCGGGGGGCGCCCGCGCCGGTGCGCACGAAGATGGTGTAGAAGTCGGCGATGCCGCCGTTCGAGACCCAGGTCTTCTCGCCATCGAGCACCCAGCCATCGCCGTCAAGGCGGGCGCTACTGCCAATTGCCGCCACGTCCGAGTCGGCCTGCGCTTCGGACAGGGCGAACGCGGCGATCGCCTGGCCCCGCGCCACGCGCGGCAGCCAGGTTCGTTTCTGCTCGTCCGTGCCGAACAGCGAGATCGCACCGCTTCCCAGGCCCTGCATCGCGAACGCGAAGTCGGCCAGCCCCAGGTGGCGTGCCAGCGTCTCGCGCACCAGGCACAGGGCGCGGGTATCGATCGCCTGGCCGGCGCCGCCGTAGCCGACACCGGCCACCGCGTGGCGCAGCCAGTCGTCGCGGCCGAGGCGCTTGACCAGATTGCGGCAGATGACGTCGACATTGGCGCTCCCGACAGCGCTCTGGGCATCCGCCAGGTTCGCGCCGGCCCAGCAATCGAGGGCGCGCGCCAGTTCCGCGTGGTGCGGGTCGAAGAAGGGCCAATCCAGGTAATCGGTTTGCATCAGTCCTCCCTCAACACGGCTGAGTCAAGACACTCGTCAATACAGGCTCATCTTACCCGCCGTCGCCGCCATCGTGTCAACAAATCAAGGGTTGCCGTTGTCCCGCGCACGACACGGATAATTCACTGGGAATATGTAAAGTTTTAGTACAATCCAGAAACTTTGCCGTATTTGCCGTATCGAAGCACGCTTCGACGGGCGACCCCGGTCACGTACCCGTCAAGGAATCTTGCAGATGAATCTCTCGAACCGCATCGCCCGTAGCCGTCCGCTGGCCACCACTGCCATGCACGGCCGCGCCGAAGCGCTGCGCAACGCCGGCAAGCGCGTGATCGACCTGTCGATCGCGATCTCGCACTTCGCGGCGCCGGCGGCGGTGCACGATGCGGTGAAGGCGGCGCTGGACAGCCCACGCACCCTGCCGTACACCGACGTCGGCGGCGCCCTGTGCGTGCGCCAGGCGCTGTGCGCCAAGCTGCGCCACGAGAACGGGATCGAGGCCGGCGTCGACGAGATCATCGTCACCAACGGGTGCAAGCAAGCCTATTACGAAGCGCTGGTCGCGCTGACCGACCCGGGCGACACGATCGCGGTATTTCGTCCCTACTGGCCGGCCTACCTGGCCAGCGCCGAGCTGCTCGGGCTGCGGGTGGTCATGGTCGACCTGCCGCACGCCGTTACCCCGGCCACGCTCGCCGCCTTCGGCCCGGTCAAGGCACTGGTGCTGAACAACCCGCACAACCCGAACGGCAAGGTCTTCACGCGCGACGAACTGGCGCACATCCTCGACTGGGCCGCGGCCGGCGGCGCCCACGTCATCGTCGACGAAAGCTACGAGCACCTGATCTTCGAAGGCCGCCACCTCAGCCTGGCCGCCCTGCGCCACGCACGCCCCGAGTGGCAGACGGTCGGCGTGGTCAGCCTGTTTTCGAGTTCGCAAAACTACGCCATGATGGGCTGGCGCATCGGCTTCGCCCATGCGCCGCGCCACGTGATCGGCGCGATGCAGACCCTGCAAGGCCCGATCACCGCCGCCGCGCCCTACCTGTCGCAGGTGGCCGCCATCGCCGCCTTCGCCAGCGGCGCCACGCAATCGATGATGGCCGACTACCGCATCCGGCGCGACCTGGTGCTGCGCCAGCTGGCCGAGGTGCCGTGGATCACCATGCATGTCCCGGATTCCGGTCCCTACCTGTGGGGCGACATCCGCGCCCTCACGCATGACACGCTCGGTTTTGCCGAGCGCCTGCTCGAACAGGAAAGGGTGGCCCTGATGCCCGGCGACGCTCTCGGCGTGCCGGGCTTTATCCGAATCGGGTACATTGCCGACGACCATGCCACGCTGCTGGACGGCGTGCGCCGCATCGTCGAGTTCGGCGAGCGCTTCAAACAACGTACTTGTGCGGGTGCGCCATGAACGCTCTGCTGGGACGCCTGCGCCTGAACAGCCTGCGCAGCCGCCTGATGCTGCTGGTGCTGCTGGCCATCACGCCGATCGCGGTGGTCACCGTGCTGGGCGGCCTGCGCGAACGCGAGGCCGCGATCCGCGCCTCGCAAGAAAACCTCAAGCGCCTCACCGCGCTGGCCGCCGCCAACGAAGCGCAATCGATCGAGCGCGCGCGCCAGATCCTGGTCGACCTGGTCGGCGTGCCCGACCTGATGGGCGACACCGCCGGCTGCAACGCGCTGCTGGCCGACTTTTTGGACCGCAACGAAGGCTTCGTCAATTTCGGCCTGATCCAGCCCGACGGCGACGTCAGTTGCAGCGCGGTGCCGATGCTGCACCCGGTCAACCTGGGCGACCGCAGCCACTTCAAGCGCGCCGTCGCCGAGCGCCGCTTCATCGCCAGTAACTACGTGTTCGGGCGCGTGATCCGCAAGCACACCATCAACCTCACCTACCCGGTGGTCGACCGCAACGGCCAGGTGGCGGCGGTGGTGTTCGCGGCGATGGACCTGGCGGGCCTGGACACGTTTGTCAACGACATCAGCCTGCCGCTTGGCTCGATCCTGGAAACGGCCGACGCCGCGGGCACCCTGATCTCGCGCCGTCCGGACCCCGAACGCTGGTTCGGCAAGCGCATCTCCCCGGCCTTGCTGGCGGCGATGCGCGCCCAGGATGCCGAGGGTGACCAGCAGGCGCGCGCGGTGGTGGTGATGGGCGAGGACGGCGTCGAGCGCCTGCACGCGTTCGCCCGCGTCGGCGCGCCGGCACTGACCGACTACACCGTGACCATCGGCGTACCCACCGCCACCATCACGCAAGTGGCGCGCGACGCCCAGTTCATGTCGCTGCTGGGCCTTGCGGCCACCACGCTGCTGGCGCTGCTGGCGGCCTGGCTCGCGGGCGACAAACTGATCGTGCGCCGGGTGCGCAACCTGACGGCGGTGGCGCGCCGCATCGCCAACGGCGAACTCGAGGCGCGCACCGGGATGGAGGGCGGACGCGAAGAGATCGGCCGCCTGGCCACCGCGCTCGACGAGATGGCGGAAAACCTGCAGAAGAAGGAAGCCGCACGCAGCCTGGCCGAACGCGAACTGCGCGCGGCCGACCAGCGCAAGGATGAATTCCTGGCGATGCTGGCGCACGAACTGCGCAACCCGCTGGCGCCGATCAGCACCGGCGCCCATCTGCTCAAGCTGCTGCACTCGGACAACTCCCAGATTACGCAGACCTGCGCCATCATCTCGCGCCAGGTCGAGCATATGACCAGCCTGGTGGACGATCTGCTGGACGTCTCGCGCGTGACGCGCGGCCTGGTGTCGCTGTCGACCCAGGCGCTCGACCTGCGCAATGTGGTGGGCGATGCGGCCGAGCAGATCCGGCCCCTGATCACGGCGCGCCGCCACAAGGTGGTGCTCGACCTGCCGAATGGGGCGGTCGCGGTGCGGGGTGACCACAAGCGCCTGGTGCAGGTGGTGGCCAACCTGCTCGGCAACGCCACCAAGTACACGCCCGAGGGCGGCCACATTGCGCTGGGCCTGAAGCAGGACGCTACCGACTGGGTGCTCCACGTCACCGACGACGGCATCGGCATGGACCCGGGGCTGGTGACGCGCGTGTTCGACCTGTTCACCCAGGCCGAGCGCACGCCGGACCGCTCGCAGGGCGGCCTCGGGCTGGGCCTGGCGCTGGTCAAGAGCCTGGTCGAGCTGCACGGCGGCAGCGTGTCCGCCGCCAGCGCCGGCCTGGGACGCGGCAGCACCTTCACCGTGCGCCTGCCGCGCTACAGCGCCGACAAAACGACGGGCAGCCTGGCCGCATTCGACGCCGTCAATGGCCAGGCTGCGGACGGCCCTGAGGTTGGGTCGGCCAGCGCCGAGCGCCTGCGCATCCTGGTGGTCGACGATAACCTCGACGCCGCGCACACGCTCAACCTGTTCCTGCGCGCCGCCGGCCACGACGTCGAGATCGCCTACAACGCGGCCGACGCGATCGAGATCGCCAAGGTGTTCTCGCCCCAGGCCTGCCTGCTCGACATCGGCCTGCCGGACATCGACGGCAATGAACTGGCGCGCCGCCTGCGCCGCCTGCCGCAGACCAGCAATGCGGTCCTGATTGCCGCCACCGGCTACGGCCGGGTGCAGGATCGCGACGCCGCCGCCCAGGCCGGGTTCGACCACTACCTGGTCAAGCCGATCAATACCGTGCAGCTGAACGACATGCTGGCCCAGGCAGCTGCGAGCTGAACCGTCTTTGTCGCGGCGCCTCGATAGCGCCGCGACGCAAAAGTTCCCGCATCGCAACAATTCTTCAAATAACGCGTGACAAAGCACGGTGAACGTACATAAAATTTTGTAATCAAGAAAAATTACGCGCCGTAGAGAAACTTTCTGTGGACACCCAGAACAGGACTCCTCCCTATGGACCCGATTGACGACATCGCGCAGTGGCGTGTGCGGGTATTTTCCACCCTGCTGCCGATCGTGCTCGGCCTCGGCACCACCGCGGCGATCCCGAGCATCGCCCTGATGCTGTACCGCGGCAAATGGCCGGTGGCGCTGATGGACGTGATCGCGCTGGCCTGGATCTTCGCCATCTGGCGCATGAAGAACGCGCGCTATACGCCGCGCGTGCTGAACTTCCTGGCGGTGTTGTTCCTGATCGGCTTCGGCCTGATGCTGGCGGTGGGTCCGGTCAGCCTGAACTACCTGATGGCGCCGCCGCTGATGGCGGTGATCCTGCTCGGCACCGGGCCGGCGATCGCCACCCTCGCCTTCAACGCGGTGGTGATCGTGGTGGTCGGGGCCAGCGGCTACGGCACCCTGTACATCCATGGCCTGGACAGCACGCCGCTGCTCACCTCGATCATCGTGGCGATCAACTTCAGCTGCGTCGGCGCGCTGGTGGTGCTCACCGCCGGCACCATGATCAAGGGTCTCTCGAGCTCGCTGCGCGAAGCGCGCACTGCCGCCGCCTCGCTCGAAGACGGCCAGGAACGCCTGCGCGCCGTGAATGCCGAACTGCGCCTGACCTCGGAAGCGGTGGCGCGCCTGAACGACATGGTGCTGATCGCGCGCATGGTCGACACCCCCGGCGCCGAACAGCCGATCATCTTCGCCAACGACGCTTTTTTGCGCCACACCGGCTACCGCCGCGACGAAGTGATCGGCAGCAGCGTGCGCATGCTGGCCGGCCCCGAGACCGACCGCGCCACCATCGGGCGCATCGCGCACGCGGTGCGGCGCAAGGAAGCGGTCAGCGCCGAACTGGTGAACTACACCCGCGCCGGCGCGCCCTACTGGGTCGAGATCGAGATGGTGCCGATCGCCGGCGACACCGGCGCGATCACGCACTGGGTGATGGTCGGGCGCGACGTTACCGAACGGCGCAACTCGGCCCAGGCGATCCACCGCCTGGCCTTCTACGACGTGCTCACCGGCTTGCCCAACCGGCGCCTGCTGATGGACCGGCTGGCGGCGCTGGTGGCGGCCGCGCAAGCGCGCCAGGCGCGCGGCGCGGTGCTGTACGTCGACCTCGACGACTTCAAAACCATCAACGACGCACGCGGCCACGCCATCGGCGACGTGCTGCTGCGCGAAGCGGCGACGCGGCTGGCGGCGGTGGTCAATCCTGACGCCGCCGGAGCGGACGCCGCCAAGGGTATCGTGGCGCGCCTGGGCGGCGACGAATTCGTGCTGCTGCTCGACGATCTCGGCGCCGACGGCGCCGACACCCGCACCCACGCGCTGGCGGTGGCCGAACGCCTGCGCGCCACCCTGGCCGAGCGCATGGACATCGAAGGCCAGCGTTATTACCCATCGGCCAGCGTCGGCGTGGCCCTGGCCGCCGGCGGAGAACAGACCGTGCACGACCTGCTGCGCGAAGCCGACACCGCCATGTACCACGCCAAGGCCCTGGGCCGCAACGGCGTGGCGCTGTTCGAGCCGGGCATGCTGATGGAGGCCGAGCGCAAACTGACGCTGGAACGCGACCTGGCCAACGCGCTGGAGAACGGCGAGCTGGCGCTGCACCTGCAGCTGCAGCTGGACCACGCAGGCGCGCCGCGCGGCGCCGAACTGCTGCTGCGCTGGCGCCGCAAGGACGGCACGATGGTGCCGCCGGACGTGTTCATCCCGGTCGCCGAAGCCAGCGGCCTGATCGTGGCGCTGGGCGAGTGGGTGCTGCGCCAGGCCTGCCTGGCCTGGCACCTGCTGGAGCGCGCCGGCCATGCGCTGCCGCTGTCGGTGAATGTCAGCCCGGTGCAGTTCCGCCAGCCCGACTTCGTGGCGCGCGTCGCCGCCGTGTTGCACGAAACCGGCGCGCCGGCCGACCAGCTGATCCTGGAAGTGACCGAAGGCGTGATGGTCGAGCGCATGGAAGAAACCATCGCGCGCATGGGCGAACTGGCGGCGCTGGGCCTGCGCATCTCGGTCGACGATTTCGGCACCGGCTACTCGAGCCTGGCCTACCTGACGCGCATGCCGCTGTACGAACTGAAGATCGACAAGAGTTTTATCCGCGACACCCCGCACGACCGCAACGCCACCGCGATCGTGCAGTCGATCCTGGCCATGGCCGGCCACCTGGGCCTGCGGGTGGTGGCCGAAGGCGTCGAGACGCCCGACCAGGCCGCGTACCTGGCGGCGCACAGCAACGCCTGCATGCAGGGCTACCTGTTCCACCGCCCGATGCCGCTCGAGGCGGTGCTGGGGCTGATGGAACACCTGCCGCCGGTGCCGGCAGCGGTGCAACGGGTGCAGGTGATCGCAGCGGAGCCTGCTCCGGCCTGAATCGCCTCGTTGCCGACGCCTCGGCCCGGTTTCCCTTATGATGCGTTTTTTGCGTTTTTAGCATCAGGGAGAAAAGAATGGATGAGGTAGGAATCGTACTGGCCATGCTGCTGGCGGTGGTGGCAAGCGGATACCTGGTACGGGTGCTGCCGTTCGCGGTGCCGCTGCCGCTGGTGCAGATCGCGCTCGGCGCCGCCATCTCGTCCACCACCGGCCACGGCGTGCGGCTCGAACCGCACATCTTCTTCCTGCTGTTCCTGCCGCCGCTGCTGTTCCTGGACGGCTGGCGCATTCCCAAGGTCGGCCTGTTCCGCGACCGCTCCACCATCCTCGAACTCTCGCTGGGCCTGGTGCTGTTCACCGTGATCGGCGCCGGCTTCCTGATCCACTGGCTGATTCCGTCGCTGCCGCTGCCGGTGTCGTTCGCGCTGGCCGCGATCCTGGCCCCGACCGATCCGATAGCGGTGTCGGCGATCGCGGCGCGGGTGCCGATTCCGCCGCGCCTGGTCCACATCCTCGAAGGCGAGTCGCTGCTCAACGACGCCAGCGGCCTGGTGTGCTTCCGCTTCGCCGTGGCCGCGGCCATGACCGGCACCTTCTCGCTGGGCGAAGCCAGTTTGACCTTCCTGTGGGTGGCGCTGGGCGGCATCGCCATCGGCGCCGGCCTGACCGTGCTGGTGGCCGGCGCCCAGCGCTTCCTGGCCACCCGTATCGGCGAAGAATCCGGTTCGCCCATCCTGATCAGCCTGTTGATGCCGTTCGGCGCCTACCTGGCCGCCGAGCACTTCGACGCGTCCGGCATCCTGGCGGCGGTGGCGGCCGGCATTACCATGAGCTACGTCGAACTGGGCGGGCGCGCGCAAGCGGTGACGCGGGTGCGCCGCACCGCGGTCTGGGACACGGTGCAGTTTGCGCTGAACGGCATCATGTTCGTGCTGCTGGGCGAACAGTTGCCCGACATCGTGCGCGCCGCCCTGAATGCGCCCGAAGTGCCGGCCGCGCACGACGTCTGGTGGCTGGCCGGCAATGCGCTGGCGATCAGCGTCGGCCTGATCCTCCTGCGCTTCGTCTGGGTCTGGGTCTCGCTGCGCCTGACGCTGCTCAACGCGCGGCGCCAGCAGCAGGCGGTATACAAGCCGAACTGGCGCCTGGTGGTGGCGACCTCGCTGGCCGGCGTGCGCGGCGCCATTACGCTGGCCGGCGTGCTGACGCTGCCGATGCTGCTGCCCAGCGGCGACCCGTTCCCCGGGCGCGACCTGGCGATCTTCCTGGCCAGCGCGGTGATCGTGGTGTCGCTGATCGTCGCCAGCGTCGGCCTGCCGCGCGTGCTGCGCGGACTGGAACTGCCGGCCGAGGGCCATCACGAAAGCGAAGAGGACAATGCGCGCCACGTGGCCGCGATGGCGGCGCTGGAAGCAATCGCCAAGGCGCCGCCGCCGCCCTCGGCGCCGGACGCCGATCCGGGCGAGGACGCCGAAATGCAGGCCAATGCGCTCGACCAGGTGCGCAGCCTGTACCAATACCGGCTGGACAGCGGCATGGCCGGCGGCATCGGCCTGGGCGTGGCGCCGGCGCGGGTACGCGCGGCCGAGGCGGCCGAACGCCACTACCGCCTGGCGGCGCTCGAGCACGAACGCGCGGTGTTGCTGCGCATGGCGCGCCACAATCAGCTGTCGGACGAGATCGCCCGCAAGCTGCTGCGCGAAATCGACCTGGTCGAAGCGCGCTACCGTTAAGCACGGCGCAGGTTCGGGCCAAGCCCGCCTGCGTTACTTTGCGTACAGTGTGCTCAATACATGGCGGGTAGCATCGGTGAGAACTGCCACCACCGAGCACCGCGCCATGAGCAATGCATCCGTAGAAGCCGAACCCGTCCAGCCTGACCCCGCCAGCGCCGCGCGCGCCGCCGGCCTGCGTTACGTTCACGACGACCGCCCGGGCATCCGGCGCGAAGCGGGCAAGGATGGTTTTCGCTATCTCGACGCCAAGGGCGAAGCGTTGGACGATGAAACCACCCTCGCGCGCATCAAGAGCCTGGTCATTCCGCCGGCCTGGACGGAAGTCTGGATCTGCCCGCAAGCGAACGGCCACCTGCAGGCCACCGGGCGCGACGCCCGCGGCCGCAAGCAGTACCGCTATCACCCCAAGTGGCGCGAGGCGCGCGATGAAGTCAAATACGAGCGCATGCTCAAGTTTGGCAACGCCCTGCCCGCTATCCGCGCCGAGGTCGATCGCGCCCTGAAACTGCCGGGCCTGCCGCGCGAAAAAGTGCTGGCCACCATCGTCTACCTGCTGGAAGCAACCATGATGCGGGTCGGGAATGAGGAATACGCGCGCACCAACAAATCGTTCGGCCTGACCACGCTGCGCAACCGCCATGCCAAGGTCGACGGCAGCGACGTCGAATTCAGCTTCCGCGGTAAAAGCGGCGTGTACCACAAGGTCAAGGTGCACGACCGCCGCCTGGCGCGCATCATTGCCCGTTCGCGCGACCTGCCGGGCCAGGAACTGTTCCAGTACATCGACGACGATGGCGCCACCCATAGCATCGATTCGTCCGACGTCAACGATTACCTGCGCGCGATCACGGGCGAGGAATACACGGCCAAGGATTTCCGCACCTGGTCGGGCACCGTGCTGGCGGCGCTGGCCTTGCAGGAGTTCGAGAAATTCGACTCCGAAACCCAGGCCAAGAAGAACATCGTGCGCGCCATCGAATCGGTGGCCGAAAAGCTCGGCAACACGCCGTCGATCTGCCGCAAGTGTTACGTACACCCGGCGGTGCTGGACGCCTACCTGGAGGGCGCGGCGCTGGAAGTGATGCGCGAACGCACCGAAGAGAAACTGGCTGACGACCTGCACGCGCTGCAGCCGGAAGAAGCGGCGGTGCTGGCGATGCTGCAGCAGCGGCTGCGCCTGGAGCAGGAAGCTGCCGCCACGAAGTCCAAGCCTGCTGCAAAATCGAGCCGCAAAAAATCTCCCGCCGCCGCCGCCCGCGCGGCGGCTTGAACCACATTGAAAGGATTGGCATGACTGACGCATTCAAGGACACGGAACAACGCTGGGCACTGGAACTGGTGCAGCGCTTCGAGCACCAGGTCACCGGCGTCTCGGTGTCGGAAGAGAACCGCATCTTTGTGAACTTCCCGCGCTGGACCGAAGACAACGCGGTCTCGGTGGCCGAACTGAAAGCCGACGGCGCCCTGGTCGCTTACCCGAACGATGAGTGGAACGCCTGGCGCAACGCGCGCAAGGACGAGGTCTCGCCCGAAGACCATTGGGTCTGCGTGCAAAGCATCGTCGCCGACGGCCGCGGCAGCCTGTGGGTGCTCGACCCGGCGGCGCCGGCGCAAGCGCACCTGGTCTCCGGCGGCGCCAAGCTGGTGCAGATCGACCTGGCCTCCAACCAGGCGGTGCGCACCATTGCGTTCGACGAAGACGCGGCGCCGCAAGGCTCGTACCTGAACGATGTGCGCTTCTCGAACGACGGCAAATACGCCTATATCACCGACTCGGGCGTGGTCGGCGCGATCCTGGTGGTCGACCTGGAAGCCGACAAGACGGTGCGCCTGCTGGACGAACATCCGGCGACCCAGATGAAGAAGGGCTTGAACGTGACCGCCGACGGCGAAGTGTTGCGCCGCCCGGACGGCCGCGGCGTCGAATTCTCGGCCGACGGCATCGAGCTGTCGAACGATGGCGCCTACCTGTACTGGCAGGCGATCAAGGGCGACACGCTGTACCGCATCGCCACCAAGGTGCTGATCGAACAGGGTTTGCAGGGCCGGGACGTGGGCGACGCGGTGGAGGAATACGGCATCAACGGCGTCAACGACGGCTTGATCATCCCGCGCGGCACCAACACCATGCTGCTCACCTCCGTCCAGGACGACGCCATCAAGGCGCGCGACCTGGACGCCGGCCCTGGCGCCGAGGCGCGCGTGCTGGTGCAGGACAAGCGCCTGCGCTGGCCCGACACCTTCACGCAAGGCCCGGACGGCGCGGTGTACGTGACCTCGTCGCACATCCAGGATTCGGCCTTCTTCGCGCCGGACGCGCCGGCGGCGCTGCCGACCGAATTGTGGCGCTTGAGAGCCGAATGATTACTGGGCAGTCGCCCCCGACTGCTTGACCACCTTGCCCCATTTGGCGCTCTCGCCGGCGATGAAGCCGGCGAACTGCTGCGGCGTCTCGCCGAGCGGCTCGGCGCCCTGCTCCAGCAGCTTCTTCTTCACTTCCGGATCGGCCAGCGCCTTCAGGATCGAGGCGTTCAAACGCGCGATCACGGGCGCCGGGGTCTTGGCCGGCGCCAGCAAACCAAACCAGGAGGTCGCTTCGAAGCCCGGCACGCCGGCTTCGGCCAGCGTCGGCACGTCCGGGAGCGCCGGCGAGCGGTTGGCGGTGGTGACCGCCAGCGGGCGCAGTTTGCCGGCGCGCACGTAGCCGATCACCGACGGCATATTGTCGAACATGATCGCGGTGTGGCCACCCATCAGGTCATTCAGCGCCGGTGCGCTGCCGCGATAGGCCACGTTCTGGACGTCGACCCCGGCCATGTGCTTGAACAGTTCGGCCGACAAATGGATCGAGGTGCCGACGCCCGAATTGGCGACCGTCACCTTGCCCGGATTGGCCTTGGCATACGCAATCAATTCCTTGACGTTCTTGTAGGGCTGGGCCGGATGCGCCACCAGCAGGTTCGGCACCAGCGCGATGCGCGAGATCGGCGCGAAATCCTTGATCGGGTCGAACGGCATCTTCGCGTACAGGCTGGCGTTGATGGCATGGGTGCCGACGGTGCCCATCACCAGCGTGTAGCCGTCGGGCGCGGCGCGCGCCACGGCCTGGGCGCCGATATTGCCGCCGGCGCCGGCGCGGTTGTCGACCACCACCGGCTGGCCCAGGTCGCGGCTCATGCTCTGCCCGATCACGCGCGCCAGGATGTCGGTGGTGCCGCCGGCGGAAAACGGCACGATGATGGTGATCGGTTTGCTGGGATAGTTGGCCTGCGCCTGCGCCGCAAAGGGCGCCAGCATGCCGATGGCAAGGCCGGCGATGATACAGGTACGGCGTTTTCGAGCGACTGCGGGATTGACAACGACTGCGGGAAAGCGTGACATGCTCGTCTCCTGAGAAGTGAAACCTGCATCGGCGAGGCGCTGCGGCGCCCCGCCTTTTTTATGTGAGCCACCCTATTTGAGCAGCCCCGATTTGCCCGGATCGGGCATGCGCCACGCTACCACGAACGAGATCGCGCACATGGCAGTGACGTACCAATAAAAATTCTGCTCCATGCCGCCGGCCTTGAACCACAACGCGACATACTCGGCCGAGCCGCCGAACATGGCGTTGGCCACCGCATACGACAGGCCGACGCCCAGCGCACGCACTTCGACCGGGAACATCTCGGCCTTGATCAAGCCGCTGATCGAGGTGTACAGGCTGACGATCGCCAGCGCCGCCATGATCAACAGGCAGGCCACGACGGGGCTGGTGACGCTGCCGAGCGAGAACAGGATCGGCGCCGTGCACAGCGTAGCGAGCCCGCCGAACCAGCGCATCGCGGTGCGCCGGCCGATGCGGTCCGACAGCGCGCCGAACAGCGGCTGCATGCACATGTAGGCCAGCAGCGCCACCGTCATCACGGCGCTGGCGGTCTTGGGGTTGAACCCGACCGTGTTGACCAGGTACTTCTGCATGTAAGTGGTAAAAGCGTAGAAGATCAGCGAGCCGCCGGCAGTAAAGCCCAGCACCGTGATGAAGGCGCGCTTGTGCGACAACAGTGTCGACAGGCGGCCGGCTTCCTTGCTGTTGCGCTCCGACGCGCTGGTGGTCTCGGTCAGCGAGCGGCGCAAATACAGCGACACCAGCGCGGCGCAGGCGCCCAGCACGAACGGGATGCGCCAGCCCCAGGCGCGGATCTCGGTTTCGCTGAGCAGCTGCTGCAGCACCACCAGCACCAGCAGCGCGAGCAGCTGGCCGCCGATCAGCGTCACGTACTGGAACGAGGCGAAGAAGCCGCGCCGCCCTTTTTGCGCCACTTCGCTCATGTAGGTGGCGCTGGTGCCGTATTCGCCGCCCACCGACAAGCCCTGGAACAGGCGCGCCACCAGCAGCAAGGCCGGCGCCGCGGTGCCGATCTGGGCATAGGTCGGCAGCACCGCGATCATCAGCGAACCGGCGCACATCATCAGCACCGAGATCATCATCGAATTCTTGCGGCCATAACGGTCGGCGATGCGGCCGAACAGCCAGCCGCCCACGGGACGCATCAGGAAGCCGGCGGCGAAGATGCCGGCGGTGTTGAGCAGCTGCGTGGTCGGGTTCCCGGACGGGAAGAAGGCGCTCGAAAAATACAGCGCCAGGAAGGAATAGATATAAAAGTCGAACCACTCGACCAGGTTGCCGGACGAGGCGCCGACGATCGCCATCACGCGCTGGCGCGATGTCAGTTCGTCGGTCGACGCGGTGCCTGGAACAGATTTCAGATGTGCTGCCATTTCAATGTCTCCTGCTGTTTTTATGACTGGTGAATCCGGGTGCGAAGTCAGATGCGTTCGATGATCAGGGCGATGCCCTGCCCTACGCCGACGCACATGGTGCACAATGCGTAACGCCCGCCGCCCGCTTCCAGCTGGTACAGCGCGGTGGTGGCCAGGCGCGCGCCGCTCATGCCCAGCGGATGGCCCAGCGCAATGGCGCCGCCCTGTGGATTGACGCGGGCGTCGTCGTCCTTCAGGCCAAGCTCGCGCAACACCGCCAGGCCCTGGGCGGCGAAGGCTTCATTGAGTTCGATGATGTCCATCTGTTCGAGCGTGAGGCCGGTCTGCCGCAAGAGCTTGTTTACTGCCGGCACCGGGCCGATGCCCATTACACGCGGCGCCACGCCGGCCGCCGCCATGCCGACGATGCGCGCACGTGGCGTCAGGCCGTGACGCGCGGCGGCGTCGCGGCTGGCCACGATCAGCGCGCAAGCGCCATCGTTGATGCCCGAGGCGTTGCCGGCGGTGACGCTGCCATCCGCGCGCACCACGGGCTTGAGTTTGGCCAGCGCTTCCATGGTCGTCGCGCGTGGATGTTCGTCACGCGCGACGACAATCGGCTCGCCCTTCTTTTGCGGGATCGTCACCGCCACCAGCTCGCGCTCGAACAGTCCGGCCGCCTGCGCCGCGGCAGCCTTGTTCTGGCTGGCGAGCGCAAAGCGGTCCTGGTCGACGCGGCTGATGCCGAAGTCGGCGGCCACGTTCTCGGCCGTCTCGGGCATGGTCTCGGTACCGTACTGCGCTTGCAGCGCCGGATTGATGAAGCGCCAGCCCATCGTGGTGTCCTGCAACTGCGCCGCGCGCGAAAATGGGCTGTCCGCCTTGCCCATCACGAACGGGGCGCGCGTCATCGACTCGATGCCGCCGGCGATGATCAACGCCGCTTCGCCGGTCTTGATGGCGCGCGCCGCGTTGCCAAGGGCGTCGAGGCCGGAACCGCACAGGCGGTTGATGGTGGTGGCGCTGGCCTCGGGCGGCAAGCCGGCCAGGAGCGCCGCCATGCGCGCCACGTTGCGGTTGTCTTCGCCGGCCTGGTTGGCGCAGCCGAGCATCACATCGTCAAGCGCGCTCCAGTCCACGTTCGGATTGCGCTCCATCAGCGCGCGCAGCGGGATCGCGCCCAGGTCGTCGGCGCGCACATCCTTCAGTGCGCCGCCATAGCGGCCGATCGGCGTGCGCACGGCGTCACAGATATAAGCATCTATCATTGTCGTTTCCATTTTCAATCGATCGCCGCGTCAAGCCTGCGGCTGATAAGTCAGGGCAATACCGGTGATGCGTTGCAGTTCGTCGAACGAAAGGCCGTCGACGACTTCACGCACGATCAAGCCTTGCGGCGTCACGTCGAGCACGGCCAGGTCAGTGTAGATGCGGCTGACGCACGCCACGCCGGTGAGCGGATAACTGCACTGTTCGACGATCTTGCTGGCGCCGTCGCGGGTCTGGTGCTCCATCATCACGAACACGCGCTTGGCGCCGAGTGCCAGGTCCATGGCGCCGCCGACGGCCGGAATCGCGTCCGCGGCGCCGGTGTGCCAGTTGGCCAGGTCGCCCTGGCTCGATACCTGGAACGCGCCCAGCACGCAGATGTCGAGGTGGCCGCCACGCATCATCGCGAACGAATCGGCATGGTGAAAATAGCTGCCGCCGGCGAGCAGCGTTACCGGCTGCTTGCCGGCGTTGATCAGGTCTTCGTCTTCCTCGCCGGCCGAAGGCGGCGGGCCCATGCCGAGCAAGCCGTTTTCGCTGTGCAGGAAAATCTCGCGCCCCGGCGGCAGGTGCGCGCCGACCAGGGTCGGCAAGCCGATGCCGAGATTCACGTAGGCGCCCTCGGGGATATCGCGGGCGACGCGCGCGGCAATCCCGTCGCGGGTCAATCGGTTCAAGCGGTTCATGATGCTGCTCCTTGCAGCACCACGCGCTGCACAAAGATGCCGGGGGTGACGATCGCTTCCGGGTCCAGCGCGCCCAGTTCAACGACTTCACTGACCTGGGCGACCGTGCAGCGCGCGGCCATCGCCATGATCGGGCCGAAGTTGCGCGCCGTCTTCCGATACACCAGGTTGCCCCAGCGGTCGCCGCGCAGCGCCTTGATCAGCGCGAAGTCGGCGTGGATCGGATACTCGAGCACGTAGTGGCGGCCGTCGATCAGGCGCGTTTCCTTGCCTTCGGCCAGCAGCGTGCCGTGGCCGGTGGGCGTGAAGAAGCCGCCGATGCCGGCGCCGGCGGCGCGGATGCGTTCGGCCAGGTTCCCTTGCGGGACCAGTTCGAGTTCGATCTCGCCGGCGCGGTACAGGGCGTCGAAGACGTGCGAGTCGGCCTGCCTTGGGAACGAGCACACGATCTTGCGCACGCGGCGCGCCTTGAGCAGCGCCGCCAGGCCGGTGTCGCCGTTGCCGGCGTTGTTGTTGACGATGGTGAGGTCGCGCGCACCGTGGGCGATCAGCGCGTCGATCAGGTCCGACGGCATGCCGGCGGTGCCGAAGCCACCGATCAGGATCGTGGCGCCATCCGGGATGTCGGCCACCGCCGCCTCGAGCGAAGGTGAAATCTTGTCGATCATTGTTGCGTATCCTTTCCGGCCATCGGCGCGGAGGGGCTCGTTGACAGTGTTCGTTAATCGCACTAATGTTTGATTAATGAACGAATTGAGCGAGTGTAGGACTGCCGTGAGCGGCGGCGCAACCCGGCACGAACGAATGTGTTCGATTGGCGAACGCTTTCGATCTGCGTGATTGAAAAGGCAACCATGAACAAAGCAGACATCGACGACGTGGCCGACGACAGCGCTGCCGCCGCCAGCGACCCGAATTTCATGCTGTCGCTGGCGCGCGGCCTGCAGGTGCTGCAAGCCTTCAGCGACCAGCGCCGCAGCCTGACCATCGCCCAGCTGAGCCACCGCACCGGCATCCCGCGCGCCTCGGTGCGGCGCTGCCTGCACACCCTGATGGCGCTCGGTTACGCCGAAGCCGACGGCAATAATTTTTCATTGAAGCCCAAGGTGCTCTCGCTCGGCTACTCGTATCTGTCGTCGACGCCGCTGACGGTGTCGGCGCACCCGTACCTGAACCAGATCAGCCGCAGCCTGAACGAATCGTGTTCGCTGGCGGTGCTGCAGGACGACGAGGTGCTGTACGTGGGCCGCTCGGCGGCGTCGCGCATCATGTCGGTGTCGCTGACCACCGGCAGCCGCCTGCCTGCCTACTGCACGGCGCTGGGACGGATGCTGCTGGCGCATTTGCCCGAGCCTGAACTGGATGCCTATCTGGAGCGGGTGCCGCTCAAGGCGATGACCGAGCGCACCGTGGTCAATCCGGCGCGGCTCAGGGAGATCCTGGACGGCATCCGCGCGGACGGATACGCGATCGTGGAAGAAGAACTGGAGATCGGCCTGCGCTCGATCGCGGTGCCGGTGCGCGGCGCGTCGGGCAACGTGCTGGCGGCGCTGAACATCGGCGCGCACGCGGCGCGGGTGTCGAAGCGCAAGATGAAGGACGAGTTCTTGCCGGCACTGCTGCAGGGCGCGCAGGATCTGTCGATCTTGCTGCCGTGAACTGGCGCCGGCAGAACCCGGTTTCAAACAACGGGGAACAGTAGCTTGACCAAACGTTGGCGTCCGGTCCGCATGCGCTTGCGCCCCGCGCCGGGTGGGACCTGGGGCGGCACCTCGCACAGCATGCGCTCGATCGTGCGGCTGCGTCGCAGCGCAAGGCGCACGTAGAGTACGGCGGCGCACAGCGCCAGGACGGCGATCACGGGCACCGTCCATGCACCGAACACGAGCCAGCCAAATGCCATGAACATCGGCACAAGGGAATATGCCATCGAGACAACGTAGGGCGCACACTGGCGCGTCGTATCGCGCACCACCACGTCCGGCGTCGACAGGTCGCGCCAGCCGAGCAGGGTTTGCCAGTTGCCCGGTTCGGCCAGCACGAACGCGTAGTGCGACCCCTCACGCGGCACTTCGCTGTCGAGCAGGTCGACGCCGAACTGGCGCTGGCCGCCCGCCTCGAAGCTGAACAGTCCGGTGTGACCGGGCGCGTCGAAAATGCGCTCGAAGCGCACTTGCTCGAGGTGAAATCCGGTGCGCTTTGCGCTGTGCGTGCTGGCGTGACGTTTCATGCTGCCTACCCTAGTCCAGAACGCGGATACTTGTCCAGTCGGCGCACGACTTCATGCTCTGCGCATGATGCTGGCGTGCGGCTATCGGCGTCACTCTTCGGGCATCGGCAACGCCAATTCGGGCGGGACAGCATAGGTAAAGCTGTTCGGGTCGAACATCACCTTCGTGCGCAGATTATGCGGGGTGGTTGAACACCTGGCGCAGGTAGGCGATGAAGGTGGTGTCGGTGCTCTGCGCCTTGCTCGGTTCGTCCGACAGCTTGGCCACCGGCTGGCCGTTGCAGCGCGCCAGTTTCATGACGATGTTCAGGGCCGGGTATGGCGTGTCGTTGGTCAGCTTGGTGCCGATGCCGAAGCCGGTCTGGACGCGGTCGGCGAAGTGGCGGTACAGGCTCAAGGCCTTCGGCACGGTCAAGGCGTCGGAAAACACCAGGCGCTTGGTGCGCGCGTCGATACGCAGCTTGGCGTAGTGCGCCAGCGCTTTTTCGCCCCATGCCACCGGGTCGCCCGAGTCGTGGCGCAGGCCGTCGAACAGCTTGGCGAAGTACAAATCGAAGTCGGACAGGAAAGCGTCCATGCCGACCACGTCGGTCAGCGCGGTGCCGAGATCACCCCGGTATTCCTGCACCCAGTCTTCCAGCGCCGACTTCTGGAAATCGCGCAAGCGGGTGCCGAAGGCCTGGTGCGCCTGCAGGTATTCGTGGGCCATGGTGCCGATCGGCGTCATCTTGAACTTGTAGGCCAGGTAGACGTTCGAGGTGCCCTTGAAGTAGAGCGGCAGCTCGCGCGCCAGGGTCTGCACCACTTCGTCGTGCCACTCGCCCGAGAAGCGGCGGCGCACGCCGAAGTCGAAGAACTCGAACGGGTTGGCGCGCGCCGGCTCGTCGCCGAAGGCGCGCAGCTCGTCGATCTTTTGCTGCAGGCGCAGGCGTGCCTCCGTCATCGCCGCCTCCTGGTCGAAGCGGCGGAAGTACAGTTCGTTGACGATGTAGAGGACGAAAATCTCGAAGCCCATCACGTGCACCAGCGGGCCGCTGGCGTGGATGCGCAGGTGCGGGCCGTCGGTGGTGACTTCGATGAACTTGCGCTGGAAGCGGAACAGCGTCAGGAAGTCGGCGAAGTCGCTCTTGATGAAGCGCAGGCCGCGCAGGTAGGCGACTTCATCCTCGGTGAACATCATGCCGCACAGGTGGTCGAGCTCGCGTTCGACGTCGTCCTTCAGCTCGGCCAGCGGATACGATGGCTCGTTGCGGCAGCGGAAGTCGTATTCGCCGGTGGCGCCGGGATGGCTGTGCAGCAGCGCCTGCCACATCGTGAATTTATACAGGTCGGTTTCGAGCAGGCTGCGGACGACAGGTCTCATCGGGACTCCAGGGTGGCGGACGATCGCGGCGTTGGCGCCGGGATGCACTACGACTCAGGCGCGGTGCGGCGTACCGGCCGCGCACGTTGCGATTCAGGCGCCGGCGGCCTTGCGGCTGCGGCGCTTGGGCGCGAGCATGGTGCCGGTGCAGCCGGGCGTGCCGCAGCGGCAGGCGAACAGCTTCTTCAGTGCCGGCGTGTGGCGTTCGTCGTAGATCAGGGCGTAATTGTAGTTCAGCTCTGCGCCGGCGTCGATGTCGTGCATGGCGTGGATATACACCTTGCCGTCGTCCTCGAACGCTTCGCAGTTGGGCGAGCAGGCGTGGTTGATCCAGCGTGCATCGTTGCCGCGCCGGCCGCCGTCGATCACGCGGCCGTCGGCCAGGGTGAAGTAGAAAGTGTGGTTGATCGGGCCGTTCGCCTTGGCGGCGCGCTCGGTGGCCTTGTCCCAGCTGATGCGCTCGCCCTTGTATTCGATGATGCGTTCGCCGGCGGGGATGGCGCGCAGCGCGAATACGCCATTGCCGTGAACCGGCGAGCGGCGCACTTCGATCATGGGATTGGCGTGCGCTTCTTTGGTGGCGCGTTTGGTGGTGGTCATCGATGGCTGCCGCAGGACATGGTTGATAAGTTGTCCATTATGGCGCCTAACGCGGCGGGTGGGCCGCACTTTATGGCGTAGCGGGCGTAACCATGCGCACTACATGCCGGACGATCGGATCGACGGCTCGGCGCCGCTTGCCGCGCTGCGCAGTCCTGCCAGGTCGAGTTTGGTCATCTGGAGCAGCGCCGACATCACGGCGCCGCTGTTCGGGCCGGTGATCAGGTCGCCGATTTCGGCCGGCACGACTTGCCACGACAGGCCAAAGCGGTCTTTCAGCCAGCCGCATTCGCGCGCGCTGTCGTCGCCGCCCGCGCCCAGGCGTTCCCAGTACAGGTCGATCTGCGGCTGGTCGTCGCACAGCACCTGGAACGAGACCGCATGCGTGAACGGGAATCCGGGGCCGCCGTTCATGGCGGTGAAACGTTGGCCGTCGAGTTCGAATTCGACGGTCAGCACAGTGCCGGCCGGCATGCGGTGCACTTCGTAGCCGGCAGCGCCGTAATGGGCGGTGCGCAGGATGCGCGAGTTGGGGAAGATGCCGGTGTAGAAGCGGGCCGCCTCCTCGGCCTGGGTGTCGAACCACAGGCAGGGCTGGATCGGTGTGTGCAATTGCATGCTCATTCCCCTTTGCTGTCCTGCGCTCGCGTTCAACTACATCGGAAAATCCTCTTCGCGAAATTCGACCTGCTCACCCGACCCCGCGCCGGTCCCAGGGCCGCTACGCCCTGCTTCCTCGCGCCGCAACTCGACGCGCCGGATCTTGCCGGAGATCGTCTTGGGCAGTTCGCGAAACTCGATGCGACGGATGCGCAGGTACGGCGCCAGGCGCGCGCGGGTGAACGCGAACAGTTCCGCCGCCATCTCGCGGCTCGGCTCGACGCCGGCGCGCAGGGTGACGAACGCCTTCGGCACCGACAGCCGCAGTGGATCGGGCGTCGGCACGATCGCCGCTTCCAGTACGCCCGCATGCTCGATCAGCACGCTCTCCAGCTCGAACGGGCTGATGCGGTAGTCGGACGACTTGAACACGTCGTCGTTGCGGCCGACATAAAAGTAATAGCCGTCGGCGTCGACGGTTGCCGTGTCACCGGTGTGGTAGTACCCTGCCCGCATCGCCTCGCGCGTTTTATCCGCATTCCCATCGTAACCAGACATCAGACCGATCGGACGCGCGGCCAGTTCCACCGAAATTTCGCCCTCTTGAGCCGGCGCATCGTCGATGTCGAGCAGCGCGATGCGGTAACCCGGCAGAGGCCGCCCCATCGATCCGGGCTTGACCAGCTGGCCGGGCGAATTCCCGATCTGGCAGGTGGTCTCGGATTGACCGAAGCCGTCGCGGATGCGGATACCCCAGGCCCGTTCGACCTGCTCGATCACTTCCGGGTTGAGCGGCTCGCCGGCGCCGACCAGTTCGCGCAAGGCCGGTGTCCAGGCGCGCAGGTCTTCCTTGATCAGCATGCGCCACACGGTCGGCGGCGCGCAAAGAGAGGTTACGCCGCAGCGCACGATGGTGTCCAGCACCGCCTTGGCGGCGAAGCGTTCGTAGTTGTAGACGAACACGCTGGCGCCGGCGTTGAACGGCGCGAAGAAGCAGCTCCAGGCGTGCTTGGCCCAGCCGGGGGAACTGATGTTCCAGTGGACGTCGCCCGGCTGCAGGCCGATCCAGTACATGGTCGACAAGTGCCCGACCGGATAGCTTTGGTGGGTGTGCAGCACCAGCTTCGGCTTGGCGGTGGTGCCGGATGTGAAATACAGCAGCAGCGGATCGGTGGCCAGGGTCACGCCTTCGGGCACGAACACGCTGGCCACGGCCTGGCTGTCGTCGTAGTCGTGCCAGCCCGATGGCATGCTGCCGGCGCTGCCACCCACGGCGATGCGCGTGAACCCTGGCGTGTGCGGTCCGGGCAGCCCGTCGAACTTGTGCGCCTCGGACGCCTGCACCACCACGTGCTTGACGCGTCCGCGCTCGATGCGATCAGACAGGTCGGCGCCGGAGAGCAGCATCGTGGTCGGTACCAGCACGGCGCCCAGCTTGATCCCGGCCAGCATGATTTCCCATAGCTCGACGCGGTTGGGCAGCATCAGCAGCACGCGTTCGCCGCGCCGCACACCGCAGTTGCGCAGGTATTCGGCGACCTGGTTCGAGCGCGCCGCCAGGTCGGCGTAGGAAATCTTGCGCTCGCTCCCGTCTTCCTCGACCACCCACAGCGCCGGCGTCCCGTTATCCTTGGCCTGATGGTCGAAATAATCGATGGCCCAGTTGAACACGTCGAATTCGGGGCGGCGATAGTCGCGCCATGCGGTGTCGTAGTCGAGCCGGTGGCGCTGGAGGAAGTCGCGCGCCTGCACGAAGCGCTCGGTTGGCGTCATGGGGGTCTCCTGTCGCAATCAAGGTGATCGAACCGCGAACGGCAGGGTGCGGCGCTGCCTGTCCCTGCCTTGTCCATGCACTGCCTTTGATGGGCGCAGTGTGGAGACCATTCTGCCACCGTTTGCACGCCGATGGGAACTTTCCGGCCGCGCCGGATAGCTCACTTCAGATGCGCTTGATCGGCGTAACGCGCATCTCGTCGGTCGGCGTCATCATGTCGATCACGCGGCAGTCGCCGCACATGCGCAGCCGGTCCGGGTTGGCGGCGAACGCCGGATGCCCGCTCATGCGCCCCAGCATGTTCTGCACCATGTGCAGCGTGCCGAACGGTTTATTGCAGCTGATGCAGTGGAACGGCTGCGATGCATTCAAGACCACCGCCGACATGCGATCCGGCGCGAACGACATGCGTGGCACGAGAGTGATCGCGTTTTCGGGACAGGTGTTGGCGCACAGGCCGCACTGGACGCAGTTCTTTTCGATGAAGCGCAGCTGCGGCTCGCCCTGCCCGTCCTGCAAGGCATTGGCCGGACACACGCCGACGCACGCCATGCACAGGCTGCAGGTGGCCGAGTTCACATTCAGGGAGCCGAACGGCGCCCGTGGCGGCAAGGGAATGTGGATCGGCTGCTGCGGCGCGTGACGGTGCAGGTGGTCGAGCGCGTAGTCGAGCGTGTTGCGCTTTTCGACTGCCAGGTGGAAGGTGGCCGGCGTCGAACAGACCGCGCCGCGCGGCGCGTGGCGCAGGGCCAGCGCCAGTTCCTGCGCCGCCTCCGGGCCTTCGGCGCCGGCGCGCACCAGCTGGAAGTGCGGACCGTCGTAACCCAGGCCATCGAGCACGCTTTGGGCGATCGTCATCTGTTCGCCCAGCGCCTCGACGTACTGTGGCGCCACGTCGCCCGCGGCCAGGACGGCGACGCCGGCCGCGCCATAGGCCAGCGCCGCCAGCCAGACGTCGATGCCGGTCGCCGCCATGTGGTGCAGCTCGAACGGCAGGATGCGACCCGGCACGCTGTCACCCAGCTGCGCCAGCAGGTCGGCGCCGCGCGCGTCGTGCAGCAGCAGCACCGGCTGCGCGCCGCCGGCTGCGCGGAAGGCGCGCAGTGCCGCCTGGATGCGCTTGCCGGTCAGCGGCGCCGGCGGATAGGCGTAGCGCATGGCGCCGGTCGGACACACGGTGCCGCAGGCGCCGCAGCCGGCGCACAGGTACGGATTGACTTTCACCTTGTCGCCGTCGCCAAGGATCGCCTTGGCCGAGCAGATGTCGATGCAGGCCGAGCAAGCCTCGATGCCGTTGCGGCCATGGGCGCAGATGCGTTCGTTGTAGCTGAAGTATTTGGGCTTGTCGAAGTCGCCCACCATGTCCATCAGCGCCGCTACCGCTTCAAGGCGTGCAGCGGCGTCCAGACCTGGCGCGAAATAGCCGTGCGGATGCTGGTGGCTGTCGATCAGGCGCGCCGGGCACAGGTCGAGCACCAGGTCGAACTTGCCGCCGCCGACCGGTTGTCCGGGCGCCTGCCAGCGCGCTTCGAATGCGCCCAGCCAGCCGGCCACGGCGACCGTACGGACCGCGTGCACCGGATACAAGCGCGCGGCGCCATCCGGTTCATCGAGCAGCAGCACCGTCACCGGCAGTACGGTCGCCAGGCGCTCGGCCAGTGGCAAGACGTCGGCGGCGGCGCCCACTACCAGCGTGCGGCCGGACGAGCGATAGCCGACCGTCATGGCCGGCTCGAATTCGGGGAAATCGTTGGCCGCGCGCATGGCGGCCTGGCGCGCGACGGCATCGCGCGGCTCCTGGAACGGGTCGGAAGCAGCGCCGTCGGTGAATCGGATGTTCATGGGTTCCCTTGAATTGGTGTCGGCGGCGTGATGCCGTCGGAATCGTGCGCCGGCTGCGCAAGTTGTTGCGCGAGCTCGGCTTCGCCCTCTGATGGGGCATGGTGGTCTGGTTCGATCTGCTGGTCTTGCCCGTCCTCGCCGGCCTGCTCCGCTTTGTTCGACTCGTCGTCGCCGAACAGACCCGCAAGCACGTTCGGCGCGTGCTTGAGCGAAGCGAGCATCGCGCCCGAGAGCGGCGTGAATTTGTTGTAGTCGTCGATATAGATGTCCAGCCCATCCATCACATTGAAGTGCGGATCGGCGAACAGTTTTTTGAGCGCCATGCGGCGCACGGATTGGTCCACGCCTTGCGCGACGAAGGCCGAATAATCGGATTCCTGCGTCAGGCGCGCGACATCGTCGAGCGTCGGCGCGGCGCGCGACGATTGCGCGTCATGTATGGCAGGTTCGTGGGTGCGCGCTACCGGAGCCGGTACTGCGGCAGGCGCGGGCGCCTCGTCGGCCACGGCATCGACCGTCTCCTCGGCAACAGCCGACTTGCGGCGCGCCCAGCGGCGAAAGAATCCTTCTTCTGACATGGGTGGTGCGCTCATCCGTGCTTATGGCCCTTGCGCGCGCGCGGCGTGTAATTGTCGCGCAGGTAGCTGGCGACCCAGGCGTAGATCTCGGCCGGCATGGTTACGCCATCGGCCGATTCGCCCGAATCGAACATGCGCGTGCCCTCGACATAGCTGACCGAAGCGCGCGCCGGCATGGCGCGGCCGTCTTCCATGCGCCACAGCACGAACACCTTCGACTCGGGCGCCATGCAGTTTTCGTAGTAGCCGTCGTTTTCGTCGGTGTAGAGCTCGAGCTCCAGGCCCGAGACCAGGTAGTAGTCGCGGTCGAGACTCTCGCTGAGCATCTTCAATGGCGCCAGGCCACCGCGATCCGGCACCACGCCGACCGCGGACCAGCTGTCCATCGATCCCCAGCGGTGCTCCACCGCGCGCCGCTGCATGATGACGGCGACCGGCATGCTTCCCATTTTCATGGCGTGGCCTTTGTGTGCATGGCGTCAGTGCTCATGGCTTGTTGATGTCCTTCGGCACGCCTTCCTTGTTGACGGTCGGCGACGCCCCCTTCGGCACCGAGCGGGTCGGCTCGCGCTTGACGTCTTCGCTCGGACGCGCCGTGCCCAGTTTTTCGCTTTTCACCGGCACATTGGCCGAGTTCAGCGCCTGCGGGCTGTGCGGCGCGGCGCCGGTGGCCGGGCTGGCGGCCGCGGTGCCCGGGGTGGCGTTCTTCGGCGCCGGTGCCGGTATGCCGGCACTGGGTGGCGTAGCAACAAAGGCCGGGGTGCCGACCATGCTGCCAGCGGCGATATTTTCCTTGGTCGCGGCGGCGGCGCTGGCCTGGTTGACCGGCGCGCCAGTAGCGGTGGCGACCGTCACCGGCGGCTTGATCTTCCAACCCTCGGCGGCGGCGCGCTGACGCCAGCGCGTGCTGACCGCATCCATCGACGCGGCCAGTCGTTCTTTCTCCTTGGCGGCCTTGGCGTCGGCCTCGGCCTTCTTGGCGGCGGCCTGCCGGGCCTGGGCCGGCGATGGCGGCGGCAGTGCTGCGAAGGCAGTCCCTGCCAGCGTCAGACCGGCGACCAGCGTCAAACTCCGTGTGATCGTCATTGCTTGCTCCCCGATTGTCCTGCCGACGCCGGCCCCTGCGCGCCGGCATTGCTGGCCGGCGCCACTTCGCGGTTGGCCGGTGGCGGCGTGGCGCCGCCGGTGTCGCCAGACTGCAGTTCGCTGCCGGGACGCCCGGCGCTGGTCGGCTGGCTGGTGCCGCTGGACGGCCCCTGGCCCGACTCCTGCACCGAACCGCCGGTCTCGGCGCCGCTGGTGTTGCCGCCGGCGCCACCGGCGATGCCGGGGGTGCCGCCGGCGTAGGTAGCATCGGTCTCCGGCCTTGCGTTCCTGGTGAGGATCTGGCCGCTGGTCGCGCCGCCGGACGAAACCTGGCCCGGATAATTGGTCTGATTGATGCCGTTGGCGGCGGTCGGGGCCTTGCTGTCACAGCCGGCCAGCAGCGCCACTGCCGCCACGCCGCTAAAGATGATCGATGCTTTCATGGGAACCTCAATGCGCGGGGCCGGGTTGTGGATTGCCGGGGTTGCCCGGCGCGCCGCGTCCTGGCACCATCTTGCCGTCCTCGTCCAGGCCAGGCGGGATGCCGGTCTTCATCTGCTCGTACCACAGCTGGTGGTGGGCCTTGGCCCAGTTCTCGTCCACGGTGCCGTAGCGCATCGCCTCATAAGCGCCGGGGGTGCCCCAGGTGCCGATGTACGAGTGGCCCATTGCCGCCACCATGTAGATCGCCGCCGCGCTGACGTGCAGCACATTGGCCACCTGCATCACGTAGCGGGTCTGGCCGACGGCGAAATCGAGCACCAGGCCGGTGATCGACATGATCAGGCCCAGGGCCGCGACGCCGCCCCAGAACCAGGCCTTTTCGCCGGCGTTGAAGAAGCCGGCCGGCACGTGCTGGTGCGAGATCAGGCCACCGCCCTTCTTGACCCAGTTCCAGTCGGCGCGGTTGAAGAAGTTACGCTTCAGGAAGGTGAAGAACATCAGGATCGAGCACAGAACGAACAGCGGCCCGACGAAGTTGTGCAGGTACTTGGAGATGATCGCCACCCACGAGAACAGGTCGTGCCCCATCCACGGCAGCATGATATTTTTGCCGTACATGATGATGATGCCGGTGACCGCCAGTGCGATGAAGCTGAACGCCGTGGCCCAGTGCACCTGGCGCTCCCAGCGGTTGAAGCGCTTCAGTTTGCGTCCCGATTCGGCCACCTGGTTGGCCGGGCCGATGCTGCGATAGAAAACGAAGATCGCCAGCGGCACCGCCAGCAGGATGAAGCCGGCCAGCGTGGCCAGCGGCCCGTTGCGCAGGTGGCGCCAGGTATTGCCGCCGCGCTGGACGATGACGTTGCCTTCCTTGTTGCCGTACTGGCCCAGGTAGTGGCGGTCCATGTGCACGCGGCCGGAGTCGGTCGACAGCAGGCCCGGATCGGGCACGCGCGAGTCGGCCTCGATCTGGAGCATGGTCTGCTCTTCGGCATAAGCCGGCGTGGCTTCCTTGTGCTTGCCGTCGGCCCAGGCCGATGGCGCCAGCAGCAGCATGGCCATCACCAGCGTGGTGAGCAAAAACGTCATTGCCTGAATGGGACGTGGCAAAGCTCGCGCAGACTTCAGATTCGCTCGCATCTCGCTTGCCTCCTAGGGATTGGCGCGGTTGTATTCGTTCTGCTTGCCGTTGCGGTTTTCCACCGTCGCCCACCATGCCAGGCGATCGTTATGGAAACGCCGCTGGTACGGCCGGTCGTCCTTCTTGCCGGCGTACTCGCCCTTGATCCAGTGCGGATGCTGGTTCACTTCCAGGCAGCCGGCCAGGAGCGCCAATGGCAGGGCCAGCGCAATCATCTTGATCGCTTTCATGTCGGGAACCTCCCTGGATCGTTTTGCGAATCGTTGACCTTCTGGTTGGTGCGCGGCAGTGCGCCGCGTGCCTTGATCTCGCCGCCGCGCTTCGGCTTGCCGTAAGCGATCTTCCAGCCCCACAGCTCGGGACCGTAGCCGCGCGTCTCGACGCGCTGGCGGTAGATGTCGGCAATCACGTTCGCTTCGCCGCCCAGCAGCGCCTTGGTGCCGCACTGTTCGGCGCAGGCCGGGAGCTTGCCCTCGGCGATGCGGTTGCGGCCGTATTTCTTGAATTCGGCGTCCGAAGTGTCCGGCTCCGGGCCGCCAGCGCAGAAGGTGCACTTGTCCATCTTGCCCCGATGATTGAACAATCCCGTCTCGCCGAACTGCGGCGCGCCGAACGGGCAGGCATAGAAGCAGTAGCCGCAGCCGATGCACTGGTCCTTGCTGTGCAGGACGATGCCGTCTTCGGTGTGGTAGATGCAATTGGTCGGGCATACCGCCAGGCACGGCGCGTCGGTGCAGTGCATGCACGCCACCGACACCGAGCGTTCGCCCGGAATGCCGTCGTTGATGGTGACGACGCGGCGGCGGTTGATGCCCCAGGCCAGTTCGTGTTCGTTCTTGCAGGCGGTCACGCAGCCGTTGCAATCGATGCAGCGCTCGGTGTCGCAGATGAACTTCATTCTTGCAGCCATGCTTTATCTCCTAAGCCCGCACCACGCGGCACAGCGATACCTTGGTTTCCTGCATCATCGTCACGGCGTCGTAGCCGTAAGTCCAGCCGGTGTTGACCGCTTCGCCGCGCACGATCGGCGCGCCATCTTCCGGGTAGTGTTCTTCCAGATCCTCGCCCATCCACCAGCCGCCGAAGTGGAACGGCATCCAGACCAGGCCCACCGGCACCCGTTCGGTCACCATCGCCATCATCTTCAAGCGCGCACCCGTTGGGGTTTCGACCCAGACGTACTTGCCGATCTCGGCGCCGATCTGGACCGCGTCGAGTGGATTGATTTCGACGAACATGTTTTGCTGCAGCTCGGCCAGCCACGGATTGGAACGGGTTTCCTCGCCACCGCCCTCGTACTCGACCAGGCGGCCCGAGGTCATAATTAAAGGAAAATCTTTTGAGTAGTCGATCGCCTGCACCGATTTGTACAGTGTCGGCAGGCGCCAGTGGTTGGCCTTGTCTTCGTAGGTCGGGTACTTGGCCACCAGGTCGCGTCGTGGCGAGGCCAGCGGTTCGCGGTGGACCGGCACCGGATCGGGGAAATTCCAGACGTTGGCGCGGGCGCGCGCATTGCCGTACGGCGCGCAGCCGTGGGCAATCGCCACGCGGATGATGCCGCCCGAATTGTCGGTCTTCCAGTTCTTGCCTTCGGCCATGGCTTGCTCTTGCGGCGTCAGCTCGGCCCACCAGCCCAGTTTCTTGAGGAAGATGTGGTCGAACTCCGGGTAGCCGGTGTCGAGTTCGCTGTCCTTGTTGGTCGAGCCATCGGCAGCCAGCAGGCTTTCGCCGTTGTGTTCGACGCCCCAGTTGGCGCGGAACGGCAGGCCGCCTTCGGCGATGCTCTTGTTCAGGTCGTACAGGATCGGGGTGCCCGGGTGTTTCATTTCCGGCGTGCCCCAGCAAGGCCACGGCAAGCCGTAGTAGTCGCCCTTGCACGGACCCGAGTCGGCGCGCAGCGTGGTCGGGTTGAAGGTGTGCTTGTTCTCCATATGGAGCTTGAGACGCTCGGGCGAGCAGCCGGTGTAGCCGATGGTCCAGCACGAGCGGTTAATCTCGCGCAGGATGTCTTCGATCACCGGCTCGTTGTGCACCACCTTGATGTTCTTGCACAGCTCGTTGTGGAAGCCGAGCTTTTTGGCGAACAGGTACATGATCTCGTGGTCGGTCTTGCATTCGAACAGCGGCTGGATCACGCGCTCGCGCCACTGGATCGAGCGGTTCGACGCCGTGCACGAACCGCTGCTCTCGAACTGCGAGGCCGCCGGCAACAGGTAGACGCCGTCCTGGCGGCCGTGCATCGCCGCCGTCATGCTCGGGTACGGGTCGACCACCACCATCATGTCGAGCTTTTGCATCGCCGCCTTCATGTCGGGCAGGCGGGTCTGGCTGTTCGGCGCGTGGCCCCAGTACAGCACGGCGCGCAGGTTGCTCGGCTGGTCGATGTACTGGTTGTCCTCATTGACCGCATCGAACCAGCGCGACACCGTGATGCCGGGCTTTTCCATCAGCTCCTTGGAGCCGAAGCGCGACTTGATCCATTCGTAATCGACGCCCCAGACGCCGGCGAAGTGCTTCCAGGCGCCTTCGGCCAGTCCGTAGTAGCCGGGCAGCGAATCGCCATTCGGGCCGACGTCGGTGGCGCCCTGCACATTGTCGTGGCCGCGGTAGATGTTGGCGCCGCCGCCGGGAATGCCGATATTGCCCAGCACCAGCTGCAGGATCGACAGCGCGCGCACGTTGGCAGTGCCGACGTGGTGCTGTGTGATGCCCATGCACCAGACCACCGACGATGGGCGATTCGTGGCCAGCATCTCGGCCGCCAGGCGCACGGCCGATTCCGGCACGCCGGTCACGTCGGCGACTTTGTCCGGGGTCCATTTCGCGACCTCTTTGCGCACTTCGTCCATGCCGTAGGTGCGCTCGGCGATGTACTTCTTGTCTTCCCAGCCGTTGTTGAAGATGTGCCAGACGATGCCCCACACCAGCGGGATATCGGTGCCGGGACGTACCCGCACATAGTGGTTCGCAAAGCGCGCGGTGCGGGTAAAGCGCGGGTCGATCACGATCATCTTGGCGCCGAGTTCCTTGGCGTGCAGGAAGTGCAGCATCGAGATCGGGTGCGCCTCGGCCGGGTTACTGCCGATGAACAGCACCGCCTTGCTGTGGTGCAGGTCGTTGAACGAATTCGTCATCGCCCCGTAGCCGAAGGTCTGGGCCACGCCCGCGACCGTGGTCGAGTGACAGATGCGCGCCTGGTGGTCGCAGTTGTTCGAGCCCCAGAACGAGACGAACTTGCGCAGCAAATACGCCTGCTCGTTGCTGTGCTTGGAGCTGCCGATCCACATCACCGAATCGGGCCCCGCGCTCTGGCGCAGGTGGGTCAGCTTGTCGCCGATCTCGTTGATCGCCTGGTCCCACGAGATACGCTGGTATTTGCCGTTGACCAGCTTCATCGGATAGCGCAGGCGGTGCTCGCCGAACGCGTGCTCGCGCACCGAGGCGCCCTTGGCGCAGTGGGCGCCCATATTGATGGGCGAATCGAACGCAGCCTCCTGGCGCACCCAGACGCCGTTGGCCACCACCGCATCGACCGAGCAGCCGACCGAGCAGTGGCTGCACACGGTGCGCTTGACTTCGGTCGGTACGGGCGTGTTCGCGACCGGATCGGCCTGGGCCGGCTCGATCATGTTGAACGGCAGGTGGCGCGCCAGGGCGCCGGCGCCGACGGCCACGCCGGCGCCGGCCAGGAAGCGACGCCGCTTCACACCGCTTTCGCGGACGGTTTTCACCAGGGACATGTGCGGATTCCTCGTTGCGTTGCGGTGGAGATCACCAGTAGGCGGCGCTCTGGTAGTAACGGCGGATGTGATCGGTCTCGTGGTAGCCACGCTTCACGTTCGGATCCGGCTGGGCAGCCACCGGCGCCTCGGCCTGGGCCGGGGCGGCGGCGGCCACCAGCAGTGCGCCCAGCGGGGCGGCTTTCAGGAAGCCGCGGCGCGCGCGGTCGGGCTGGTCCGCAGCGGCAGGCACCGGGACTTGGCCGGCAGCCGGCAGCTTGTTGTCAGGATTGTTCATTGCTTCTCTCCTCCACTGCAAAAGCGTCGGCTTCGATCGCCAGGAAGGCGTCGGCCAGTTGCGCCACCAGGCGGTAATAGTTGGCGCCCTCGGCGCCGGCGATGTCGTTCAGGGCGCGCTCGTACCAGGGCGCCAGGTGCACCTCGAAAAAGGCGCGCTGGCGTTCCAGCGGCTGCGGCTTGATGCCGGGCGCGCCGCCGACCAGCACGCGCATGGCCTCGCACAGGGCGCCGATATGGTCTTCGAACTCGGCCGAGCCGCGCACGCGCGCCAGCCCGAGCCGGGCCAGGTCGGCGCGCAGTTCGGCCAGCGGGGTGTCGTTGATGAAGCCGGCGATGTAGCGCGAACCGTAGGGATTCAATAGCGGCGTGCCGATGCCGATGAAGAGCGCATCGAATTCTTCGCGCACGGCTTGCGGGTCCATCACGCTGGAGGCCAGCGTCAGGCGTTCCCAGGCAAGTTCGAGAGCCGGTTCGCCGCCCTGCGCCAGGATCGGCTCGCTCAGTGACAGGGCGTCGAGTAGAGCGGCGTCGGGCGCGGCCAGGAACAGGCGAGCCAGCAAGGCGTACAAATCGGCGCGCGCCTGCTCTTCGCCGCTGACCGGTTTGGCCGGCATGCTGACGGTGGCGAAGGTGGTCGAACGTTCGGCCGGACTTAGGGTGGCTCCGTCCGGCGGGGGCGCACTCGTTTGCAGCACTATGTGCTCTCCAGTTATGAAAAATTCATGATTAGTGTAGTCGCCCGACACAATTGTGCGCGCACAGTTGGCCCTGGAAGACGCAGGGACGCATCTAGCGCATCCCGGCCGCGTGCATGATCAGCCGGATGGCGAACGCCACCGCGGCCAGTGTCGATACGCCACCCAGCCACAACAGCACCATCCAGCCGAGCCGGCGCGCCCATTCGCGCCGGGTCACGGCGCCCGCCCGAGTGCTCATCAGTGATACCCCGCATCGGCCTTGACCTTGCCGCGAAACACCCAGTAAGACCAGCCGGTGTACATCAGGATGATCGGCAGGATGAACAGCGTACCGACCAGCGCGAAGCCCTGGCTCTGCGGCGGCGAGGCCGCTTCCCAGATCGTGATCGCGGGCGGCACCACGTTCGGCCAGATGCTGATCGCCATGCCGCTGTAGCCGAGGAAGACCAGCGCCAGCGCCAGCACGAACGGTTGGCGCAACGGTTCGCGCCCCAGTGAGCGCAGCAGCAGGAACATGCACAGCGCCACCAGGAGCGGCACCGGCGCCAGGAACAGGACATTCGGGAAGGTGAACCAGCGCTCGGCCACGTGCGGGAAGCGCATCGGGGTCCAGATGCTGACCGCCACGATCGCGCCCAGCAGCAGCAACGCGAACGGCTTGGCGACCTGGATCATGCGCGCGTGCAGCTCGCCCTCGGTCTTCATGATCAGCCAGGTGGCGCCCAGCAGCAGATAGGCCACCATCACGCCCAAGCCGGCCAGCAGCGGGAACGGCGCCACCCAGTCGAGCGGCCCGCCGGCGTAGCTGCGCCCCGAGACCGCGATGCCGTCCAGGAAAGCGCCGAGCGAGACGCCCTGGAAGAACGCCGCCACCACCGAGCCGCCGATGAAGGCCTTGTCCCACAGGTGGCGTTCGCCTTCCTTGGCCTTGAAGCGGAACTCGAACGCCACCCCGCGAAACACCAGCCCGATCAGCATGAAGATCAGCGGCAGGTACAGGCCCGACAGGATGATCGAATACGCCAGCGGAAACGCCGCCAGCAGCCCTTCCCCGCCCAGCACCAGCCAGGTCTCGTTGCCGTCCCACACCGGCGCGACCGTATTCATCATGGTGTCGCGGTCGCGCTTCTTTGGCGTGAACGGAAACAGCATGCCGATGCCGAGGTCGAAGCCGTCGAGCAGCACGTACATGAAGACGGCGAAGAAAATGATGATGATCCAGATGATCGAGGTATCGATGCCCATGGTTCAGCTTCCCTTTGGATGGTCGTCGTCACGGCGCCCGGCGTCGCCGGCAGGCTGCGGATTGGTGTCGAGGCCGAGGTTGGCGCCGGCGGCGCTGCGCCCATCGCCCTCGTCGTCATCGTTGCGGGCATCGGCTGCCGACAATGGCCGCATCGGTGTGCGGCCTTCGCCCGGCCCGCCTTCCGGCGCATGGTTGATGGCGAAATGCTGCGGCCCCTTGCGGATCAGCCGGATCAGGTACAGGGTGCCGGCGCCGAACACGAACAGGTAGGCCAGTACGAACATGCCGAGGGTCAGCGCCAGCGTGCCGGCGCTATGCGGCGAGACCGCGTCGGCGGTGCGCAGCACGCCGTAGACCACCCACGGCTGGCGCCCGACCTCGGTGGTGATCCAGCCGGCCAGGATCGCGATCAGCCCGGCCGGCCCCATGGCCAGGGCGAAGCGCAGGAACAGGCGCTTGCTATAGATGCGCCCGCCCCGGCGCAGCCACAAGCTCCAGGCGCCGAGCGCGATCATCAACAGGCCCAGTCCGACCATGACGCGAAAACTCCAGAACACGATCAGCGAATTGGGCCGGTCTTCGCGCGCGAACTCCTTCAGGCCCGGGAACTGGCCGTTCAGGGTATGGGTCAGGATCAGGCTGCCCAGGTAGGGAATCTCGACCGCGTAGCGCGTCTCTTCGCGTTCCATGTCGGGAATGCCGAACACGATCAGCGGCACCGCCTTGCCCGGCTCGTTCTGCCAGTGCCCTTCCATCGCCGCCAGCTTGGCCGGCTGGTGCTCGAGCGTATTGAGGCCGTGGAAGTCGCCGATCACGGCCTGGATCGGCGCCACGATCAGGACCATCCACATCGCCATCGACAGCATCTTGCGCACCGCCTTGCTGTCGCGCCCGCGCAGCAGGTGCCAGGCGCCGGACGCGCCGACCAGCAGCGCGGTGGCCAGGAACGCCGCCACCACCATGTGCATCAGGCGGTACGGGAAGGATGGATTGAAAATGATCGCCACCCAATCCACCGGGATCATGCGCCCGTTTTCCATGGCGAAGCCCTGCGGCGTCTGCATCCAGCTGTTGGCGCCGAGGATCCAGGTCGACGAGATCAGGGTGCCGATCGCCACCATGCAGGTGGCCACGAAGTGCAGCTGCGGACCGACCCGGTTCCAGCCGAACAGCATCACGCCCAGAAAGCCGGCTTCCAGGAAGAACGCAGTCAGCACTTCGTACGTGAGCAGTGGCCCCATGATGCTGCCGGCGACTTCGGACAGCGTGCTCCAGTTGGTGCCGATCTGGTAGGCCATGACGATGCCCGAGACAACGCCCATGCCGAAGGCGACCGCGAAGATGCGGATCCAGAAGTGGTACAGGTCGACATACACCTGGCGCTTGGTGCGCAGCCAGCAGGCTTCCAGCACCGCCAGATAGCTGGCCATGCCGATGGTGATGGCCGGGAAGATGATGTGAAACGAAATCGTGAACGCGAACTGGATGCGCGCCAATTCCAGGGCAGTCAGGCCGAACATGGTGACTCTCTACCGACGATAGGAGCGAGCCAGACTAGCACGCCCATTTTGCGCACACGATTGGGTGATGTCGTTTTGTTTATTTATGCATGGCGTGTGGCGTATGTGCGTCAGATGCTCTTGATACGGAGGAACAATAACCGCAGTTCCGCCCGACGTCCTCTGGGGTCGACACCGGCCTGTCGCGCCGCCTGCTGGGTTTTCAGCCCGGCGACCTGCTATGCTGCCTCGGCCAACCGGATCCGGCCAACAGCAGACTTTGAGGATGCGCCTATCAGCAGGCTTTACAACGTCAGGCAGATTACTGTGGCGCTCGCTGGAAAATGCGTAACGCCCTGGCCCTCTAAAGGGATTAGTATCACTTATTGAAACTGCTTCAGGCGGCCATGATGAATTCCGGAGTTTCCGATGTGCATGGCTTTGTTTCAACCGGCTGGACGCCGCGCGATTATGAGGTGCTGCTCGACCATATCCCTGCCGGCGTCGTCATCCACGACGCCGACTCGCGGGCGGTCTATGCAAACCGCTGCGCCCAGCGCCTGCTTGGTAGCGCTATCGACTTGATGCGCAAGTACCCGGCGGACTCTGGCGCCGTGCCGCTGTTGCTTCCCGACGGCAGCCCCCAGCCGCCTGAAGACAACCCGGTTTCCTGCGTCTTGCGCAACGGCGGCGCGGTGCACGACATGACGCTCGGCCTCCCCGGCCCTGGTCCCGACATCCGCTGGCTGATCTGCAACGCCTATCCTTTGTTCGCCGCGGATGGTGGTATCCAGAAAGTGGCGGTCTGTTTCACGGAATGCACCGACCTCAAGCGAATCGAGCAAGCCCTGCTCAAGTCGGAAGAACGCCTGCGTCTCGCGATGCAAGGCAGTACCGATGCGCCATGGGACTGGGACGTCGACAGTGGATTGGTGCACTATTCCGAACGCTGGTGGAACATGCTGGGCTTTCCGCCCTCCCACGTCGAACGTGATCCGGTTGCATGGCGTACGCAGATGCATCCCGAAGACATGCCGCGGGTCGATGCGTTTGTCGACGCGCTGGTGGCGTCGAACGACACCACCTACAGCCTGGAATTTCGCCTGCGTCATTGCGACGGGCACTACGTGCCGGTGCTTTCGCGTGGCTTCGTGTTGCGTGATGGCGTCGGCAAGGGTGTGCGGATCGCCGGCACGAACACCGACTTGACCGATGCGAAGGAAGCCGAGCGCCTGATCCACGAACTGGCCTATTATGATTTCCTCACCGGCCTGCCAAACCGGCGCCTGCTCGTCGACGAACTTTCCAGGATACTTCCTCGCTGTGCGCGTAACGGCCAGTCGGGTGCATTGCTGTTCATCGATCTCGACAACTTCAAATTGCTCAACGATACCCTCGGCCATGATGCCGGCGACGCCCTGCTGCGCGAGGTAGCTGTGCGCCTGCGCGCAAGCGTGCGTGCGAGCGACCATCTGGCGCGTCTTGGCGGAGACGAATTCGTGGTGGTGCTCGAAGACCTGGGTACTTGCGAAGCCGAGGCCGTCCTGGAAGCCCGAATGGTTGGCGCCAAGTTGCTCGAGACGCTAGCACGTCCGCACGCGCTGAGTGCCCGGCCCAGCGTCAGCACGCCCAGCATCGGCGTGGCCATGTTCGGCGCCAATACGCGCAGTGTCGACCAGTTGCTGCGCCAGGCCGACGTCGCCATGTATCGTGCCAAGGCTGAAGGCCGCAACACCTTATGCTTTTTCAACCCAGCCATGCAGGCAGCTGCCGAGCGCCAGGTTGAGCTCGAGAATGATCTGCACGACGCAATTGCGGGACAATGCTTCGAGCTGTACTGCCAGCCGCAACTCGGTGTCGACGGCAGGCTCGCTGGCGCCGAGGTCCTGCTGCGCTGGCGCCATCCCACCCGCGGGCTGGTGTCTCCCGACGAATTCATTGGACTGGCCGAATCCAGCGGCCTGATCATGCCGTTGGGTGCACTGGTGTTACATGAGAGCTGTCGCGCGCTTGCTCGCTGGGCGACTGAACCACTTTTGCGCGAAGTGACGCTGGCGGTGAATGTCAGTGCGCAACAACTGCGTGATCCTGGATTTGTCGAACAGATCCTCGCCATTCTGAGCGCGACCGGGGCGCCGCCCCAACAGCTCTTCCTCGAGCTAACTGAAAGTGTATTTGCCCACGACCTCGATGACGCCTGCGCAAAGATGAACTCCCTGCGCGCACACGGCGTCTGCTTTTCGCTCGACGACTTCGGTACCGGCTATTCGTCACTTGCCTATCTCAAGCATTTTCCGCTGACCGAACTGAAGATCGACCGCAGCTTCGTCAAGGATTTACCCAGCGGAGCACACGCCGGCGCGATCGTGGACGCGATCCTCGCCCTGGCCCATACGCTGGAATTGGACGTCGTGGCCGAAGGCATCGAAACTGGCGAACAGCGCGACTTCCTGGTGTCGCGCGGCTGCCGCCTCCTGCAAGGCTACCTGCTAGGTGAGCCACGTCCCATCGCCGAGTTCGAATCTTGCTACCGCACCAGCCCGTCATGACATCAGAAGTCCTCTCGTCGCTTGCTGCGCGATTTCAAGACTGGCACATACCATGCTCGCTTGAACGGCCGGGTTCGGCCAAGGGCGGACCTTAAATTCTTCTCTGCACCATGCGAGAATCAACGCAGTGAGTCAGCAAGTCGGCTCAACGATTGGCTGTGAACAGCCTATTTGCGATCTCAGCGACGCGCGCTCCGTACATGCCTGCGGTTTCGAGATCGCCAGAAGACATCTCTTCCGGCGCGGCATCGGCCGGCGTTTGCGCCATCGGACCGAGGAACGAGCCCATGCGATTGATGTCATCGCGCTGAGATGCCTTGGTGTTCGATGATTTCATGCCCATGCCCACCCAGATTCCGCGATGCTGGGCGGCCAGTAGTGAAAAATACTGCAGTGTCGCCAGCTTGTCGCCATTGATGCTCGCGCTGTTTGTGAATCCACCGAAGACCTTGTCCTTCCACAAATCGGCAAACCATGGTTTCGATGAAGCATCGGCAAATTTCTTGAATTGCCAGCTGGGTCCACCCATGTACGTCGGCGACCCGACAATGATGTAGTGCGCCGCTTCGATATCCGCCCAAGCCTGATCGGACAAATTACCGTCGGCATCGATCTGTAGCAGGCTTGCTTTTGCGCCCTCTGCTACGGCAGCAGCCATCCGTTTGGTGTGGCCGTAGCCTGAGTGGAAGACAACGACGCCGTTTAATTTTCGCGTGTGCATGCTCATGATAAAAACCTTCCAGGTTGAGTAGTTGTGCGTGAAATGATCAGCGCGATAAAGACCAGCAACGGGAAAGCCGCATGCAGCCACTCGCGCTGGAACACCAGGGTGAGGAAAGCTGCCGCCATGACGGCCACTCCCAGCGCGACGCCGGCCTTGTTGGTCGTGAGCCGAGTCTGGAGAAGAGCGCTCGACAGTTCAAAAACACCGGTGACGTACTGAAACCAGCCGGGATATCCCCATCGACGGTATTGCGCGAGCAGCTGGGCCGTACCAAAAATATTGAGCAGCCCGGCGAACGCGAAGAACGCGACCAACGCCCATTTTAAAAAGCCACGCCAGGAGATGCCTTTCCAGCCTGGTCTCCCTTCAGAAGAGATACTCATACGGATTCCGTTTGATGTTTTGCGGACGAAAGCGCGCCGGGATTGACCTGCGCGCCGGCAGGCATGCGTGTCGCAGCAGTCCGCTCGAGCATCCAGCCGGGATATTCCTGCGTAAGTTGGCTGACACTGTCCAGTTGGGGAAAGTCGTCGGCGTCGAGTTCGAGATGCATGGCGCCCGGGTTCTGTTCAAGCTGATCCAGACGCTTCGCACCGATGATTTTGGTCGCGATGGCGACGTCCTTGCGCGACGCCGAGGTTTCTCAGTGCCTGTCCCAGCATGCGCTCGGCATGGCCATGGGTATACACGTCGGCGGTATCGAAGATGTTGATACCTGCTTCCACACAGCGCCTCACGATGTTGTCAGCGCTCGCCTGATCCATTCCTGCGATATCGTGATAGAGGCCTGCCTGTTCCGGCGGACCGAAGGTCATCCTACCAAGACACAATTCGGACACGAACAGTCCCGTATTACCCAATTGTTTATAGCGCATCGTCGCCTCGATAAGTATGCAGGGCCAGCGTCGCCGCCCCCAAGACGCCCACTATGCCTCCTGCGACTTGTGTAATAAAGTACTTCAATCCAAACTCATTGTTATCAAAATAAATGACAGTGCAAAACCTTGAAGCGCTCGCAATCTTTGTTCGCATCGCAGAAATGAGCAGCTTCACGCAAGCAGCGCAGAGCATGGGCATCCAGAAAGGGCGGGCTTCGAACGTAGTGCGCCACATGGAGTCGCAGCTTGGAGTCCGCCTGCTGAACCGTTCGACCCGGACGGTGCAATTGACTGAAGACGGCCGCAACTTCTACGTGCGCGCGCGCGCCCTGCTCGCGGATGCCGATGATCTGGGTTCGATGTTCACTGGACGCGACGCACCATTAGGAGGCCGTCTCCGGGTTGACCTGCCCACCGAATTCGCCCGCATTAGCGTCATGCCCGCGTTGCCGACTTTCCTCCAACGCTACCCAGAGATCAAGCTGGAGATATCCTGCACCGACAGGCGTGTCGACCTGGTGCAGGAAGGGATCGATTGCGTGCTGCGTGTCGGCGGTATCGTTGATGAGACGCTGGTGGCGCGCCGCCTCGGGGACCTGCTGATGGTCAATGCGGCGAGTCCCACCTACCTCGAGCGGCGCGGAACCCCGCGTACGTTGGACGACCTGCTGGCACAGCGCCATCACATGGTGCACTACACGCCGACTCTTGGCGCCCGGCCATTCGGCTGGGAATATGCGGACGGCGACGGCTTCGCCACCCTTGCGTTGCCCGGTGCGGTGAGCGTCAACAACGTCCAGGCCTACCACGGCGCTGGACTAGCGGGCCTCGGACTGATCCAGGCCGGACTGCCCAGCCTTAAGCCCTATCTCGCCAGTGGCGAACTAATCGAAATCCTGCCGGAGTTGCGCCCGGCGCCGTTACCGGTATCGGTCGTGGTGGCGCATCGCCAGAACCTGTCGCGCCGGGTTCAAATATTCATTGAATGGCTTGAACAGGCCCTGCAGGCGGACTTGGAGCCTTAGACTACGGCCGGCTTAACCTCGACACGTGGGTCATTGCGTCAAAAATATATTGTTCGTGCACAATGGACATGAGAGCAGCGCCGCGTTCAATACGCCATCGTCGCGCATCGTGTCCGCGCTGCCTGCTGCGGGCACGCACCAGCATCCCGTCTATAATCGCGCTGTCACCGCACCGACCGCCAGCTCGCCCATGTCCCTGCCCCAGCAATCCGCCCTGCCCGCCCAGCCATCCGTCACCCTGCAGGCCCTGGCATCCTGCGCCGCCTGCAGCATGCACCGGCTGTGCCTGCCAATGGGCCTGGCCGATGCCGACATCGACCGGCTCGACCGCATCATCGGCCGCCGGCGCCGGCTGGCGCAGGGCGAGCGCCTGTACGCAATGGACGAGCCGTTTCGCAACCTGTACGCGGTGCGCTTCGGTCACTTCAAGACCTACCAGGTAAACGCCGCCGGCGCCGCGCAGATCACGGGCTTCCAGATGGCCGGCGAGCTGCTGGGCATGGACGCGATCAGCGGCCAGCACCATTGCGACGCGGTGGCGCTGGAAGACAGCGAAGTGTGCGAGATCCCGTTCGCGCGCCTGGAAGGGTTGTTCGGCGAAATGCCGGCGCTGCTGCGCCACTTCCACCGCATCATGAGCCAGGAAATAACGCGCGAGCAAAACGTCATGCTATTACTTGGCAATATGCGCGCCGAGCAGCGCTTCGCGGTGTTCCTGGTGAACCTGTCGGCGCGCTACGCCACGCGCGGCTACGCGGCCAATCAGTTCGGGCTGCGCATGTCGCGCGAAGATATCGGCAACTACCTCGGGTTGACCATCGAAAGCATCAGCCGCCTGCTGTCGCGTTTCAAAAAGCAGGGCTGGATCGCGGTCGACAAGCGCGACGTCACGTTGCTCGACCCGGCCAAGCTCAAGGCGCTGGCCTCGGGCGCTGACGTGTGCAGCCCGATGGCATGAGGCTGCAATGACGCCCGCCCTCGAACCCGACCTGCACCTGCGCAGCTACGGCCGCGAACACTGGGGCGATCGTCACGGCTTCGCCCAACTGGTGCTGCCGGTCGAGGGCGAGGTGCTGCTCGACATCGAAGCGCGACGCGCGCGGCTCGATCCGCTGCACGGCGCCCTGATCGCGCCCGGCGCCTGGCATGCACAGTCGAGCCAGGGCGACAACCGTTCGCTGATCGTCGATGTCGATGCCGCGGCGTTCGCGGACGGGCCGTGGCAGGCACTGCTCGAGCGCCCGTTCACGCCCCTGGCGCCGGCGGCGCGCAAGCTGGTCGACTTCATGGGCATGCTGGCGCGCGAATCAACGGTGTCGGGCACGCTGGTGCGAAGCTGGGTGCCGTTGCTGCTCGATACGCTGGCGCTGAACGAAACCCGTCCGGTGTCGCGTCTGGCCGCGCTGCTGGCGCGCATCGAGGCCGGGCCGGGACTGGCGTGGAGCACGGCGTCGATGGCGCAAGTGGCCAACCTGAGCGTGAGCCGGCTGCATGCGCTGTTTCGCGACGAACTGCAAACCAGCCCGCACGAATGGCTGCTGCGCTGCCGCCTGGCGCAGGCGCGCGCCTGGCTGGCCGGGAGTTCGCGCAGCGTGGCCGACATCGCCATCGCCAGCGGTTTTGCGGACCAGACCAGCCTGACGCGCGCGATGCGTAAAGTACTGGACACCACCCCGGCCGCATACCGCCGCGCTGTTCAACAGAACGCGTCAAAAACGCAGTAGCTGGCGCCAAGACCGCGCCCGCGGCGCCCGGCGAAAATCTCGCTATTCCTTGGAGATTCCCGCATGCTGACCCGCTCGTTCTTCCCCGCCTTGACTTCTCCCGCCTGGCTCGGCATCGGCGCCGGGATCGCCGCCGGCGCGTTGTGGGGCCTGGTGTTCTTGGCGCCCGAACTGGTGCCGGGCTTTTTGCCGATCCAGTTGTCGGCGGGACGCTATCTGGCCTATGGCGCGATCGCGGCGCTGCTGATCGTCCCGGCCTGGGCGCGCTTGCGCCGCACGCTCGACCGGCGCGCCTGGCGTGCATTGCTGGCGCTGGCGCTGAGCGGCAACATCATCTATTACATGTTCCTGGCCAATGCCGTGCAGCGCGGCGGCGTGGCAATGGCCTCGATCGTGATCGGGCTGCTGCCGATTGCCGTCACCCTGGTCGGCAGCCGCGATCATGGCGCGGTGCCGCTGCGGCGCTTGCTGCCGTCGCTGGCCATGAGCGGCGCCGGCCTGGCCTGCATCGGCTGGGAAGCGCTGGCAACCGGCGGCGGCTCGGTGCTCGGGTTGCTGTGCGCGTCCGGCGCGCTGGTGTGCTGGACCTTCTTCGCGGTCTACAACAGCCGCTGGCTGGCGCGCCTGGAGGGGGTCTCGGCGCACGAGTGGAACTTGCTGGTCGGCGTGGTGACCGGGGTGCTGGCCGGGGTGCTGGCGCTGCCGGCCTTCGTGCTGGCGCCGGGCGAGCACGGCATGCCTGACTGGCTTTGGTTCGGCGCGGTCTCGGTCGGCGTCGCGCTGCTGTGTTCAGTGGTCGGCAACGCCCTGTGGAACCACGCCAGCCGCGCCCTGCCCCTGAGCCTGATGGGACAGATGATCGTGTTCGAGACCATCTTCGCGGCGCTGTATGGTTTCCTGTGGGAAGCGCGCTGGCCGACACGGTTCGAAGCGCTGGCACTGGCGCTGCTGGTGGCGGGCGTGGTGTCGTGCGCGGCGGCGCATCGCAGGCGAGATTGATGCTGCTTGCTGCCGAGGTCAGTCGAACCTGGATAGTTACGTCCTGCCGGCGTGGCCAACCGTGGCGCAGCGCAATGGCGCGCTGTCGATTGCGCCGCACGGCATCGCAGCGGTGCACGGCGCACGCGCCGCGGCGTGCGACCTGATGTTCCAGGGGCGCGACGACCCGCCGTCGGCCGCTGTCCCGAACCCAATCCTAGCCCGCCACAGACTGCGCCAGCGCCACGGCATCCGCGCCCGCCGGAATCCGCATCGGCGCCGCCGGATCGGTCACCGAGCGCCACACCGCTTCGGCCACATCGCGCGCCCCGGTCACCAGGGCCTCACCGGATCCGCCGCCGGCAAACACCGAGGCCAGGAGCGGCGCATACTCGGCCGGCGTCTGCGCCGCCATGCGCTCGCGCGCGTTGGCGCCGAAGCGCGTCGTCGGCGAGCGTCCCGGCAGCACCAGGCGCGCGCGGATGCCAAGCGGCGCCAGTTCCAGCGCCAGCGATTCGGTGAAGGCGTTCAGCGCCGCTTTACTCGCCGTGTACACCGACAGTAGCGGCAACGGCGCCAGCGTAACGGTCGAGGTGACGTTGACGATCACGCCCGCGCGCCGCGCCCTGAACCCCGGCAGCACGGCCTGGGTCAGCGCGATCGCGCCCAGGGTATTGGTCTCGAACACGGCGTGCACCGTGTCCATCGGAATGGCTTCGAGTGGATACAGCACGCCGATGCCGGCGTTGTTGACCAGTGCATCGATCGGCCCGGCAGCTTCAAACGCTGCCGCAATGCTGGCAGCGTCGGTCACGTCCAACGCCAGCACACGCAGGCGCCCGGATGACGGCAGGATCGCGGCGTCCGGCGTGCGCATGGTGGCGACCACGTTCCAGCCGCGTTCGAGGAACAGACGGGCAGTCTCGAGGCCGAAACCGGACGAGCATCCGGTGATGAGGACGGTTTGCATGTGAACTCCTGTAATTGGTTGCAGTACCGCTACGATAGGCGAGCGACGCTGGACGCGCTACAATCAGCAATCCACAAAACATGCGCGAGAGTCCAGACATGACCGATCCCCTGGCCGAAGTCGTCGCCCTGCTGCAACCGGGCATACGTTTCACGAAAGTCGTCGGCGGCGCCGGTCGCTGGGGCGTGCGGCGCGCCGAGACCGGGCAACCGGCGTATTGCGTGGTGCTCGATGGCGCGTGCAGAATGCGCCTTGGCGGCGATGCACCGGTACGCCTGGAAGCGGGAGACTTCGTACTGGTGCCGGCGACGTTCGACTTCTCGATGACCAGTCTGGAGGAGCCGGACGCGGCCATGTTCGCCAGACTGCCGGCACAGGTCGGCCCGGGAGAATTCCGGCATGGCGACCAGGATGGGCCGCTGGAAGTGCGCTTCATCATTGGCCACTGCGTGTTCGGTTCGCCCGACGCGGCGCTGCTGGTGTCGCTACTGCCACGGCTTGTGCACGTGCGTGGCGAACCGCGGCTGGCGGCGATGGTCGAACTGTTGGGCGACGAGTCGCGCGCCCGGAGGCCGGCACGCGACGTGGTGATGACGCGCCTGCTCGAAGTGCTGCTGATCGAAGCACTGCGCGCAAACGTCGACACGAGCGCCTCGCCCGGCCTGGCGCGCGGCCTGGCCGATGCGCGCCTGGCCGGCGCCTTGCGCCGCATGCACGAGGCGCCCACGCATCCCTGGACTGTGGTGGAACTGGCGCGCGAAGCGGCGTTGTCGCGCTCGGCCTTTTTCGAGCGCTTCCAGCGCGCAGTCGGGATGGCGCCGATGGCGTATTTGCTGGCCTGGCGCATGGCGCTGGCCAAGGACTTACTGCGGCGCGGAACATGCGGTGTCGCCGAGGTGGCCGAGCGGGTCGGGTACGGTTCGGCCAGCACGTTCAGCGTCGCCTTTACGCGCCATATCGGGATGGCGCCGGGGCGCTATGCCGCTGCCCACTGAGGCCATCCGCACCAGGCACCTGCCAGGCAGGTTCTAGGCCGCGCGCGGCGTTGCCCCGACCCCGGTCGGGAAAATCCGGTCGTACGCCATATTGAACAGGAAGCCGTAGATCAGATAGAACGTCACGATCGCAATATCCATCAGCAGCGCCGCCCACAGGCCAATGCCCAGATACCATGCGATCAGCGGAATCAGCATGACCACCAATCCCGCTTCGAACAGCAAGGTGTGCACCACCCGGTCCGCCATCGATTTTTCAATGCTGCCGCGCAGGCGCAGCATGGCGCGATCGAAGCCGACATTGAAGATGAAATTCCACAGCGTGGCGAGGGTCGCGGAAGCGACGCCGATCACGCCCATGTGGTCCAGCGGTTGGTCGAAAAGCACGGCGGACCCGGGGATGAAGATGGCCAGGGCCACGGCTTCGAACAGGAGCGCGTGGCGAACGCGGTCGCGGAAGGTGCGCATGACAGGTTTCTTTCTGCGATCGTGTGCGGGCGCAGGCCGGGCGACGATCAATATGGTTGCAAGATGCGCCGGCCGGGGATGCTCGGGCGACGTCGAGCCCGCATAATCGCATAGTCGATATATGTAGGCATACGGGAAAAATCGAGGCATCATGCTCCAGATATGAAACACACCAACTGGGATGACCTGCGATTGCTGCTGCTGATCGCGCAGGAAGGCACATTACGTGGCGCCGCCAAGAGGGCGGGACTAAGCCCGGCCACGCTGTCACGCCGCCTTGACGACCTCGAAGATGCACTCGGGCAGCGGGTGGTGGAACGCTTCCAGGGAGGCTGCGTCCCGACCGCATTCGGCGCCGAGATCATCGCCTGGGCCGGCCAGATGGGAGAAATCGCACTGGAAATCGAGCGCACGCGTGACCACCGCGACGCACACGCTGCATCCGGCGTCGTGCGGATCAATACCGACGAGTGGCTGAGCTACTTCCTGACCACCCGCTTCGCCCGGTTCCACGAAAAATATCCGAACGTCGAAGTGGAAATCGTCACCTCGCACCGCCCCTACAGCCTGGCGCGGCGCGAAGCCGATATTGCGATCCGGCCGTTTCGCCCGGAACAACTCGACCTCGTCGCACGCAAAATCGGCACCTTGTCGTTCGGCTTGTATTGCAACCAGGATCTGGCAACGCGCCATGCGGCAGCGCTGGCGCAACAGGATTGGGGCAAGCTGCCGTTCGTCGGCTTCGACGAGCCGCGCGCGGAGTTCCAGTCCGACCGCTGGCTGCGCGCCCTGCCCAGTGCGCCGGCGCCGTGGATGCGCTGCAGTTACGGGCTCGGCATCCTCGATGGCGTCGCCCATGGCGCCGGCCTGGGCGTGCTGGCGACCTTCCTCACCGGCTCTTACGGCAACCTGGTGGCCGCCATTGCCCACATTCCCGAGCTCGACCAGGACATCTGGCTGTCCATGCACAGCGGCCTGCGCGCGAGTGCGCGCATCCGTGCGGTAGTCGATTTCATGGAAGAGATCTTCGAGGAATATCGCCAGACCGGTCGCTGACGCTACAGCTCGATCAATAGCTCCGGCCGATAACCCTCCTGCTCGCCCTTGCTCAGGTAGCCGAGCGGATTGGCCACCACCCGGCACGCCCACGAGTGGGCGCCGTCGCGCCCTTCGACGACGTAATCGTTCATGCAGTGCAAGTGCCCATGCATCCACACATCGGCGCGCTTGAACAAGCCGTCGAGCGAGTTGCAGAAGCCGGCCGTGCCGGGCGTGACGCCGTAGCGCGGATCGGCGCTGAGCAGGCTCGGCGCGAAGTGCGTCACGACCACGGTCTTGCCGTTGAACGGCAGGGCCAGCATCTCGCGCAGCCAGGCCTGGCAGTCGAGCGCCAGCGCGCGCCAGCCTTCGGCCAGCACCGGCTCGCCATCCTTGAGCGTGGTGTTCTTGGCCAGGTAATAGTTAGCGGCGCGAAAGGCCTTGGTACGCTGCTGCAGCTGCTTGGTCAGGTCGGTCTCGCGCAGCGCCAGCGCTTCGAAATCGCTCCACAGCGTGGTGCCGATGAAGCGCACCGGGCCGATGGTGACGATCTCGCGGTCGAGCCAGGTGATGCCCAGGCGCTCGCAGGTGGCACGCAGGCGGGTGCAGGTTTCGTCGTAGTCGAGGCCGTCGAATTCGTGGTTGCCGGGGATGAACAGCACCGGTTTGCCGGCCAGCTCGCCTTGAAGCGGCGAGAAGCGTTCCAGACCGAAGTCCTGGCTCGCCAGGCGCGAGCCTTGCTGGTAGGAGCCGATGTCGCCGGCCAGCACCACCACGTCGGCGTCGGGCAGGAACTGGGGGCGGAAATCGGGATAGCGTTCGAGGTGCAGGTCGGAGAAAAGCTGTATGCGCATGGTCGGCGAGTATAAAGCAAGCCGGCCCGGCAGGTCGCCCGGCGTGACGCTCGATGCAGTCAGGACGGTGCGACGTTCAGCCGCGCTATCTCGACCGAACCGCGCTCGTCGAACACCGGACACGCCTGCACCAGCTCGACGGCCTCGTTGAAATCGAGCGCTTCCACGATCGAGTAACCGCTCAGCGCACTGCTCGAGAGCTTGGGCCCGATCAGCCGGCTCGGCACTTCGACGCTGGCCTCGGTCAGGCTGCCGCGATCGATCACTGCGGCGCCCAGCCGGTCGAACCAGGCCGCCCACTGTTCGGGATGATGGCTAGCGCACTCGCCTGCATTCACCGGCGCGCCGCGATACACGATCAGGAAACGTTCCATACCGACCTCCATGGCGTCAATACGGGGACGTTAGCAGAAGCGGCCGGGCCGCGCCGCACTGCTGACCTGACCGTCACAACACCGACAAACCGGGTTCCACGCACGAGAACGTGGAACCCATACCGCTTAGAAACGCACGTTGGCCGTCAGGCTGGCCGAACGCGGCGTACCCGGCGTGTAGCGGTAGCCGCTCTTGTTGATCGACGCAACATACTTCTCGTCGCCCACGTTGTACACGTTCAGGCGCAGGTCGACGTTCTTGCTGACGCGGTAGCCGAGCATGGCGTCGAACACCCAATACGACTCGGTATAGGCCGGGGTGCCGATGGCGCCATCGGTGCCGCGCGCCAGTTTATCCGAGAAGCGCGCGCCGCCGCCGATGCGCAGTCCCCATGGCAGGTCGTACGAAGTCCAGGCGGTGAAGGCGTGCTTGGGCGTGTAGGTCAGGCTGTTCTCGCCCGAGGCGGTCACGTTGCGGCCGCGTTCGACCGTGGTGTCCATGTAGGCGTAGCCGGCGCTGATCAACCAGTGCGGCGCCAGTTCGCCGGTCGCGCCCAGCTCGACACCCTGCACCTGCTTCTCGCCGGTCTGGTAGTACTGCAGATCGACCGGATCCTGCTCGACTTCGTTTTCGACCTTGGTGCGGTACAGCGCGGCCGACAGCGACAGCTTGCTCTTGAGCAGGTCGAGCTTGCCGCCAAATTCGACGGTGGTGGTTTCTTGCGGGTCGTAGATCGGGTTCTGCGCACTATTCAGGCTGCCCGAGACCGTGAAACTGCTGCCCGGCGGCGCCTTGGAGCTGGCCACGGTGGCGTAGAGGCTGCTGTTGGCGCTCGGCTTGTACAACGCCGACAGCTTGCCGTTGACCAGGTTGTCGCCGACCTTGAAGCGGGTGTTGGCCAGCACGTTGTTGGTCAAGGCCACCACCGCATAGTCGCCGCGGAAATGGTCCAGGCGCACGCCGCCGTTGATGATCCAGTTCTCGCCGATCTTGGCGGTGTCGAACAGGTACACGCTCTGGGTGTCGACTTCCCCTTCGCTGTAGGCGCCGGTGCGGCGCACGTTGGGGACGACCGTCGGCGCGTCGTTCGGGTTCGGGCGGTAGATGTTGGCCGCCGGCAGCGTACCCAGGCCGCTCAAGCTCCAGGTAGTCTGGCGCTCGCTGGTGATGTCCAGGCCGGCCACCACGGTATGCTTCACGGCGCCGGTGGCGAACTGCGAGGTCAATACCGTCTGGTTGGTGAGGATCTTGTTTTCCTGGTCCTTGCCGGTGCGGATGCTGCGCGCCAGGGTCCAGGTGTTTGGATCAGCCGGATTCGGCGTGGCCAGGTTTGCGCCGCTGGTGAGGAAGGCGGTGAGCAGGTAGTCCTGGCGGGTTGTGCCGTAACGGCTGATGTTATGCAGCTTCATGCTCGGCGAGAACTCGTGCTCGATGCGCACGGTGCCCATGTCGGCTTTGACGTCGTCGTAGTCATTGACCGAGCCGTAGAAATTCTTCGGATCGACCTTCGGCGCGTCGCCGATGAACGGACGCGCGCGGTCGGGGCTGGTGAATCCCGGCAGGCCGACCACGTACACGCCGCCATCCGGGATATTGTTCTGGTCCACGTGCAGAAAGTCGACGTGCACACGGGTCGGGCCGTTCAGGCCGAAGCCGATGCTCGGCGCCACCGCCCAGCGTTTATCGCGCACCACGTCGCGCCCGGCGTCGTCGGAATCCTGGGCCAGCACGTTCAGGCGCAGCGCGATGCCGCGCTCTTCGCTCAGCACCTGATTGACGTCGGCCGTGACGCGCTTTTGCGAACCACTGCCGCCAGTGATCGCGGCCGATACCGCATCGGTCAGGTTGGCTTTCTTGGTCACCAGGTTGACCGAGCCGGTCGGCGCGCCGCGGCCATTGTCGGTGCCGGCCGGGCCTTTCAGCACTTCGATCTGCTCCAGGTTGAACACGTCGCGCGAGATCGAGCCGATGTCGCGCACGCCGTCGACAAAGATGCTGTTCGAGGTGTCGAAGCCGCGCATGTAGATGGCGTCGCCGGTGTTGGTGTTGCCGTTTTCGCCCAGGAAGAAGGCGCCCACGCCGGGTGTGTTGCGCAGCGCTTCGGTCAGCGTCAGCGCGCCCTGCTGCTCGAACAGTTCTTTCTTGATCACTTGCACGGTTTGCGCCGTGTCGACCAGTTTTTCGGTGTACTTGGGCGAGGACGCGTATTCGGCGCGGAACGGATTGTCGTTCTTGCCGACCACTTCGACGGTCGACTGCGGTGCAACGGTGGTCGCGTCCGGGGCTGGCGCATCGGCAGCTTGTGCGGCCAGCGGCAGCAGGACGGCGGCCAGCGCGGTGCCGACTGCCGGGCTGCGACGTTGTGGATGCTTGCGGCTTGTTATTGGTTTCATTGGAGCTGTCTCTTTCAGGTAAATGCCGAACGTAAATCGAAACACTGCTTGGAAAACAACGATTCTACGAAGAACGTAAAGATATGTAAACGAGAATCATTATCATTCGTGTTATCGCAACAGGTTTGATTCACCTCGCATGGCCTGGCGACCAGCGCGCCGATCGCGCTCCAATGCAAAAACGCCACCCCCGCGCTGGCGGGGATGGCGTTGCATGACGCTACAAGTCAGTAAACCGAGGCGATGCCGCCCTGCTCCCGATCAGGCTTTCTTCTGGGTCGCAATCCAGTTATCGACCAGCTCGCCCAGCACATCGAGCGGCACCGAGCCGGCGCCCAGCACCAGGTCGTGGAAGGCTGGCAGCGTGAACTTGTCGCCCAGCTCGGTCTGCGCTTTCTGACGCAGTTCGAGGATGCGCAGCATGCCGATCATGTAGGCATTGGCCTGGCCCGGCCACACGATGTAGCGCTCGGTTTCCTGCACGCCCATGCCGTAGTCGATCGCCTGCTGGCGCGTCCAGCCTTTGGTGTGGATGCCGGTGTCGGCCACCAGGCGGCGCGCGCGGAACAATTCCGAGCCGAGTGCGCCCAAGAGGCCCGGCACGTCGCCCTCATACCAGCCTTGCTCCACCGCCAGGCGCTCGGTGTACAGCGCCCAGCCTTCCGAGTGGGCGCTGCCGCCGCTGAAGATGCGCTGGCTGCGGAATTTCGGGATGCCCGTCTGCTCCTGCTGGATCGCCAGCTGGAAGTGGTGGCCCGGCACCGCTTCGTGGTACGCCAGACTGCGCATGCGGATCATGTCGAAGGTCGGTCCGCGCAGCGGCACCCAGAAGATGCCGGGACGGCTGCCGTCCGGCGCCGGCATGCTGTAGTGGGCGGCGGCCGACGGTTCGGTCAGCGGCGGCACGCGGCGCACGTCGACCGGGGCGCGTGGCTTCAGGTTGAACAGCGAGGCGCTACGACGCTCGGCGTCGCGCACCATCTCGTTGTAGCTGGCGATGATGGCGGGACGCGGATCGGCGTCGCCCTTCGGCTGGAAGCGCGCATCCAACTGCTTCATGCGGGCCTCGATGCCGCCTTCGGAAAGGCCCTGCGCGCGCAGGTGCTTGTCCATCTCGGCTTCGATGCGCGCCACTTCGCGCAGGCCGATATTGTGGATCTGCTCGGCCGTGAGCTTGGTGCTGGTGAAGTTTTCCAGCGCGCGCGCATAGGCCTTGTCGCCGCCGGGCAGGCGCGAGATGCCGGCCACGTCACCGGTCTTCGGGTGAATCCCGGCCAGGTGCGCCTGGACGCGGGTGTAGGCCGGGCGGACTTTCGTTTCGACCGCGCGGGTGGCGCGCGCGATGGCGGCTTCGCGTGCCTGCGGCGTCAGGTCCTTCAGGTCGGCGGTCTTCTCGGCCAGCGACGTCACCAGCACATTTTCGGCCGCCGACGGTTTCAGGAAATGGTCGACCTGGAACTGGGCCCGCTCGAGGATGAAGCGCGGCGGGACCAAGCCCTTGGCGGCGGCGCCCTTGCCGCGCGCCAGCGCTTCGTCCATGCGCGTGCCCACCTGATCGAGGCGCGCCAGGTAGCTGTCGACGTCCTGGGCGTTGCGCAGCGGGTGGGTGTTGGTCATGAAATTGACCAGGCCGACCTGCACGCCGCTGAACTGCGAGAACACCCAGTTGTAGTCTTCGAAAGCTTCGTTGGCGACGACGTTCTGCAGCGACCAGCGCATCACGGCGGCCGAGATCTTCTGGGTTTCATCGAGCGGACTGGCGGCGAAACCGTCCAGGCGCTTGATGCCGGCCTTGGCCATGTCCTGCACCTTCTTGCGGTAGGCCGGGTTCAATGGGGTCAGTTCGCGGTCCAGCCTGGCCTGCTCGGCGCCGGTGAAGTACTGGGTCGAGGTTGCCATCTGCGGGTTCAGGCGCACCCAGTCTTCGGCGAATTTGTCGGCCCAGGCGTCGAAGGCCTTGTATGGCGCGACGGCAGCCTTGGCGCTTGGCGCCGGCGTCGCTGCACTGGCCGACGGGATCAGCGCCGCAGCGACGATCGTGGCAAGGACGGCGGGAAGGAACAGGGCGGCGACTGTGGCGCGCAGGCGGGAAGCGGGCATCGTGGATCTCTTTCGGTTGTCGTGACGTGTTGAACTGCGTGACTTCACTGCTAAATTGCCGAGAAACAAGGTATCACGGAAGTGAGCAGTTCAACAATGTTGACAGTTGTTTGCCGGCGTACGTACACGCTAGCGGTCTTGCCCGTCCAGGCGTCCGGCGCGCGCCAGCGCATCGCTGCCGGCGCCGGCGGCGATGATGCGGTCCTTGATTTCCAGTTCACCGCCAACGAACACCAGCACCGCGCCGAAGCAGGCCAGCACCTTCCAGCCCAGCAGCAGAAACACGGCCGGCAGCGCCAGCCCAAGGCCGGCCACCGCCAGATTGAACTGATGCCCTTTCAGGTTGAACAGCGTGAACTTGCGCTCGCGGCGACGGAAGAACAGCGCGAACCACAGCCAGTAGGGAATCGCGTACACGAAGTACAGCAGCATGCCGATCCCGAACGGGAAGCCGACCACGGGCACCATGAAGGCCAGCGCGCCGCCAAAGGCAATCGCCAGCCAGTACAAGAAAAGACTGCGGTAAAACGTGCGGCGCATGGCGCTCCTGCGAGTTCGGAAACAGGTCAAAAGGATCGGCGCGATCTTACACCAGCAGGCGCCGGGTCTGCACTTTGCGGCCGGGCGGCCGGGCCGGCATCCTTATAATGCCGCCATCAGTGACCAACCAGGACCACCCATGCAGCACCTCAGGGACACCCTCGAAGCACGCCAGATCGCCATCTATTTCGGCGCGGTGGCCGCCGCCGTGCTGGCCGCCCTCGCCCTGCCCGCCACCACGGCGCTCGAAGCGCTGGTCAATCCGGCGCTGGCCTTCATGCTGTTCGTGACCTTCCTGCAGGTACCGCTGGCCGAACTGGGTCGCGCCTTCGCGCAGGCGCGCTTCCTCGGCGCGCTCCTCGTTACCAACTTCGTCGTGGTGCCGCTGCTGGTGGCGCTGCTGCTGCCGCTGGCGCCCGACGTGCCGATGGTGCAGCTGGGCGTGCTGCTGGTGCTGCTGGCGCCGTGCATCGATTACGTGGTCACGTTCTCGCACCTGGGCCGGGCCGATGCACGCCTGCTTCTGGCAGCGACGCCGGCGCTGCTGGTGGCGCAGATGCTGCTGTTGCCGCTGTATCTGAACCTGCTATTGGGCGAAGCGGCGGCGACGCTGGTGCAGCCGGGTCCCTTCATCGCCGCCTTCGCATGGCTGATCGCCGCGCCGCTGATGCTGGCGGCGCTGGTGCAGCGGTGGGGCGCGCGCAGCCGCGCCGGCGCACGCACGGGCGCGGCGCTGGGACTGCTGCCGGTGCCGGCGACCGCGCTGGTGCTGTTCATCGTGGTGGCCTCGGTGCTGCCGCAACTGGGCCAGGCGCTTGACGCGGCGCTGGGTGTGGTGCCGCTGTATGTCGCCTTCGCGCTGCTGGCGCCGGTCGCCGGCTGGCTGGTGGCGCGCCTGTTTCGCTTGCCCGCGCCGGCCGGGCGCGCGGTCGCCTTCAGCGGCGCCACCCGCAATTCGCTGGTGGTGCTGCCGCTGGCGCTGGCGGTGCCGGGCGCGCTGCCGCTGCTGCCGGCGGTGATCGTGACCCAGACCCTGGTCGAGTTGCTGGCCGAACTGGTCTACGTGCGCGTGATTGCCCGTTGGGGTGCGCAAGACGCAGCGCGCCCGGATCAAGCTGGCGCTTGATCGGCGCGCGATCGGCTAGACTAAGTTGCAAGTGTGCTTTGCCGCATCGACGCGGCGAGCGCGCATTTTCAACCATTCCGTGGGGAGGGCTTGCCCTCGTCCGGCACGATTGAGCAGAAAAGGAAGATGCTATGCCACCACTTTCGCAATCCGTACACGAACAAATGAAGCAGCGCTTGACCTCGGCGCGTGAAGATCTGCTGGGCGCGGTGCGTGCGCGCACCGTTGCCGACGAAGGCGACACACCATCCATTGCACCCGGCGCGCACACGGTGCCGGGCGACGACCGCCCGACCGCCGAGATGATCAGCCACGACGAAGCGCACCTGGCCGAACACGACACCAATACCCTGCACGAGATCGACGTCGCACTGGGCAAGCTGGACGCCGGCGGCGCCGGCATCTGCGAGTCGTGCGGCTGCGCGATTCCCGACGAGCGCCTGCTGGCCACGCCGACCGTGCGCTTGTGCATCGAGTGCCAGGACCGGATCGAGAAGGAAAGCGGCATCGGGCGTGGGCCGACGATGTAAGGGCAGATCCGGCGCAGACTACGTCAAGTCAGCCTGACGTTGAGCGCGGCGATCGTCGGGCCATAGTCCGGATGATGGTACGGGCGGATCGCTTTATCCATGGTGATCGCCGGCTGTTTGCCGGTTGGCCTGCTGACAAGCACCACAGCCGGGCGATCGTTGACCCTGCGGGACATGTCGATCATCCCATCAACCTTCGCTGGATGACTCGCTAGCGCCGCAGCCCCTGCTTGCGGACGGGCGTATTTCGGCGCACCGCTGAGTTCGCCATTTGCGCCAAGCAGCAGCAATGGCAACCCGGTCATGTTGGCCAGCTTGAGTTGGCCACGCCCCTTGAAGCTCAACAAAAACCGGTCGGCCACTTCAGAAGTTGAAATATTGAACGCACCGTTGTTCGGCGCCTCGTTGTGCAATACCGATTCAGCGAACGCTACCGCAAATCCGAAGCCAGGGTAGCAGGTGCCAAACCTGGCTCACATCCGCGTTGGTGTCATCGAATCGGCATTCGCCAGACACGCCAGAGTAAGGCTCGCCACTTTTGTAGCGCGACACGCGACAAAGCGCGCCTGGCCGCGGTGTGCGAGTGCAAGGAGATCCATGAAAACACGTCGATCGCGCGAGAGGCTATGTTGCGTGCTTAATCGTGCCGCAGGCGCAACGCATTGAGCACCACCAGCGCCGAACTCACCGCCATGGCGGCGCCCGCCATCCACGGCTGCAGCAGCCCGGCCGCTGCCGGCGGAATCGCCGCCACGTTATACAGCGTGACCCAGGCCAGGTTCTGGCGGATCACGGCCAGCGCGCGGCGCGCGGTGTCGGCGGCGTCGGCCAGTGGCGCCAGGCCGTCGCCCAACAGCACGCCGTCGGCATGCAGCTGGGCCAGTTCGGCGCCGGGACGACCGTCGGCAGCGCCGGCCATCGCGAACGACACGTCGGCGCCGCTCAGCACCGCCGCGTCGTTGACCCCATCGCCCACCATCGCCACCACCGCGCCTTCGCGCTGCAGGCGGCGCACCACGTTCAGTTTTTCCTGGGGCTGCCGGCCGCCCATGGCGCCGGCAATGCCCAGTTGCGCGGCCACCGACTGGGTCGCCATCTGCTCGTCGCCGCTGAGTAACAGCACCGTCTTGCCGGCCGCGCGCAGGCGCTCCACCACGTCCAGCGCATCGGGCCGCAATTCGTCGCTCAGGTCGAAGCGCGCCAGGTAGCCGTCGGCGTTGCCGAGCCAGACCGAGGTGGTCCCGGCCGGCACCGCCGCCCGCGCCAGGCCGCCGGCCAGGCCCTCGACCCAGGTTGCGCTGCCGAGCCGGTAGGGGCGCTCGCCCACATACCCCTCGACGCCCTGCCCGATCACGAAGCGCACGCGCTCGGCCTGGACCGCTGCGGCCGTCTCAAGTTGTTCAGCGAGCTCGCCCGCGAACTGCTCACCGATTCGGTCAAGTTCAGCGGCGCCAGCGCGGATCGGCGCCGCCAGCGGGTGCGGGTTGTCCGCTTCCAGCGCCGCGGCGATGCGCAGGCATTCGTCGACGCCGAGCGCGCCCACCGGCAGCGCCTGGCGCAGCACCGGGCGGCCCTGGGTCAGGGTGCCGGTCTTGTCGAACACCACGTGGGTGGCGCGGTCCAGCGTTTCCAGCGTGTGCGCTCGCAATGCCAGCACGCCGCGCCGCAGCAGCCGGTCGCCGGCGGCTGCCAGCGCGCTCGGGCTGGCCAGCGATAGCGCGCAGGGACTAGCCACCATCAGCACCGCCAGCGCCGCCTGCCAGCCGCGCGCGGCGTCGATTGGCAGCCAGGCGCAGAAGACCAGTGCCGCCAGCGCCAGCAAGCCGCCCATGAACCATCCGGCCACACGGCCGGCGCGCCGCGCCAGGATCGGCTTGCCCTGCGCCGCGCGTTCGGCCAGCCGCACCAGCAAGGCCAGCGTGCTGTCGTTGGCGCGCGCGATGATGCGCATCACAATGGCCTGACCAACGTTAGCGGCGCCGCCCGGCAGCGTGGCGCCCGGGCCGCGCTGGCGGGTGCGGCTTTCGCCACCCAGGAGCGTCAGGTCGAGCACCGTCTCGCCTTCGTGGATGATGCCGTCGGCCGGCGCCGCCTGGCCGGCCTGGACCAGCACCAGGTCGCCCGGGCGTAACGCGCCGGCCGGCACCAGGTCGGTGTCGCGCGCCAGCGGGTCGCCGCGCAGGCGCAGCGCGGTGGCCGGCAAGCCGCGCTGCAGGCGTTCGAGCGCACCGGCGGCGTCGCGCCGCGCGGCCAGTTCCAGGTAGCGCCCACCAAGGAGCAGGAACACGAACAGCGACACCGAACCGAAATAGGCTTCGCCGCCCCACAGCAGCGCCGCGCAGCTGCCGCCAAAGGCGCCGCCGATGCCCAGCGCCAGCGCCGTGTCGATATTCAGGGCGCCGCGCCGCAGGCCGCGCCAGGCGCCGCCAAAGAACGGGCGCGCCGAATACAGCACCGCGGGGAGCGTGAACAGCAGGCCGGCCCAGTCCAGCGTGTCGGCCGCACCGTCGCCGGTCTTGACCTCTTGGTCGACCACGCCGGACAGCCAGGCCGGCAGCGCCACCATCGCCACCTGCAAGGTCGACAGGCCGGCCACGCTCAACTGGCGCAGTAGTGTCTTGCGCGAGCGCTCCAGATGCGCGCCGCTCCCGCCATCGAAACTCGGCCAGGCGCTGAAGCCAATCGCGCGCAAACTGGCCAGGATGGCCTCAAGGTTGCAGGCAGTCGGATCCCAGCGCACCGACAGCCTGCCGCCGGCCGGGTCGAGCTGCGCCGCGCGCACGCCGGCCAGCCCAGCCAGGCGGCGTTCGATCAGCCAGACGCAGGCCGGGCAGCGCACGCCATCGACCGTGAATTCGGCCGCGCCGGCAAGGATCGCGCGCGGGTCGGCCTCGAACGCGGCGCCGGCGGCGGGCACGCCTGCATCCGGATCAAGCGCGCAGGCGGGCGGCGCGAAGCCGGTGCGGCAGGCGTAATAGGCAGCAAAGCCGGCGTCGGCGATGGCCTGGGCGGCCGAGGCGCAAGCGGCGCCGCACATCGATTGCGCGGCGCCTTCGATCGTGGCTTGCCAGTCGGCGTCGGCCTGCAACGGCCGGCCGCAGTGCAAGCATGCGTTCGCGTCCTTGCGCGCCTGCCTTGCCGTCGCTTCGGCGATCGCGTCTGCCAGCACTGCACTCATGCGTTCATCCTCCGGGTCGGGCACGGCTACAGCGTTGCGGGTGGCGGCGCGGCGCGCCGGCCAGGCGCGTATCAGATGGTCTGCGAGTGGCGCGCTCCCTCGGCGCGCGTGGCCAGGTAGCTGTCGAACACCATGCACACATTGCGGATCAGCAGCCGCCCTTTCATCGATACGCTGAGCCAATCGTGGTCGATGTGCAGCAGGCCGTCGGCCTCCATCGTGCGCAGCTGCGCCAGTTCGGCGGCGAAGTATTTGTCGAACACGATCGGGAACGCCTGCTCGATGGCCGGAATCGACAGCTCGAACTGGCACATCAGCTTCTGGATGATCGTGCGCCGGAGCAGGTCGTCCATCGACAGGCAGAGGCCGCGCTGCACCGGCAGTTCGTTCTGGTCGATCATGTCGTAGTACTCCTCGAGCGTCTTGGCGTTCTGGCTGTAGGTGGCGCCGACCGCACCGATGCTCGACACACCGCAGGCGACCAAATCAGCGTCGGCATGGGTCGAATAGCCCTGGAAGTTGCGGTGCAGCCGACCCTGGCGCTGGGCCACGGCCAGGTCGTCGTCCGGTTTGGCGAAATGGTCCATGCCGATGTACACGTAGCCGGCCGCACCCAGGCGCTCGATGCATAGCTGCAGCATGCGCAGCTTGGTGTCGCTGTCGGGCATGTCGGCACCCTCGATGCGGCGCTGCGGCTTGAACAGGTGCGGCATATGGGCGTAGTGATACACCGAGATGCGGTCCGGACCGGCGGCCACCACTTTATCCAGCGTCGCCGTCATGGTGTCCATGGTCTGCTTCGGCAGGCCGTAGATCAGGTCGATGCTGATCGAGCGGAAACCGGCAGCGCGCGCGGCCTCGATCACGGCGCGCGTTTCTTGCTCGGGCTGGACCCGGTTCACTGCCTTCTGCACGTCGGGGTCGAAATCCTGCACGCCCAGGCTGATGCGGTTGAAGCCCTGGGCCCGCAGGCTGTGCACGCGCTGGGCGGATACCGTGCGCGGATCGACCTCGATCGAGTATTCGCCGACGTCATCCGACGCGAACCGGAAGCTGCGCCGGATGTGGGCCATCAAGTCGCCCATCTGCTGGTCCGACAGATAAGTCGGGGTGCCGCCGCCGAAGTGCAACTGCTCGATGTCGTTGATACCGGCGAACAGCATGCCCTGCATCTCGATCTCGCGCTTCAGGTACGACAGGTAGGTGGCGGCCTTGTCGCGTCGTTTGGTGACGATCTTGTTGCAGGCGCAGTAGTAGCAGACGGTGTCACAGAACGGAATGTGCAGGTACAGCGACAGCGGCCGCTTGGCGCCGCGGGTGCGCACGCCGGCCACCGCGTGCAGGTAGTCACGGTAGCCGAATGCGGGCGTGAAACGGTCGGCGGTCGGGTACGAGGTGTAGCGCGGGCCGGATTTGCCCAGGCGGCCGAGCAGGCCGGCATCGAATTCGACGCGGTGGAATTTGGCGGCGGCGGGCGGCGCCATGGCAGGCGCGAACGGTGGAATACGGCTGGGGACTGGAAGCGCTTTCACGAGCATGGGAACTTGACTCCGGCTGCGGGCCGGGTTTGCGGAACTGCAAAGCGGCGCGATATGGGGCCAGTCTATTGAGCTAGCTCCGGCAAATCTTTGACTTGCATCAAATATGGCTGAGTCTGGTCAACATGGGTTTGGCTGAGCGGGGAAATCGATTGGCGCTGTCACCGTTTTGCGTTGAAAACACCGATCGCCGCTCGCAACAGTTCATCCGCAGAGATCACGCGTTCGCCGTCCAATGCCCAGCGCCAGCCAAGGTAATTCGGCAGGTAACGCGACGCCACACCATTGAAGCGCGCCAGCCATTGCCGGAAGCGTCGGTGATAACCGTTCACGTTCTGCACATGGACTGCGCCGCGCACCCGCTCGCCCCGGCGCAGGTTGACGGCCTCATGCGTGATGCCGGCTTCGCTGGCAAAGACGCGGTACGCGCCATGGCTGTCGGTCACCAGCAAAACGCTGGCGTCGAGCAGCGGCAGCAGGTGCTGATGCAGTTGCGCTGCGGTGACCGCGCCGCGCCCCGGCACGAAATCGAACGTACGCCCCTCGCGGTCGCGCGCCACCAGCACACAGTCGTGCTCCCGGCTGATGCCGCGTCGGCTGGCGACCCCGCCTCGCTTGCGGGCCGGACGGGTCAATTGGCGCGCGCCTTTTTGCGACTCGAGCAGGAACAATTCATCCGCCTCGGCGATCCCGCGCAAGCCTTCCGGCCGGTCGTGCTTGCTCAAGTGGAGAAAGCGGTGGCGCCAGCGGAAGCTGGTATTGCGATGGACGCTGACCACCTTGGCGCTGGCGCGCACCGACTTCGAGTCGAGCATCGCGCCCAGGTAATCGAGCCATTTGGCGCGATGGCGTAACCTGGCGAGCGGGGTGCCGGTCAGGGCCGTGAAGGTCTTGCCGCACGAACGGCAGCGATAGCGCTGCAAGCCACGATGGAAGCCATGCCGGTAACACTGCGGCGCCCGGCAATGCATGCATTCACAAGAAGCTGGCTGGCTGCTATTGATGAGCGCACAGACGCGGTCGAGCTCGACCGGCGGGCGAAGCAGCCCCAGCAATTGTTCGATCTGCTGCTTGCTCAGTTGCAGCAGTTGCGCCGACCACTTTTTGAAGGCTGCTGCTTTCATCGCCACTCCACGCCCGCTTCGATAGCAGTCAGACCATGCAAGTACTCGGCAGTTCAGTGAACTCAACACGAAACGGTGACAGCGCCAATCGGTTCCGGTGCTACGTGGTGCGCTTTCATCCGCCACAATGCGCGCGCAGGCACGCCAAAGGTGTGTGAACACTGATTTGGATCAAATGAATACGGCAGTGTAAGCTTGCAAGATGGACAATCTTACCCACTCACTGGTCGGCCTGGCGCTCGGCGAAATCGTCGACCGCGCCATGCCGCCGGCGCAAGACCCGCAGCGCGCCCGCACCCGGCGCCGCATGCTGCTCGCCAGCGGCGCCCTGGCCAGCAATTTCCCCGACCTCGACCTGGTGTTGACGCCGCTGCTGGCGCCGCCACTGGGCTACCTGCTGCACCACCGCGGCCATACCCATACATTGCTGTACGCCCTGCCCCAGCTGGCGTTGCTGCTTGGCTTGATGTGGCTGCTGTGGCCGGGCGCCCGGCGCCTGCTGCGCGAAGATCGCGTGGCGCGCTGGGCCGCCGTCGGCACGGGTGCGCTCGGCATGGTGCTGCACCTGTCGCTCGATGCGCTCAATGTCTACGGCGTGCATCCATTCCACCCCTTCGATTCGCGCTGGCTGTACGGCGACCTGATCTTCATCATCGAACCCGTGTTCTGGAGCGCGCTCGGGGTCGCGCTGGCGGCCCTCGTGCCGCGCCCTGCGCTGCGCTGGATCTTTACCGGCCTGGTGGTGGCGGCGCCGATCGGGTTTGCCTGGCTCGGATTCCTGCAGTGGGGCTCGCTCGTGGCCCTGCTGCTGTTGGCCGCGGCGGTGGCGCTGGCCATGCGCCGCAGCGCGCGCGCCGGTTTGACGACGGCGCTGCTGGCCTGCGTCGGTTTCGTGCTGATCCAGGCCGGCGCCGCGCACGGCGCGCGCGAACAGATCCGCGCCGCGCTGGCGCAGGCCGAGCCGGGCAGCCGGGTGCTGGACTTGCCGCTGTCGGCCTTCCCCTCGAATCCCTTGTGCTGGTCGTTCGCCGCGATCACGCGCGACGATGCCGGCGGCAGCTACGCGGTACGCCTCGGCGTGCTGAGCCTGGCGCCCGGTGTGACGAGCGTGGCGGCCTGCCCGGCCCGTTTCGGCGGCGATCCGGGTGCGGCATCGACCGGGCTGGCGTGGTCGTACCGCGAAGGCGCCAGCCTGGCCGGCCTGCGCGCGCTACGCAGCAGCAACTGCCACTTCGATGCCTGGCTGCGCTTCGCGCGGGTGCCGTCACTGAGCGACGGCAACGCCACCGACATCCGCTTCGGCCCGCCGGACGCACCGAATTTCTCGACGCTGCCGTATGCCGAGATAGCGCCGCAGCCATGTCCGGCGCCGGTGCCGCAATGGGGGCGGCCGCGCGCCGATCTGCTGCAGTAACGCTGACGACGGGCACGACGGCCAGCGGTGCGCGCACGGATTGGCGAACGCGCGACACTGTGTTCAACAACCGGGGCCCGATGCAATGGGCCTTCTACCAACACAACGCACGACAACCAGAAAGACCCGCATGACAACCGAACTGACCATCCTCGCCTGGACCCTGGTGCTGGCCTTAGTCCAGATCCTGCTGACCTCGACCCTGCGCACCCAGGAAACCGGCACCAGCTACAACGCCGGTCCGCGCGACGGCGCGGCGCCGCCACCGCGTCCGGTCACGGCGCGCCTGCAACGGGCCCAGGCCAACCTGTTCGAAACCCTGCCCCTGTTCGCGGCGGCAGTCCTGATCGCCCACGTCAGTGCCAGCGAAAGCGACCTGACCCTGTGGGGCTGCTGGCTGTACCTGGTGGCGCGCATCGTCTATGTGCCGCTGTACGCGGCCGGCGTTCCGTATGTGCGTTCGCTGGTGTGGCTGGTCTCGATGGCCGGCCTGGTGATGGTGCTGGGCGCGATCCTCTTCCAATAAGCCGCAGACGGTCTCCCGCCAAACGACAGGACTATTCCCTCGTTGTTTGATCGAGATCAAACGCATCTCTGACGCCACCGCTGGCGCGCGGCGTATAGTGGATCGCCATGCGACCGGCCCCGCCGGCCTGCACGCCCTCTGCGGAGATGCCATGTACAAGACCATCCTCGTCCATGCCGACGGCAGCGCGCGCCAGGAAAGCCGGCTGCGCGCCGGCGCCCGGCTCGACGGCTTGGTCGAACAGGCCGCGCGTCCTGGCGCGCCCGCGCCGGCGCCGGCGCCGCTCTTGATCGCACACTGACCCACCGCAGTCACCACGCTGAAAGTGAACCCGTCAATGACCTTCCGCCGCTTCCCCGAAACCGGCGCCGGCGCCATCGGCGCCGCGATCCGGCATGCACGCCGCCACCTGTGCGCGCGCCTGGCAGACACGGCCGACACCGCCTGCACCCCTGACGACTGTTTCGTGCAGGCCTTCCCCGCCATCGTGACGGCGGTGGAGGCCGGGTTCCGGCACGAGGAACTGGTGATGGAAACGGTCGACTACGCGCTGCTGCACGAACATCGCGCCGAGAACGCGGTCATCCTGGCCGCGCTGCACCGCGCCACCCCGCTGGTCGAGAATGGCGACGTGGCACTGGGGCGGCAGCTAGTGGCGGCGCTGCACGACCTGCTGTCGCTGCACCGCCTGAGCACCGATCTGGTGCTGGCCACGGCGCCGCGCGCACCGCTGGCGCGCCTGCGCTCGCGCGTGCCGCGCCTGCTGCAGCATCCGGGTTCGCGCGCGCGTCCGCACTGAGGCATACGCGCTTTACTTCAGGCCGGGCCGGCGGCGCCGGATTACCTGGCCCGATTCCATGAACACGCCGTCGCCCTTGTAGTGCAGCGTCTGTGGATGGCGCGGCAGTGCCTGCACGCGCGCGGCCACCACCTCCCAGATGAAGAAGTCGTAGCGTTCGACCAGGCTGTCGTCATGCAGACGGCACTCGAACTGGGCGCAGCATTCGCGGATCGACGGCGCGCCGACGCATCGGCTTTCTTCCGGCGTCAGGCCAAAGGCATCGAACTTGTCGATCTCGGCGCCGGTGGTGGAGCCGATCCCCAGCACCGCCTCCAGTTGCGCCGTGGTCGGCAGGTTGATCACGCATTCGCCGCTTGCGCGGATCAGGCGGTGGCTGTGGTTGGCGGACGAGATCACGCAGCCGATCAAGGAAGGGCTGAATTCCATGATCGTGTGCCAGCCCATCACCATGATGCCGCGCTCGCCCTGGTGGCAGGACGAGACCAGCACCACCGGCCCGGGCTCGAGGTAGCGCCGCACCTGGTCGAGCGGCAGATCCTGTTTGCGCGCGCTGCGTGGCATGGCGTCTCCCGGAATGAACACAGCCATATTGTGGCAGCCGGCGCCGACGCCTGGCGGACGATTGCGCGGCGTACTTACGGCGCCGGGTCTTGCGCCAGCGCGCGCCGCAAATCCTCGCGCGTGGCCGGCTTGGTCAGGTGCATATTGAAACCGGCGGCCAGCGCGCGCGCCACGTCGGCCTGCTGGCCGTAGCCGGTCAGCGCGACCAGGCGCAGCGCGGGGACGGCGTCCGGATCGACGTCGGCATCGCGCCTGGCTTCATGCTGGGCGGCGCGGCGCCGGTCGTCCACCAGCGCGCCGGCCAGCGCGTAACCGTCCATGTCAGGCAGGCCGATGTCGAGAATCGCCACCTCGGCAGGTTCGGCCAGCGCCAGCGCGCGCGCCTCGGCCGCGCTGTGCGCCACCCGCACGCTGTGACCAAGGTGGCGCAGCAGCTGCGCGGTGGCGCCGGCTGCGTCTTCATTGTCGTCGACCAGCAAGATGGATTGGCCGCGTGTGGCGCCATGCGCGGCGTCGGGCGTGGCGACTGCACCTGCCGCGCCGAGCGGCAGCAGCACATCAAAACGACTCCCTTTACCCGGCCCGTCGCTGAAGGCGGCCACGCGAGCGCCGTGCAAAGCGACGATCTCGCGCACGATCGCCAGGCCCAATCCCAATCCCCCGGTGCGGCGCGCCAGCGGTTGCGGCGCCTGGTAGAACGGCTCGAACACGCGCGCCAGCAGTTCCGGCGCCATGCCGGCGCCGTTGTCAGTCACCTGCACGCGCGCGTGGCCATCGACCACATCGAGCGCGACCCGGGTGTCGCTGCTGCCGAAGCGCGCCGCATTCGACAGCAGGTTGCCCAGCACCTGCGCCAGGCGCGTTTCGTCGCCCTCGATCCAGAGCTCACGCTCCTTCAGGTCAAGCGCCACGGGTTCGCCGGCGCGCGCCGCCACCGCGTGGCGCACCGTGTCGGCCAGGTTCAGTGGCCGCGGATCGATTGCGAGCTTACCGGAGGCGATGCGCGACACGTCCAGCAAATCGTCGACCAGACGACGCAGGTGCGTCACCTGGCGCCGCATGATGGCGCGCTCGCGCGCGCTGCCCGGCTCGTCGCGCAGGTCCATCAGTTCGAGCGACGTCAGGATCGGGCTGAGTGGATTGCGTAGTTCGTGGCCGAGCATGGCCAGGAAGGCGTCCTTGGCCTGGCCGGCCTGGCGCGCCTGCGCCAGCGCCTCTTCGAGCGAAGCAAGCAGGCGCGAACGCTCGTCTTCATGCGCCGCGCGCTGCGCCGCGGCGCTGGCCAACGACTGCCCCATCTGGCGAATTTCCTTGATGCGCGACGGCGCCACGCGTACGCCGGCGCCGCTGCCCAGCGCCTGGGCGCCGGCCAGCACGCTGCGGATGCGGCGCACGATGCGGTTCGACAGCATCGAGGCCACGCCGATGCACAGGCCAAGCACGATCACGGTGCCGGCCAGATAGACCGCGAAGCGCTGGAAGAAGCCGACCCCGAAGCCCGCGCTGGGCGCGCCCACCGCCACCACCCAGCCATAACGCGGCGACGTCGTGTAGGCGGTGACGACGGTGTCGCCCTCCAGGGTGTGGGTGTTGCCCACGCTTTCGGGCCCGGCGCTGAGCATCAGCGCCGCCAGCGAGGCGCTCGGCGCGCCGGCCACGGTGCGTTCCTGGTCGCGCGAGCGCGCCACCATATTGCCGGCGCCATCGAGCACGGCGATCACCGAGTCGGGCGGAATCTTCTGGCGCGCGATCACGTCCAGAAAGCGGTCCGGCTGCACCACGGCAGTGAGCACCCACGGCTGGCCGCCCGGTCCATTGATGGGAATGCGCACCGGCACCGCCGGCCGCTTGCCCTGCCCGCGCGCCACGCGACCGGCGACCGGGCGGCGCTGCTGGCGCGCCAGACGCAGGCTGTCGGGATCGGCGACCTTCGCCGGCGCCGCGCCGTACGGCGCCATGGTGCGCAAGATCGGATCGCCGTCGGCGTCGGTCAGGACCACGCCCAGCCAGTCGGGCCGCGTCAGGCGGCGCGCGGTGTCGTAGAAGGTGCGCAGGTCGCCGCTTGCCAGCGCCGGACTCTTGGCGATGCCGCTCAGCGCGGCCACGGTGGCATCGAGTTCGGCGTCGACGGCGCTCGACAAGGCGCGTGCATGGCCGAGCATCAGGCGCTCCTGCTCCTGCTCGAGATAGCGCCCGGCGCCGTGGATGCTCCAGCCGCCCAACAGCGCCAGCGGCAACAGGCCGAGCGCGGTCAGGAGGATCAGGAGGTGACGCAGCGACAGGGACAGCCCGGCTTCGTGGCGCATAGGAGGTCGGCGATTGAAAGCGCCATTATACGATCGCGCAAGTAGCTATCCGGCGAACTTGGGTACCCGCCCTTGCGGGTATGACGTGCGATGGTTCCGGGTCAAGAACAGGCGCCTAGCGCCCGATCGACAGCGCCAGCGTCTCTTTCAACTCTTCCATCACTACATAGCTCTTCGACTGCCCGCCATCGGCCACGTGCAGGATCTCGCCCAGCAGGCGCCGGTATTCGAGCATCTCGGGGATGCGCGCCTTGATCAGGTAATCGAAGTCGCCCGACACCAGGTGGCACTCCATCACCTCGCGGATCGCCAGGATCGCGCGCCGGAAGCGCTCGAACGCGGCCTCCGACTTGTTGTTGAGCGTGATCTCGACGAACACCAGCACCTGCATGCCGAGCGACTGCGGATTGATGCGCGCGTGATAACCCTGGATCACGCCGTCGCGCTCCATGCGCTTGACGCGTTCGATGCAGGGCGTGAGCGACAAGCCGACCTGCTCGGCCAGGTCTTTCATCACGATCCGCCCGTCGTCCTGCAGGATCGACAGGATGTGCAGATCGATCCGATCGAGAGTGCGGTTCGACGCTTTTTGCACGCGCATGAAATTTTCCTGAAAATCACCGTATTAACAGGAACAATTATGGCAGTGCTCGCGTTACGATGGCAACCTTTTCTAGTTACGTCTCATTTTCGGGGAAGTTATGCGCGTGATCGTTCTGGGCAGTGGCGTGGTGGGCGTGACCACCGCATATTATCTGGCGCTGGCCGGGCACGAAGTCACGGTGATCGACCGCCAGGCCGGTCCCGCCCTGGAGACCAGCTTCGCCAACGCCGGCCAGATCTCGCCCGGCTACGCCTCGCCCTGGGCCGCGCCCGGCGTGCCTTTGAAGGCCGCCAAATGGCTGTTCCAGCGCCACGCGCCGCTGGCCATCAAGCCGGACGGCTCGCTGTTCCAGCTGCAGTGGATGTGGGAGATGTTCCGCAACTGCGACGCCGCGCGCTATGCCGTCAACAAAGAGCGCATGGTGCGCCTGGCCGAATACAGCCGCGATTGCATGCGCGCGCTGCGGCGCGACACCGGCATCGCTTACGAAGGCCGCCAGCAAGGCACGCTGCAGGTGTTTCGCACCCAGCAGCAGTTCGACGGCGCCGCCAAGGACATCGAGGTGCTGCGCCAGGCCGGCGTCGAATACGAACTCCTCAGCGGCAGCCAGCTGGCCAGCGCCGAACCGGCGCTCGGCACCAACACGAACCTGGTCGGCGGCCTGCGCCTGCCGAACGACGAAACCGGCGACTGCCAGCTGTTCACCATGCGCCTGACCGCGATGGCGCGTGAACTGGGTGTGCAGTTCGAGTTCGACACCACGATCCGCTATTTGAAGGAAGCCGGCAGCGATATCGTCGGCGTGGTCACCGACAAGGGCGAATTCAGCGCCGACAAATACGTGCTGGCGCTGGGCAGCTATTCGCGCCAGCTGCTGCAGCGCTGGTTCGCGCTGCCGGTGTATCCACTGAAAGGTTATTCGCTGACGGTGCCGATTCAGGACGCGGCGCGCGCCCCGGTGTCAACCATCCTCGACGAGACCTACAAGATCGCCGTGACCCGTTTCGACGACCGCATCCGCGTCGGCGGCATGGCCGAGATCTCGGGCTACAACCTGAAACTCAATCCGCGCCGGCGCGAGACACTGGAGCTGGTGGTCAACGACCTGTTCCCCGGCGCCGGCGACACGCGCCTGGCCAGCTTCTGGACCGGCCTGCGCCCGATGACGCCGGACAGCACCCCGGTGGTCGGCGCCACCGCGCTGCGCAACCTGTTACTCAACACCGGCCACGGCACCCTGGGCTGGACCATGGCGGCCGGCTCGGCCAGCGTGATCGCCGACCTGGTGAGCGGCAAGGCGCCGCAGATCCGGGCCGACGACCTGGCCGTGTTCCGCTACGCCGGCACGCCGGGCGCGGGGGCGGCGGCCGACCTGGCGCGCGCCTGATGGATCCGAGTGTCGAGACGCGCGCCGGCGCGATCCTGAACGTCGACCTGGACGCCGTGCGCAGCAACTACCGACTGCTGCGCCAGACTGGCGGCAATGCCGTCTGCGCCGGTGTGCTCAAGGCCGACGCGTATGGTCTGGGCATGGCGCAGGTGGCGCGCGCGCTGGTGCTGGAAGGCTGCAGCGTGTTCTTCACTGCGCACCTGGACGAAGCGATTCGCCTGCGCCCCCTGGTGCCGCCAACTGCCACCATCTATGTGCTGCATGGCGTGATGCCGGGTCATGCCGCGGCCTGCGTCGAACACGACGTGACCCCGGTGCTGAACGACCCGGGCCAGATCGCCGAATGGCGCGCGCTGGCGCAGCGCCTGGGCCGCGCGCTGCCGGCGGCGATCCAGGTCGACACCGGCATGTCGCGCATGGGACTTGCCAGCGCCGACCTGGCGCGGCTGGTGATCGATGCCGACTGGCTGGCCGGCATCGACCTGCGCCTGGTGATGAGCCACCTGGCCTGCGCCGATGAAGCGGGGCATCCGCTCAACGAGCAGCAGCGCCTGAACTTCGAGCGTGCGCGCAGCTATTTTCCCGGCGTGCCGGCCAGCCTGGCCAATTCGTCGGCGCTGTTTTTGGGCGGCGCGTATCACTACGATCTGCTGCGCCCCGGCGTGGCGCTGTATGGCGTCAATCCGCAGCCCGCCAGCCCGAATCCATTGCGGCAAGCCGTGACGCTGGCGGCGCGCGTGGTGCAGCTGCGCACTGTGCACGAAGGCGACATCGTCGGCTACGGCGCGCGCTATGTCGCACCGGGTCCGCGCCGCATCGCCACCCTCGGCATCGGCTACGCCGACGGCTGGCTGCGCGCGTTGAGCGGCCAATCGTTTGCCTACGTCGATGGCGTGGCGCTGCCGTTTGTTGGCAGGATTTCGATGGACAGCCTTGGTGTCGATGTCAGCGCCCTGCCTGAAGGCTGCCTGGCGCCGGGCAGCACGGTCGATCTGGTGTGCGCGCAGCAGACGGTGGACGACGTGGCAGCGCAGGCCGGCACCATCGGCTACGAAGTGCTGACGCGCCTGGGCAGCCGCTTCGAGCGGCGCTACACGATGGCCTAGGCAGTTCGCCGACCGCCCCACAACGCGGATCAACGGTTATTCTCTTGTGCCACACGCCGTTTCGGCCAGGACAGGCCAGGAGAATCGCCTTGTTTGAAATCAGCCAGCTTCGCTGCTTCGTCGCCGTCGCCGAAGAACGGCACTTCGGCCGCGCGGCCAAACGCCTGAACATGACGCAGCCACCACTGAGTCGCCAGATCCGCCTGCTGGAGCACAGCGTCGGCGTCACCCTGCTCGAGCGCAGCAGTCGCGCCGTCACCCTCACCGCCGCCGGACAAGCCTTCCTGCCTGAAGCGACCCGCATCCTGCGCCTGGCGCAAGAAGCAGCCGTCAAAACGCGCCGCACCGCGAAGGGCGAACAGGGTTCGCTGTCGATCGGTTTCAGTTCCGCCTCTGGCTACAGCCTGCTCCCGGCGGTGGTGCGCGCCATCCGCCAGGCTTGTCCCGACGTGGCGCTGACCATCAAGGAACTGGTCAGCACGGCGCAGGTCGAAGCCCTGAACGCGGGCGAGATCGACCTGGGCCTGATGCGGCCGCACCGGGCCGCGTCACCGCGATCGACACCCACTGGATTTGGCAGGATGGCCAGCACCTGACCAAGCAGCCCTTGAGCATCGAAGGCGGCATGGTGCAGGTGCCGAAGCAGCCCGGCCGGGGCATCGAGCTCGATCTCGACAAGCTGGAAGCGGCGCACCGGGCCTGCAACAACATGGGCCTGGGCGCGCGCGACGACGCGCTGGCGATGCAGTATTTGATCCGCGACTGGAAGTTCGACAACAAGCGGCCGTGCCTGGTGCGCTGACCCTTAGAACGCCTAACAAAACCTCCACGGCTGCGTTGCATGGGCTCGCCGTACAACCTTACTGTCTTCGCCCATGCGCCTTGCCCTGAAGGTTTTGTTAGGCGCTCTTAGAACAGTTCGCCGTTGACCGGTAGCGGCGGCGCCGGCGCCCTGGCCGCGCGCACGGTCGGCGCTTTCGGCGCCGGCCAATCCTTCATCGACTGCGCCGGATAATGGCGCAAGAAGCTGCGCGCCACCTCCACGTCGGCGCATGCCAGCCACTCCCCTACCTCTTCCTCGCCCAGCACCACCAGCGAACGTTTCTCGTCACCCGGCTTGTGCATGCGCCGCATCAGGGGATGGGTATCGGCATTGATCGTGATCTGCGTGAACGAACCGGCCATCTCGCCATCGGCCTCCTGCCACTCGCGCCATAGCCCGGCCACCCAGAACATCCCGTCGTCGCGCATCCCGATCGCATGGCGCTCGGCGCGGCCGCTCTCGTAGCACGGCTCGTAGAAGTGCAGCATCGGCACCGCGCACAGCTGCAGGCGGCGCCAGGCGGGCGCGAATGAGCGTCGCTCGCCGAGCGACTCGGCGCGCGCGTTCATGGTGTCGAACGGTTTCACGCCGGGCGGAATGTGGCGGCGCGGCACCATGCCATAGCTGGCCAGCGCCGCGTGCGGCGCCAGGCCGGGCGCGGCGCGCAGGATCGGGGCGGCGTAGTCTTTCCAGGTTTCCTCCGGCCAGTGCCAGTCGCGCGGCAGCTCGCTGAAGGCGCCGATGCGGCCGTTGAATTGTTCGGGGGTCGGAGGACGGTAGTTGACGCACATAGCAATAAGAAGGACGGGATCGGATCAGATTCGTTACGAAGATAAAACAAGCGGCGGACGCCTTACGGCGACGGTTCCAGCGCAAGGGTAAAATGCCGTCACCGCCAATTTTCATTGTAGCTCGATGCCGCCAGCCAGTCTTGCCTTCCTTCCCGCGCTTGATGAAACCTCGCGCCTGATCCTTGCCTTCCCGTGGGAGAACACTGCTCTCGGAGCGATCGGCGACTGGCCGGCGGTACGCAAGACCACGGTCGCCCTGATCATGGCCACGCCGGCCCCGATCGTCACCCTGTGGGGCGAGGATGGCTACATGGTCTACAACGACGCTTACCGCGTGTTCGCCGGCGGGCGCCATCCGACCCTGCTTGGCTCGAAGGTGCGCGAAGGCTGGCCCGAGGTGGCCGACTTCAACGACAACGTGATGCGGGTCGGCCTGGCGGGCGGCACGCTGAGCTACCGCGACCAGGAACTGACCCTGCACCGCAGCGGCGCGCCGGAACAGGTCTGGATGAACCTCGATTATTCGCCGATCCGCGACCAGGACGGGTCGATCGCCGGCGTCATGTCGGTGGTGGTCGAAACCTCGAGCAAGGTGCAGGCCGAGCGCCGCGTGCTGGCCGAGCGCGCACGCCTGCAGACCATGTTCGAGCAGGCGCCGGGCTTCATTTGCCTGTTGGGCGGGAGCGAACATCGCTACGAACTGGCCAACGAGGCGTACCGCTCGCTGATGGGCGGGCGCCCCCTGCTGGGCTTACCGGTGCACGAGGCGGTGCCGGAACTGGCCCGGCAAGGCATCGTCGAGGCCCTGGATCGCTGCTTTGCCGACGGCAGCGTGCTGCGCGCCGAAGGCGTGCCGCTCACGCTGCACAATCCCGGCACCGCCGGCCCCACCGACACCTTCATCGACTTCGTGCTGCAGCCACTGAAGGATTCCGAAGGCGCCGTGTTTGCCACTTTTGTCGAAGGCAACGACGTCACCGAGCGCGTACTGGCCGAACGCGCCCTGCGCAGCAGCGAAGCGCGCTTTCGCACCTTCGCCCAGGCGATGCCGAACCATGTCTGGGCCGCGCGCGCCGACGGCAGCGCCGACTGGTTCAACGAGCGCGTGTTCGAGTATGCCGGCGCCGGCCCGGAAGCGCTGCTGGGACGCGGCTGGACGAAGATCGTGCATCCCGACGACATGGCGCGCTACGCCGACCAATGGCGCGCCTGCGTCGCTGCCGGCGCCCCGTTCGAGACCGAGGCGCGTCTGCGCCGCGCCGACGGCGCCTGGCGCTGGCACCTGATCCGCGCGCGCAGGTCGCCGCTCGACGCAGCGGGCGGGCCTGGCGCAGAAGCTCCCTTGTGGATCGGCACCAGCATCGACATCGAAGACCAGAAGCGCGCCAGCGAAGCGCTGGCCGCCATGAACGCGACCCTTGAGCTGCGCGTCGAGCGCCGCACCGAAGAGCGCGACCGCATGTGGCGCCTGTCGAAGGACATCATGATGGTGGCCGACCACGACGCCACCCTGAACGCGATGAACCCGGCCTTCACCAGCATCCTGGGCTGGAGCGAAGCGGAGATGCTGGGCACCTCTTACCTCGAGCTGGTGCACCCGGACGACCGCGAGCCGACCCGGCGCCAGGTGGCGGCGCTGCAGGCCGGCGGCCAGGTGTACCGCTTCGAAAACCGCTGGCGGCGCAAGAACGGCAGCTGGTGCCACCTGTCCTGGACCGCCTCGCCCGATGACCAGTACGTGCACGCGGTGGGACGCGACATCAGCGCCGACCTGCAGCAGATGGAAGTCATGCGCCGCACCGAGGCGGCGCTGCAGCAGGCGCAGAAGATGGAAACCATCGGCAAACTCACCGGCGGCGTGGCGCACGACTTCAACAACCTGCTGCAGGTCATCGGCGGCAACCTGCAGCTGATCACGCGTACGCTCGACAAGCGCGGCGACGCCCAGGCGGACATCCGCAAGCGCGTCGACAGCGCCATGAGCGGCGTCGAACGCGGCGCCAAGCTGGCCAGCTCCCTGCTGTCGTTCGCGCGGCGCCAGCCGCTGGCGCCGCGCGCGGTCAAGGTCAGCCGCCTGCTCGCGAGCATGGAAGACATGATGCGGCGCGCGCTGGGCGAAGAGATCGACATCGAGATGATCGTCTCGGGCGGCCTGTGGACCACCGAGGTCGACACCGCGCAGCTGGAAAACGCGATCCTGAACCTGGCGATCAATGCGCGCGACGCGATGGACGGCGCCGGCCGGCTGACCATCGAAGTCAATAACGCCTCGCTCGACGAACATTACTGCGCGACGCACCCGGAAGTCGCGCCCGGCCAGTACGTGCTGCTGGCCGTGAGCGACACCGGCAGCGGCATGGCGCAGCACGTGATCGAGCAAGCGTTCGAGCCGTTCTTCTCGACCAAGCCGGAAGGCAAAGGAACGGGCCTGGGGCTGTCGATGGTGTATGGCCTGGTCAAGCAGTCGGGCGGGCACGTGAAGATCTACAGCGAGGTCGGGGAAGGCACCACGGTCAAGATCTACCTGCCGCGCTCTGGCCGGGCCGAAGACCATGCGGGTGAGGCGCTGGCGCAGCCGGTGGCCGGCGGGCACGAGACGGTGCTGGTGGTCGAGGACGACGAGCAGGTGCGCCTGACCGTGGTCGACATGCTGACCGACCTTGGCTACCGCGTGCTGCGCGCCGGCGACGCCGCGTCGGCCCTGACCGTGATCGACAGCGGCGTGCACATCGACCTGCTGTTTACCGACGTGGTCATGCCCGGCACCCTGCGCAGCCCCGAGCTGGCGCGCAAGGCGCGCGAGCGGCTGCCGGAAGTGGCGGTGCTGTTCACTTCGGGCTACACCGAGAACGCGATCGTGCACGGCGGCCGGCTCGATCCGGGCGTGGAGCTGCTCGGCAAGCCTTATACGCGCGACGCGCTGGCGCGCAAGGTCCGGCATGTGCTGGGCAACCAGCAGCAAAAGCATCGCGGTGTGGGCGCCGTGTCCGCGCCGCAGGCGCTCGCCCAGCCCGACGCCCCGTCCTTCATCGCGCGCATCCTGCTGGTCGAAGACGATGCCGACATCCGCGACAATACCGCCGAACTGCTGCGCATTCTGGGCTACGAAGTGCTGGAAGCGGCATCGGGCGAAGCCGCGCTGGAACTGCTGACCGCGCGGCCTGACATCGTGCTGACCGACCTGCAGCTGCCGGGGATCCAGGGCGAGGAACTGGCGCGGCTGGTGAAAGCGCGGCTGCCGCAGGCGCGCGTGGCGATCGTGTCAGGGGGCAGCCAGCAGTCGGACGTGGCCGATGCGTATCTGGGGAAGCCGTATGATACAGGGCAGTTGCGGGCGTTGCTGCAACGGTTGGTGTAATCGACGTTAGCGGCAACCCGTCGTCCCCCTTGAAACGACAATCCCGCCAGTGGCGGGATTGTCGTTCATGCGCTGATGATGTGTGCCGGGAGCGCGGCAACTCAAAGCGCGGCCACCACCCCACCGAGCTGCTCCCTGAGCGAGCCCAGGAACCGCTCCTTATCCAGCAACGTCAACACATCCTCTCTCCCCTCCACCCCCGGCACTTCCAGCACTTCCGCACTGTCCCGGCGCATGTCGGTCGGCCCGTTCACCCGCAGCAGCTGCGGCGACGGCCGGCGCTGGGTATCGGGCAGCGACAGGATGGTGTCGACGCGGTCGACGATCAGGCCGAAGCGCTCGCCCTCGTGCTCGAGCACCAGGATGCGGCAAGCGCTCTTGTCTTCGAGCGGCGCCATGCCGTACAAGCGGCGCAGGTCGATCACGCACACCATCTGCTGGCGCACCTGCATCATGCCGTGCACGCAGTCGGGCAGGCCCGGCGGACGGGTCACGGTACCGGCGAAATCGACGATCTCGCGCACCTGGCCGATGTCGGCCGCCCAGCCTGTCTCGAGCGAAAACGCCAGGTACACGCGGCGGCCGGTGGCGCGCCGCGCGGCGGCGCTGGCGGCGCTGGCCTCTTGCGCGTACAGGCGGCGGTGGCCGGCGCAGATCTCTGCGATCTCGGCGTCCGAGAACAGCCCTTCGTGGTCGAGGAACAGACTGTCGCCCAGCTCCGCGTTCGGCAGGCAGCCGCGGTACATGGCGCCGCGCGCGGTGCCCAGCAGCGGGATCGGCAAAATATCGGTGTCGAAGTACGGGCGGATGTCGTCGACCGCGTCGACCAGCAGGCCCAGCTGCTCGCCGCCGATGCGCACCACCAGGATGCGGCGCGCGTCTTCGTCGCCGGCGCCCGTGGCGCAGCCAAGCAGCGCGCCGAAGTCGACCACGCCGACCGGGGCGCCGCGCAAGTTGATCCAGCCCTTGCACAGGCGGCCCAGCATGACCGACGGCAGCAGCTCGGGCACGCGCATGATTTCCTGGATCGCTTCCATGGCCAGCGCAAAGCGCAGGCTACCGACCGTGAACGAGATGCACTTGCGGCCCTGCGCCTGGCGCAAGAAGCGCATGCGCCAGGCGTCGCGCGCCACGCTGGCGTGGGCGCGCACCTGCGGCACGTTATCGATCCGCACCAGCGCGGACGCGTCCAGCATCTGCACGATGCGCGCGCCGTCATTGAGCGTGATGGCGCCGGCCACCACGCCCTTGACCTGCCGTTCATCGTATTGCAGGCTGGCGCGCTGCTCGGGACGCACGCGCAGCACTTCGCCGGTGGCGTCGAACAAGAGGCCGACCTGGATGTCATCGTGGTCGACGATCACCACGCGCTGCGCTGCGTGCGCACTTGCTGCCGCAGGATCGAAGATGCGGCCCAGGTTGAGCAGCGGGATCGCCGCGCCGCGCAGCGTGAAGATGCCTTCCAGGCAGTCGGGCGACAAGGGAATGCGCGTTACGCGCTCGGGCATGGCCACCACTTCGCGCACCGCGTCGGCCGGTAATGCGAACTCCTGGCCGTCGAGGAAGAAGGTGCCGACGACTTCCATACCGGCCGCATCGCGCAGCACGCGCGCGGCGTCCGCGTGTCTGGCTTCACGCTCGGCGACGGCCGCCACCACGTCGGGACGCGCCACCATGCGCTCGTCGCCGGCACCAGACAAGGAGAACTGCGCGTTCATGCGAACACCGCCTGGCGCTGAACCTGCTGCTGGTATGGACGCGGGATCGCCTGGCGCGGCGCTTCGCTTTCACGCACGATGCGCACCACGCTGAAGGTCTGGCGCTCGCAATCGATCGACAGGCGGCGGCCGTGCGAGCCGCCCACGTCCTGGAACATCACTTGCAGGCCACGATCCAGCAACTGCGTACGCGCCGCTTCGATATTGCGCGTGCCGACCGTGCCGTCGGCCGCGCGCAGGTTCAGCATGCGCGCGCCGCCGGCCACGATCACGTCGACTTCGTCGTACTGCTCGCGCCGCACACCCATGCGCGCCAGCAGCTTCGGAATCGCAGCGCTGACATAGCGCGCCGAGGTGTCGCTCGACTCCACGCCTTCGGGCAGGAAGCAGTGCGCCAGGCCGCAGCGGCGTTCGCGGCGCCAGATCATGCCGATCCCGACGCAGGAACCCAGGAGCGCGGTCAGGACTTGTTCGCCCTGGCCGATTTCCATCTGGCCGGACAGCACATACGACATCTGGTTCAGGCTCTGCATGTTCATTATTTTTCTCCGCCAATGCGATAAACGTGGTTCTGCTCGAACGCGAACGCAGTCTGCAGACGGGTGATCGATTCCTGTTCGCCCAGCACCAGGCGCGCATCCTTGCGCATGGCGCGTTCTGCGCCGCCCAGCACGCGCTCCTGGTTCTCGCCATCGAAATAGATCAGGACATTGCGCAGCATGACCAGGTCGAACCAGCCGGCGCGCGGTGGGCGCAGCAGCAGATTGTGCTCGCCGAACGTCACGTGCCGGGTCACGTCCGCACCGAATGCGAAGCCGCCGGCCACCGGGCGCAGGTACTTGCGAAACAGCGCCGGGAAGTCGGCTTCGAAACGCTCCACGCTGCGGCCGCGATACAGCGCCGCGCGCGCCGTGGCCAGCGCATCGGTCGAAATGTCGGTGGCGTGGATCTCGAAGCGCAGGCCCGGGTGGCGGGCGGCGAATTCGAGGCAGGTCATGGCGATCGAATACGACTCTTCGCCGGTGGCGGCAGCCGCCGACCAGATGCGCAGCGGCTGCTTTTCGCCGCGTGCAATCCAGGCCGGCAAGTAGACATTCTCCAGCCAGCGCCACACTGCCGGCGTGCGGAAGAAGGCGGTATCGTTGGTGGTGACCGAATTGATGAACGATGCGACTTCAACGCGGTCCGTCGCCAGGCGTTCGATGTAGGCGCGGTAGGAGTTCAAGCCCAGCGCGCGCAGGCGCGGCAGCAGGCGGCCTTGCAGCAGCACGCGTTTGTGCTCGTTCATCGCGATGCCGGTGTGCTTGCGTACCAGGCCAATGATTGCGGAGAGGTTGTCGTCGCACAGTTCCATGATCGTTCTTCCTTGCTTAGACGACGAAGCGGGCCACGGTGCTGCTCAGGTGCTCGGCGTGTTCGTTGAGGCCTTCGGTGGAACGGGCGATGCTGTCGCACGAGCCGGCCGAACGCTCGGTTTCCTGGGCGATGTACGAGATCGCGGCCGAGACTTCCTTGGCCGTGAGCGACTGTTCGTTGGCGCTGGCCGAGATGTCGGCGATCGCCAGCGAAGTCTTGGCCACGCCCGAGGTGATGCGGTCGAACGCTTCGCTGGCCTGGCGCGAGATTTCGCTGCCCTGCGACACGCGGCGCACCGATTCGTTGATCAGCTTCGAGATTTCCTTGGTCGCCTGCGACGAGCGCTCGGCCAGTTTGCGCACTTCGTCGGCCACTACCGAGAAGCCGAGGCCGTGTTCACCGGCGCGCGCCGCTTCGATCGCGGCATTGAACGCCAGCATATTCGTCTGGCCGGCGATCTCGCCGATGACCTTGACGATTTCGCCGATGTCTTCCGACGATTGGTTGATCGCGGCCATCGACTCGATCGAGCGGGCGATCGCCTTGGCGCCGATTTCGGCTTCGTTGCGCGTCGCTTGCGCCAGGTTGTTGGCGTCCTGGGTTGAGCGGGCGATGGTGCTGATCGAGGCCGTCAGGCCGTCGACCGAAGCGTTCATTTCTTCGACCGTGGCGCCCAGTGCCTGGGCGCTGGCGGCGACGGTGTTGGAACGGTCGGCGATGGTGCGCGACGAGTCGTTCAGTTTGCCGGCGGCCGAGACGGCGTCGCCGATCACTTCGCGCAGGTCGCCGATCATCTTCATGACCCCGCGCGCCAATTGGTCGAGCGGCTCGTCGCCCGCGGTGTCGACGCTGCCGGTCAGGTCGCCGCGTGCAGCGCGTGCGACTTGCTCGAGCAGGCAGTCGACCTTGCGCCTCTCGGCTTCGGCGCGCGCCACGCTGGCCTCTTCCAGCATCACCTGCTCGGTGATGTCGGTGGCGAATTTCACCACCTTGAACGGTTTGCCGTCGGCGTCGAAGATCGGGTTGTAGGTGGCCTGGATCCAGACCGTCTTGCCGTTGTTGCCATGGCGCTTGTAGCGGCCGGCGTCGAATTCGCCACGGTTGAGCTTGCCCCAGAAGCGGCGGTAGGCGGCGCTGGCGGCGTATTCGTCGTCGCAGAACACGCGGTGGTGTTCGCCGCGCACGTCTTCCAGCGCATAGTCGAGCAGGTCGAGGAAATTGGCGTTGGCGTCCAGCAAAATACCGTTCATGTCGAATTCGACCACGGCCTGGGCCTTGCCGATCGCGTTGACCAGGCCGCTGGTTTCGGCGGCCCGCATTTTTTCGCAGGTAATGTCGGTGGCGAACTTGATGATCTTGCACACGCGGCCAGCGTCGTCGCGCACCGGGTTGTAGGACGCGTTGATCCAGAACTCGCGGCCGCCCTTGGCGATGCGCTTGTATTCGGCGCGCTCGGCCTTGCCGGCGGCCAGCTCTTGCCAGAAGCGGGCATACATCGGGGAATCGATCAACGCGCGCTCGCAGAACATCGAGTGATGGCGGCCGGCCAATTCGTCGTCCGTGTAACCGGTCACCGACAGGAAGTTGTCGTTGGCGCGCAGGATGTTGCCGTTCAAATCAAATTCGATGATGGCTTGCGCACTGTCGAGCGCGGCGTAGATGGCGCGCAGGTCTTGCAGGTCGCCGCCCGATTCCAGATAGATCGTTTCCATAGGTCCGATGAGAGTTGGGTTGTGGCGCCACGACGCGGTGCCGTTTTTCAAGCCTCCATAATGCCGCAAAATCGGCAAACAGTAAATCCGGTAAAGTCGATAGGTATGACTTCTGCTTATGTTGTTGTCGGTGGACAACAATGGCCGAATCGACAGTGTTGACGTCAGGCGCGGCCTTCAGCAATTGCTGAAGCTCTCACTATAGAAAATGGCTATGAGGTTTCCTCACAACAACCTATCCGGCAAATACGAAAGATTTTTCTTGAGAAACTCCGCAAAATCGATACAATGCAACCCATCAACTAATTCAGTAAAAACGAAAACGCCATGATGACTCCTCCGAACCTCCGCTCACACGAAAGGCATTCCATGATTCCCCGCATCTTGAATATCTTCATGTTCTTCTTCATCGTCCTGGCCGGCACCCGTGCCTTCGCCGCCGACGTTGCCCAGCCGGTCGACGTGCGCCTGCAGGCGTTCCAGGTCGTGGCCGCCACCAAGGACGCCGGCGAAAAGCTGGTTCCGGCTACCGCCGCCAATCCGGGCGACACCATCGAATACCAGGTCACCTACCAGAACAACGGCAAGGCGCCGGCCAAGGCAGTGGCCGCCACCCTGCCGGTACCGGACGGCGCGATGGCTTACCTGGACGGCAGCGCCGCTCCAAAGGCGATCAAGGCCAGCCTCGACGGCAAGCAGTTTTCCCCGATTCCCCTGACGCGCGAAGTCACGCGCGCCGGCAAGCGCGTCATCGAGACGGTTCCGCCTGCCGAATACCGGTTCCTGCGCTGGGAACTGGGCGACCTCGCCCCCGGCAAGGCCGCGACCGTGACCTCGCGCATGCGCGTGGCCGGCGCCCGCTCCTGACCGCAGGTCGGTAGCGGCCTTCGATTCGCCGCTGTTCTCCCGCTGTTTTTTTTACTGCGCGTTCATGCGCGGGCCGCGTCACGCCCGTACACCGCGCAAAACTTGAGTTTTTAATAATTAACCACCCCTTTTCACGAAGGAACCCGCCATGAAAACCCGTCTCTCGCTCATCGCCGCCGCAACCCTGATGGCCGCCAACGGCGCCTACGCCGCCACCGCCGCCGGCACCCAGATCAGCAACACCGCCAGCGCCACCTATACCGATTCGACCGGCACCAAGACCGTCCAGTCGAACACCGTGATCACCACCGTGCAGCAAGTGGCCAGCCTGACGTTATCCAGCGGCACCACCAAGAACGGCGCCGCCGGCGCCACCGTCGTGTACGCGCACACCATCACCAACAACAGCAACGCCGCCGACACCTTCACCCTGTCGCAGACCAATGCCGGCGTGTTCCAGATGGCCAATGTGCAGTTCTTCGCCGACGCCAACGGCGACGGCGTGGCCGACGATGCCACCCCGATCAGCGTGACCCCGAGCGTGGCCGTGGGCGGCAGCTACAAGTTTGTCGCCGTCGCAACCCTGCCGGCCGGCGCCGCCACCGGCGCCACCAACGCCCTGACCGTCAAGGCCACCAGCGTGTTCGCCAACACCGTCTCGCAAAGCGCGGTCGACACCACCACCGTCGCCGCAGGCGCCGCGCTCGACATGACCGCCAACGGCTTCGGTTCGACCGCGCTCGGTTTCGGCGCCTACGTCGACGGCGCCGCCGCAGTGGAAAACAAGACCACCACCGCCGGCACCATGACCCGCTTCACCCTGTACCTGAGCAACAACGGCGGCACTGCCGACACCTTCAACCTGCAGGCCAGCACCGACGGCAGCTTCGGCACCCAGACCCTGCCGGACGGCTGGACGGTGGTATTCAAGGACGCCAACAACCAGGTGATCACGGCCGCCACCGTGGCCGCCGGCGCCCACCCGGTCGTGTACGCCGAAGTGACGCCATCGGCCGGCGCCACCGTGGGCACCACCGACGTCTACTTCCGCGCCATCTCGGGCACCACCGGCGTGACCGACCGCATCCGCGAATCGGTCACCATCGCCGCCGCCAACTCGCTGCTCGAACTGGTCAAGGAACAGGCGCTCGACGCCGACTGCAACGGCGCCATCGAAGGCAGCTTCACCAAGGATCCGATCACGACCGGCGCCGTGCCGGGCGCCTGCATCCGCTACCGCATCACCGCCACCAACAAGGGCGCGACCCAGATCACCGCAGTGGTGATGAGCGACAACATTCCGGCCAACACCGTGTATTGGGACTCGGCCGCCGCCTCGACCCTGCTGGGCAGCATCCTGGCCCCGCTCAACGGCCTGGTCGGCACCGTCACCGCCAACGTCGGCGCCCTGAATCCGGGCCAGTCGAATGCGCTCCAGTTCGGCGTGAAGATCAATCCGTAACACCGCAGCAGAACAGTAGCGACACCGCACCACCAAGTCCGCGCCTGCCCCAAGGCGGGCGCGGCCCAGAACACCAACAAGACTCCCGCGTACCATGACCTCAATCTACCGACTCGTCATCCAGACCCTCCTCGGCGCCCTCGCGCTGCTGTCCCTGAACGCGGGAGCCGCCATCGTCAACCGGGCCAGCACCAGCTACGCCGACGCCGCCGGCAACAACCTGAGCGTGCAGTCGAACACTGTCCGTGCCATCCGTCCCGACACCATCACTTACTACACCTCGGCCTCGTTCTCGAGCGTGGCGCGCGCCACCCGCACCACGGGCGAACTGTACGTGCAGATCGACGCCGCCGAGTGCGACGCCAACCCGAACGCCGCCGAAACCATCGGCGTGACCATCAGCTCGAAAATGACCGGCGACAGCGAGCTCTACTCGGCCAACGAAACCGGCCCCGACACCGGCGTGTTCCGCATCAGCGCCAGCGCCGAAGACCGCCGCATGGTGCAGGCGGCAGCGGCCGCCAACGCCGCCACCGGCGACGACGTCGACGCCGACGGGATCAGCCGCGGCCGCGGCGCCGGCAGCGCCGCCTCCACCGTTGCGACCGAAGACGGCAGCTCGATCGAGGTGCTGCCCAACGACACCCTGACCGCCTCGATCAACGGCTGCGGCAGCGGTCCGATCTCGACCAACATCCTGGTCGATCCGATCGGTATCGTGTACGACAGCAAGACCAACCTGCCGATCCCGGGCGCCAGCGTGACCCTGATTGACGTCACCGGCGCCGGCAACGGCGGCAACCCGGGCGGCCCGGCGGTCGTGTTCGACGTCGACGGCGTGACGCGCATGCCGAGCACCGACATCACCGACCTCGGCGGCATGTACCACTTCCCGCTGGTTGCCCCGAGCCTGTACCGACTGGTGGTGGTCCCGACCACCAACTACGGCTTCCCGTCGAAGGTCAAGCCGGGCGACCTGCCGGCCAGCCGCGAAACCAATCTGTACGGCTCGTTCGGCGGCGACTTCACCGTCAGCGCCGCCAGCGGCGTGGTCACCATCGACGTCCCGCTCGACCCGATCCCGGGCGTGCTGTACCTGGAAAAGAACGCTGCGCGCGCCCAGGTCGAAGTTGGCGACGTGCTCGACTACACCATCCGCGTCCACAACACCGCCGAGCAGGAACTGGTCGGCGTGCTGGTCGAAGACACCCTGCCGGCCGGCTTCAGCCTGGTGCCGGGCAGCATGCGCCTGGACGGCGCCCCGGTGCCAGAACTCGAGAACCGCGGCCCGCTGCTGCGCGTGGCGGTCGGCCGCATCGGCGCCAAATCGAACCGCGTGCTGCGCTACCGCGTGCGCATCGGCGGCGGCGCCCTGCAAGGCGACGGCATCAACCGCGCCCAGGCCAGCAGCGCCGCGCCACTGGCGCTGACCAGCGCGGTCGCCGCCGCCAAGGTCAAGGTCTCGGCCGGGGTGTTCAGCGAAAAAGGTTTCATCATCGGCAACGTGTTCGCCGACTGCAACGCCAACGGCCTGCGCGACAAGGGTGAACTGGGCGTGCCGAACGTGCGCGTCTGGCTCGAGGACGGCAGCTTCTCGCAAACCGACGCCGATGGCCGCTACAGCTTCAGCGACGTCTCGCCACGCACCCACGTGGCCAAGGTCGACGCCAACACCCTGCCGGCAGGCGCACGACTGGCAATCCTGTCGAACCGCAACGCCGGCGACGCCGGCAGCCGCTTCGTCGACCTCAAGGACGGCGAACTGGCCAAGGCCGACTTCGCCATCGCCGGTTGCAGCGATGCCGTCAACGAGACCATCGCCGCCCGCGCCGCCACCCTGCGCGCCGCCGCCAAGGCCGCCGCCGAATTCGGCGCCACTGCGCAAGCCCCGAAGGCCGCCGCCAAGACCGAGCTGGCCGCCATGGACAACAGCCTCGGCTTCGTCGACCTGGTCGACGGCGCGGTGCTCACCTCGACCCAGGCCACGGTGCGCGTGAAAGGCACCGCCGACTCGACCGTGGTGCTGAGCGTGAACGGCGCCGCCGTGCCCGACACCAAGGTCGGCCAGCGCGCCGTCATGGCCGAGCGCCAGCTCGAAGTGCGCGACTATGTCGGCGTGGCCCTGCAGCCGGGCCGCAACGTGCTCGAGATCATCCAGCGCGACGCCTTCGGCAACGCCCGCGGCGGCAACAAGATCGAGGTCGTGGCTCCGGGCGCCCTGGCGCGCCTGCGCATCGCGCCGCAAAGCGAAACCGCGCCGGCCGACGGCCAGCGCCAGGTGATGGTGCGCGTCACCCTGGAAGACAGCGCCGGCGTGGCGGTTGCCGAGCGCACCGCCGTGACCCTGGACGCCAGCGCCGGCAGCTGGGAACAGGCCGACCTCGATCCACGCGAGCCGGGCCTGCAAGTGTTCATCGAAGGCGGCAGCGCCGACTTCGCCCTGCGCGCACCGAGCCAGGCCGCGCAAGCGCGCCTGCTCGCCGCCAGCGGCGACCTGAAGGCCGAGGGCGTGCTGCGCTTCGTGCCCGACCTGCGTCCGCTGGTGGCCGCCGGCGTGCTCGAAGGCGCCGTCAGCTTCAGCCGTGCGCGTGGCAACACCGCCAATCCGCGCCGCGACTTCGACGGCTTCGAAGACCGCCTGCGCCAGATGGCCGAAAGCGACGACAAGCAAGGCCTGGCCGCCGGCGCCCGCGCCGCCATGTTCGCCAAGGGCCAGGTCGGCGAGAACACCCTGCTCACCATGGCCTACGATTCGGACAAGGACACCGAACCGAAGCTGTTCCGCGACATCGACCCGCTGGCCTACTACCCGACCTACGGCGACGAATCGCGCCGCGGTTTCGAGGCGCAGTCGACCAGCCGCCTGTTCGTGCGCGCCGAGCGCGACCGTTCGTGGATCATGTACGGCGACTTCGTGCCGCCAAGCGCCACCGCCGCGCGCAACCTGGGCGCCTATACCCGCAACCTGACCGGCATGCGCCAGCACGCCGAACTCGGCGGCCTGACCTTCGAATCGTTCCTCAGCTACGACAGCACGCGCCAGATGGTCGAAGAGATCGCCGCCAACGGCACCTCGGGCCCGTTCCTCACCGGCGGCGGCATGATGGTCATCAACAGCGAACGCGTCGAGATCGTCGTGCGCGACCGTAACCAGACCGGCCTGATGCTGTCGCGCCGCGCCCTGATGCGCTACGTCGACTACGACATCGAGCCGCTCACCGGCCGCATCCTGCTGCGTGCTCCAGTGGCCAGCCTGGATCCGGACCTGAACCCGGTCAGCCTGCGCATCAGCTATGAAGTCGACCAGGGCAGCCCGCGCTTCTGGGTCGGCGGCGCCGCAGCACAGTACAAGATCAACGACGCCGTCGAAGTCGGCGGCGCGGTGGTCGAAGACCGCAACCCGGCCGCCCTGAGCCGCCTGGCCAGCGTCAACGCCACCATCAAGCCGGACGAAAAGACCACCGTGATCGTGGAAGCGGCGCAGATGGACAAGCTGGAAAAGACCGGCCGCGCCGCCCGCATCGACGCCACCCGCAACGACGGCGCGCTGGAAAGCCACCTGTTCATGGGCCGCGCCGACGCCAACTTCGACAACCAGTCGAGCACCCTGCCGAAGGGCCGTACCGAAGGCGGCGCCCGCGTGCGCTACCGCTTCGACGAGCGCACCAGCGTCAACGTCGAGGCGCTGCACACCGGCGACCTCGCCACCGATGCCCGGCGCAACGGCGTGCAAGTGTTCGGCGGCTACACCTTCACCAATGGCGTGCAGGTCGAAGCCGGCGTGCGCCACGCGCAAGAGCAAGCCGGTGACAACGTGGTGCTGGCCAATCCGGACCTGACCAGCGTGCGCGCCAAGGTCTCGGCCCAGATCCCGGGCCTGCCGCAGGCTGGCGTGTTCGTCGAAGCCGAGCAGGACATCAATGACAGCGGCCGCCGCATGCTGGCCCTGGGCGGCGACTACCGCTTCGCCGGCGGCAGCCGCGTGTACGGCCGCCATGAGCTGATCAGCAGCCTGGGTTCGACCTACGCCCTGAACCAGGGCCAGGAACGCCAGGCCACCGTGATCGGCGTCGACACCGACTACATGCAGGACGGCCGCGTGTTCTCCGAATACCGCGCCGGCGGCACCTCCCCGGCCGGCACCATTCTTGGCGAGCGCCAGGCCGAGGCGGCCCTCGGCCTGCGCAACCTGTGGACCCTGGGCGAAGGCGTGCGCGCCAACACCAGCTTCGAACGCGTGAAAGTGTTGTCGGGTAACGCCGCCAACGAAGCGATCGCCGTCACCGGCGCCATCGAAGTCAACCGCCACCCGCGCTGGAGCGGCAACGCGCGCCTCGAACTGCGCCACGCCGAAGACAGCGATGGCGTGCTCAGCACCGTGGGCCTGGCCTACAAGATCGACGAGAGCTGGACTTTCCTGGGCAAGAACACCCTGGCCGCGAACCGCTCGAACGCCGCCAAAACGATGCGCGTGACCGATGTGCTGCAAAGCGGCCTGGCGTACCGCGCGCTGGAATCGATCGGCGTCAACGGCCTGGCCAAGTACGAGTACAAGCTCGAGCGCGACGACGGCATCGCCGACCTCAAGCGCGCGGTGCACGCCGTGTCGGTGAACGCCAACTGGCAGATCCGCCGCGACACCGTGCTCAGCGCACGCTATGCGGCCAAGATCGCCACCGACCGCTCGGGCGGCCTGTCGAGCCGCACGGTCAGCCACCTGGTGGCCGGGCGCGCCACCTACGAGATCAACGAAGACTGGGACATCGGCGCCACCGCACAAGCGCTGCTCGACCGCGACACCCGCGGCCGCCAGTACGCCGCCGGCGTCGAAGCGGGCTACCAGCTGCAGAAGAACATGTGGGTCTCGGCCGGCTACAACTTCATGGGCTTCAAGGAACGCGACCTGGCCGGCGCCGACGCCACCGCCAAGGGCCTGTTCGCCCGGGTGCGCATGAAGTTTGATGAAAACACGCTGCAGGGCCTGCTGTCCGGCGATGCACTCAAGTAATGACGTTGGAATAACAAGAGAAACAGGATTTGACATGAAATATCATCTCCCGCCCCTGGTCTGGCTGAACCATATCGTGATCACGCTGGTGCTGGCCGCGGCCAGCCTGTTCGGCGCTTCCGCGGCCCAGGCCGCCTGCACCACGACCGGCGCCTGCGTCACCGCCGGCCCGCGCCTGGCCAGCGTCGACACCGGTCAGAGCGCCCTGCTCGGCCCGCTGCTGGGCGGCATGCTCGGCAGCGGCGTCTCGCTCAACGCGGTCGACTGGAACGCCCTGGCCGGCGGCAACCTCAACCTGCTCAACACGCTCAAGGTGCTGCAGACCCAGCTCAACCTGTCGAGCCCGGCGCAAGCGCTGGGGGCCAACGTCACGCTGGCCCAGATCGCCAGGGCGCTGGCGGTCGAGGCGCAGGCCGAAGCCAAGCCGCAACTGTCCTCGGCCTTGTCGGGCCTGGCCTCGCAGCTGGACGGCGTGGGCGGCACCGTGCGCCTGGGCGACCTGCTGCAACTGACCACCGACACCGGCAGCCTGGGCACCACCACCGTCAACGCGCTCGACATGCTTACCGGCCTGGTGCAGCTGTACAACCGGCGCAACGTGCTCACCACCCCGACCCCGATCGGGATCTCGGGCGGCCTGCTCGGCGCAGCAGGCGTGGTCAACAGCCTGCAACTGTATGCCCAGGCGGTCGAGCCGCCGGTGTATGTCTGCGGCCCGAGCGGTTCCAGCTTCCATTCGGCGGCGATCCGCCTCAAGCTCAAGCTCGACCTGCTGACGCTGGCCCCGGTCACTGACACCCTGGTCGGCCTCGGCCTGCTGCGCTCGGCCTCGATCGCGATCGGCAAACTCGATGTGTACGTCGACGTCGCCCGCGGCGAAGGCGTCCTCTCGGCCGTGGATGCGGTGGCCAAGAGCGTGACCCTGCAGGTGGCGCCGGGCGTGGCCGACGTGTATATCGGCAGCATCGCCGACAGCGTGTTCTTCAACCGTTCGCGCAGCATCAGCGCCGCCGACGTCGATTTCGGCACCGTCGGCGAACTGCAGGCCACGCTGGCACTGGGCCTGGCTTCGGTCAACGTGCCACTGCGGGTGAAAAGCATCGTCAAGGGCGAAGCACCGTTTTCGCGCAGTGTGACGATGAGCGGCACGTTCCCGCAGACCCGCACCGTCAGCACCAGCGCCGTGTTCGTCACCAATGCCGCCAACAGCCTGGTGAACAACCTGCAGATCGACTCGATGCCCCTGCTCGGCCTGCTGCAAGGCGTGGTCGAGCCGTTGGCCAAGACCCTGGTCACCAAGACCCTGACCCCGGTGATCGCCCCGGTGCTGAGCGGCGTGGTCGATCCGCTGCTGAAACTGCTGGGCATCGGCCTGGGCCAGGTGGTGGTGACGGTGGAAGGCATTTGCCAGACCTGCGACGACTTCAAGCTGAGCAAGTCGGCGGACAAGGCCAACGCGACCCCGGGCGCCACCATCGTCTACACCATCAAATATGAAAACACCGGCACCACCACGCTCAACGACCTCAAAATCAGCGACGCCACGCCGGCCTTCACGAGTTATACCGACAGTAGCTGCGGCGCGTTGCCGTCGGGCTTGAGCACCTGCACGGTATCGGCAAAACCCGAAGCGGGCGCGGGCGGAAAAGTCGAATGGGGGTTCACCGGCACGCTGGCGCCGGGCGCATCCGGATTGGTCACGATTACAGTGACTGTGCAATAGTGCGCCGTGATCAGCGACCGTAAGTTACAATCTAGAAATTAGTTACTACCTTTCACTATCGTAAATCGTGATAATTTGATAGATTGTTGACTTGCCCAGCTGTATTCACCCGCGCTGCCGCGTGTCGGACCGCGAAATGCATCGTGCGCCTTGCCAAAAACGGCCTGGCGCCAGGGCTCTTTACCTATGCAAAACGAAACTCCATGACATCGCACAGCAATACGCCTCCGGCGCAGCAACAGATCGACCCCGCATCATCCGAAGTCTGCTCCACCAAGGAGGCTGCCAGCTTGCTGGGCGTATCGCATCGCACCGTACAGTTGTGGGTCGAGAGCGGTGTGCTGCAAGCCTGGAAGACGGCGGGCGGGCACCGCCGCATCCTGCTCACTTCGGTGCAGCGCCTGGTAGCGCAGCGCAACCAGGCCGTGATGGCGCATGCCCCGGCCGCGGCGCCGGCGCCCGAGCCAGAGGTCGCCGGTCGCCGCATCGTGATGGCCGACGACGACGCCACCCTGCTGCGCCTGTACGAACTGGAAATCTCGGGCTGGGGCCTGGATGCCGAGCTGATCAAGGCGCGCGACGGCTTCGACGCCCTGATCCGGATCGGCGAAGCACGGCCCGACCTGTTGATCAGCGACTTGAACATGCCGGGAATGGATGGTTTCCGCATGGTACGTACGCTGCGCGCCGATCCGCGTTATGGCAAGATGGCAATCGTCGTGATCAGCGGCCTGGACCGCGCCACGATTGCCTCGATGGGCTTGCCCGACGATATCCCGGTATTCTCCAAGCCGGTGCGTTTCCCCGAGCTGCGCAGGATCGTCGAACAGATTTTCGCCGACGGCGAGGCGGCGACCGAGTAACGACCAGGACCAGAAAATGATGAATGAGCCGGACCGCCTCGACCGCACCGCCTCAATGTCCTTGGTGCAGTCGGGATTACCGCCAGCCTTGCCGCCGACCTTGCCACCGGTGCTGCAGCCCGAGTCCGCGCGCCTGCGCGCCCTGCATGCGCTGCACCTGCTGGACACCGCGCCCGAAGAACGCTTCGACCGCATTACCCGCCTCGCCTGCCACCTGCTGGGCGCGCCGATCTCGCTGATCGCCCTGGTCGACGCCGAGCGCCAGTGGTTCAAGTCGCACGCCGGCCTCGAACTCGAGCAAACCTCGCGCGCCGATTCGTTCTGCACCTACACCATCCAGGACGAGCACGGCCTCACCATCGAAGACACCCTGCTCGATCCGCGCTTTCGCGACAACCCGTTCGTACGCGGCGCCCCGAATGTGCGCTCGTATGCCGGCATCCCGCTGGCCGCGCCCGACGGCAGCCGGGTCGGCGCCCTGTGCGTGATCGACAGCGCCGTGCGCCGCTTCGATGAAGGGCAACTGCGCGCGCTGCGCGACCTGGCCGCGATCGCCGGCAAAGAGCTGCGCGCCGGCGCCGCCGGGCGTCCGCCCCAGGGTCCGGCCGGGGCCATGCCTTCGGGCTGGGAACGGGCACTGGTAGCCAACCTGGCCGACGGCGTGCTGATGCTCGACGCCGACGGCGTGATCGTCGCCGCCAACCGCTCGGCGGCCGACATTTTCGGCGCCGGGGACGGCGCCGACGCCCTGATCGGGCGCCCGGTGCAGGCCCTGCTCGAGGAAGATCCGGCGCGCCTGCGCCTGCACGGCCGCCTGCCCGAAGGCGTGCCGTGCGAGACCGGGGCGCGGCGCCTGGACGGCGCGCAGTTCCCGATCGAATTGTCGTATTGCGCCCTGCTGTGGGCCGGCCGCCCGATGTTCGCCGCCACCGTGCGCGACATCTCGGCGCGGCGCACGCTGGAAGAGCGTAGCCGCCGCCATTTCGCCACCGCCGCCCACGAACTGCGCACCCCGATGTCGAGCGTGCTGGGCTTTTCGGAACTGCTGCTCAAGCGCGATTTCGATCCGGCGACAAGCCGCGAGCTGGTCGAGATCATCCACCGCGAAACCGGGCGCCTGGTCGACCTGGTCAACCAGTTGCTGGACCTGGCGCGGATCGAGGCCGGCGGCAAGGACCAGCTCAAGATCGCGCCGGTGACGCTGGCGGCGCTGGTGACCAAGACCTTGAGCGGGCTGGAAGGCCTGGGCCAGACCCATCGCATCCGGGCCGAGTTGGCCAACGACTTGCCGCGCCTGGCGGCCGACGCCCAGAAGCTGCAGCAAGCCTTGACCAATATCCTCAGCAATTGCATCAAGTACTCGGTGCCTGGCACCCCGATCGTGCTGGCGGCCACGCCGGAAGTCACGGACGGCAAGCGCGAAGTCGCGCTGCGGGTACGCGACCAGGGTTTCGGCATGACGCCCGACCAGCAAGCCCAGGTGTTCGACGCCTTCTACCGGGTGGACCGCGATGCGAGCGTGCCGGGCAGCGGCCTGGGCATGACAATCCTGAAAGAAATCATCGACTTGCACGGCGGGCGCATCGTCGTCGAATCGGCCCTCGGGGTCGGCACCGAAGTCACGCTCTACCTGCCCGCCGTGGGCTGACGCAGCGTGCGGCGGACGCGTGTGTACCGTCCGCGCCACAAAATCCGCAGCCGCTGTCGCAGGCTCGACAGTAATTCGGATGCGTCGCGAGTTTGCCTTGACAGGTAAATGTGAAACAGTAAAATCGGTAAATATGAAAACTGCCGATCTCCAAGCACCGGAACAGCCCGCTTACGACCGCGCCGCGTTCTGCACCACCCGCCAGGCTGCCGCCCGGATCGGCGTTTCGCACCGCACGGTCCAGATGTGGGTCGAGAACGGCGCGCTGCAAGCCTGGAAAACCGCCGGCGGCCACCGCCGCATCACGATCGCATCGGTCGAGCGCTTGCTGGAACGCCGGCGCAGCGCGCTGGCTGGCCATGGCGAACGCGCCGCGGCCGGCAGCGCGGCGCCGGCAGCGAACGCGATGCGCGCCGCCGCCGCGGCGGCGATCACGGCGGCCCTGGCCGTGATTCCGCAAGCGGCGCTGGCGGCGCCACCGACGGTGCCAGGCGAGCCGCCGCGCTCGGTCCTGATCGTCGACGACGATCCGATGCTGCTGCGCCTGTACGAACTTGAAATTTCGACCTGGAACATGGACATCAGCGTGCGCAAGGCCAGCAACGGCATCGAAGCGCTGGCGCGGGTCGGTGAAGCGCGTCCCGACGTGCTGCTGAGCGACCTGCACATGCCCGGCCTGGATGGCTTCGGCATGATCCGCGCCCTGCGCGGCGATCCATCCACCGCTTCGCTGCCGCTGGTGGTGATCAGCGGCCTGGACAAACCGACCGTACTGTCGATGGGCCTGCCCGCCGACGTCCCTTTCTTCACCAAGCCGGCGCCGCTGGCGGCATTGCGCGCGGCGGTCACGTCGGCGCTGCCGAAGGCGGCCTGAGACCGGAACAACCAACGAGACACACCATGAACGCGCCAGCCATGCAGCCCGCGACCCTTGACCCGTCGGCGGCCCCCCTGCCCGCCGACGAAGCGCAGCGCCTCCAGGTGCTGCTCGACCTGAACCTGCTCGATACGCCGCCCGAGGCGCGATTCGACCGCATTACGCGCCTGGCTGCGCGCCTGTTCGGCGTGCCAACGGCGCTGGTCAGCTTGATCGATGCCGACCGCCAATGGTTTAAATCACGCGTCGGCTGCGACCTGTCCGAGACCCCGCGCTCGTCATCGTTCTGCGCCCACGCCATCTTGCAGGACGACGTGATGGTGGTGCGCGACGCTTGCGAGGACGCGCGCTTTGCCCATACCCCGCTGGTGCAGGGCGACAATCCGGTGCGCTTCTATGCCGGTTCGCCGATCGCCGCCGGCGACGGCCACCGCATCGGCACCCTGTGCATCATCGACCGCGTGCCGCACGAGTTCGGCCCGGAAGAACGCGCCCTGCTGCGCGACCTGGCCGGCATCGTCGGCAACGAAGTCGCCGCCATCGAGCTGAAGGTCGCGGCCGAACGCCAGCGCCGCAGCGAACACGCGGTGCGCGCCCTGCTCGACCATCTGCCGGACGGCGTGCTGCTGGTCGACGACGGCGGCGCCATCGTTTCGTGCAACGAAGCGGCCGAGCGCATGTTCAGCGTCCCCTGCGCGGCGCTGGCGCGCCAGTCGGTGGCCGACCTGATCGGCATCCAGCCGGCGCCGGTCACCCGCCACGAAGGCAGCGCACGGCGCGCCGACGGCTCCCTGTTCGCCGCCGAGATCACGATCGCCGCCATGCCGCTCGAGGGCCGCACCCACCTGGCGGTGACGGTGCGCGACACCGCGCCGTATCGCGCGGAATTGGAACGGGTGCGTGCCGCCAACGAGCGCCGCCATCATTATTTCCGCACCGCCAGCCACGAGCTGCGCACCCCGATGGCCAGCATCCTCGGCTTTTCCGAATTGCTGCTCAAGCGCGAGTTCGACGCCGCCACCGGACGCGAGTTGATGGACATCATCCACCGCCAGGCCACTCGCCTGATCAGCCTGGTGAACCAGATGCTGGACCTGGCGCGCATCGATTCGGGCGGTTCGGCCCAGATGCACCCGGCCTCGCTCGATGTGCGCGAGGTGCTGGCCAAGATGCAGGCCGCGCTGGACGACCCGGCCCAGGCCGCGCGCCTGGACCTGCGTCCGGGAGCAGCGTTGCCGCGCGTGTTCGCCGACCCGATCCGCGTGCAGCAGGCGCTGCACAACATCGTCAGCAACGCGCTGGCCTATTCGGCGCCCGAGAGCCGGGTCGAGATCGACCTGCGTGTGGAAACCCGTGACGGCCGCCCGGGCGTGCTGGCCGCCGTATGCGACCAGGGCGTCGGCATGACGCCGGAACAGCAAGACCACGTGTATGACGCCTTCTGGCGCGCCGGCGCCCTGCCCGACGTGGCCGGCAACGGCCTGGGCATGACCATCGTGCGCGAGATCGTCGAGCTGCACGGCGGCGTGGTCGAGATCGATTCGACGCCGGGCGGCGGCAGCCAGGTGGCGCTGTGGCTGCCGGCCGAAGGCGGCGCCCAGCGATGACGGCGGCAACCAAGCACCGCATCCTGGTGGTCGACGACCAGCAAGACCTGCGCCTGTTGATCCGGTTGAGCCTGCGCACCCTGGGCGAGGTGGCGCAAGCCGCCAGCGCCGAAAGCGCGCTGGCCTTGCTGCATGACAACGCACCGGATCTGCTGATCCTGGACGTGTGGCTGGGCCAAGGCATCAGCGGGCTCGAACTGTGCCGCCGTATCAAGGACGACCCGCGCACGGCGGGCGTCAAGATCATGCTGCTGTCGGCCTGCGGCCAGCAGAGCGACATCGCCGCCGGCCTGGCGGCGGGGGCCGATCATTACATGGTCAAGCCGTTCAGTCCGGAAACGCTGTATGAGGCGGCGGCAGGCTTGCTGGCGGATTGATCCGCCGCGCTGCGGCCCTGTCGCTAAAAAGCCGTCATGCCTGCCACGCGCAGGGATGACGGCTTTTTCTTCGGCGGCGCCCTGACAGCGCCGCTACGCCTGTGGCGGCAAGTCGACGTGAAACACCGTCCCGCCCCCGGTCCGGTCCTCGAACCACAACTCCCCGCCGTGCTCGACCACGATCTGGCGGCTGATCGCCAGCCCCAGCCCCGAACTGGTCTTGCGGTTGGCCCCGGCGTGAGCCTGGGCGAAGCGCTGGAAGATACGCTCGCGAAATTCGGGCGGAATGCCGGGACCGCGGTCGGCCACGCTGATGCGCAATCCCTGCTCCCGTTGCGACAGGGTCACTTCGACCGCGCTGCGCGGCGGCGCGAACTTGACCGCGTTCGACACCAGGTTCATCAAGACCTGGGTGATGCGGTCGCGGTCGACGCAGGCGACGCTGCTTTCCAGCCCCGGCGCGCAGCCGCTGTGCAGGCCGACGCCGGCATCCTGGGCCTGGCCCCGCATCGCGCCGACGGCGTCGTCCAGCACCGGATACAGCGGCTGCGGGCGCGGATGGGCCGACAGGCGTCCCGACTCGATCTTTTCCACGTCCAGCATGTCGCCCACCAGGCGCACCAGGCGCTCGCAGTGGCGGTGCGCAATGTCGACCAGTTCCTGGACCTCGCCGTCGATCGGCCCCGCCGCGCCGTTCTTGAGCAGCGACAGCGAGGCGCGCATCGAGGTCAGCGGCGTGCGCAGTTCGTGCGACACGGTGGCCACCAGCTCGTTCTTCATCTGGTCCACGCGTTTGCGCAGCGAAATATCGTGCAAGAAGATGCTGAAGAAGGTGCGCTCGCCAATACCGGCGATGCCGACCGTCATCTCGATCGCGAATTCCTCACCGCTACGCTTGACCACGGTGCGCTCGCGCCGCTGGCCCAACAAGCCGAGATAACCGGTAGTGCGAAATTCGCGCACTGCGCGCCATAGCGAATCGTGGTAGCGCTGCGGCACCACCAGCTCGGCCAGCGGACGCCCGATCGCTTCGTGGCGGCGCCAGCCGAACATGCGTTCGGACTGGGTGTTCCAGTCGGTGATCATGCCTTCCAGGTCGACGCCGATGAAGGCTTCATGGGCGGTCTCGATGATGGTGTTGATGTGCTGGGCGTTCTGCTGCACCGTGGCCAGCGCCGTGGCCAGCTCATGCGTGCGCTCGCGCACCCGCTGTTCCAGCGTGCGGTTCAGTTCTTCGAGTTCGCGGCTACGCCCCATCATTTCGCCGAGCAACATGTTCAGGGCGCTGGCCAGGCTGCGCACTTCGTCGTAGGCGCGCTCGTCCGACACCAGCGGCGCTACCTGTCCGCTACGGATCTGGTCGGCATACAGCTGCAGGCTCTTGATCGGACGGGTAACCCAGTTCGCCACCAGCGCGCTGGCGATCGAAAACAACAGCGCCAGCGCGACCCCGGTCCACAGCGCATACCGGCCCAGTTCGTGCACCGGCTCGTAGGCATTGCCGGCTTCCTGGCGCAGCAGCACGGTCCAGCCCATTCCGGGGAAATCCGAATAGCCGCTGGTCCGGCTGTAGCCGACCAGGTACTCCTTGCCGTCATCAAATTTCTCTAAGACATAACCGTTACCACGCTTGTCGCCCGCCTGGCGCAGGCTGGGGGTATCGATGGTGCGCCCCTGCAATTCTTTCGGGCCCAGCAGCACCATGCCCCTGGCGTCGAGGATCAGGGCGTCGACCGCGCGGCCGTCCTGCAGCGGCCGGATCACCGAGCGCTCGACGTCGCGCGCCCACTGCCAGGACAGGTGGGCGCCCAGCACCGAGCGCGCTTTGCCGTCGGGCCCCTCGATCGGGAAGGCGATGTCGACAAAGCGCAGCGGTTCGCCGTTCGGCGACGGCAGCAGCCTGGCCAGCAGCGCCGCCTCGTGCACGTCGCCGATGTGGATGTCTTTCAGGGCATTCGTGAACCAGGGGCGTGCGCTCACATCGGCGCCTTGCAACAGGCCGCGCGCCGCGACCTGCACCTTGCCGTCGAGGGCGGCCACTCCGAGCCAGCTGTAGTAGCCGTAGCTGCGATGCGCATCGTCCAGCATGCGCCGTTGCGATTCGAACGTGGCATTGGGCCCGAGGTCGCCGATGCGGCGCGCCAGCAGGTTCACTTCACGGTAGCGCTCGTACATGCCGCGGTCGAGCTTGTCGGCGGCTTGCTGGGCCAGTTCGCCGAGGCCGAAACCGATGCTTTGCTCGACCTGTGCTCTCGCCTGATTCTGCACCAGGGTCACCAGCACGATGGTGAGAATGGCACACAGCACCGAGGTGGCCAGCGCCATGTAGCCAGCCAAACCGCGCGGCATCAAAGCGCGGGGAAGTGTTTTGACAGACTGCATACGCAACATGATTGTGGAAATGTGTGGTTTCAGATTGTACGTGAATAGTTTCCACACGAGAACTTCCAGCGTCGTCAGTTCGCGACAAATCAGCAAAAACACGTATTCAAAAGCGGGGCAAAGCGGGGCTACGGCGTGTGCAGCCCTGCTTCCCTACACGTTTTTGCGCGTAAATGCTTGAGTACGACATTGATCAAATCGACATCGCGTGCGCGTCGATCGTGAACAATCGAGGTGTCCGGCGCTGTCGCCGGGTGGCGCCGGCGCAGCGGGATAGCGCATGCCGGCGCCCCGCCCCGCCGCCGCGCTACGGCCCTTACCCCGAAAGGCATCATGATGGCCAACGACATCCAATCCGGCGCCGCCGCCCAGGAAGCGCTGCAGGCATCGAGCCGCGCAGGGCGCAGCGCCAGCACCTTCACCACGCGCGACGGCGTGGACATCTATTTCAAGGATTGGGGGCGCGGCCAGCCGGTGGTGTTCTGCCATGGCTGGCCGCTCGGCGCCGACAGCTGGGAATCGCAGATGTTTCACATGGCCAATAACGGCTTTCGCACCGTAGCGCACGACCGGCGCGGCCACATGCGCTCGAGCCAGCCATGGAACGGCAACGACATGGACCATTACGCCGACGACCTGGCCGAATTGCTCGAACTGCTCGACCTGAACGATGTGTTCCTGGTCGGCTTTTCGACCGGCGGCGGCGAAGTGGCGCGCTATATCGGGCGCCACGGCAGCGGACGTATCGCGCGCCTGGCCCTGATCAGCGCGGTGCCGCCATTGATGGTACAGCGGCCCGACAATCCGGATGGGGTGCCGCGTTCGGTATTCGACGGCCTGCGCGCAGATCAGGCCGCCAACCGATCCCAACTGTACATGGATATACCGTCCGGGCCGTTCTATGGATTCAACCGGCCGGGCGCGACGCCTTCGCCAGGGCTGGTCCAGTCATGGTTTCTGCAGGGGATGCTCGGCGGGCACAAGAACACCTACGATTCGATCGCCGCGTTTTCGGAAACCGACTTCCGCGACGACGTCAAGAAGTTCGACAAGCCGACCCTGATCATCCACGGCGACGATGACCAGGTGGTACCGATCGACGTCGGCGGACGCGCTTCGGCAAAGCTGATCGAGGGGGCGACGTTCATCGAGTATGCGGGCGCACCGCATGGCTTGACCGACACGCACAAGGACCGGGTTAATGCGCACCTGCTTGCCTTTGCGCGCGGCGAAGCGGTCACATGAACAGCGGGTGGGATGGCGCCAGCCGGCAGACAGGGCCGGCGTACGGGCTGGTTGTGCATTCACGCACAATGCTATCGCTCATCCATACAGCGCTTATAGCCTGGAGCTATAGCTCAACCATACGGTTGATTAATTTGTGAAAGCTATTGCTCATCCATAGCCCGGTTTGAATAAAAACCTATCGCTCATCCATATGGCGCAGCGCATCAATGCTGCGCTGCGCCAGCGTTCGCGCGGGGCTTCAAACCGAAGAAAGTTCAGGCTGTCGATCGGGCAACTTCAGCCGTTAAATATTAACAAAACTAAATTTACAGATATAAATATATTTCAATGTTGCATGATGGCTGCAACGGCAGGCGTGTGAAAATGCGCGCCTTGAACGGCTGAGTCCTGCCTCAACATTAACGAAAATTAATCAATCCATCACCCCCTTTTAAGCTGGCGACGGGCATAGTCGAAGGTAGGGAAGAATACGTTCTCAACCTTGCAAACCTGACCAGATACCATGCCCCTCACCCTCTATTCGCGCCGCCGTTCGTTCGGCGTCGGCAGCGCCGCGCTGGCCGCCCTGCTGCTGTCGGCCTGCGGTGCCGATCCGAAACCCGCTGCTCCTGCTGTCCCCGAAGTCAGTGTGCTGACAATGCGCGCCGCTAACGTGCCGCTGAACATTGAGTTGCCAGGACGCACGTCGCCATTCCTGCTGGCCGAGGTGCGGGCGCGGGTCGACGGCATCGTGCAAGAGCGCCGCTTCGTCGAAGGCGCCGATGTGCGCAAGGGCCAGCCGCTGTACCAGATCGACCCGGCGCCCTACCGCACTGCCCTGGCCAGCGCCGAGGCCGAGTTGCAGCGGGCCCAGGCGACGCTGCGCAGCAATGCCTCGGTGCTCGCACGCAACAAGGTGCTGGTGCAAGAAAACGCGGTCAGCAAGCAGGAATTCGAAAGCGCCGAAGCGGCCCAGCTCGAAGCCGCGGCCGACGTCGCCGCCGCCAGGGCCGCCGTCGAAACGGCGCGCATCAACCTCGGCTACACCAATGTGCTGGCGCCGATCAGCGGCCGCTCGAGCGTGTCGGCGGTGACCCAGGGCGCCTATGTCCAGGGCGGCTCGGCCACCCTGATGACCACCATCCAGCAGCTCGACCCGATGTACATCGACCTGCAACAATCGAGCGCCGAGGGCCTGGCCCTGCGCCGCGAGATCGCCGCCGGCCGTATCCGCATGGAAGGTGCTGACGGCAAGGCGGTGCAGGTAAAGCTGCAGCTGGAAGACGGCAGCACCTACAGCCGCACCGGCACGCTGGAATACAGCGGCGTCACGGTCGACCAGGCCACCGGCTCGGTGACCCTGCGCGCGCGCTTCCCGAACCCCGACCACTTGCTGCTGCCCGGCATGTTCGTGCGCGCCAGCGTCAGCCAGGGCGTGCGCCAGGACGTGATGCGTGTGCCGGTCCCGGCCGTGACGCGCACGCCGCAAGGCAGCGCCACCGTGATGCTGGTCGGCGCCGACAACAAGCTGGTGGTGCGTCCTGTTCGCACCGGGCAACTAGTCGACGGCCACTGGCTGGTCAGCGACGGCATCAAGGATGGCGAGCGCGTGATCGTCAGCGGCGTGCAGAAACTCAAGGCGGGTTCGGTGGTCAAAGTGCGCCCCGAGGCGAGCGCCAATCCGGCGCCGCCTGCCGCGGCCGATAATGCGGGTACGAGCGCGGGCACGGCCGCAGCGAACGGTGCCCAACGCGGCGCCCGCCAGGGATAAGCCATGCCAAAGTTTTTCATCCAGCGTCCGATCTTCGCGATCGTGATTTCGCTCCTCATCATGCTGATCGGCGGCATCGCCTTGTGGAAGATGCCGGTCGAACAGTATCCACCGGTATCGCCGCCATCGGTCCAGATCCAGGCCACCTTCCCCGGCGCCTCGGCCGAGACCATGCAGAACACCGTGATCCAGGTGATCGAGCAGCAGATGACGGCGATCGACAATCTGCTGTACATGCAGTCGACCAGCGACGACACCGGCCAGTCGACCACGTCGCTGACCTTCGCCGCCGGTACCGATCCCGACATTGCCCAGGTGCAGGTACAAAACAAGCTGCAGTCGGCCGTGCCGCGCCTGCCGAGCGAAGTCCAGCAATCGGGTTTGCGCGTGACCAAGTCGACCAGCGACTTCCTGATGGTGGCCGCGTTTGTGTCGGACGACGACAGCATGACCAAGTTCGACATCGCCAACTACGTGGCCTCGAACATCCAGGACCCCTTGAGCCGCATTCCCGGCGTGGGCAGCATGAACCTGTTCGGCACGCAATATGCGATGCGCATCTGGCTCGACCCGGTCAAGCTCACCAAATACCAGTTGACCCCGATTGACGTGGGCGACGCAATCCGCGCCCAGAACGTGCAGATTTCTGGCGGCCAATTAGGCGGCACGCCGGCGGTGCAGGGCCAGGCCCTGAGCGCCACCATCAACCAGGCCACGATGCTGCGTACGCCTGAAGAGTTCAACCGCATCTTGCTGAAAGTGCAGCCGGACGGTTCCTCGGTACGCATCGGCGACGTGGCGCGCGTCGCCCTCGGCCCCGAGAACTACAACGTCGACGTGCGCTACAACGGCAAGTCGGCCTCGGGCCTGGGCATCCAGCTGGCGCCGGGCGCGAATGCGCTCGACACCGCCGAGCGGGTGCGCGCGCGCCTGGCCGAGCTGGGCGAATTCTTCCCGCCGGGCCTGCGCACCGTGTATCCGAACGACGTGACGCCGTTCATTGAAGTCTCGATCGAGGGCGTGGCGCATACCCTGATCGAGGGCATCGTGCTGGTGTTCCTGGTCATGTATTTGTTCCTGCAAAATTTCCGCGCCACCCTGATCCCGTCGATCACGGTGCCGGTGGTGCTGCTCGGCACCTTCGGCATCATGTCGGCGCTCGGCTTTACGGTCAATACGCTGTCGATGTTCGGGCTGGTGCTGTCGATCGGCCTCTTGGTCGACGATGCCATCGTGGTGGTCGAGAACGTCGAGCGCGTGATGCACGAAGACGGCCTCGGCCCGAAGGAAGCGACGATCAAGGCCATGGGCCAGATCACCAGCGCCCTGATCGGCGTGGCGCTGGTGCTGTCCGCCGTGTTCGTGCCGGTGGCGTTTTCCAGCGGCACCGTGGGCGCGATCTACCGTGAATTCTCGCTCACCGTGGTGGCCTCGATGCTGCTGTCGGCCTTCATCGCCTTGACCCTGACGCCGGCGCTGTGCGCCACCATGCTCAAACCCGTCGACCCCGACCATCACGAAAAGAAAGGGTTCTTCGGCTGGTTCAACCGCGGCTTCGACAAGACGCGCGACCGCTACCTGGGCGGCGTCACCCGCATCCTCGGGCGGCGCGGGCTGTGGATGCTGGTCTACCTGGCGATGGTCGGGCTGGTGGTAGCGCTGTTCCTGCGTCTGCCGAGCGGCTTTTTGCCGAAAGAAGACCAGGGCTATATGTTCGTCCAGGTGCAGACCCCGGCCGGCAGCACGCAAGAGGTCACCGGCCGTGTGCTCGAAGAAATCAGCCACTACCTGTTGACCGAAGAAAAGGCGATGGTCGACGCCACCTTCATGACCAACGGCGCGTCGCAGCCGCAGCGCGGCCAGAACCAGGGCCGCCTGTTCGTGCGCCTGAAAACCTGGGACGAGCGCAAGGACGACAAGCTCAGTGTCTCGGCGCTGGCGGCGCGCGTCTCGGCGCGCTACGCCGACTACCAGGGCGCGGTAATCAATACGGTCGAGCCGCCGGCGATCCGCGGCCTGGGCTCGGCCACGGGCTTTAACCTGCAACTGCAGGATCGCGGCGGCCTGGGCCACACGGCACTGGCCGAGGCGCGCGAGCGATTGCTGGAACTGGCGCGCGGCGAACCGGCGCTGCAGCGCGTGCGCTTTAGCGGCCAGTCCGACAATGCCACGTATAAAATCGAGATCGACCGCGAAAAGGCGGCCGCGCTCGGCGTCAGTTTGACCGAGGTCGACCAGACCTTCTCGATTGCCTGGGGCTCGCGCTACATCAACAACTTCCTCGATCTGGACAATCGTATCAAGCGCGTCTATGTGCAGGCCGACGCCCAGTACCGCATGAACCCGGACGACATCCGCCACCTGTATGCGCGCAATGGCGACGGGCAAATGGTGCCGTTCTCCAGCTTCGCCTCGGCGCGCTGGGCCTGGGGTTCGCCGGCAATGGCGCGCTACAACGGCATTGAGTCGGCCGAAATTCAGGGCCAGCCGGCGCCCGGCTACAGCACCGGCGAAGCGATGAAGATCATGGAACGCCTGGTCGGCGAGCTGCCGCAAGGTATCGGCTACGAGTGGAGCGGCATCTCGCTGCAAGAATCGCAAGCCGGTGCCCAGGCGCCGCTGCTGTACGCGCTGTCGATCCTGGTCGTGTTCCTGTGCTTGGCGGCACTGTATGAAAGCTGGGCGATCCCGATATCGGTGATCATGGTGGTGCCGATCGGCATCCTCGGCGCGCTGGGCGCGGCCACCGCCTTCGGCATGGAGAACGACGTGTTCTTCCAGGTGGGTTTGCTTACCACCATTGGCCTGTCGGCCAAGAACGCGATCCTGATCGTCGAGTTTGCGCGCGAACTGCAAATGCAGGGCATGGGCGTGGTTGAGGCGGCAATCGAAGCGGCCAAGGTGCGATTGCGCCCGATCATCATGACCTCGATGGCGTTCGTGCTGGGCGTGACGCCGCTGGCGCTGTCCAGTGGCGCCGGCTCGGGCAGCCAGAATGCGCTCGGCATCGGCGTGATCGGCGGCATGTTGACGGCGACCTTCCTGGCCACCTTCCTGATTCCTCTGTTCTATGTCTTGATCGCGGGGCGCAGCAAGCCGCCGGTGGATCCGGATGCCAGGGAGGACGCTGACGCAGCGCCGGGCACGCCGGCGGCCGAAGACCGGATGCCGGTGACGCCGTGAAACTGTTATTGGTCGAAGACAACGAGCGGGTGGCGCGCTTCGTGGTGAAAGGGTTGAGCGAAGCGGGCCATACGGTCGAGCACGTCGACAATGGCCGCGACGGCATGTACCACGCGGTCAGCGAATCGTACGATGCGATCGTCATGGACCGCATGCTGCCTGGCGGCATCGACGGCCTGTCGATCGTGGAAGCGCTGCGCGGGGGCGGCAACCGGGTGCCGATCCTGATCCTGTCGGCGCTCGACGGCGTGGACGACCGCATCCGCGGCCTGCGCGCCGGCGGCGACGACTATCTCACCAAGCCGTTTGCGTTCGGCGAACTGCTGGCGCGGCTGGACGCGCTGCTGCGCCGTTCACAGGCGCAGAGCGTGGAGACGGTGATGGTGCTGGGCGATTTATCGGTCGACATGCTGGCGCACCGCGTCATGCGGGCTGGCCGCACAATTGCGCTGCAGCCACGCGAATTCAAGCTGCTGGTGTATCTGCTGCGGCACGCCAACCAGGTGGTGACGCGTACCATGCTGCTGGAAAATGTCTGGGACTATCACTTCGATCCGCAGACCAATGTCATCGACGTCCATATCAGCAAGCTGCGCCAGAAGATCGACGCCGGCTTCGCCGCGCCCTTGCTGCGCACGGTGCGCAATGCCGGCTATATGCTGACTGACCAGCCATGAGTGCGTCGGTGAATGTGAAAGAAAAGCCGGCGCGCCCTTCCCTGTTGCGCCTGCCGGGTTTCTCGGCGCGCACGGTCGCGATCGGCTATGCGGTGGTGACGCTGCTGGGGCTGGCGATGTTTGCGGCACCGCTGTGGTACGCCTGGCACACGAACATCCAGCAAGTACGAACCGAACTGATCCGCGCGGACGCGCAGCATTTGTCGAACCTGTTCGCGCGCCAGGGCCCACCGGCGCTGGCGGCCGCGATCGACAGCCAGGTGCATGGCGTCAATGACGGCGTGCGCAAGATCATGCTGTTCATGGCGCCTGACGGCACCCGTCTGGCCGGCAACCTGCCCGCGTGGCCCGAGGGCGTGCCCGACCGCGACGGCCTGTGCCAGGTGACGATCCAGGTCGACGGCGTCGAGCGCAATGTCGAACTGATGCGCACCACGCTGGAAGACGGCTACCTGCTGCTGGTGGCCAGCAATCTCGACCGCTTCCAGCGACTCGAACGCCTGTTCGCCTACGGTTTGCTCGGCTGCGCCGTGGCCGTGCTGCTGGGCGCGGCGCTGGGCGGCGTGATGATCCGGCGCGCGCTTTTGCGGCGGGTGCAGGGCATCAGCCAGACCACCGCCTCGATCATCGAAGGCAAACTCTCGCACCGCCTGGTCGAGCCGCACGACGGCGACGAATTGCAGCAACTGACGCGCACGGTGAACCGCATGCTGGACCAGATCGAGCACCTGGTGACCGGCGTGCAAGACGTGTCGAACGCGATCGCGCACGACCTGCGCACGCCCTTGTCCGAACTGCGCGCGCGGCTGGAAGAACTGTCGGTGGCGCGTCCGCCCGGCGCAGAAACCTTTGCCGAAATCGACGCCGCGATCGACGACGTCGACCGCGTGATGGGCATCTTCAACGCGCTGCTGCGTTTGAGCGAGATTGACAGCGGCAGCCGCCGGAGCGGCTTCGTCGAAGTCGACCTGGCCGCGCTGGGAGCCGAAGTGACCGAGTTCTACAGTCCCGTGGCCGAACTGAAAGACATCGCGCTCGGTTTCGAGGCCCCCGCCAACCTGCGCGTAACCGGCGACCCGGTCCTGCTGGCCCAAGCCCTCGGCAACATGGTCGACAACGCCCTGAAATACGCCCCCGAGCGCGGCGCCATCGCCATCAGCGCGCGCCGCCTCGATGCCGCCTCGGTAGAAATCACCGTCGCCGACAACGGCCCCGGCATCCCCGCCCACGAGCGCACGCGCGTGATCGAGCGCTTCTACCGCGTCGACGCCAGCCGCGGCACCCCGGGCGTCGGCCTCGGCCTGAGCGTCGTCTCCGCCGTCGCCCGCCTCCACGGCGGCGCCCTGCATCTCTCCGACAACCACCCCGGCCTGCGCGCCACCCTCCACCTCACCACCCCCACCCACTGTTAGGGCACCACAATTAGGGTCAGAGTCGAATTGTTTGACAACTTCAGTAAATCAATTGGCCAATAATTTGACTCTGACCCTAATTGTTTGGTTGGGTGCAAAGAAGCAATTAGGGTCAGAGTCGAATTGTTTGACAACTTCAATCAATCAATTGATTAATAATTCAACTCTGACGCTAATTAGTTTGAAATGTCTTGGCTAGTTCTCGACCGGCTAGGCCGAAGTACTCACCGACGCAAAAGTATGCATTCCAAGTGGCTCGACAACCCTCGAGAAGAAATTGCTTTGCCATTGTTCAGCATGAAGAATTCGCCCCGCACTGGAAATCAATTAGGGTCAGAGTCAAATTGTTTGCCAATTTCAGTAAATCAATTGGCCAATAATTTGACTCTGACCCTAATTATTCAGGTTGCGCGTTTGAGGATATAACATTGGGCGCGAATCGCTTGTCGAGTTCTGCAAGTCAATTGCCCAATAATTTGACTCTGACCCTAATTGTTATGAAATAGCTGTAGAGAAGGCTGGCGGACTTCATGCCGGGACGTGGGCTTTCGCTGCAGCGCAGCGATCCCGTGAAGGTGCTGCCAGCGGCCGAGGCCGCCAGGCATCCTGATCAACTACCGAAATAGCGCCCGGCCCGATGCCAGGCCATGACCATGCTGCTCATCGCCACTGCGGACAGCGCTGACCACGCCACCAGCTGCGGCGCCACCAGCGCCAGGGCCACCAGCAGGATCACGGCATCGATCATCACCTGGCTGCGGCCGGCATTGATGCCGTATTTCTTTTGCAGCCACAGGGTGACGATACCGGTGCCGCCCACGCCGGCGCCATGGCGCGCCAGCGCCAGGATGCCCATGCCGCAGAAGGTGCCACCGGCCAGCGCCGCCACCGCCACATGCACGTGGCCGATCACCAGCACATGCGGCACGGCTTTCAGGAGCAGCATGATGGCCACGCTGCCGGCCAGCGACTTGATCGTGAACAGTGGTCCCATGAACAGGTAACCGAACAGGAAGAACGGCACGTTGATCAGCATGAACAGCATGCCGACCGAGATGCCGGTGAAGTACGACGACAGCAGCGCGATCCCGGCCACGCCGCCGGTGATCAGGCCGGCAGCTTGCAGCAGCACGATGCCGGTGGCGACAAACAGCACGCCGACGGCGATGCCGTAGACGTCGTCGAGCAGGGAATGGGGTTTCACGGGCATGGGGCGGGCCGAGGAAGGCGCAGGCCCCGGAAAGGCAGCCTGGCGCGTCATCGTGCCGACTCCTGCACCGATACACACATGGCGCAGTGGCAAGTGGCGGCGTCGAACGACGTGCGCCGGAAAAGCATGGCAAGAGGGCGATTCAGATTCATGTTCTACAGGGGTCAAAGTGTGGAACGCGACGGCAGACGACAGTCCGGGCTGGCCCGGGTGGTGCCGGAAGCCTGGCTCGCCGCGCCAGTCCCGGTTGGGGTCTGGACGCCATCTTGCGCGAAAGCGCCGCCATTATCGCTTATGTTGCGGCGCAATGTCGATACACAACACGATTGGACCCCTGAAGTGTGGCGCACAAGCAGGATATTCCACACGACTGTGCGGCATCGCACCATGCCAGTGCAGCACTGCACCCGATTGAAGCTGAACAACAACGCGCACCGATAGTGCAAGCGACATGGCGTCGCTGCGATCGAAGATCAGGTCGCCAGCATCACGGTAGCGGTACCGAGCAACACCCCACAAAACAGCCGCCGCAGCAGCAACGCCGGCAAACGGTGCGCCAGGCGCACGCCCCACGACACGCTCAGCACGCCGCCCAGCGCCATCGGCAATCCGGTCTCCCACTCGACCTGCGCGGCTTGTCCGTAAGCAGCCAGCGCGATAAAGGCGCCCGGCACCACCAGCGCCAGCGCAGTCGCCTGGGCACGCGTCTGCGGCATGCGAAACAGGCTCACCAGCGCCGGCACCACCACCAGGCCGCCGCCGATGGTGAAAAAGCCTGACATGGCGCCACTGGCCACGCCGATCACGGGCAGCCACCGGCGCGGGATCGGGCGGGCGTGCTCTTCATGCAAAGGCGCCCTGCGCTTCGGCCAGCCGAAGTACAAGGCCAGCGCGATCAGGAACAGCGCAAACGCCACATGCAACACATCGGCATCGATCCCGACCGCGAAGCGCGCCGCCAAATACGTGGTGACCATCGAGAACACGCTGATCATGGCGACCGAACGGAAATCAACCGGACTCTTCTGGTGGTAGCGCAGCAGCCCGAGCAAAACGTTGGGCGCGATCATCACCAGCGCCGTGCCCTGCGCCAGGTGCTGGTCCATGCCGTACAGCAGCCCCAGCACCGGGATGGCGATCAGGCCGCCCCCGATGCCGAGCATGCCGCCGGCCACGCCGAGCATGGCGCCGAGGCCGGCATTGGTTGCGAAGGCGAGCAGGGAGAGCGTCATGTCAAGGCGGTGATCAACTGGAAACGAGCGTAGTGTACCCGCGGGTTGCGGTCTTATAATGCAGCCATACCTCATCTATTAGTAACATCATCTGAATAATAGGTTGCCCCATGAGCCGCATCGCCGACCTCGAATTCTTTGTCGACCTGCTCAAGCACGGCTCCCTGGCGGCGCTGGCGCGCGAACTGGGCGTCACGCCGCCAGCGGTCAGCGCGCGCCTGGCGCAGCTGGAAGCGCGGCTAGGCGTGCGGTTATTGAATCGCACCACGCGCCGCATGGGCGTCACCCACGAGGGCGAGCTGTATCTGGCCACTGGCGCGCGCCTGCTGGGCGAACTGGAAGACCTGGAGCAGCTGGTGTCGAACAGCCGCGCGGTGCCGAAGGGGCGCCTGCGTGTCAACGCCAGTTTCGGCTTCGGGCGCCAGCACATCGCGCCGGCGATCGCCGCCTTTGCACGCCGCTATCCGCAGGTCGAGGTGCAACTGGAACTGACCGACCGCTCGCTGAACCTGGCCGACCGCGCCTTCGACGTCGGCATCCGTTTCGGTGACGTACCCGATTCGCGCATGGTGGCGCGGCGCGTGGTGGGAAACCGGCGCCTGCTGTGCGCGGCGCCGTCGTACCTGGCCGCACATGGCACACCAGTCACGCCGCGCGAACTGCAGGCGCACCAGTGCATCGTGCTGCGCCAGAACGACGGCGCGTTCGGCACCTGGCATTTCACCAAAGGCAGCCGGCATGAGACGGTCAAGGTGCGCGGGATCTTGAGCTCGAACGACGGCGACGCCGGGGTGCTGTGGGCGCTGGACGGGTTCGGGATCATGATGCGCTCAATCTGGGATATCCACGCGCACCTCGCCGGCGGGCAGCTGGTGCCGGTGCTGGAGGATTGGGAGTTGCCGAGCGCGGATGTGTACGCGGTGTATCTGGAGCGCGCGACGGTGCCGGCCAAGGTGACCGCGTTTATCGATTTTCTGGGTGAGTGGTTCGGGAAGGAGGCGGCCTGGGTGGGCAACCTCAAGCGTGCGGCGCCCGCTTGAACGCCCCGGCCTGCAATGAAAACGACCCTTGTTGAGGGGCCGTTTCTGTTGATGGGGCAGCGCGCGCCGCCCCCTGCGCCACGACCTTACTTGGCCTCGGCCGCCGCCAGCGCCGTCATGTTGACGATACGACGCACGGTGGCGCTCGGGCTCAGGATGTGCACCGGCTTGGCCGCGCCCATCAGGATCGGGCCGACCGTGACGCCCTTGCCCGCCGTGACTTTGAGCACGTTGAACAGGATGTTGGCCGCGTCCAGCGACGGCATCACCAAGAGGTTGGCGCTGCCCGCGAAGGCGCCGTCGATGTTGTAGATGTCACGGATTTCTTCCGACAGCGCGGCGTCGCCGTGCACTTCGCCGATCACCGCCAGCTCGGGCGATTGCTCGGCCAGCAGCGCGCGCGCTTCGCGCATGCGGCGCGCCGACGGACGCTCGGACGAACCCTGCGACGAATGGGACAACAACGCCGCCTTCGGCTCGACGCCGAAGTGCTGCAGCATCGACGCGCCCAGGCGCGTGATCGCGGCCAGCTCCTGCGCACTCGGGGTTTCGTTGACGTAGGTGTCGGTGATGAATAGCGTGTGCTTGTCCAGCACCAGCGCATTCATCGCGGCCAGCACTTCGGCGCCCGGCGCCACGCCGATCTCGTTTTTGACGTGTTCCAGGTGACTGTCATAGCTGCCGGTCATGCCGCAGATCAGACCATCGACCTCGCCGTTTTTCAACAGGCGCGTGCCTTGCAGGGTGGTGTCGCCGTCAAGCTCGACCAGGGTGTAATCGCTGCCGCGCTGCAGGCGCAAGCCGCTTTCCTTGATCGCGCGTTCGACCGCATCGGCCTCGCCGATCAGCACCGGGTGCGCCAGCTGCTCGTCGACCACGGTCTGCACCGCGCGCAGCACGCGCTTATCAAGCGCTTCGGCGTACGCCACCTTGCGCAAGTTGGCCTTGGCCTTGGTGAACACGGGCTTCATGAAGAAACCGGTGTGATAGATCATCTGACCCAGCTTGTCGCGGTAGGCGTCCATGTCTTCGATCGGACGCGCAGCCACGCCAGAATCCGCGGCGGCTTGCGCCACGCGCGGCGCGATCGCAGCCAGCAGGCGCGGATCGAACGGCTTCGGGATGATGTACTCGGGGCCGAAGGTCAGGTCCTGGCCTTCGTAAGCCAGCGCCACCACGTCGCTCGCTTCGGCTTCGGCCAGTTCCGCGATCGCGGTCACGCAGGCCAGCTTCATTTCGTCGGTAATGCGGGTGGCGCCACAATCGAGCGCGCCGCGGAAGATGTACGGGAAGCACAGCACATTGTTGACCTGGTTCGGATAGTCCGAGCGGCCGGTGGCGATGATGACGTCCGGACGCGCGGCCTTGGCCACTTCGGGACGGATTTCCGGCTCTGGATTGGCCAGCGCCAGAATCACCGGCTGCGATGCCATGGTCTTGACCATCTCGCCGGTAAGCACGCCCGCGGTCGAGCAGCCCAGGAACACGTCGGCGCCATCGACGATGTCGGCCAGCGTGCGCGCATCGGTCGCCTGCGCATAGCGTGCCTTGTTGACTTCCATGTTCGCTTCGCGGCCTTGATAGATCACGCCGCGCGAGTCGGTGACCCAGATGTTCTCTTGCTTGACGCCCAGCAGCACCATCATGTCGAGGCAGGCAATGGCGGCGGCGCCGGCGCCCGAGGCGACCAGCTTGATCGCGCCGATATCCTTCTTGACCACTTTCAGCGCGTTGAGCAGCGCGGCGGTCGAGATGATCGCGGTGCCGTGCTGGTCATCGTGGAAGACCGGGATGTTCATGCGCTCGCGCAGCTTCTTCTCGATGTAGAAGCATTCCGGCGCCTTGATGTCTTCGAGGTTGATGCCGCCGACGGTCGGTTCCAGCATCGCGATGGCGTCGACCAGTTTATCCGGATCGAGTTCGTCCAGCTCGAGGTCGAACACGTCGACGCCGGCGAACTTCTTGAACAGGCAGCCCTTCCCTTCCATGACCGGTTTCGAAGCCAGCGGACCGATGTTACCCAGGCCCAGCACCGCGGTGCCGTTGGTGATCACGGCCACCAGGTTGCCGCGCGACGTGTATTCGGCGGCCATTGCCGGGTCGGCGGCGATTTCCTCGCAGGCATAGGCCACGCCCGGCGAGTACGCGAGCGACAGGTCGCGCTGGTTCGACAGCGGCTTGGTGGCCACCACTTCGATCTTGCCGCGCGTCGGGCTGCGGTGGTATTCGAGCGCGTCGAGGCGCAGCTGGGTGTTCTGGGTTTCGTTGAGCGTGCTGTCGGTACTCATGTGTTTTCCTATAGCTTGTGATGCGAAATCTGGTGCCGCCGCACCGGCGGCGCTGCTGCGCTGTGCCGGTACTTGTTGGTAGTGGCCGCGCAGCGACTTTGGCGTGCGCAGGGGTGGGACATTCTATCCGAATACCACCATTGATGGGATGTCAACGGCCATTTCACAATGACTGCGTCCTTACATCTTCCGCTGCGAAGGTAAGCGAACGTTGTCGAAATAACCAACATGCTAAGCTGGTCCGACCTGCATTCAAGCTAAGGAGAACGCAATGACAATGACGACCGATCGACCACTGGCGCTGATCACCGGCGCCTCCAGCGGCATCGGCTACGAGCTGGCGCGCCAGTTCGCTGCTGACGGCTATGACCTGTTTCTGACCGCTACTCAGCAGGCGGGGCTGGAACGCACTGCCAATGAAGTCAGCGCCAGCGGGGCGCGGGTTGAGATCTTTACGGCCGACCTGACCGAATACGATGGTGTCGAACGCCTGTATGCGGCAGTGCGCGCGACCGGGCGGCCGCTGGCGGCGGCGGTGCTCAATGCCGGTGTCGGCCTGGGTGGTTACTTTGTTGGCGGCACTGCGCTGGCCGATGAACTCAAGATGATCCAGTTGAATGCGGTGTCGCAGGTGCACCTGACCAAACTGATCGTGCCCGATATGGTCGCGCGGCGCGCGGGCAAGCTGCTGTACACGGCGTCGATTTCGGGCACCATGCCGACGCCGTACGAGGCGGTGTATGGCGCGACCAAAGCATTCCTGATTTCGTTCGCAGAAGCGGTCAAGTCAGAGATCAAGGACAGCGGCGTCGAGATTACCCTGCTGCTGCCGGGCCAGGTCGATACCAACTTCTGGCCACGTTCGGGGATGGTGGACAACAAGCTGGCGGTGGGCGAGAAAGCGTCGCCGGTGAAGGTGGCGGAGGAAGGTTATGCGGCTTTCAAGAAGGGGGAAGACCGGGTGGTGGCTGGGATGGTGAGCAGCAAGATCATTGGGAACGTGGTGAATAATCTGGCGCCGGATACGGTGAAGGCGGATTTGCATGCGAAGGAAGCCAAGCCGGGATCTGGGCTGAAAGACTGAAATATCAGCGAATGATTGAAGGACGCAGCCATGGCTGCGTCCCGCGATATTGTACTAAGCCGAATTCTTCTGCTTAAAGCAATTATGTATAGACAAGGCAATCGCTAGAAGGTTGCGTAAATTACGCAACTTCGACACTTCAGCCTATTAACCGACCTCAAGCTTAAAACAAGCCGCCAATATCTTTTGCGGTACGCTTTATCCAGGCCGTGCCGCGATCGTAAATAACTTCTGCTCCCTCACTTACGTCTTCAACCGTCCTGCCGGCTGCGGCTACCGCATTCTTTCCTGCTGTGGCAGTTGCGTTATATCCGCCTTCAACCGTATTTGCTAAGACCTGAGCCTGCTTACGCGCAAAAGCTGCAGCGTCTAGCGCCCTGCGTTGAGCGGCTTGTGCTGCATCACTGGCAGCTTGTGACGTCGCATCGTAGGCTCGGCTCACTGCCGCCTTTGCTTCATGTGCCTTCTGCTGAGCAAATCCAGCCGCCTCCTCTGCCTTGTGGTTTGCTGCTGCTGCAGCAGCTTCCGCACGACGCTGAGCTTCTTCAGTGGCCTGTCGGGCAGTTTGCATTGTTGCATCGGTCACTTTTCCAGCTTTCCGCATTCCACTTTCGTAAGCATAACCAAGTGATTGTTTGCCTTCGTCAACTTTGTCACTCAGCCAGTAACCCCATTCAACTGTAACGTTGACCGTTGATTCTTGTACACCGCGTGGCCTAAAGTAGCTAAAAGGCTCCGCATTGAAAACGAAATCGACTTTGGAATCGTGGACATAACGTGCAACAAAATCAACAACACTATCACCGGCAGGCTGGTCCCACGCAGATATTTGCCACTCTTCTGGCTTAATATATTGCGCATATGCATACATTGATGGCATACCATAACGCAGCCACTTTCCGGCTTTCGCCGCAATTCTGTATTTCTCGATTTCCCAAGCCATTCCTTTGGCGAAAAGATACTTATATTTGAAAGCACTAGCGTTGCGCTGTCTATCCCCTGGAGTAGACGCACCCTTCCGGTGCATTGTTCCATTCGCACTGTAGAACAAATGCATATGCCGCTTAATCTGGCTTTCAACCGTACCAGATGTAGCCCCATAGGCTGCCTTGTAACTACTGTACGCTTTCAATGTCGCGTCATGGATCTTAAAACGCTCAATGAATAACGGTTCGTTAACCTTTTCCACCTCCTCATAAGACATTATTCTTACACCGCTGGTCACAGACTCACTCATCATGTCCCGCATAGCAATGCGAGCAAAATTATTGTTGATACCCTGCGCCAACGGTTCATAACCACCACCGATATCTGAATGTACCCCCGGATAGACATTCTCAACCCATTCCCCAGCGAGCTTTCCCTTCTTTCTGATCAAATCGACTGGGAATGCAAACCTGACTTCGTTCGCTGCTATATAGTGAACGCAGCGCTCGACAATCGGAGATACGACTAACTCACGTTCTTCAAATGGGAGCCTTACATTCTTAGCGGGAACTCCAAACGACGCCACGGTATCGAACACACCAAGAAAGTTCAGTCGTATTGGATAACCTTCGTATCTTAGCTCACTCCCTTCCCTCTTGCACTTTCTGATAACGCGATTGGAATATGCACGGGCGAGCGCTGCTCCGCGCGAAAATCCAAAGAAGGAGTGGTTGATCATTTTTATAAGACGAAATCTCCCAAGCACATCGTTAACTTCAGCGAAACTTTTGTCAGTAGCGGCTGCCGCGTAGTCTTTAGTCTCCTTGGTCAACTGCCGGGCGCCAGCGATTAAAACTTGCCTAAGACGATCGTTGACATTATCTCGCCCTTGAATAAGTCGCCGTGCCCCACCAGCACCAGATGCTCCTCCGACAACCTCATTGTCTTCGAGCCATGCATTTGCTGAATATATCCAATTAGCCGCCTTTGCATTGCTTTTAGTACCAATCCCCGAAACATACACAGCGAAGATTGACTTTGACGGCTGTTTAAGAGCAACTTGATACATCCGAGCCACGTTGCTCCAGCTTTTTGTTCCACTGTCGAGTTCACCATTATTTCCGGTTCCGTCAAAAAATATCGCTATATGGACAACATCTCTGCAGTCCTGCAGTGGCGATGGCTCTTTATTAGAAACATCCCGATTACATGAAACCGCTGCCACCGCACTTTCACTAGTCACGATCCCTCCCCATTTTATGCATTTCCGTCAGTCCTCGCGGGCTAAAATCTGGATAATAAACGGTAGGTATTAGCTCAACTGTAAAATCCGGGTAGATATGGATTCCTAGATACTTTCCATTTTTTATTGCTTTTAGTTCAGGCTGATTTTTCGCAGTAATTGTTTCACCGTTACGTGCCATCCCAGCTGGCCCACCCAAGCGCCAGGTAACTGTTTTCGGCCCATGCGTTAGCTGCACGCCTACATTAGTGCCCCCACCAGTAGCTGGATATGGAGTTGAACTGACATCCAGGACACCATCAACAAGGACTTCAAAAATCGGACGATCTAGATAATTAAAAAGAACTACGTCGAAATTTGACCTCATTGATTTTGCCCACATGCATTAACGAAAAAAAAGCAGGCGCATGCGCCTAACAAGCTTCGCCGACAGATTTGTTGTGGCTTATCATCAAATCTTTCACGGCATCTACTCCTCAATGAAGCTGCTTTAATTGCGACAAACAATTTAAAATGACAGGGTCTCGAGACTACTCATGATAATGCTCCGATCGATCTTATTCGCTCATTTATCTAACTTGGAGGATGGCAACAATTTGATAGCATCAGAAAAATCGAGCTCTTTGCTCTTTACCCTGCGCAGCAGATTAGCAATCCGCTCGTCATTGCTCCATTGAGCGCCGAAGATCAAAGTCATACAAACATAATTCACCAAGTCCATCATTCCGCTCAAACCAATTTCCCGCGCACCTCGCAGAGCGCACTTGGTATAGTTATAGCGCTCTCTCACTGGAACCGAGGTGAGCAAATGCGGTTGATTTAAGTCGACAAAGTACAGCACGTGGTCTGGCACGCCGGCCTCAACCAGGGCATCAACTTGCGCTTGTGACAGCATAATCGGTGCTGGCAACTTCACTGCAGGCGTATCGGTTCCGACCTCAATACGATGTAGCCCGCCATTGCGATCCCAGTACCTCCAGCCGGTCAAACCACCAAACAGCATTTGGCGCTGAGCGTCATCCAGCACAGCCCCTTTGACGTGTAGCGTCTCATCGTCAGCCTGCCCAACCAGCGTCCCCAGGATCGCCGGATCCCAAAAGCCGAAAAACATGTCGAAGTCGTCTGGCAGCCTGATCTCGGTGAACTGCTTGAGCTGCTCGAACAAGGCGTCGAACGACAGGGGGCTGGCCAGAACCGTCACGCAGGGCGTGCGCGGTGCCACGCGCGCGATCCACTGCCACGCGGCGGCGCCATGCGACGGCGGATTCAGGCGCACGAGGTGCGGCGACTGCTCGGCCAGCGGGCTGCCCTGGGTCGCGCCCAGCAGGCAGCGCACGCTGGCGCCCGGCGCCGCGATGGCGGCCGGCAGCGACTTGTCCTGGGCGCTGTCGGCGATCGCGTACCAACGCCATTGCGGGTGCTGCGCCGCCACGGCGGTCAAGGCGTCGAGTTGCGGGGTAGCGCTCATCGTCACACCCATTTATTGATGAAAGCGGTACGCTGCCTGGCGCGCTTGGCCAGGCATTCGACGCACAATTCCTGCATGGGCGTGTCATTGCGGCGTGGCGCGGCCACACGGGCGACGCCATGGCCGCCGGTCGCGACGACGGCGATTGCGCCAAGGGCATTCAACAGCAGGCGGCGCGTCACCTATTTATATTGTTTGAAAAGTGTCTTCATCCTGCGGCCTTGGTTATTCTTCACTTACCGTTCAGTTACCCTTGTTGATGAACGCCGTGCGCTGCGCTACACGCTTGGCCAGGCATTCCACACACACGCCCTGCGGCAGGAAAGGCAGCTTGTAATTGACTTCCTTGCCGCTCTCGAAGCTCTTCCTGGCGGCATGAATCGTGATCTTGCCGGGACACTGCACCGTGATGTTCCCGCCTTCGATCGTGATGTTGGCACCGCCCGCCGTCGACAGGCTGATGCTCTTGGCCGCGGCCCAATCGATGTGCGCATTGGCGCTGACGATGTCGTCCTGGTCGCGCGCCTGCACGTTCAGCACGTCGGCCTGCGCCTGCAGGTCGATTGCCCCCTGCGCCGCGATCAGCTGCAGGCCGACATTGTCCTCGCCCGCCTCGACCGCCCCGCCCAGCATCCCGATCGCTTGCCCGCTGTGGATGCGCATCTGCCCACCCGTCACGAACTGCGTGTCCTGCCCACTCATCAGCGAGATGGTCTCGCCGTTTGCCAGTTGCAAATCCTGCCCCGCCACCACGCCCAGCCCCGCCTTCGCCGCGATGGCGATGATCGCAGCGCTGCTATGCGGCAGCTTGCCGTCCTCGGGCGCCACCGGTTTATCGGGCATCTCGGCGCGCGCCGCATCGACGCTTTCGCCGCTCAGCATGCCCGATGTGGCCGTCAGCAGCGCCTGCAATGGCGCCGCCTTGTCGTCGAGCTTGCTCGCGTTGG
>Ga0308169_10000110_pt1 | contig 168982 bp, 146 predicted proteins | sample PhyBR1_2_FD_202139 | JGI IMG/M metagenome (GOLD analysis project Ga0308169, IMG submission 202139) | Phyllosphere microbial communities from UC Gill Tract Community Farm, Albany, California, United States - DLSLSB.R1 | ecosystem: Host-associated > Plants > Phyllosphere > Unclassified | place... | reverse complement strand
TGTCGCTGAAGGATTCGGTGCCCGGTTTCGACGGCGCCCACTTCTACGGCGGCTCCGAAGACGAGTCCTTCTGATACCCGAACCTTTCCGATCCAGGAGTAAGAACAATGCCTAAGCCCACTAAGGGTCCCCGCCTCGGAGGCGGCCCGGCCCACGAGCGTCTGCTGCTCGCGAACCTCGCCGCACAGCTGTTCCTTCACAAGTCGATCAAGACCACCGAGACCAAGGCCAAGCGCCTGCGTCCGCTGGCCGAGCGTCTCGTCACCTTCGCCAAGCGCGGCGACCTGCACGCGCGCCGTCGCGTGCTGACGGTGCTGCGCAGCAACAAGGAGGCGACGCACATCCTGTTCGCCGAGATCGCGCCGCTCGTCGCCGAGCGTGAGGGCGGCTACACCCGCATCACCAAGGTCGGCAACCGTAAGGGTGACAACGCGCCCATGGCCGTGATCGAGCTCGTGCTCGAGCCCGTCACCCCCAAGGTGAAGAAGGCCGCTGCGAAGCCGGCTGCCGCCAAGAAGGCTGCCGAGCCCGTCGCCGAGGCTCCGGCCGAGGTCGTCGAGACCGAGGTCGAGGAGACCGCCGCTCCGGCTGCGCTCGTCGACGGTGGCTTCGGTGAGGACTCCGCTGCGCCCCTCGAGGACGGCTCCGCCCCCGAAGGCTTCGACATCAAGGGCAACAAGGACTCGATGAAGTTCCACCGCCCCGATGGCCAGTGGTACGACGCCACTGTCGCCGAGGTGTACTTCCGCACGGCGGAGGCCGCTGAGGCCGCCGGTTTCGTGGAGGCCGGCAAGTAAGCCAGCTCGCGTTCTGAAGCCCGTCGCCCCCGTGGGGGCGGCGGGCTTCGTCGTTGTCCGACGGTGCCCTTGGGGGAGTTCGCCTGTCGCGTGCGGCCGTTTGGGGCACGTCGAAGGGGCGTCTGGCGACAGGCGAGCGGCGGTGGTGCGGAGATTCCGAGCATGGGGAGCGGATCCGGCAGACTGATGGCGCTCACTGGTCGCGTATTGCGGGCTTCTGCCTCTTGCGAAACCGCAATCTGCGACCACGAGCCGGGGATCCGGACAGGCTTCCGCCTCTAGCGAAACCGCAATCTGCGACCAGCGAGCGGAAGTAGCGCACGCATGAGGACTCGGGCCGAGCAGCCGCCGAGGGGCGGATCCGGATCCGGTCAGCGCGCGGGGCAGATGTTCGTGCCTGCGGATGCGATGAGGGCAGACCCGTCGGCGCAGGGTTCGGGCGTGAGCGTGCGGGTGTGCTGCATCGCGGGAGCGTCGAACAGGCCGACGTGCGCTCCGGTCAGCACCACCGCCGACACCGGACCGCCCCAGGGCTTCGCGGCGAGCCACTGCACGTCGTTCTCGCGCACCCATGCGGCCAGCGGGGCGACCGCAGCGCGCTGCTGGGCCAGGGTCTGGACGGTCGGCGGCTGCGCGGCGCGCATCGTGTCGCCGGCGGCGCCTCCGGCCACCACCACGGCCAGAACGGCCGCCACGGCGACGGCGACGACCCGCGTGAGGGCCGGGGTCACCACGTTCCCGCGCCGCCGCCACAGGGCGCCCACGGCGCGGACGGCGATCGCGGCGAGGATCGGAGCGAATGCGAAGACACCGACCGCGGGGTGGCGCACCCACAGCGGCAGCTGCGCTGCCTGCGACCACCAGCCGACGAAGGCGAGCAGACCCACGGCCGATCCGAACCCGAGCGCGAGAAGCTGCGGATCCCGCTCCCACCAGCGCGGGCGGTGCGGGTCCGGCACGGCCGTGCGGGCGACCGTATCGCGGGCGATGCCGGAGATGACCTCAGCGCCGGCGCTGACACCCATGCCGGCGGCCTCAGGGCCAGCGGCGCCGGCGGCATCGGGGATGCCCCGGGCGGGCGCTGCGGCCCACACGACCGCGACGGCCGCGAGCACGACGGCGGTCGCGACGAGCCACCACGGCACGAACCAGGATCCGGCCAGGGTCCCGAGCTTCTGCGGCACCGTGGTCGGCTCGATGTGCTGGCCGCCGCTGAGCAGGAACCCGCCCAGGGCGCGCACATGCCGCACGTAGCCTGCGAGGCCCATCGACGCGAAAGCGACCGCCTCCAGCAGCACCGTGGGCGCGGCCACGAGCACCAGCGGTATCACGCTGCGCCGCAGGGCCGCGACCAGGCGCGGCCAGAACGGCGCGGCGGGCGTGAGCAGGAACAGCGCCACGGCGAACGCGGGCAGCGCGAGCAGCGCGATGAGCTTCGCCTGCACGGCGAGCCCCAGCAGCAGCGCCGCGAGCCACGCACGGCGCGGCAGCACGATCAGCGCCCACACGATGAGCGCGGCTGCGGCGATCTCGCCGAGCAGGTCCGCCGGGCCCTGGATCGGGGAGACGCTGTCGGCCGTGTTGAAGGCGAGCGGCAGCGCCACGGCGGTCAGCGCGCCGAAGCGTCCGGCGATGCGCCGTCCGAGCACGGCGAGTCCGGCGAGCAGAAGCACCCAGTACGCGAGCGGCACGAGTCGCGCGCCGATCACCGGATCCACGCCGAACGCAAGCACTCCGGCGACCGGCAGCAGCACGACCGGGCCGGTCGAGATCCGGGGATCGAACGGCGTCAGCGTCGAGCCCGACAGTGTTCCGTCGCTCGTGTAGCCGAGGCCGGCCAGCAGGTTCCGCGGAACGGTGAGGTTGAACGCCTCGTCCTCCCAGAATCGCAGCGCGGTCAGGCTGTGCCACATCACGATCGCGTTCGCGACGAGGAGCAGCCCGAGCAGGATCCAGAACGCGATTCCGGAGAGGCGACGAGTCATGCCGACCCGGCTCCCTCGTCGGGACCGGCTTCGTCGGCACCTGCGGATCCGGATCCCTCGTCGGGACCAGCCTCGTCGCGAGCTGCGGATCCCTCATCGGCCGCGGCGGTGCGAGGGGCACGAGGCTCCGGGAGCCCCTCGAGCTTGAGCGCCCGCAGCGGGGCGCCGGGGCGCAGCGACCACATCCACGCCTCGCGCAGGGCGCTGAGCGCGAAGAGCACGAGCTTCTTGGGAGGCAGCGACGGACGTGCGACCTTGCCCCACATCGTGCCCGTGGCGGAGCTGCCGCGGCGCGGGATGCTGCGCACGCGCAGGTAGCGCACCGTGAATCCGGCGCGCACCTCGCCGAGTGAGAAGTGCACGTGCGGCACGAGCGCGTCGGACGGCACGGCGTTCACGAGGATCTGCAGCGCCTCGGGGCGGTACACGCGCAGGGGCGTGTTCACATCGGGCACGCCGCGTCCGACGACCGCGGCGGTGAGCAGGCGCACGCCGGCGGTGAGCAGGCGGCGGTACCAGGCGTCGGTGCGGGAGTGGCGCACGCCGTGCACGACATCGGCACCGGTGTGACCCAGCGCGCGCACGGCGGACGCGATCTCGGATCCGAGGAACTGCCCGTCGCCGTCGACGTGCACGAGCGCGTCGGGGGAGAGGGCGAGGCCGGCGCGGTATGCGGCGAGAGCGGTGGGGCCGTGGCCGCGGTTGGCGGGCTGGGTCTGCACATCGACGTCGGGGATGCCGGCGAGGGCGGCGGCGGTGCCGTCGGTGGAGCGGTCGTCGGCGATGACGAAGCTCACACGCTCCGCGAGCGGGGCGACGGCGGTGCGGATCTCGTCGATGAAGCCGCCGATGCCCTCGGCCTCGTTGTAGGCCGGCATCACGACGGCCAAGTGGGCGTACTGCACTCGAACCTCGAGCCTTCTCCTGGAGGGCCCGTGCGGGCCGGGGCGGGACCCGTCGGCGCCACGGCAGCACCGGCGGAGTCTTCGCGGGGGAGGAGCGGGGATCCGCCCCGTCATGCCGGGCGTCCTGGGCCGCATCGTCCCCCGGGTATTCTAGTAGGGCTATGGATCGCCGCTCCCGGTTGCGCCGTCTGGCGGGCGTCGGCACCCGCTTCCTGATCGTCGGCGGCATCAGCACGCTCATCGAGGTCGGGGCGTTCAACCTCTTCGTCTTCGTCTTCGGGTGGGACCTCGTCGCCGGTAAGATCGCCGCGAGCCTGGTCGCGCTGATCAACGCTTACATCGGCAATCGCGAGTGGGCGTTCCGCGGACGCGACCGGCGCGGACGCGTCGCCGAGATCGTGCTCTTCCTCGCGGTCAACCTCGTCTGCACCCTGCTCGGCGCGGGCATCGTGTGGCTCGGCGCAGAGGTGGTCCAGGGATCGACGGGCCACGCTCCGAGCCTGCCGATCGTGAACCTGATCAACCTCGGCAGCATCGCCGTCATCGTGCTGGTGCGCTTCGTGCTGTACCACTACATCGTGTTCCGCCACACGCCCAAGGAGGCGGCGATCGACGGGCCCGCTGACGCGGCCGACGCGCGCGACGCCTGACTGCGCACGACGCCGGATCCGGATCCGGATCCGATTTCGGGACCCGGAGGCTCCGGGGAAGTTCGCCTGTCGCGTGTTGCCCTTTCGACGTGGCCGAAAGGGCAACTGGCGACAGGCGAACGAACGTGGGTGGACTGCTCAGCCCCGGGCGCGGAGGTCCTTGCGCAGGATCTTGCCCGATGCTGACTTCGGGATCGCGTCGATGAACTCCACCATGCGCACCTTCTCGTGCGGGGCGACGTGCGCGGCGACATGCGCCTTCACGCCGTCCTCGTCGAGCTCTGCGCCCGGCTGCAGCACCACGAAGGCCTTCGGCACCTCCTGGCCGTCCTCGTCCGCGGCGCCGATCACCGCGGCGTCGGCGATCGCGGGGTGCTCGAGCAGCACGGCCTCGAGCACGGCGGGGGCGACCTGGTAGCCCTTGTACTTGATGAGCTCCTTCAGGCGGTCCACGATCCGGAACACCCCGTCGGCGGTCACGGTGGCGACGTCGCCGGTGTGCAGCCAGCCGTCCGCGTCCAGCATGTCGGCGGTGGCGTCGGGGCGGTTGAGGTAGCCCTTCATGACCTGCGGTCCGCGGATGAGCAGCTCCCCGGGCTCGCTCGCCCCCTCGGCCGGCGCGACCACATCGGATCCGTCCTCGGCCAGCAGGCGCGCCTCGGTGTTCGGGATCAGCAGCCCCACCGAGGAGAGGTCGATGTCGTCGCGCTCCACCGGGATCGTGTGCGTGACGGGGCTGGTCTCGGTCATGCCGTAGCCCTGCCGCACGGTGCAGTCCAGCCGCTCGGCGACCGCGTGCGCGAGAGCGCCGTCTAGCGGCGCGGCGCCCGAGAACACGACCTTGACCGCGCTCATGTCGTACTGCGCGACGAGCGGATGCTTGGCGAGCGCGACGGCGATCGGCGGCGCGATGAAGAGCCAGCTCGTGCGCTGCTCCGCGATGATACGCAGGAACTCGACAAGGTCGAACTTCGGCATGGTGACGAGCGTCGCGCGCAGGCGCACGGCGAGGTTGAGCAGCACGGTCATGCCGTAGATGTGGAAGAAGGGCAGTACGGCGAGGATCCGGTCCTCGTCGTTCAGCTCGATCGAGACCGTGCTCTGCGCGACGTTGGCGACGAGGTTGCGGTGCGTGAGCATCACGCCCTTGGGGCGCCCGGTGGTTCCCGAGGAGTACGGCAGCACGGCGACGTGCGTCGCCGGGTCGAACGTGATCGCCGGGGCGTGGTGGCCTTCGGAGAGCAGGTCGCGCAGCGAGGGGTGTCCCTCGGCTCCGTCGAGAACGATGAGCTGGTCGGCGGGCAGACCGAGCTGGGCGGCGGCGGCCTCGGCTTGCGGCAGCAGCGGGCTGACCGTGATGAGCCAGAACGCGGACGCGTCACGCAGCTGGTTCGCGATCTCGTCGGCGGTGTAGAGCGCGTTGATCGTGGTGGCGGTCGCGCCGGAACGGAGGATGCCGTGGAACACGGTCGCGAACGCCGGCACGTTCGGGCAGAGCAGGCCCACGGCGTCGCCCACTCCGATGCCGCGTGCGGCGAGGGCTCCGGCGAAGAGGTCGATCTGTCCGATGAGCTGGCGGTAGGTGGTCTCCGCCCCGGACATGCCGTCGACCAGCGCGACACGGTCGAGGTCGTGCTCGGAGATGTCGCCGAAGAGATACTCGTGGATCGGGACCGCGGGGATCTCGACGTCGGGGAGGATGCTGCTGACCATGGGATCTCCTTCGATCTCGGTCGCGTGCGGTCGGGCACCGCCGTCGCTTGCGATTCAGTGTCGCACAATATGGGACTGAGTGTCAGGGTCCTTTTGGGGTGACGATGAAGCCGGGCGGATCCGTACCGCCCTGCCGGTGCGGTGGGTTCCATCGACCCCGCCTCTGCGGTTCGCTGGTCGCGAAGTGCGGTCAAGCGGGCGTGACAACGACACTATGCGACCGGTGAGCAGAACGGCACTGGGTACCCTTGATCCGTGCGCATCCGTCTCGACATCGCCTACGACGGCACCCACTTCCGGGGCTGGGCGAAGCAGCCGGGTCTGCGGACCGTGCAGGGCACGATCGAGGACGCGCTCGCGCGCATCGTCGGGCCCGCGGCGGCCACGGAGCGCGGGGACGGATCCGGCTCCGCGACCGGCGGCGGATCGGAGACGCCGGGGGATAAACCGGGAGCCGGCCCGCGGCTCGTCGTCGCCGGGCGCACCGACGCCGGCGTGCACGCCACGGGGCAGGTCGCGCACGTCGACCTCGACGAGCAGCAGTGGGCCCGGGTGGCCACGCGCAACGGGCGGGGAGCGTCGGATCCGGCCGGGTCGCTGGCGGCGCGGATCCGCGGGGTGCTCGGGCATTATCCCGACGTCACGGTGTCGCGCACCGCGCTCGCGCCGGAGGGCTTCGACGCGCGCTTCTCGGCGGTGTGGCGCCGCTACCGCTATCGCCTCGCCGACGCCAGGGCCGGCTACGACCCGCTGCTGCGCCACGACACCACGACGGTCAAGGGAGCCCTCGATGAGAGCGCCATGAATGCCGCCGCACAGAGTCTGATCGGCCTGCACGACTTCGCCGCGTATTGCAAGCCGCGTGACGAGGGCACCACGATCCGCACGCTGCTGGACTACCGCTGGACGCGCGATGCGACCGGCGTGCTCGTGGCCGAGGTGAAGGCCGACGCGTTCTGCCACAGCATGGTGCGCGCGCTCGTCGGCGCGTGCGCGGCCGTGGGGGAGGGGCGCCTCGAGGTCGCCGACCTCGCCCGCCTGCGCGACGAGCTCGCCCGCACGAGTGCCTTCAAGGTGCTCGCCGCGCGCGGCCTCACGCTGACCGAGGTCGGGTACCCCGCCGACGCGCTGCTCGCCGCCCGCGCCGAGCAGACCCGCAACCGCCGCGACCAGGACGACTGAACCGGATCCGGATCCGTAACACCCCGTGAATACTGCGCGCCCGCCCAGGGAGTCAGGAGCCCGCGCGGGTAGCGTGGAGCCGTGCGGATCATCTCCTACAACCTGCGCAAGCATCGCGCGGCGCATGAGCTCGACGACCTCGTCGACGCCCATGACCCCGACGTGCTGTGCCTGCAGGAGGGCGACACCACGTCGCTGCCGGAGCGGGCCGGGGGGCTGGTGCTCGCGCACACCACGCAGCGCAACCGGCTCGGCCTGGCGATCTACTACCGCTCCAGCGCGTTCCGCCTCGTCGACATGGCCGCCGTCTCGGTGAAGAAGTCGCTGCACGATCACGTGCTCCGCCCCGCGCACGAGCGCCTACTGGGCGTGCGGCTGCGCGACATCGACGCCGGCCGGGACTTCCTGGTGGCATCGCTGCATGCCGCCCCGCTCACCGCGCGCAACGCGCTGCGGCGGGACCAGATCCGCGCCGCATTGTCGGAGCTCTCCGAACTCGGCTGGGGCCTGCCGCAGCTCATCGTCGGCGACTTCAACTACCCCGTGTTCAAGGAGCGGCTCAGCGAGCACATGCGCGACGTCGGGTACGAGCTGGTCATGAGCGACCAGCACACGTACACGCGCTACCGGGTGTTCCGCGGGTTCTACGACTTCGCCGCGGCGTCGGGGTTCGTCGTGGAGTCGGTGCGCACCCTGCCGCAGGGCGAGTCGGACCACCTGCCGATCCTGGTGACGGCGACCCCGAAGTAGGGGCGGGCGCCAACAGTTCACCGGCTCGTCGCCGACGCGTCGCCCGGATGCAGGGTGCCGGAGAGGCGGATCCGGTGATGTGGCCTCATGCGGATGTCTGTGATCGGCTGCGGGTATCTCGGGGCCGTGCATGCGGCGGCCATGGCGTCGATCGGTCACGAGGTGATCGGCATCGACACGGATCCGGACAAGGTCGCCGCGCTCGCCGCAGGACGCGCCCCGTTCTTCGAGCCGGGGCTGGACGAGCTGCTGGCGGACGGTGTGGAGAGCGGTCGGCTGACGTTCTCCGCCGAGATCGCCGATGCGCGTGGCGCGCAGGTGCACTTCCTCGCCGTGGGCACCCCGCAGCAGCCGGACTCCTCGGCCGCCGACCTGCGCTTCGTGCACGCGGCGCTCGATGCGCTGCTTCCGCAGCTGCGGGCCGGCGACGTGGTGGCGGGCAAGTCCACGGTGCCCGTCGGTACGGCCGCGGTGCTCGCCGGGCGCGTGGCCGAGACCGGTGCGACCCTGGTCTGGAACCCGGAGTTCCTGCGCGAGGGCTGGGCGGTGCATGACACGCTGCGCCCGGACCGCCTCGTGGTCGGCGCTGGGGCGGACGCCGAAGGGGCGCGGGCAACGGACATGCTCCGCGAGGCATATGCGGATGCCATCGCGAGCGGCAGCCCGTTCCTGGCCACCGACCTCGCCACCGCCGAGCTCGTGAAGGGCGCGGCCAACGCCTTCCTCGCCACGAAGATCTCGTTCATCAACGCGATGGCGGAGATCGCCGAGGCCTCCGGCGCCGACGTCACGCTGCTCGCGGACGCGATCGGCCACGACGAGCGGATCGGCCGGCGCTTCCTCGGCGCGGGGATCGGATTCGGCGGCGGCTGCCTGCCGAAGGACATCCGGGCGTTCGCGGCGCGCGCGGAGGAGCTCGGACGTGGGGCGTCGGTGGGGTTCCTCCGCGAGGTCGACGCCATCAACCTGCGTCGCCGAGAGCACGCCGTGCGCCTCGTGGTCGACGCGTTCGGCGGCAGCGTGGTGGGGCGGCGCATCACGATGCTGGGCGCCGCGTTCAAGCCGCACAGCGATGACGTGCGCGACTCGCCCGCGCTCGACGTCGCCACGCGGCTGCGGGGGCTGGGGGCGAAGGTGACGGTGACGGATCCGGAGGCGATCCCGAACGCGAAGCGCCTGCATCCGCAGCTGAAGTACAAGCGCGACCGTGACGAGGCGATCCGCAAGGCGGAGGCGCTCGTGCTCGTCACCGAGTGGGACCTGTACCGCCGCGAGCTGACTCCTGCGCACGCCGCATCGCTGACCCCGGGACGCATCGTCGTCGACGGACGCAACTGCCTGGATCCGGCTGCGTGGCGCGCTGCGGGGTGGACGTATCTGGGCATGGGGCGCCCGTAGCCCGCGCGCAGTGAAGATGGCAGGGCAGCTGGATCCGCCGCACCTGTCGCCTCGTGGGGGCGGTGCCGCTTTGTCGATAGAGTCGAGTACCGCGTCGACGTGGGAAAGGCGGGGACAGATGCCCGACGATGACCTGCCCCCGAACGGGGCCGGCACCGCAGGAGCTGCGAACGGCGAACGCCTGCAGCCCGGTGACGGGGGTGCCTTCGATCTCTCGGCGCTCTTCTCGCATGAGCACGACGACGAGCAGGCGGCCGGCGAAGGCCATCACGACGACGTGGGGATCCTGTTCGCGGATCCGACTCCGTCGCAGCCGCGTCCGGCGGCCCTGCAGAGTGAGGTCGACGACCTGCACCTGACGCCCGCGACCGCGCTCATCGACACGGCGGAAGGGCGCCTCTTCGACGAGGCCGAGATCGAGGCGCATCCCTACACGCACTCGTTCCCCGCCCCCCTGCCCGCGCGTCCCGAACCGCAGCACGCCCAGACCTACGGGTTCGCCCGTCCGCAGGCGATCGCGATGGCAGTCGGGCTCGTGATCACGGCCGGCGGCGCCGGCTGGGCGCTCGCGGCACCGGCGGCGTCCGCGCCGGTGACCGTGCAGGCGTCTCCGAGCGCGACGGTCGATCCTGAGCGCGTGACCACGGTCAACGACTCGGTCGACGCACTGGCGGCAGCGGTGACGACGGCGAAGGCCACCGCCGATTCGTTCACGGCGCCGCTGGCGGCGATGGCCGGATCCAGCGACGAGTCCGCACGGCTTGCCGCCGATGCCGCGCGTCAGGCCTACGTCGCCGCGATCGCCGCGGTGAAGGTGCCGAAGCCGGCAGGCAAGGGTGCGACCAACGCGTCGCTGGACCAGCTCGAGCGCGACGTCGCGGCGGGGCACACGACTCTCACCGCCGCGACGGCGGGGTTCCGCGGGGCCATCACCACATTCCGCCAGTCGATCCCGGCGTTCGCCGCGACGGCAGTGGCCGACAACCCCGACGCGGCGGAGCCATTCCGCATCGCGGCGACCGACACGGCGGCAGCCGCGGCGGCTTCGGATCCGTTCGGCCCGACGCCGTTCGCCGCGATGGAGGCCTGGCGCAACGCGCTCGCCGCACTCATCGCCGACCAGGCGCGCGCCGTCGCAGAGGCGGAGTCGAATGGTTCCGGCGGATCCGGCGGATCCGGCGGCACCGGAGGCACGGGCACGGACGGCGGGACCACGACGGAGCCGACCACGCCGCCCACGGAGCCGTCATCGCCGCAGCCGACCCCGGATCCTCAGCCCACTGATCCGCCGATCGTCCTGCCGACGCCATGAGCCTCAGCCGCTAGGGCGGGGCCGCCACGCAGGCTTACTTCTTCGCGGGCGTGCACCCTGGGGCGTCGATCGTGACGGGCGTCGCCTTCACCATCGGGGTGTGGCGCACCTCGAGTGGTCCGTAGGTGCCGGCCGAAGCGCTGAACGTCGCCACGATGGTCGCCGTCTGACCCGGTGCCATGAGCACGTTCACCAGCGCCACCGTGCGGCCCAGATGCGGCTGCCCGGACACGGCGACAGGCTGACCATCGACCGTGACGCCCGTGAGAGCGGATCCGACGGGTCCGTACAGGTACACGTCGGTGGAGGCGTGCCCCTTGGGGAAGAAGAGTCCGGGGTCGACATACGCCGGCAGTCCGGGGACCGCGGCGGGGTCGAGCGTGTTCTGCAGCGTGACCGTGCTGGAGAACGTCGGCGCATCGGGCTTCTGGCATTGCGTGCTCGACGCGGCGACGCTCATCTGCAAGTAGTAGTCGAGCTTGCTCGCCGTGCGGTCGTCGAGGTAGACGCCGAGGTCGGTGGTCTTGGCGTTGTCGGCGGGCATGTTGCCGCCGACGGGGGTGCCGGCCAGCAGTTTCGCCTGCGCCTCGTCGCCGGGTGCGTACATCAGGCGCCCCTCGTTCGACGCCTGGACCAGCGCCGTCAGCAGCGCCTTGGGGTCGGCGTGCGTGGTGACGAGCGCTTCGAAGACGCTCTTCGCAGCGGCGGCGAAGAACGCGTCCTGCACGGCGGGATCCGGGTACTTCGCGTACACCTCGTTCAACAGCACCGGCACGGCGTTGTCCCCGGTGAGCGTCTCGTTGAAGGGCTCGGGCATCGTCACCGGGCCGGTGGCTCGCAGCAGATAGCTGAGGGCGACCGGATCGATCGACGCCACCGCATCGACGGGGGTGCCGTAGGTCTCCGCCCACCAGGCCCGCACGATCTGCGCCGTCTCGCTGAAATCGGGCGAGAGCGTGGCGTCCTGCACGTATCGGCCGATCTTGTCGCCGTAGAGGGCCTCGGTCTCGGGGTTCAGCGCGATGACCGGATCAGGCCGACCGTTCTGGAAGTTCGTCGAGTTGGCCTGCTGGGTCATCGAGATCTTGCCGTTCTCCGCGGTCAGCATCGCGATTGCGGCCGGGTTTCCGCCGGTGCCGCGCGACTCGGCGTTGTTCTGGAAGATCAGCAGGTAATGCTGCGGGCCGTCGGCGCCGAGAGCCTTCGGGAGGATCTTGAGCGCGTTGTGGATCGGGGTCACCGCGGGTTCGATCTTCGCCATCGCGGTGTCGAGCTGAGCGACGCCCGCGGCGACCTGCGGCACGAGCGCCGACCGGTCGAGTTTGTCGAGGGCGGTGCGGATCCGGGTGACGCTCGTGTTCGCGGTCTCGATCGTGGCGGCGAGCTTCTTGAGATTGGCCACGTCGATGCCGCCGTCCTTCGGCAAGAGCGCGTTCAGGTCGATCGCGGTGAGCGGCGTGATCGCGTTGGTGACGAGGTCGTTGACGGATCCGGCGACCACGCGTGCGGCGACGAGGTTAGGCCCGGCCACCGGCACCCACTCGGCGCTCTTCCACAGCCGGCCGGTGGTCTCCTTCTCGGCAGCGGCGGTCAGCTGGGAGATCTGCGCGATCGTGGTCTTGGCGCCGGCGGTGTTGCCGTCGAGCATCTGCTGCTGCACGGTGTCGACGAGCGGGATCGCCTTCTCGAGGTCGGCCTTCGCCGCCATCGCGTGCCCGTACAGTTGCTTCGCGGCGAGGAATCCGCCGATGGCGAGCCCGATGAGCACGAGCAGGATCGCGATCGGCACCCAGAACCGCGCGCTCTTCAGAAGAGGGCGGCGGTATCTCCTCTTCTTCGAGTTCTCGTGCTCGGGATCCGCGTCGAAGAGAAGGCGTGCGAGTGTGCCGTCCGATTCGGGTGAAGAGTTCTCGGGAGCCGGGCGCGCCCCACGTTCTTCGTGTCGGGAAGGCACGGTGCGAGTCTAGGGATCCGGCGGGCTGCAGGCCATGGCCGCGCGGCGTCGATTTGGACACGGTCGCGGCGACCCGGGTGGTCAGTTGACAGGGTCGAAGCCTCGCGGGTTCTGCGACTGCCAGCGCCAGCAGTCTCGGGCCATGGCGGTGATGTCGCGAGTGGCCTTCCAGCCCAGCTCGGCTTCGGCGCGTGAGGTATCGGCCCAGCTGCGGGGCAGGTCGCCGGCACGGCGGGGTGCGACGACTGAGGGGATCCGGATGCCTGCGGCTGCCTCGACCGCTGCGATCAGCTGCTTGACCGACGTGCCTTTGCCGGTGCCCAGATTCCATGCTCGCGCACCGTCGATGGCCACGATCTTCTCAAGCGCTGCGACGTGCCCCTCGGCGAGATCGGCGACGTGGATGTAGTCGCGCTCGCCCGTGCCGTCGGCAGTCGGATAGTCATCGCCGAAGATGCTGACGTGCGGTCGGCGACCGATAGCCACCTGTAGCACGTACGGGACGAGGTTGTTCGGCACGCCCCTCGGATCCTCTCCGATCAGGCCGCTCTCGTGAGCGCCGATCGGGTTGAAGTATCGCAACAGCGCGATGTGCCAGTTGGGTTCGGCGACAGCGATATCCGAGAGGATTCGCTCCAGCATCACTTTGGTCATGCCATACGGGTTGTTCGCGTCGAGCACCCCTCCGTCCTCGACGTAAGGGGGCTCCTGGCCGGCGCCGTAGACCGTCGCCGAGGAGGAGAAGACGAGGGTCCGCACGTCGTGCTTCTTCATCGCGTTCAGCAGTGAGAACGTGCTGCCGAGGTTGTGCTCGTAGTAGCGAAGCGGTTCGCTGGAGCTCTCGCTGACCGATTTCAGACCGGCGAAATGGATGACAGCGTCCGGCGCAGCCGCCGCGAACGCAGCGTCGAAAGCGTCTTCATCGCGCAGATCGACCTCCGACAGTGTCGGGCGGAGACCCGTGATCTGCTCGATCCGATTGATCACCTCAGGCGACGAGTTGTTGAAGTCGTCCACGATCGTGACGTCGTGCCCCCGCTCGAGGAGGGCGACGACGGTGTGCGAACCGATGAATCCGGCGCCGCCGGTGACGAGGACGTGCATAGTGGCTCCTAGGAGTCAGATGTCGGCGGGGACGGTGCTGTGGAAGACCAGGTGACTGTCGTGGAGCTCTTCGAGCAAGGTGAGGAGGTCGTCTCGGACGATATGCTCGCCGACGTCGTACGCCTCGGCGACGTTCGTGATCAGCGAGCTTGTCGAGATCGGTCCGCTTACGGCGATCTCCTCCCAGATGGACGCGGCCGTCCCCTGAAGCGTCATCGGGTGCGCCGTCGGCGGTTCGAGGTCGAGGGCGACGACATCGTTGCCGCTGGTCGTCCACGCGACGGCGTCGGCGATCCGCCACTCCGCCGTCTGCTCCCCATTCACGCCGTCAGCCTAGCGAAGTGCGCGTTGGTCGCTCACCGCCGGAGGTGCCTGTGGGCTCTGGGACGCGCCGCGCATCCGCCTGCGCCCGGCGCTCTGGCTCGAAACGGCTGTCAAGAACGTACGAAATGCGAACGAAGACCGTACAGGAAGCGTCACTTTCTGGACAATGTCACTCGGCGTTCTCACAGGTATGGGATCCTGAAGGACAGGGATGGTGGGGCAGAGTCGCGTCTCTCCTCATCTGGGGCTATCGATGTTGAGCGTCCGTGCGCTCAAGTGCCGCGGATCGAGTACGGGGGGATGCTGTCGTGCAGAGTGCCGTTCAGAGCGAGAACGAGGTCGTCGCCGGAGGACGAGTCGTCAACGCAAGGAACCGGCGACGAGGATGGGTTGCTGCGCTCGACGCGTTCGCCTGGGTGTTCGGAACCTTCCTGGCTGTGGGGCTGCGCGTCGACTTCAAGTGGCCGTTGTCCGGCTGGATCGCGACGTTCTGCTTGGGGCTTATCGCGGCTGCGATGCAGCTCATCGTGGGGTATGTGCTCGCGCTCTATCGAGGTCGCTATTCCTATGGCTCATTCAGTGAGGTGTGGACGCTGGCGCTCGTGGCAGGCGGCATCACGCTGATCCTCTCGTCCGTGGTGGTCCCGTCGGGAAATCAGATCGGCCTACCGCGTGCCACCGTCCTACTGGCCGGCCCATTCGTTCTTCTGCTCATGTTCGGCGTTCGCTACGTCGCGCGCCTCGTCGTCGAGCGCTCCCGCAAGCCCGGCACGAACGCCGAGCGCGCGCTGGTCGTCGGCGCGGGATATCTGGGCGACCGCCTCCTTCACACGATCACCACCGACCCGGGATCGCCGATCCTCCCAGTCGGGCTGATCGACGACGACCCTGCGAAAAAGAACCTTCGTTTGCGGGGAGTACCTGTACTTGGCCGCCGCAACCAGCTCGCCGAGATCGCCGAGCGCACCGGCGCAACTCGGCTGGTGATCGCACTGGGCAACGCGGACAGCGTCCTTCTGCGTGAACTGAGCGATGCGGCGGACGCGGCCGGCATGAGCGTGTCGGTCACGCCCACCATCACCGACTACATGCTCGATGGGCACACCACAGTTGACGTGCGTGACATCGAGATCGAAGACCTCATCGGCCGCCACCCGGTCGACACCAACGTCGAGCTCATCGCCGGTTACATCACCGGCAAGCGCGTGCTCGTGACGGGCGCGGGCGGATCCATCGGATCCGAGCTCTGCCGTCAACTTGCCAAGTTCGGTCCCCGTGAGCTGATCATGCTCGACCGGGACGAGACGGGCCTGCAGACGGCTCAACTCGGCACGGCAGGCAATGGTCTGCTCGATAGCAAGGACGTCGTGCTCGCCGACATCCGTGACGAGGCCGTGCTGAACGGGATCTTCGACGAGCGCCGCCCCGAGGTCGTCTTCCACGCGGCAGCCCTGAAACACCTGCCGATGCTCGAGCAGTATCCCGATGAGGCGTGGAAGACGAATGTCATCGGTTCACTCAACGTCCTGCAGGCGGCACGCCGGGTCGGCGTGAGCCACTTCGTCAACATCTCGACGGACAAGGCGGCGAACCCGACCAGCGTGCTCGGCCATTCGAAGCGTGTCGCCGAGAAGCTCACCGCCTGGGTGGGGGAGCAGACCGGTATGCAGTATCTGTCCGTGCGGTTCGGAAATGTGATCGGCAGTCGCGGATCCATGCTTCCGACGTTTCAGCGTCTGATCGCCGACGACAAGCCGATCACGGTCACGCATCCTGACGCGACCCGGTACTTCATGACGATCCCCGAGGCATGTCAGCTCGTGATCCAGGCGGGCGGCATCGGCCGTGCCGGCGAAGTGCTCATCCTCGACATGGGTGAGCCCGTCTCAATCCTCGAGGTCGCCAAGCGCATGATCTCGATGTCGGGCAAGGACATCGACATCGTCTTCACAGGTCTCCGGCACGGTGAGAAGCTGCACGAGGAGCTGGTCGGCGCCCGCGAGAACCTCGAGCGCCCTTTCCACCCGCAGATCTCGCACGCGCATGCCGACACCATCAGCCCCGAGCGGCTCGACAAGGCAGGCTGGGAAGCGCGGATGAAGGCGGTGCCCCGCATCAACGACACGGCGATCGTCGACCGCATCGTCGTGGAACAGACCGTCAACGACTCGACGCGCGTCGCGCAGGAGGCCTCCTCGAATGGCTGAACGGATCTACATGTCCTCCCCGGATGTCACGGAACTGGAGGAGCAGTCGATCATCTCCGCGATCCGTTCGGGTTGGATCGCACCCCTCGGCCCTGACGTCGACGCGTTCGAACGTGAACTGGCGGAGCGGCTGGGGATCGGGCACGGCGTCGCGCTGAGCTCCGGAACCGCCGCGCTGCACCTGGGACTGCTGACCCTGGGCGTGAAGCCGGGAGACGTCGTCGTGACGTCGACCATGACCTTCGCCGCGACCACCAACGCGATCGTCTACACCGGCGCCGAGCCCTACTTCGTCGACGCCGAGCCGCACACCGGGAACATGGATCCTGCCCTCCTGCGGGAGGCTCTGACGATGTTGCGCGATGTGGGTGAGCATGTCGGCGCGATCGTCCCCGTCGACCTTCTCGGCAAGGCCGTGGACTACACCGCGATCCTCGCGATCGCGGAGGAGTTCGGCGTGCCGGTGCTGGCCGACGCCGCGGAGTCGCTGGGGGCCTCGCACGCCGGTCGTGCGGCAGGGAGCTTCGGCCGGGCTTCGGCGGTCTCCTTCAACGGCAACAAGATCATGACGACCTCGGGCGGCGGAATGCTGCTCACCGACGACGCCGATCTCGCCCAGCGCGTGAGGTATCTCGCCACGCAGGCACGCCAGCCGGTGGCGCACTACGAGCACATAGACGTCGGGTACAACTACCGGATGAGCAACCTGCTCGCCGCCCTCGGTCGCGCGCAGCTGTCCCGGCTCGACGCGATGATCGCCCGCCGTCGTGAGATGCGGGAGCTCTACAAGGAGCTCTTCGCGACGGTCGACGGCGTCGAGGTCTTCGGCGCCGAGGGCGACGAGCACGACAACGTGTGGCTGACCTCGATCCTGGTCGACGAGAAGCGCACCGGCTGGGCTCCGTCCGATCTGTCCGCAGCGCTCGCGAAGGACGACATCGAGAGCAGGCCGCTCTGGAAGCCGATGCACAAGCAGCCGGTGTTCGCCCATCATCGCGGTGTCATCAACGGCGCCTCGGAGCGTCTGTTCGAATCGGGTCTCACGCTGCCCAGCGGGTCTGCGCTGACCGATGGACAGCGCGCTCGCGTGGTCGACGGCATCACCGCCTTCGTCGGTGGGCGCTGATCCGTGACAGACGGCACCAGACCCTACGACTTCGTCAAGCGCCTCCTGGACATCGTGGCCTCCGTCGTGGCGCTCGTCCTCCTGTCTCCGGTGCTCGTGATCGTCGCGCTGCTGGTCGCGATCCGGCTCGGCCGGCCGGTGCTGTTCGTGCAGCCCCGGCCGGGGAGGAACGGACGGATCTTCCGGCTGCGCAAGTTCCGGTCGATGCGCGACATCGATGAGGCTCGCGGGCTCGTCAGCGACGCGCAGCGTCTGACGCCGTTCGGGCGTGCGCTGCGCGCGACGAGCCTCGACGAACTGCCGTCGCTGTGGAACGTGCTCCGCGGCGACATGAGCGTGGTCGGGCCGCGCCCCCTCCTCGTCGAGTACCTGACTCGGTACACCCCGGAGCAGGCGCGGCGGCACGAGGTCCGCCCCGGAATCACCGGCCTGGCCCAGGCGAGCGGCCGCAACGCCCTCAGCTGGGAAGACAAGTTCGCCCTCGACGTCGAGTACGTGGAGAACCGTAGTCTGGTACTCGACGCGCGCATCATCCTCGCGACGATCCGGTCGGTGATCGCGCGGGAGGGCATTTCGGCGGAGGGACAGGCGACGATGACCAGATTCGGTGAGACCGATGGCTGACGGCATCATCGTCATCGGGGCCGGTGGATTCGGTCGTGAGACGCTCGACGTGATCGAGGCGATCAACGCCGTCACCAGGGATTCCGTCTGGGATGTGATCGGCGTGGTGGACGACGCTCCCGCCGAGATCCAGGTCGAACGGCTCCGCGATCGCCAGATCCGTCTCCTGGGAGGAGCCGATGCGAACCGAGAGCTTCTCGCCGGCACGCACTACGTCGTCGGCATCGGCTCGCCCGGCGTGCGAGCACGCATCGCGGAGAAGGTCGAAGCCTGGGGAGCGCGGCCGGCGACCCTGATGCACCCAGCGGCAGTGGTCGGCACGCGCGTGGCCATCGCCCCAGGATCGGTGGTCTGCGGCGGCGTTCAGATCTCCACGAACGTGCGACTCGGCAGCCATGCGCACGTCAACCCCGGGGCGATCCTCGGGCACGACTCGATCCTCGACGACTTCGTCTCGGTGAATCCCGGGGCGATCGTCTCCGGCGAGGTGACAGTGGCGCGGCAGACGCTGGTCGGTGCAGGAGCGTGCATCCTTCAGGGTCTTTCGATCGGGGCGGGCGCGACCATCGGCGCCGGAGCTTGCGTCACCAGGAACGTTCCGGATGGCGTGATCGCAAAGGGCATCCCCGCGCGGTGGGTCATTCCGGCCGGGAAGAGTGCATAGTGGAGGGTCTGGCTTTCCTCACGGTTCTGGTTTCGATCTTCTTCATCGTCGGTACGGCGCGGAGTGGCCGCCCGTCGCCTGCTGCGACATGGTTCATCGTCCTGGGTATCGTCTTCAACTTCTACGCCTATTTCCTGTTTTACGGTCAAGCTGACGTTTTGGGCCAGTCCCGCATTCTGGGCGGCTTCAGCATCTTCTGCACGGGATTGATCGCCTTCATCTGCGCGGCTGCCGTCGGACGCGGCATGCGGGCCAAGCGCCCGGGCGACTCGATCGAGCTGTTCGGTGAGAGTCTGCGAGAGCACGAACGAACGCCGGAGAATCGGCGGAAGTCGTTGGTCCTGATCGTCTCGGCCGCCGTGGTCATCCTGATTCCTTCTTGGATCTACTTCGTTCTGTTGGGCTACGTTCCGCTGTTCGAAGGCCTGAATTCCGTCTCGGCCAGCGGACTGGGCGGTCTGGGAGAGCTCCAGATCTCCCGTCTGAGTCGCGATGCGACATTGGGTAGCACCGGAACCCGCATTCCCCTTCAAGGACTGTGGGAGCTGTTCCGCAATGTCGGCACGCCCTTCCTGGTCGCATTGGCGATCGCGCAAATCCAAGCCGGCCATCGCAAGATGTTCAGGATTCTCGTTCTGATCCTGGCGGTGACCACGTCGCTCCTGGCCGGTCAGAGGTGGCCGCTGATCTACACGATCGTGGCAGTGCTTGCGACGTTCGCGTTCTTGCGTCCCCTGAAGCTTTCGGTGAAGCGAAGCCGGATATTCTTGCTCGGCGCGATCCTGTTCGGCGTCGGAGTAGGGATCTCCACGCTGCAGAAGCGAACTCTCGAAACCTTCCAGAGCACCCAGGATGCGGTTGCGTTCGGTTTCAACAACCTCATCGGGCGCATCCTCGTGGAGCAGTCCCAGACTTCGGTGCTCAGCTATCTGAACGAGTCGTTCAGAGGAGGTGAGCTTGGGGGGCGTTCGTATTGGCTGGCTTTCCAGGCCTATCTCCCGGGACAGAAGCAGGCCACGTTCCCGGTCGAGTTCTACCAGACCGTCTATCAAACGTCCGCGGCCTACACTGCACCGCCAGATTTTTTCACCGAAGCGTACTTGAATTTCGATGTCTTCGGCGTTGTCGTCGCGGCGATACTGTGGGGGCTGATCGCCGTGAGGATTGATCTGGGTACGTTCCATCCAGATCGGATAACGGACACGGCGATCAAAGGCGGCGTGGCGGCGCTGTTCGCTTCGACCGTGTTCACGGGTCCGTCATATCTGGTGGGCGGATCCATCGTCCTGGTGATACTGCTCACCGTATTGCGCATCGTGGACAAAGCTGATCGAGCACGACGCCTCCGACGAATGTCTTTCGCTGAACGAACGGGGTCGGTTCCGGCCCGTCGCTGAAGCGGCGAACTCGCGCTGCGAACGTGTCCTCACGACGAGAGCGCACCCCGCGTGTCGAACGGCGACGTCCAGGCCTGCCGCAAGTCCACCGCGCGAACTCCGGGGGAGTCGTGCGCACAGAGTCGTCACCCGGAAGCGCGGGCTCGTCAAGGAACGGCGAGCATCAGGCTGATATGCGTGGGCTGGGGCTAGGCGGTCCGCCGGAGTTCACCAAGCTGGCGCAAAGCGGAGCGCATGATCTCTTCCTTGTCGAGATGGACGCGGCTCGCTTCGCGCACCTGCGTGCGGGATACGCCCGAGACCTCCTGCGCCATTTCGAGAAGATGGGTGATCGACACGCCTGTCGAATCGTTGCGGAAATACGGGAAGTCCTCCGGCAGCGCTGCATCCCGATGGGTGGCATAGACAGGTACGCCGGCCGCGAGATACTCTCGCACCTTGAGCGTCGCCGCTTCACGAAGAGACTGACGGTCGAGCGCGAGGGAGCCGATAGCTACGTCGGTTTCTGCTAGGAGCAGATCGATCGCGTCCTTGGGCAGCGTGCCGTGGCAGTGGATCTCGACGTCGGCGGAGCGAACGCGCTCCACCATCTCTTGCTGCTCTTCATTCAGCCTTCCGACCAAGTGAAAGGCGAGCACTGAACCTGGTCGGCCTTCGAAGGACTGGAGCGCGTCGGTGAGGCGATCGAGGCCGTGCCAAGCCGTGAACTCGGCGCAGACGAAAGTGAATGTACGACGGTTTGCGTCGCGAGCATCTCCCGTCACGCTGGAGCTTCTGAAAGCGTAGCCATTCGGCAGGACAAGAGTCCGATCGCGCAGCCAGGGGAATCGGGCGATCTCGTAGTCTCTGATCTCACCCGTGACAGCGGCGATGCCCTGTGACGATCGCATGGTGAGCGGCTTCACGTACTTCTCGAGGAGCACGGCGACGCGGCTGTAGAAGCCTCCGCCGCGAAGAACCGACAGTTCCTCGATCTCTTTGGCGTGATGAACGGTGAATCGATTCCGCACGAACAATCCCAGCAGTGGTCCGAACAGATCCAACTGCATGTCGCGAAGAATGATGAGGTCGTACTCTCGCGATCGCTGAATCGCCGTGATCCAACCGTACGCTCGAATCATCAACCGTGAGCGGAAGAAGCGAGGAATCTGCTTCTCGAAACCGTTGAGGGGCTGGCCCGCATGGATTGCGAGAGTGTCCCACGGTAGATCGGCCGCTTGCGCGGCTTCAACCTCGGACTCGAGCTGTCGACGTTGCCCGCTGTAGAGCTCACGAACCGTCGTGATGTGAAGGATTCTCATTGTCTTCCAATTCGCGATCGGCGGGTCGGGCGTATCTGCAGAAACTGTTCGTTGAGGAAGGCTTCCTGGCGGTCGAAGACGTCGACCTGGCGGAAATGCTGCTCGGCTCGTCGCCTGGCGTTCTCGCCGAGTCTCCGTCTTTGATCTTCGTCGTTCAGAAGCTGCTCTATCGCGTCGGCCAGCCCGAGAGCGTCCCCTGGCGCGACCAGCAGTCCTGTCTCCCCATCGATGACCGAGTCACGGGCGCCCGTGGCGGTGGTCGTTATGGTCGCGCGGCTCGCAGCTGCTGCTTCCAGGACGACATTCGGGAAACCCTCGCGGTACGTCGGCAGACACAGAAGGTCCATTCGGTTCAGGTAGGGGCGCACATCATCCACCCCTCCTGCGGACACGATCACGAGTCCGTCTTCCGAATAGTCGCGGATGCGCCTCGCGAGGGGCGCGTCCTCGTCGGGGCCCACGATCAGCAGTGCGAGTACGTGTCCGCGCGATCGAACGACCTCAAGAGCGTCGAGCAACACGTCGACGCCCTTGTCGCGATGAACCCTGCCGATGTATCCGACGACGGGAACGCGGCCGAGTTGCTCGGAGAGGGCGGGTGGGAGGCGGAACTCGGCGATACGAGCGGGAGCGTACCTTTCGACGTCCACACCGTGCGAGCTGCCTTCGCCGAGCGTGGTCACATGCTTGGCGACTCCGAGTGCGACTGCCTCGTCAGCGAGCGAACGACTATTTGCCACGATGTGCGTGGAACAGCCAGTGGTGATCTTCTCCAGAACAGTGAAGACCCGCCGCCATAGACCACGAGTGGTCTCCAACCGCAGACCCCATAGCTGATAGACGCGCACGGGGACGCCGGTCAGGCGGCCCGCAATGGCTCCGATCAGGCTCGCCTTCGGCGTTGCAAAGACGAGTACGGAGGGGGAAACGGCCCTCAGCAGCCTCACTGCTGACCACAACGAGCGGATGTCGCGAAGAGGCGCCGGCTCGCGCTCCATGGGCAAGAGCCGCCCGTTCACGCCTTCGTCCTCAGCCAGGTCGAGAATGCGCTGAGTTCCCGACGCGACGAGGGTGACGTCCCAGCCTCGTTCGCGCAGGAACCGCAGATAGCCGCGATAGAACGTGATGGCCGAAATCTCGTTGGTGACGATCAGGCAGACGGACTTCGAGGGCAGGTTCTTCATACGGACCCTATCTGGCTCGTCGGTCGTCTGCGATACACCAGCGCGAGGCCGTAGAGCCACGTTGCGACATAAGTCACCGTGAGGGCGCTGTAGATGATCCATACGGATGAGATGAGATCGAGCTTGAGCGTGGTGCAAGTGAACATCGCCGCGGCCACGAGGACAACGCGAGTGATGTCGAGCGTGCTGTTCGCGAACGACTTCTGGAGAAGCACGATGAACTTCGCGAGCGGTGTGGCAACCAGACGCACAGCGGACGTTATCGAGAGAATCTGCACGATCTGCCCGGCGAGCTGCCATTTCTCTCCGAGGATGAGGGGTATGACGATTCCGCCAAGGGTTCCTCCGACCACAGCCACGAGAGCTCCTATCGAGCCGAGGAAGATCGTCAGCCTGAGGTAGAAGCGTGAGTGGTCGGTGACTCGATCCCGGATCGCGCGGGAAACCTCTGCATCGACAGCCTGGCCAACGGCGGCACCGATCACCGTCACGGGGACGGCCACGATCTTCTCGGCCATGCCGATCTGCCCGGCTGCGGTCACGCCGAAGACCGCGGTCAGATAGATCAGCGGGGCCAGAAGGCCCAGCGAGTTCAAGATGATCGAAGGTGTGAAGATCACCGGGAACCGCCAGTACTCGCGCAGCGCCTGGCGGGCGCCGCCTCGAGGCGGTTTGCGGAGGAATTCTCGGGTGTGCTTCAACAACACCGCGATGCCGGCCGAGCGCCCCAGAAGACCTCCGAGGAGCAGGCCATCTGGAATCTTGCGCCAGAGACCGAGCAGAACCTGCATCACAGAGGCGACGACCGCTTGCAGGAGTGATCGGCGGGCTACGAGGGAGTATTCCCGCTTTCGCAACGCGAGCTGCCCGAGGAACATGAAGAGCGACGTGGTGAGAATGTAGGCGCCCACCCAGACGGGGAAAAGGGGTGACTCTCCTACGCCGGACGCCCCGATCAGCAGGAGGCCCTCAAGAGCCGCAGTGACGAGCACACTGATCGTGAAGATGGAGACGAGTCCGGCCCTCGTCAGAGCCCTGACCTGCTCGACCCGCTCGGGGAGCATGACCGCCGTTTCGAGACGCAAAGCAGCAGCTGGCGCGATGATTCCCGAGTACGCCATCACGAGCGAGAAGTACCCGAACTCAAGCGGGGTGAACAATCTGGAAAGGATCGGCAAGGCCGCCAGAGTGACGATCTGGGCGCCGATTGACCCTGTGAGCAGGGCGACGATCCCGCGACCGGCGGAAGGCTGTTGCAGAGTATCCGAGCGGCGGAACGAAGGGAATGAGATCATCTAGTCTCTCCTCCCCAATCGGAGGATGCCGCACCACATCCGGATGGCGCGCGCCGCGAGGGCGTTGTCGGTCGGATGGCCCGACCTTGCGGCGGATTCGATCGCGGTTCTGCGATCGGGCCATACCAGCCGAAACAGCGCGGCCAATCGGTCGCCCGGGGCCGTGGCGCGAAGGGACCTCACCAGTCCGACCGCGAGGTTCGGGGCCGCGAGACTGTGCCAATTGTCCGGCCATGAGACGTCCCGCAGGTCGATCTCCTCCTCGGGGAATGCCATCTGGAAAGACTCGGCCAGCGGTGCGAGCGCGCCGAGTTCCCTGGCCACGAGGATGGCGTCGGGGCCCGCGAGCTTCAGTGTCCGAGCCGCTTCTTCCGTCTTGGCGGGAGTGAGGGGATCCCGGCCGCTTGGGCGGAGATCGTGCAACGCGCGGATGACCGCCGCGAGAGGTCTTGATGGCACGGAGACGCTGATCCCGGCGAACTCCCACGGTTGGGTGTTCTGCATGAGGATCTTGAACGCCTCTTCCGGATCTGTCGCCATTCCCGGGAAACGCGTGTGAACGTCGATGGCGCAACCCCATGTCTCGGGAATAAGGGTTCGCGAATGGCTGATGAAGACGTCGCTTCTCAAGGTCCATCCCCACGGCTTCATCGCCTCCGCGAGCCGCTGCACCTGTGAGTGATGGATCCAGACGTCGACGTCTCCTGAGTGTTCACGGTGGCGGAGCCCCTGGACGTACTCGACGGGCCCCTTGATGAAGACGCCTTCGATCGCCTCGTCCTGCAGCACATGGGCGAGGAGGGCGTACACCAGTTCGTGTTGAGGAGAGGACATCCAGGGCGTACGGAGCTCTGAGACGGTCAGCGGGTGAGGGGCGGGCGCGGCTATTCCGTACTCGTGAAAGGCACGGAGCAGGTCGAGCTCTTGTTCGTCAAACGAGTCTTCGTCGCGTCCGCCGATGAGGCTGCGCCACAGGTCCGCCGGGCCATCCGACAGTGCGATGCAGTCGCCGGGTCGGACGGGCGTGATCGCGAGCTCTGCATCATGCCCGGACCTCGCTGAGTCGGAGATGTCGAGAACGCCCCTGCCGACGGGTACCCATTCAGTCAAGACAAACCCGCTCGCGGCTGTCTCGCGGAGGCTGCCTCGTCGTGCAGGACGGCCCGCGAACAGTTCTGACTCTCGGCTCCCCGCGTTCCGTCGAGCTCGTGATGCGCGCCCTAGATCGATCTGTGTGACTCCGCGCCCTGGGTTCGGCTGCCACGCAGATGGGCGACGGGGCCTGGACAGCCATGGGACGCCGGATTTCTCCAGGGGCCACGACTGCGATGCACATACACCCCACGATAGTGGTTCGCCTGCACAGGCAACGCAAAGCCCCGGGGGCGGCTCGGCCGGGCACGGAGCGTGTACGACACATCCCTCGATGATCTAGCGCGGCCGTCTGTTCGCTTCCGCCGCCATCTGCGCAGCCCCCACGGGTATGGGAGTGCTTACGCGTGCGCGCTGATGTGCTCCTGGAGTGCGCCTATGACTCGAGCGGCCGCTTGTCCGTCGCCGTAGGGTATCGCTGTGGTCGGCCGAGGCTCGGGGCGAGACACAGCTGCAGTCAGTTCGCTCGGGTCGGCGGCGAGGATGTTCCACCCCAGATCCACGGTCTCCACCCACTCAGTCTCGGTTCGTACCGTGGTGGAGGGGATACGCAGGAGAAAGGCCTCCTTCTGCAAGCCTCCTGAGTCGGTGACGACGTGGCGACTGGCGAGAACCGCAGCGAGGAGTTCCGCGTAGGCGAGCGGCACGTGTGGAATCAACGTGCCCGTTGTGAGGTCGATCCCGGCTTCGGCGGCACGCGCCACGAGACGCGGATGCGCGAGAAGCACTGTGGGGTGCTGCAGCTTTCCTAGTGCATCGATGATCGCGCGGAGACGGTGCGGATCGTCGGTGTTCTCCGCCCGATGAATCGTGGCGATCTGGAACGCACCGGGGTTCAGTCCCAGTTCGTCGATCAGAGAGGACCGCCCGGTCAACTTGTCGCGCGTATCGAAGAGGACATCGGTCATGACGTCGCCGACGAGAACCGAACGGCCGGCGAGACCCTCGTTTGCGAGATGCCGCATCGCCGTCTGGGTCGGCGCGAGCAAAAGGTCGGCCGCATGATCCGTGAGCACGCGGTTGTGCTCCTCGGGCATCCGACGGTTGAATGACCGCAGTCCGGCTTCGAGGTGAGCCACGGGCACGTGCATCTTCACTGCGCTGAGGGTGGCCGCGATCGTCGAATTGGTGTCGCCGTAGACAAGGACCCAATCCGGACGCTGTTCCGCAATCACGTCGTCGAGTTGCGCGAGCATCGCGCCCGTTTGAGCACCGTGGCTGCCGGACCCGACGCCGAGATGCGCCTCGGGGGCGCTGATCCCAAGTTCGTCGAAGAACACGTCAGAGAGCAGGGGGTCGTAGTGCTGCCCTGTGTGAACGATGACGTGCTCGACGTGCGCAGCCCTGGCAGCTCGATCCACTGGCGCAAGCTTGACAAACTGCGGCCGGGCGCCGACGACACTGAGGATTCGCACCCGTCGATCCTACTGACAAGCAGTCGGTCGGGCGCGCGGCCCGTTGCCAGTCTCGCTCTGGTCCGTGGGCCGTCACCTCGTGTCTCACGCGGACGGATCCGACGCACGCGCCAAGTAGCATGACCTCATGCGCATCGCCGTCGTCGCCCTGGGAAAGATCGGGCTTCCCCTCGCTGTCCAGTTCGCTTCGTCGGGCCATGACGTGATCGGCGTCGACGTCAACGAGAAGGCCGTCGACACGATCAACGCGGGACAGGAGCCGTTCCCCGGCGAGGCACACCTGCAGGAGAAGCTCGCCGAACTGATCCCGTCGGGTCGCCTCCGAGCGACGACCGCCTACGCCGAGGCGATCCCCGGCGCCGACGCGGTCGTTCTGGTCGCTCCCGTTTTCGTCAACGACGAGACCTGGGAGCCCGACTTCAAATACATGGACGCGGCGACCACGTCGCTCGCTGAGCACCTCACCCCAGGAACACTCGTCTCGTATGAGACGACGCTGCCGGTCGGCACCACGCGCAACCGCTGGAAGCCCATGCTCGAGGCGGGTTCCGGGCTGACAGAGGGTGTCGACTTCCACCTCGCGTATTCTCCCGAGCGGGTGCTTACCGGGCGCGTGTTCGAAGACTTGCGCAAGTACCCCAAGCTGATCGGCGCGCTCTCGCCGGAGGGCACGCGGCGTGCGCGCGAGTTCTACGAGGCGGTGCTCCAGTTCGACGAGCGTTCCGATCTGCCGCGCCCCAACGGTGTGTGGGATCTCGGGACGACGGAAGCGTCCGAGATGGCGAAGCTCGCCGAGACGACCTATCGCGACGTGAACATCGGCCTCGCGAACCAGTTCGGGCTGTTCGCCGCGGCGAACGGGATCGACGTCTACAAGGTGATCGAGGCATGCAACTCGCAGCCGTACAGCCACATTCATCGTCCCGGCATCGCCGTGGGCGGCCACTGCATCCCTGTGTACCCGCGCCTGTACCTGTCCACCGACCCGGACGCGGACATCGTGCGCACGGCGCGACAGCTCAACGCATCGATGCCGGAACGACTCGTCGCCCAGGCGGAGACGATCCTCGGTTCGCTCTCCGGTCTCACGGCCGTCGTGCTGGGCGCGGCCTACCGCGGCGGTGTGAAGGAGACGGCGTTCTCGGGAGTCTTCCCGACGGTGCAGGCGCTGCGCCAGCGCGGTGCCGACGTCCGCGTGCACGATCCGCTGTACACGGACGACGAGCTGCGCGCGCTCGGTCTCGAGCCCTTCGCGATCGGTGGGGCGGCGGATGTCGCGGTGCTGCAGACCGACCACACCGAATATCGCACCCTGTCGCCCGCTCAGATCCCCGGCGTGAAGCTGCTCGTCGACGGGCGTGCCGCGAGCGACGCCACGCTCTGGGCCGGCACGCCTCGGATCGTCGTCGGATCCGCCTGACTTTCTGACATTTCATCGAAACGGGGGGCGCTGCAGCATGACTGAGAGAGCTGGCGTGCGGATCGTCGATTCCGCCGACGTCTCGGATGACGCCGAGATCGGAGCGGGGTCGTCGATCTGGCACCTCGCCCAGGTGCGGGAACAGGCTCGACTGGGTGAGAACTGCATCATCGGCAGAGGCGCGTATGTCGGCACGGGTGTCGTGATGGGCGACAACTGCAAGGTGCAGAACTACGCGCTCGTCTATGAACCCGCACGTCTTGCCGATGGTGTCTTCATCGGCCCTGCGGTCGTGCTCACCAACGACACCTACCCGCGGGCGATCAACCCGGACGGAACCCTCAAGAGCGCTCACGACTGGGAACCGGTCGGCGTGACGATCGGGAGAGGCGCGGCCATCGGAGCGCGGGCCACGTGCGTCGCCCCGGTGACGATCGGCGCGTGGGCGACCGTGGCCGCAGGCGCGGTCGTCGTCAAAGACGTCCCCGACTATGCGCTCGTCGCGGGAGTCCCTGCGAAGCGCATCGGCTGGGTCGGGGAGGCCGGAGTGCCGTTGACCGCGGGCGATGAGTCCGGCACCTGGATCTGCCCCCAGAACGGCACCACTTACCGTGAGCAGAACGGCACCCTGACGAAGGAGAACGCGTGAGCGACTTCATTCCCCCCGCCAAGCCGATCATCGGCGACGACGAGCGTGAAGCCGTCGATCGAGTCCTCCGCAGCGGCATGGTCGCGCAGGGGCCCGAGGTCGCAGCCTTCGAGGCCGAGTTCTCCGAGCACTTCGTGCAGGGGCGTCCGACCGTCGCGGTGAACTCCGGAACCGCGGGCCTCCACCTCGGTCTGCTCGCCGCCGGGGTCGGTCCCGGCGACGAGGTCATCGTTCCGTCGTTCACGTTCGCGGCGACGGGGAATTCGGTCGCGCTCACGGGCGCGACTCCGGTGTTCGTCGATATCGAACCGGACACCTTCACGCTGGATCCCGCTGCTGTCGCCGCGGCCGTCACGTCGAAGACCCGGGGCGTGCTGCCCGTGCACCTCTATGGGCACCCGGCGCACATGCGCGAGCTGGAGGCGCTCGCCGTGGAGAAGGGCATCGCCCTGTACGAGGACGCGGCACAGGCGCACGGCGCCTCGCTGGACGGGCGTCCGGTCGGTACGTTCGGCGAGTTCGCGATGTTCAGCCTGTATCCGACTAAGAACATGACCAGCGGCGAAGGCGGGATGGTCTCGACCGCGACCGACGAGATCGCGCGCATGGTCAAGCTCCTGCGGAACCAGGGCATGGAGCGGCAGTACGAGAACGAGGTCATCGGCTTCAACGCGCGCATGACCGACATTCACGCCGCGATCGGCCGCGTACAGCTCAGGAAGGTGGATGCGTGGACGAAGACGCGACAGGACAACGCGGCGTTCCTCGACGCGAACCTGCGCGGTGTGGTCGTCCCTCCGGTCGCCGACGGCGCGGTGCACGTCTACCACCAGTACACGGTTCGCGTGCCAGAGGACCGGGATGGCTTCGTGAAGGCGCTCAAGGAAGAGCACAACGTGGGTGCGGGCGTCTATTACCCGATCCCCAACCACCGCCTGCCGTCGTTGACGCGTTTCGCGCCGGGAGTGGAGTTGCCGGAGACCGAACGGGCAGCCCGTGAGGTCGTCTCGTTGCCCGTGCACCCGTCGCTGTCCCAGCACGACCTCGAGCGCATCGTGGCCGCTGTGAACGTCGTCACAGGGGCGGGTTCCTGATGGCGCTGCGCGCCGGCCTGCTCGGCGTCGGCATGATGGGGCGCCACCACGCTCGCGTCTTGCGAGAGATCGACGGCGTCGAGCTCGTCGCGATCGCGGATCCGGGCGGTGATCCGCATGGTGTCGCCGGAGACCTGAAGATCCTGCCGGACATCGATGCGCTGATCGAAGCTGGCCTCGACACCGCCGTCGTGGCGGTGCCGACGCGATTCCACGAGGAAGCGGCGCTCAAGCTCGCCGCGGCGGGGGTGCACACTCTCGTCGAGAAGCCGATCGCGCACAGCCTCGAAGCGGGACGTCGGATGGTCGATGCCTTCTCGCAGGCCGGTCTGGTCGGTGCGGTCGGGCACATCGAGCGCTTCAACCCCGCCTTGCAGGAGCTTCGCCGTCGACTCGAAGCGGGCGAGCTGGGTGCGGTCTATCAGGTGGTCACGCGGCGCCAGGGGCCTTTCCCTTCCCGGATCGCGGACGTCGGCGTCGCGAAGGATCTGGCGTCGCACGATGTGGACCTGACGGCATGGGTTGTCCAGTCCGACTACGAGCGTGTGTTCGCGCAGACCGCGTTCAAGAGCGGTCGCGAGCATGAGGACATGATCACCATCACGGGGCGCACGGAGAGCGGTGTGATCGTGAACAACATCGTGAACTGGCTGAGCCCGATGAAGGAGCGCGTGACCGTTGTCACCGGCGAGAAGGGCGCGTTCGTCGCCGACACCGCGACCGGCGACCTCACGTTCTTCGCGAACGGCACGATACCGCTCGAGTGGGAGTCGGTGTCGAGCTTCCGCGGCGTCTCCGAAGGGGACGTCATCCGGTACGCGTTCACCAAGCGCGAGCCGCTCCGCGTCGAGCACGAGGCCTTCCGCGATGCGGTGCAGGGCGACCGCTCGGACGTGGTGACGATGGAGCAGGGGCTGCGCACGCTCGCCGTCGTCGAAGCGGCGCTGGAGTCGTCCCGGCTGATGGAGACCGTCAAGATCGGCTAGGCCCCTCGGCTGTGAAAGCGCAGGCGAGGCCGCGATGCCGGTGATGATTGGATGGACTCATGAGTAGCACGCCTCCCTCGCGCCGTGAACTCCGCGAGCAGAAGGCGGAGCGCCTCGAATCGGAGCCCCGTCGCCGTCGGATCTGGCCCTGGATCGTCGGCGGAGTGTTCCTCCTGCTCGTCGTGGTGGCCGTCGTCGGCGGGCTCATCGGCAAGCAGGTCTACGACAAGGCGATGTCCGCTCGTAGCCACCTCGAGGCGGCGATGACCGGCGTGCAGCAGGTGCAGAAGTCCGTGCTGGCCGGTGACCTCGACGCCGCGGCGAAGAGCTCGGCAACCGTGTCGGCACAGACCGCCGCGGCGGTCGCGGCGACGAGGGGATGGCAATGGAGCTTTGCGGAGAAGCTCCCTGTCGTCGGTTCCAACCTCTCGGCGGTCCGCACCGTCGCTGAGGTGACGGACGGATTGGCGACCGATGTCGTGCGGCCGGCGGCGAGCGTGAAGCTGAGCGATCTGAACATCGCCAACGGGCGCATCGACCCCGCGTCGATCACCGCCCTCTCGAAGACCTTCGATTCGGTCGACACCGGGATCCAGAAGGCGACCGCGGAGCTCCGCAAGGTCGACAAGACTCAGCTTGTCGGTCCCGTCGCCGACGGCGTCACCAAGCTCGATTCCGAGCTGACGAAGCTGAAGCCGACCATGAGCACTGCGCGAGAAGTGCTCAGCGTTCTGCCAGATGCGCTCGGCGCGAAGGGCCCTCGTACGTACCTGCTGATGTTCCAGGGCAACTCCGAAGCGCGTAGCCTCGGCGGCAATGCCGCGCAGTTCCTGCCGATCACCGTCGACAACGGCACGATCACGCGCGGTACGGTCGTGAGCAGCGCCGACTTCAAGCGCCAGGGCAGTCCGGATCCCATCACGGATCTGGATCCGCAGGCCGCCAACATCTTCGGCGACAAGATCGGCCGCTACACGCCTGACTTCACCATGGTGCCGAACCTCCCCGACGCGGTCCGGATCCTGCGGGCCTGGTGGGCGAGGGATGTGGGGACGAACTTCGACGCGGTGCTGTCGATCGACCCGGTCACTCTCTCCTACATCCTGGAGGCGACCGGCCCCGTGACGCTCGCGACCGGCGACCAGCTGACGGCGCAGAACGCCGTGCCGCTGTTACTCAACCAGGTGTACTTCACCTATCCGACCGGGCTTGAACAGGATGCGTTCTTCGCCTCCGCTGCGGACACGATCTTCAGCGCCGTCACCTCGGGCAAGGCCTCGCCGGTGAAGCTGATCCAGGCCCTGTTCCGCGCGTCCGACGAAGGCAGACTGCTCTACCTGAGCAATGACCCGCAGCAGACAAAGCTGGTCGACAACTCACGGATGAGCGGCATAATGCCGACGGGCGACAAGGAACAGAGCGTCCTGGGCGTCTACCTGAACGACAACACGGGGTCGAAGAAGAGCTATTACCTCGACATGAAGATCGATGCGTGCCGCACCGATCAGGCCGTCCGGGGAACGATGACGCTCACATCCAGCCTGACCGAGGACGCGGCCGGCGGCTTGCCTCGATACATCAAGGGCCCATACTTCGCGGCGGGTGACATCAGCAGCTATGTCGTCTTCTACGGTCCGGGCGGCGGCTCGCTCGCAAGTATCACCGTCGACGGCCAGCCCGTGACGCCGATGAGCCAGGGCGAACACCTCGGGCGGCCTGCGGTGAAGATCGAGGTCTTGAACCACTTCGCCGATACGCACACGGTGAACGTCGAGTTCAAGGCGCCGGGTCCGGGCGGACCGCTCAAGGTCTGGACGACTCCCATGTCCCGCGCGACGCCGACGACGGTCGAACCGACCTGCAAGTAGCGCAGGTGCTTCAGGGATTGTCCGCCGTGCCCCGGCGCAGGAACGCCCGTGCGATCACCAGCCCGACGGCTGTGCCGAGCGTGTTGGCGATCACGTCGGACAGGGTCGAGTAGCGGCTCGGGAGGGCCAGCTGAACGAGCTCGATGACCGTGCTGGCGGCGGCTCCCACGGCGACGATCGTCCACGCAGGTATCCGCCGCCAGCCCGCGACCAGCAGTACCCCGAGCGGCACGAACAGGGCGATGTTCGCCGCGAACTCGAGCACGGCGTAGGCGGCCTCGAATGGGACGCCCCACAACGCGACCAGGCGCGCGAACACCGCGACGATGCCCGTCACCTTGCCGGCCTCATCCGCAGGCAACCACGTGAGCAGCAGCACGGCGATCGCATACGGCACGAGCACGATCCGCGCGGTCAGGGCGAGACGCCCAATCACTGCGCGCGATCGACCTCGATCGGCGGTCGTCGGCGGCGAGGCAAAGAGCACGAACAGCAGGATAGGCGGCCCGGCGTGCTCAGACCTGGACGAACTCCTGCAGTTCGCGGGTGAAGCGATCCGCCCCGAATCGCTCACTGAGGATCCGCGCGTCGAACGGGGCGAGCTGCAGCGCGGCCTCGATGCCGGCGGCCAGGTCCGCCGGATCCGTGGAATCCGCGATCACTCCCGAGACGCCGGGGACGATCGTCTCGATCTGGCCGCCGACCGGTCCCGTGACGACCGGCGTGCCGGCTGCCTGCGCTTCGACCGGGACGATCCCGAAGTCCTCGATCGGAGGGAAGACGAACGCCGCGCTCCGCTGCATCAACGCGTACATCAGGGCGTCCGAGGGCGCGATCACGAACTCGACCGGCACCCCGGCCTCTGCCGCCCGGGCCCGGAGGCGCATCTCATCGGGGCCCCGTCCGGCGATGACGACGGGCAACCCCACGCGATCAGCGGCCGCGATCACCAGATCCAGCGCCTTGTAGGGCGTGAACCGCGATGCGCCCATGACGAACGTCTCCGGCAGACGCTCGAGGATGCGCCGCTCTTCGGCATCGACGACGTCGACGCGCCAGTCCTGCTGCTCACCGATCGCCTCCACGGCGACGGGCGGGTGGATCACCGTGGCGTCGCGCTGCCACGCCCGGGCGATCCTGTCTCGCACGAACCGGCTGTTCGCGGCGATCGTGGTGGCCTCCTGCGCCCGGTGGCGATCGATGCCGCGGAACGTGGGCGAGGCGGCGCGGACGAGCGCGTGCCGGCCACGATCGTCCGACTCCGGATCCCAGAGGTAGCGTGCGGGGCTGTGCGCGTAGACGAACTTCGGCACCGACGGATCCGGCACCCGCACGTGATGCGCGAACACGTAGGAGCTGGCCAGCACCCATTCGTGGTCGCCCCGCACCGGTGCGCGACGCCAGGTCGCGTCCAGCAGCGGAAGCGACGCCGCCTTGTGCTTGCGGAACGGCGTGCGCGAGAGCCACGACTCGGCGACGCGACCCTTCGCGAACCGCTCGGGTGCATCGTTCCACAGGCAGAAGATGTCCGAGTCGGGAAACACCTCGCCCATGGCATCCAGAACCCGCTCCGCCCCGCCGGACCGCTCGATCCACTCGGTGACGATCAACCCCGACACGGCGCGCGCCTCGGCCTTCAATAGGCGCCGACGCCCGTCGACACCACCCTCAGGGTTCGCCAGAGGATGATCAGGTCGCCCGTGAGCGACCAGTTCTCGACGTAGAACAGGTCGAGTCGGACGCTGTCATCCCAGGAGAGGTCGGAGCGGCCGTTCACCTGCCAGAGGCCGGTGAGGCCGGGGCGCACCAGGAAGCGGCGCTGCATCCGGTAGTCGTAGTGCTCGACCTCGCTCGCGAGCGGCGGACGGGGGCCGACCAGCGACATGTTGCCGCGCAGCACGTTGACCAGCTGCGGAAGCTCGTCGAGGCTGTGCCGGCGCAGCAGGCGCCCCAGGGGAGTCACCCGCGGATCGTGCCGCATCTTGAAGAGCACGCCGTTGCCGTCGGTGTGGTCCAGCAGCGTCGGCAGCCGGTCCTCCGCGTCGACGACCATGGTGCGGAACTTCAGCATCTCGAAGCGCCGGCCGTCGACGCCGATGCGCTGCTGCCGGAACAAGGCACTGCCGCCATCCTGACGGACCAGCAGGGCGATGATCGCGAACAGTGGGCTCAGCACGACCAGAGCGAGGCTGGACGCGACGATGTCGAGCGTGCGCTTGGCCACGTACTTCATGCCCTCGAAGGTCGGATAGTCGACCTGGATGAGCGGCAGCCCCGGCGTCGGGTTCGAGTGCAGGCGCGGGCCGGCGACGCCCGTGAGGGCGGGGGCGACCAGCAGCTCGATCTTCGCCTCCTCGAGCTCCCAACCCAGCTCCTGCAGCGCCTCGGGGCTGATCCGGTCGGATCCGCTGTACACGACGGTGTCGGCGCCCGACGCGCGGATCGCCTCGATCGCGTGGTCGAACCCGCCGAGCACCGGCACCTCGGGGAGCAGGTCCTGATCGCTCCCGTTCTCAGTGACCGCTCCCAGCAGGCGCACGCCCAGGCCCGGCTCGCGCAGGATCGACGCGCCGACGTGGCGGGACTTCTCGCGCTCGCCGAGCAGGACTGCATGATGCGCGTACCGGCCGGCGGTGCGCTGCTTCAGAAGCCAGCGGCGCCACTGCCAGCGGGCGAGGAACAGCAGCCCCAGTCCGATCGGGAACGCGACCAGCACGTAGCCGCGCGCGATCTGCAGCTGGAATCCGAACGCGAGGATCGCCAGCACGCCGAACAGGCGCACGCTGGCGTCCATGACGCGCTTGTACTCCAGCGAGCCGCCGCCGATGAGCTTCGGATTGCGCGATCCTGCCAGCCGCAACGACAGCAGCCAGGCGAGGGCGAGCCCGATCGAGAACATCGAGTATCCGAGCTCGGTGTCGAGAAGATTCAGGCCGACGACATGCGAGTCACCGAATCCGAATCTCACGACCTGCGCGATCATCACGGACGCGAACACGACGACCGTGTCCGTGATGGCGAGACGTGTGGCGTACGAGTGACGCCACTGCGCGACGGTATGAGCCGTCGCTACAAGATCGACTTTTTCAAACACTCCCCAGAACTCCCCAGAACCGTTCCCACAACGGCGGATGGCGCTCGCCATCCTCCCCAGAGCACCGGCTTCCCACGGCCGACGTCGCTCACCGACTCAAAGCTGATCTTTCGGGTCGAACAGCCGCAGAGCCGCCGCTCGCACCCTCCCAAAGGGTGCGGACGTGGCTTCATGCTAACCCGGAGTCGGCGCAGAATCCAGACCGTGGAATATCGGAAGTCCGCTCAGGCGCCGTCGGGCCGCACAATTCTGCGGGATCGGCGCCGGGATGCGTCGATCAGCTCGACGATGAGGAGTCCGATGGCCGTGCCCGCCGTGTTCGACAGGATGTCGAGCACGGAGTCGCTGCGGGACATCAGGAAGAGGCCCTGCACTGTCTCGATGGTCACGGTGGTGACGAAGCCGATCGGGAGCACGAGGTATCGGCGTCGCGGGAGGAACACGGACAGGAAGATGCCGAACGGCACGAACATCGCGATGTTCGCGATGAACTCGGCGCGGACCAGAGTGAGTCCCGGGATCACCGCTCCGATCCTGTGGATCAGCGGATCGAACGCGGAGAGGAATGGATACGGGGAGAAGACGATGACGGCGACGACGGCGCCGTAGACGAGCGCCCACGTGGTCAGCCGATGCCAGAACGGCACCGTGGTCGGCGGGGAGTCGCTCACGTCTTCACCCCCAGGATCCTCAACGCGGCAGAACGCTCATTGTGACAGAACGGCCGCACAGGAAACCTGTGCGGCCGTTCTGAGTGGTGCGGTTGTCAGAGCGCGAGTCGCTCGCGCACGACCTCGGCGAGCTGGTGCGCGTACTCGTGGGCGGACGCCTCGTCGGCGGCCTCCACCATCACACGCACGAGCTGCTCGGTGCCCGAGGGGCGCAGCAGCACGCGGCCGGTGTCGCCGAGTTCGGCCTCCACCGCCTGCACGGCCTTCTGCAGGTGCTCGTCGTCGGTCCGGGTGCGGTCGACGCCCTTGACGTTCACGAGCTTCTGCGGATACACGGTCATGACCGCGGCGAGCTCGGCCAGCGACTTCTTCTGGCGAGCCATCTCGGCCACCAGGTGCAGACCGGTGAGCACGCCGTCGCCGGTCGTGGCGAAGTCGCTCATGATGACGTGCCCGGACTGCTCGCCGCCCAGCGAGTAGCCGCCGGCGTTCATGTCTTCGAGCACATAGCGGTCGCCCACGGCGGTCTGGCGCACGGTGATGCCGTGCTCGCGCATCGCGACGTGCAGGCCCAGGTTGCTCATCACGGTCGCGACGAGGGTGTTCTCGACCAGGCGACCGCGGTCCTTCATGGCGATCGCGAGGATCGCCATGATCTGGTCGCCGTCGACGACGGTGCCGTTGGCGTCGACCGCGAGGCAGCGGTCGGCGTCGCCGTCGTGCGCGATGCCGACGTCAGCGCCGACGCGGATGACCTCGGCGGCCAGTTTGTCGAGATGCGTGGATCCGACGCCGTCGTTGATGTTGATCCCGTCAGGATCCGCACCGATCACGGTCACCCGGGCGCCCGCGTTGCGGAACGCCTCGGGGGAGGCCCCGCTCGCCGCGCCGTGGGCGCAGTCCAGAACGACATGGATGCCATCGAGCCGGTGCGGCAGCGACGCCAGCAGGTGGATGACGTAGCGGTCCTCGGCATCGGCGAAGCGCTGCACGCGACCGACGTCGGCGCCGGTGGGGCGCAGCTTCTCGCCCGCCATGGCCTCTTCGATGCGCTGCTCGACGAGGTCGGGCAGCTTCACGCCGCCGCGGGCGAAGATCTTGATGCCGTTGTCGGGCGCCGGGTTGTGCGACGCCGAGATCATCACGCCGAAGTCGGCGTCGATGTCCGCGATGAGGAACGCCGCGGCCGGGGTCGGCAGCGTGCCCGCGTCGAGCACGTCCACTCCGGAGGAGGCCAGACCCGCCTCGACGGCGGCGCTGAGGAAGTGTCCCGAGATGCGCGGGTCGCGGGCGACCACGGCGGTGAGACGCTTGCCGGCGGCCTTGCGGGCCTCGGCAATACGGCCCTGGCCCAGGACGACAGCTGTCGCCTGGGCCAGGGTGAGCGCGATATCGGCGGTGAGGGGGCCGTTGGCCAGCCCCCGCACCCCGTCCGTACCGAACAGAGCCATAGAGGACTGTAGGGTTTAGCGCTTCGAGTACTGAGGCGCCTTGCGGGCCTTCTTGAGACCGGCCTTCTTGCGCTCCTTGACGCGCGCGTCGCGCGAGAGGAAGCCGGCCTTCTTCAGGGTCGGACGGTTGTTCTCGGCGTCGATCTCGTTCAGCGCGCGAGCGATACCCAGGCGCAGGGCGCCGGCCTGGCCCGAGGGGCCACCGCCGGAGATGCGGGCGATCACGTCGTACGAGCCCGCGAGGTTCAGCACCGTGAACGGGTCGTTGATCAGCTGCTGGTGCAGCTTGTTCGGGAAGTAGTCCTCGATCGTGCGGCCGTTCACCGTGATGGTGCCGGCGCCGGGGACGAGGCGCACGCGGGCGATGGCCTGCTTGCGACGACCCACGGCAGCGCCGGGGACGTTGAGAACGGGGCGCGGAGCGGTCTCGACGGCAGCGGCCTCAGGGGTCTCCGTCGAGAAGTTCTGCGGGAAGTCGGTGGTTTCGATGTCAGCCACGAGTATGTCCTTGTTCGTAACGGCGCTTACTGGGCGACCTGGTCGAGGGTGTACGTCTTGGGCTGCTGAGCGGCGTGCGGGTGCTCGGAGCCGGTGTAGACCTTGAGCTTCGCCAGCTGCTGGCGGCCGAGGCTGTTCTTGGGGAGCATGCCGCGGATGGCCTTCTCCACAGCGCGGACCGGGTTCTTCTCGAGCAGCTCGGAGTAGGCGACGGCCTTGAGCCCGCCCGGGTAACCCGAGTGGCGGTAGGCGATCTTCTTCTGGAGCTTCTGACCGGTGAGCGCGACCTTGTCGGCGTTCACGATGATGACGAAGTCACCCGAGTCGATGTGGTTGGCGAAGGTGGCCTTGTGCTTGCCACGCAGGAGCGCGGCGGCGTGCGAGGCGAGGCGACCGAGAACGACGTCGGTGGCGTCGATGACGACCCAGTCACGCTGGACCTGCCCGGCCTTGGGGGTGTAAGTGCGCGTCACAATAGTGCTGCTTTCTTGATCGAACGGAGAGGTTCGTGAATCCCACTCCGGGGTGGTTCCCTCCCGAGGGAGAGGAACACGCCAGTGGAGGGCTCACGTTCGCGTGTGCGACCAGCAGTGATCGCACACCAAAGAGAAAGCTTACGGCATGGATCCGGATCCCCCAAAACGACAGCAGTGATGGAGGCGGCTGACGCGATGGGCTCCGGCTGCGGTCGCGTCGTGATCGTGTCGTCTGCGGCTTTGCTGAAGACGCTTTCGGACGCCTGCGTTCTGACGTATCGTGCGGAGTGCAGCCCACCCGAGGCTGCGGTGCCTGTGGGAGGCATCTTCTGTGCCACTTGGGGAGGCACCGATGAGTGACGCTGCGCGACCGCTTCGCACGGTCGGAACACCGGGGATCGACGAGCCGGTCGAGGAGCGCGGTCGAGCGATCCTCACGCCGCTGCTCGAGCCCGCCGAGACCTGGGCGCTCGCCGAAGGCGCGAGCTGGGCTGTGCGCCGGGATCCGGCCCGCTTCGAGCGGGTCTTCCTCGCCGCGGACCGCGGCGACCTCGGCGGGGCGGAGGTCATGCTGCTGCGCATGGCCGAGGCCCTGCGCGAGCTCGGCGTCGATGTCACCGTGGTGGTGCCCGCGCCGTCGCCCCTTCTGGACGAGGCCGTGCGCCGGCGACTGCCCGTGATCGGGCTCGCCGCCAGCAACCGGTACCTGTGGATGTGGGCGCTGCGCCGGTGGGACCGTGAGCGCTCCGACGGCCTGCTCTGGTGCAACGGCCTGGTGCCGTCGCTGGCCACGGTGCGTCGCGCCGGGCGGCTGGTGCACCTGCATCAGGAGCCGACCGGCATCCGCTGGATCCTGTCGCCGCTGGCCCGTCGCGGCGCCGTCGCGACCCTCGTACCGTCGCGGGCGATGCTGGAGGCCGTGCCCGACGCGCTCGTGCTGCCGAACTGGACGGAGCGGATCCGCAGGGCCAAGCCGGATCCCGACACGAACGGACGGATCCGCATCGGCTTCCTCGGGCAACTCGGACTGGAGAAGGGCGTGCATGTGCTCGCCGATGCCGTCGCGCTGCTCGAGGAGCGCATGCCGGACCGCTTCCGGCTCGTACTCGCGGGGGAGCCGGAAGCGGTGCGCGAGGAGGACCTCGTGGTGATGGAGGACGCGCTCGGCGCGGTCGCCCGGCTCACGCATCGCGCGGGCTGGGTCGACACCGCCGACTTCTTCGACACGATCGACCTGCTGGTGGTGCCGTCGGTGATCCCGGAGTCGTTCGGGCTCGCCGCGGCCGAGGCGATGGCGGCCAGGGTGCCGCTGATCGTGAGCGACGCGGGCGCGCTGCCCGAGGTGGTCGGCGGCGCCGCGCAGGTCGTGCCCGCCGGCGACGCCGCGGCGCTGGCCGATCGCATCGCCGACGTGGTGACGGGGGCGATCTCTCCGCACCGGGGGCCGCTGTTCGAGCGCTGGTTCGCGGAGTTCTCGCCGGTCGCGGGTGAGGCGCGGATGCGGGATCTGGTGGACGCGCTGGGAGTGCGCCGGGGCGAGCGGCCGCACCTCTAGCAAGGTGCGGCCGGGATCTTCTCGTCGCGAGCCCGACGCTCGTCGACGGTGTTGGATCGATGTCGTGCACGAGGCGCCTGCTCCGAGGGCGGTCTCTTCAGGAGCTTCAGGCCTGCAGACCTGGGGTCGGCGGGGTGTGCGTGGGATAATGTGCGGCTACGGAGGTGCGGGTCATGGGGACAGGCGCGAAGGTCGTATCGCGCCTTCGTGACGCCCTCCCTGGCGCATGGGCCGCAGCCTGGCGCTGGGTGGTCATCGCCGTCGGCGTGGTGATCGCGGCCTACCTGCTGCTCGAGCACGCGACCACCGGATCCGTGCTGACCGCCGCCGCGCTCGCCGCGCTCGTGGTCGGCGCCGTGCTCACCTGGTCGACGCCCCTGGCGATCGCGCTGATGGCGGCGCCGGTCGCGTTCGTCACGGAGCGGCTCGCGGTCGGCGGGGCGGATCTGACGGTGTCGGATGCGGCGATCGCGGCGGGTTTCGGCGCCGTCGTGCTGCTGGGCAACCGGAACTTCAGCCCGCCGATGCGGGCGATGCTGTGGCTGAACGCGATCTATCAGTTCAGCACGGTCTTCACGGTGATCGTGAACCCGTTCCCGCAGAACACGGTCGAGTGGTTCCATGCGTGGCTGCTGATCTCCGGCGCGCTCGTGCTGGGCTGGGGGCTCGGTCGCGCCGGATACGCGCGGCTGACGGTGATCCTGCTGCTGGCCATGCTGGCGCTGATCGCCGTCGGCACCTACCTCACGGCCGCGATCAACGCCATGCAGGGGCATGCGCTGGACGCCGTCTATCCGCTGTGGCCGTGGCCGATGCACAAGAACGCCGCGGGGGGCGCCCTCGCGCTCGGCGTCTTCCTGGCCTATGCGAGACCCGACTGGCTGGGGCTCGCCCGCCGCTGGACCGTGTCGCTCGTGTTCGTCTTCGGTGCGGCGCTGCTGCTCACGCAGTCGCGGCAGGCGGTGGCGGGACTTCTCGCCGCGCTGTTCATCCTGATCATCCGCCGCGGCGCGGCCGGGCACGCGGTCTTCATCACGCTGCTCGCCATCCCGGCCGTGCTGCTCATCGTGCAGAGCGTGATCGAGCAGTTCGCCTCGGGCAACCAGTTCAACTCCGCATACGCCCGGCTGGACTGGATGCGCGAGGTGTACGCGCTGTGGAAGCTCTCGCCGATCTTCGGCCACGGCCTGCGGTACTGGTACGTGCACCCGTGGGCGCACTTCCAGCCGCCGCAGGCCGAGCTCGAGGTCGCCGCCTCGGCCGGCGTGGTCGGGCTGCTCGGGTTCGGGATCATGTGGCTCGGCTTCATCATCGTGCTGTGGCGGATGGCGCCCCGCTACGGCGCCATCGCGCTGGGAGCGGTCGTGCTGCGCATCACGGCGGCGCAGTTCGATCTGTTCTGGGTCGCCGCTCAGGTCTCCGTCCCGTTCCTGGTCGCGGGGATCTGCCTGGGAGCCCAGGCTCTCGCGGTCTCCAAGGGCGAAGGGCAGTACTGGGCGCCGCCGAAAGACGCGCGCCAGACCCCGGCGGAACGCCGTGCCGCAGAACGTCGTACCGAGGCCCGCAGTCGGCGGGATCCCCGTTTGTATGATCTTGCTAACTCATCCACCCCGAAGGGCTGACATGGACATCCGCGACTACCTCCGGGCGCTGCGGCGCAACTGGATCGCGATCATCCTGATGACCGCCGTCGGCCTCGGCGCAGCCTACGGGTGGGTCAAGATCCAGACACCGGTGTACGAGGCTTCGGTGAGCGGGCTGGTGAAGAGCCGGACCACGCCGACCGATCCGCAGCAACAGCTCGCGCAGTCGGGCGACACCTACGGGCGCGCCAAGGTGCCGACGTACCTGGTGATGGCGGGCTGGCGCAACGTCGGCGTCAACGCGGCGGCCACGCTGCATCTCTCCGACAGCCCGGAAGCGCTCGTGAAGCGCATCACGGTGACCAATCCGGAGAACACCAACATCATCAACGTCGCGGCCACGGCGTCGTCGCCGAAGGCCGCGCAGGAGCTTGCGGACGCCTGGATGCAGGGACTCATCTCGGTGATCGACGACACGGACGGCATCGACCGCCAGCCCGGCACCTCGCCGGTCATGATCTACGTCGCCCAGACCGCGGCTCTGCCGGAGGCGCCGATCTTCCCGAGCGTGCCCACGGCGCTGCTGGTCGGCGGGCTGCTGGGACTCGGCGGAGGGATCGCGTTCGCGATGATCCGTGCCATCTCGGATCGCCGGGTGCGCAGCACGGACGATGTGGAGCAGCGCCTGGGGGTGCCCGTCGTCGGCACCATCCCGAAGGTCGACGCCGTGGCCGCCGAACGCCGGATCGTCGCCGAGGACGAGACGCGCGCCGACTCGCGCACGGATTTCGCGGTGCGGGAATCGCTGCGCGCGCTGCGCACCAACCTGCAGTTCATGGATGTGGACCACCCGCCGCGCACGATCGTGGTGACGAGCGCGCTGCCCGGGGAAGGCAAATCGACGGTCGCGGCGAATCTCGCGATGACACTGGCGGCGGCCGGCACGAACGTGGTGCTCGTGGACGGCGATCTGCGCCGCCCGACGGTCGCCTCGACGCTCGGCCTCGTCGCCGGAGCCGGGCTCACCGACGTGCTCTCCGGCAGGGCCAAGCTCACCGACGTGGCGCAGACCGCGCCCGACGTCCCCAACCTGGCCGTGCTGACGGCCGGCACCATCCCGCCGAACCCGAGTGAGGTGCTCGGATCCGAGCGCATGCGCCAGCTCGTGAAGGACCTCACCAAGCACGCGACGGTGATCATCGACGCACCTCCGGTGCTCGCCGTGACCGACGGCGCCGTGCTCACGAATCAAGCCGACGGCGCCCTCATCGTGGTAGCGGCGGGCAAGACCACGTACGAGGTGGTGGACAAGGCGCTCAACACGCTCGAGAAGGCGCGCGGTCGCGTGCTCGGCGTGGTGATGAACCGTGTGCCCGTGACGGGACGGCAGGCCGGTTACGCCTACGACTATCGGGAGAAGGCGGAGCCCGCGCCGAAGTCGGGCGGTGCCAAATCCGGTGCGAAGTCCGGTGGTGCGACGGCGGAGGATGCCACTCCGGCCGGTCCGAAGCGCACGGGGGTGTCTTCCGCGCCCGTCCACCTGCCGATGCCCATCGTGCCGGCGAACCAGGAGGAGGTGCAGTCCGCGGCGGGGCCGCTGCCGGAGGATCCCGAGACGCCGTCGACCCCCACGGCGAAGCCGCGCAGGGCATCGTCGTCCGCACGATCCGCTGCTCGCGCCGCCACGGCCGCGGCCGCACCCGCCGAGAGCAGGGAGGAGTCGGACGACTCCGCGGATCCGGAGGTCAGCGACTTCGACTCCCTGCTCGGCGACTTCATCGCCGACGACGCCACCGGCGGACCGCGCCGCCAGCGCGGACGGTCGTGACCAGGCGGCGCGTCGCACTGATCACCTCGTCGTACGCGCCGCACGTCGGCGGCGTCGAGACGCACGTCGCCGAGGTCGCCCGGGCGCTGACCGCGCAGGGCATCCTGGTCGAGGTGTGGGCCGTCGACCGCGGCGCCCGTGTCGGCGACGCCCGTATCGGTGACGCCGGGGCGGAGCCTGCGCACGGTGACGGGTTCCCTGTGCGGTACCTGCCGACGCCGCTGCCGGCCCGGCATGCGGCCTCGCTCGCCCGGTTCGCCGGGCGGGCGCCCGGCGCCTGGTCGCAGTGGGCGCGTGCGCACCGCCGGTTCCGGCCTGACGAGCTGCACGTGCACTGCTTCGGCCCGAACGGACTGTACGCGCTCGCCCTGCATCGCCGGTTCGGCACTCCGCTCGTCGTCACCTCGCATGGCGAGACCACGGGCGATGACGACAACGTGTTCGCACAGTCCGCGCTGCTGCGGCGGGGGCTGAGCGACGCGCTGGCCCGAGCCGCGGCGGTCACCGCGCCCTCGGAGTACGTGCTGCGCGACCTGCGGGCCCGGTTCGGGCTGACCGGCGGCGTGGTCGTGCCGAACGGGGTCGCGCTCGACGTGCCGCAGGACGACGGGATCCGCGACAGGCTCCCGCACGGTCCGTACCTCGCCGCGGTCGGACGGCTCGGCCGGATGAAGGGCTTCGACCTCCTCCTCGATGCGTTCGCACGGGTGCGGGAGGGGGAGGCGCTGCTCCGTGAAGCGGATCCGACAGATGCGGGGGATCCGGCACGTACGGACGCGCGCCTCGTGATCGCGGGCGACGGTCCCGAACGTGCGGCGCTGCAGGAGCAGGTCGCCGCGCGCGGTCTCGAGGGCGTCGTCGACTTCCTCGGCTGGTGCTCGCCCGCCCAGGTCGCGACCGTGCTGGCCGGATCCGAGGCGCTCGTGGTGCCGAGCCGTTCCGAGGCGTTCGGCATCGCCGCGCTCGAGGCGTGGCGGGCGGCGACCGCACTGGTGATGACGAACCGCGGCGGCGCGGGGGAGTTCGTGCGCGACGGACAGGACGGCATCCTCGTCGATCCGGAGGACATGGACGCTCTCGCGGCGGCGATCGCGCGCGTGCGGGCGGATCCGCCCCTGCGCGAGAGGCTGGCGACGGCGGGCTCAGAGCGCGTCGCCGAGTTCACGTGGGAGCGCGTGGTCGAGCGGTATCTGCAGGTCTACGCACAGGCGGAGGCCGCGTGGTGACCGAGGTGTGGCGGTACGAGGGCCCGCTGCGGCGTCGCCTGCGACAGGCGCGCCGACTGGCGGGAGCCGCGCCGGCCGTCGGCACCCATGGCGTCGTCGTGCCGGCGTTCTGGTGGGACGGTCATCCGAACTTCGGCGACGCGCTGACGCCGCTGCTGCTGCCGCGGTACGGCATCGTGCCGCAGCATCGCGAACCCGACCGGGCGCGGCTCGTCGGCGTCGGCAGCCTTATCCAGTTCCTGCCCGCCGACTTCGACGGCGCGATCTGGGGCACCGGATCGATCGACGACGCTGAGCGACCGCTTCCCGATGCTCGGGTGCTCGCCGTGCGCGGTCCGCTCACCGCGGAGCGGATCGGATCCGGCGAGGTCGCGTACGGGGATCCGGGACTGCTGGTCGGGCGTCACCTGAGGCGTCCCGGATCCGATGGACGGGTCGTGCTCGTCGCGCACGGACACCATCGTGGTGACGAGGACTTGCGCGCGCTGGCCGGGCTGGGCGGCGTGCGCGCCGTCAACGTGCACCGCGCCGCGACCCCCGTCGTGCGGGAGATCGCCTCGGCGGGCGCGGTGCTGACGACGTCGCTGCACGGGCTGGTCACGGCGGATGCGTACGGCATCCCGGCGGTCTGGACCACGCGCGAGCCCGCCCTCATCGGCGGCGACTTCAAGTTCCGCGACTACGAGGCCGCGGTCACCCCCGGGCGCAGCCGCTTCGCCCATTTCGACGACGTGCGCACCCCCGACGACGTGGTGCGCCGCGCGAGCCGTGCGGACGCGGGCCGGGTGGCGGAGCTCTGCGACGGGCTGGAGGCGGCGCTGCGGCGTCTTCCCGAGGCGCTCGGGCCTCTGCCGCGGTATCCGGTGGGACTGCTGCGGCGCTGACACTGCAGGCGGGCGCCCTGTGGCCGCGCTCGGGTCACCGCAGGGCGGCCCAGATCTCCGCGTGCCCCCGTGCGGAACGTTCCCAGGTGAACTCCGCGGCGCGGGTGCGGCCGGCCGCGATCAGTCCGTCGACGGCGGGGTCGCCCGAGGTCGCGGCCAGCACGCCGTCCGTCACGCCGTCGGCGGTGGGCTCGACGATCAGGGCCGCTCCGCCGGCCACCTCGGGCAGGCTGCTCGTGTTCGCCGCGACCACGGGCACGCGCGCCGCCATCGCCTCGAGCACGGGCAGCCCGAAACCCTCGTAGAGCGAGGGCACGATCACGGCGCGGGCGGCGGCGACGAGGCCCGGCATGAGCTCGTCCGGCAGGCGTCCGAGCAGGCGTACCCCCGGCATGCCGGAGAACAGCTCGGTACGACGGGGATGCGGCGGACCGGCGAGGGCCAGCAGCAGGTCGGGCCGTTCGCGATGGATCCGCGGCCACGCGGCCGCCAGGGCGTCGAGGTTCTTGCGCCGTGCCGCGCCGCCCGCGTGCAGCAGGTACGGCCGGTCGAGGCCGAGAGTCGCACGCACCTCCGCGGATAGGGGCGCCGCGTCGAAGTACCGCGGATCCACTCCGTTCGGGACGACGTGCGGATCCGTCACGCCGAGGAAATCCACCGCCTCGGACGCGGTGAACGCCGACACGCAGATCACGGCTGCTGCCCGCCGAGCCTCGGCTGCCGCCGCGGCGACGGGCGCCGATTCGTCGGGGAAGCGCCAGGACACCACGTCGTGCAGCGTGATCACATCGGCATGCGGGGAGGGCGGCAGCTCCAGCGCCATCCGATGCGACACGGTGTCGCCGGCGTACAGCGCGCGGCCCAGCGCGGCGCGCGCGGCCTCGGATGCCTGCGCCACGCGTCCGAGCGGAAGGCGACGGTTGCCTGCGAGCGGAGAACGCAGCGAGCGGAACACCAGGGGGCGCACCGTCCACGGCTCGGGCGAGGCCTGCGCCAGCGCCGCCTGCGCGCGCTCGCCGATCTGCTGCTGATAGGCCTGGGCGCCCATCGGCACCTCGGTCGCGATGGTCGCCAGGGAGAGCCGGGGGCGCGTCATGTCGCCTCCTGCTCGGGAGTCGGAGCGACGGGATCGGGACTGGGCGTCGCGCCGGGCGCCGCCCGTGCGTGCGCCCGCAGCCAGTTCTCGATGGGGGCGACGCACTCCGCCCAGGTCCGTTCCGCGAGCACCTGCGCCCGTTCGGGAGCAGGAGCGGGCTCCGCGCCCCGGCGCGCGAGGCGCTCCGCGATCCACGCCGCCCATGTCTCCGGATCCGCCGAGACCTGCGCGTGCGAGTCGGGGAAGGCGCTCGCGGCATCGGGCGTCGCGATCACCGCCGCACCTGTGGCCAGCGCCTCGGCGAACTTCATGGCCGCGCCGACGCCGTCGATCACGGGCACCGCGACCACCGTGGCCTCCGCCGTGAAGTCGACGAGACTCGGCACCTTTCCGACGAACTCCGCGCCCGAGGGCAGGGCCACCGCGGCGTCCAGCCCGGTGCCGGCGATCCGGCACCGGGCATCCGGGGCCAGCGCGGCGAGCCGCGGCCAGACCTCGCCCAGGAACCAGTCCAGTCCGCGCCGGTTCGGCTCCCACGCCCAGCCGCCGAAGAGCGCGACCACGGGAGCACTGCGGGAGTACTCCCGCAGTGGCCACTCCGCGGGGTCGATGCCGAGGGGAGCGATGAAGGTGCGGGGCGCCGCGTCAGGGTGCTGCTCGATCAGCCGGATCCGCTCCGTTTCGGAGCACGTGATCACGCCGTCTGCGCGCGCGATCGCCCTCTCCTCCAGCTGCCGATGCTGCGCGGCCTGCTCGGGGAGGCCGCGGGAGATGAGCCAGGAGCTCATCGCGTTGTGCACGTCGAGCAGCACGGGGGCGCCGACGCCCTCCGGCAGCAACCAGACCGAATCCTGGTGCGACAGGACGATCGCCTCCCAACGGGCACTGCGCACGAGGCGCGCGAGTCGCCGGGCCGCGCCGGGCACGGCCTTCCCCTTGAGGTGCAGCCGCGGCCGGACGACTTCGGTGAGCGCCGCGATCGAGGCGTCGTCCTGAGGCCCGGCGGGGCTGACCACGACGATCCGGCGTCCGAGCTCGCGCAGAGCGGCGATCTGGTGGTACTGCCGGCGTTGCCCGCCCTGTCCGAACCGGTCGGGCACCTCGACGCTCAGCCAGAGAACGGCACCCTGCGCCGGCGGCGCGGAGGCCGCGGAGGCGCGCGTCGCCGGGCGACCGGCCGATCCCTGCGGGGCTCGGGCTCGCGCCATCTCGCCTCCTGTCCGTGTGCGGTTCCAGTATGCCCGCGCGGGATCCGGCTCGTCCCGCGCTGCCGGAGGTCTGCGCGGATCCGCCTCGGCCCACACGTAGGCGGCCGCGCGCGGATCGCGTCGGCTGCCGCGATCGACGCGCACCCTGGGCCTCGCGCCGACTCCCACGGCCGGACGCGCACTCCGCGGATCGCGCTGGCTATCATCGACTCGAGGTGGCACATCCGAGGCGTGGGCGACCGGCACAGGAGCGCACGTGACCGCAGGGCGAGACGGCGAGGCGACGATCGGGATCATCATCCCGCTCTACAACGGCGCCCGCCACATCACCGAGACGCTGCGGTCGGTGCTGACGCAGACCCACACCGCGCTGCAGGTCATCGTGCTCGACGACGGATCCTCCGACGACAGCGCCGAGATCGTCCGCACGATGCTCGACGATCCGCGGCTGGCACTCGTGCAGAAGAGCAACGAGGGCATCGCGCGCACCCGCAACGCCGGGCTCGCGCTGCTCGGCGCCGACGTCGCCTACGTGGTCTTCATGGATCACGACGACCTCGTGGCCCCGGACCTGTACGAGCGGCTGCTGCGCGTGCTCCGCCGGCGACCCGACGCCGTCGGCGCGTATGCGATCGCGGACTGGATCGACGCCAACTCCGCCCCGCTCGGAGAAGGAGAGTTCGCCCGTTTCATGCGGGAGCGTCAGGCGGTGCGCGGTGGGCGCGTGGTGCCGCTCGCGCCCGACGTGGACGCCACGCTGCCCGAGCTGTTCCTCGCCAACCACCTCTACCCGCCGAGCGGGATCCTGCTGCGCCGCGAGGCGGTCGACGCGATCGGCGGATTCGACCCGTCGTACCGGGTCGCCGATGACTGGGACGCCCTGGTGCGCCTCTCCCGGCGCGGTCCGATCGTGCCGCTGGACGAGATCCTGGTCGGATACCGCCGCCACGGTGCGAACGCCTCGGGCAACGCCGCGCTGAACGTGCGCGAGAGCCGGGCGGTGTGGGCGCGCACGTACTACTCCGCGGACAACTCCACGGCCGACCGGCAGGCGTTGCGTGCGGCATGGCGGGGCATGCAGCGGCACAAGTTCCGGATCAAGTCGGCGGTCGCGCGCCGCGAATTGCGCGCACGACGTGTGGGCGTCGCCCTCCGATGCCAGCTGGACGCCCTCGCGCACCTCGCCCTGGTGCGCCCGCTGCGGCGCTGGGGCCGCTGAACGGATCAAGGCCGCTGCGTCGCTGGCGGCGCTGGGCTCCTGTGGGGGCTGATCGCCGAGCCGCTGAGCCGCCGAGCCGCTGAGCCGCTGAGCCGCCGGACCACTGAACGGGATCAGAGCCGATGGAGCAGTGCGCGCAGTTGCGTCCACGCCCATTCCGGATCCCGCTGCCTTGCACGGAGCAGGCCCGCCTCGCCGCGCCGGATCCGGTCCGCAGGATCCGCGATGAGGTCGCGGAGGGCGGCGGCCAGGGCGTCGGGGTTGTTCGGCGGTACGAGCACGGCGACGTCGCCGACCACGCTCGGAATGCCGCCGGTGCGGGACGCGACGATCGGCAGGCCGCTCGCCATGCCCTCGCCGAGGATCAGCCCGCTGGGTTCGGCCCACACCGAGGGCACCACGAGCATGTCGGCGTCGCGGTAGAGGGCGGGGAGGGTGTTCCGGTCGGCGAACGGCAGGAAGGTCACGGTCGCACGACTCGCCTCCGCGAGCTCGCGCACCTCCTGTTCGTACGGGGTGGCAGGCGCATCCGGGTCGAATTCGTGACTGCCCACGAAAACGAACTCGGCCTCCTCCGGCCCGAACGCCCGGGCCGCCCTGGCCAGCACGTCGGGCCCCTTCGAGGGGATCATCCGCCCGACGTACAGCACACGGACAGGACGGATGCCGGCGGTGCGATGCTCCGACGGGGAGACCCGGGGCTCGGCCGGGGTGAACCGGGAGGTGTCGACCGGGTTCTCCACGACCGCCACCTTCGATCGCTGTGCGCGCGGCAGCAGACCCCTGGTCTCGTCGGCCAGCGCCTCGCTCACGCAGATCACCGCCGCGGCCTCTCCGACGATGCGGTCCGCCTCTCGGCGCCCGTAGGTGCGGAACAGCTGGTTGTGCGCGTAGATCGACACCCGGTGCCCGCTGCCGCGGAGCAGCCGGGGCAGGATCGGCGCGTTGTGCGCGAGCACATCGGCCGCGGGCAGCCCGCGCACCGCGTCCGCGAGCGGGGAGAACCACCGCGCGACCCGGGGCCGCTGCAGGCCGAGGCGCCCCACCGCCGCATCGAGGTACTGGCCGCTGCGCGTCACGCCCGGCACGCGGTCGTATTCGATCAAGTCGACGCCCTCGTAGCGAGGGGACATGGTGGTGCGGTCCAGAATCACGCCGTGGCGGGCGTCTCCCGCGCGCACGGCCGCATCGGCGAGCAGGTGCACCACGGTCGGAACTGCGGATCCGGTGCGAGGGGAGAAATGGTCGCCCGGCGTGATGGCGTGGATGACGCGGCGCTCGCCCATGAGGTCAGCATAGAGCGGCCGGACGTCGAGCTCGATCCCATGCGCGACGATCCGACAGTCGACGCCTGACCTTCGTTTTCCAGGGAATTACCAGGTCAGGTGCGTGAATTGGTTGTGGATAACTATCGCACAAATCTTCGATTCTTGGTAGAATCGGAGCATGACCAGCACACTTGATCCGCTCCTGGAGGCCACCCGGCTTCTGGCAGAGGTGTGGGGTGATGCAGGGTCGGGGGCGGAGTTGTCGCGGGCGCGGCTGGTGGCGGTGAACGACGCGCTGGGCCTGGTGAAGCGGACGGCAGATGCGGTGCATGCGGAGGTCGCGGCGGGAATCGCTCACGAGTCGCGGTCCGAGCTGGGGCCGGAGTCGCTGGCGAAGCAGCAGGGCTTTCGGAACCCGGCGCAGCTGATCGCGACGACCACCGGTGCCACCACCGGGGATGCCGTTCGCCTGGTGAAGGTGGGCGAGGCGACCGCGCCGCGGACGAACCTGATCGGCGAGGCCCTCCCCGCGAAGTTCCCCGCGGTGCGCGAGGCGTTGTCCGCGGGGCGGATCGGCGCCGCGGCGGCGAGCATGATCGTGACGTTCCTGGACCGGATGATCGTGAAGATCGGGCGTGAGGCGGTCGCCGAGGCCGAGCAGACGCTCGTTGGTCTCGTGCCCGGCCTGTCTGGAGACGAGGTGCGCCGAGCCGTGACCCGGTTGGAGGCGTATCTGGATCCGGATGGTGTCGCTCCGCGGGAGGAGGAGTTGCGGGCGCGGGCGTCGTTGTCGATGTTCGAGCGGGACGGGATGCTGCACCTGAACGCGGTCCTGGACCCGGCCCGGGCGGGGGCGGTGAAGACCGCGATCGAAGGGTTCGTGTCGGCCGAGTTCGCCGCGAAACAAGACGGCCGCGACCCGGACGCCCCGGACGCGGACCGCCGCACCGTGGTGCAGATCCAGGCCGACGCGCTCGCGCATTTCGCCGAGCACGCGTTGACCTGTCTGCGGAACAAGAGCCTGAACGGGGCGACCGTGATCGTCCGCGTGGACGCCACCGACCTGCACACCGGGACCGGGGCGGGACTCATCGACGGGATCACCCAGCCCATCAGCATCAGCACGGTGCGGCGGATGGCCGGCGGGGGCGGACTGGTCGGATGGGTATGCGGGCAGGACGGGGAGATCCTGAACTGGGGACGCGACCGGCGCCTGTTCACCCGCACCCAACGCCACGCGCTGGCCGAACGCGACGGCGGGTGCGCGTTCTGCGGGCTCCCACCCGGGATGACCAAAGCCCACCACATCCGCTGGTGGGCCCGAGACCACGGCAAAACAGACCTCTCCAACGGGGTGCTGCTGTGCGAGACCTGCCACCACCTCATCCACGACAACGACTGGGGCATCCGCATCGACGGCACCGGCACCCGCGCCAGAGTCTGGTTCCTACCCCCACCCGGCACCCACACCCCACCCCGCCCCGGCGGACGAGCACGCACCGAACACCTCACCTGACCCAGCTCAGCGAGGGACAACATGCTCGACCGGTCCTGCCTCCGGGGTGAGAGCTCAGAGCGAGGTGCGCGCGCCCAGCGCAGCGATCAGCTCGGCCAGCCGGCGCGCGTAGCGGTCCGTGCCGTACTTTGTGCGTGCCCACTCCATCACTGCCGGACCCGGTTCCGGCGCTGTTCCGAGCGCGGCGACCACTGCTGCAGCGAACTGGCGCGGATCGTCGGTCGCCGGGAACGGGAACCGGCCGTCGTCGTCCGTGATCCCTTCCGCGCCGACCGTGGTGGTGACGACCGGGAGACCGCGCAGCAGTGCGTCGATCGTCTTGAACTTCACGCCCGCTCCCGAGTGCAGCGGGACGAGCGCAGCCGAGGCCGTGCGATACACCTCTTCGAGGTCGTCGACATAGCCTGTGACGGTCACTCCCGAGGTCAGCGCGGCGCGGGCGTACAGCGACTCCGGAGGATGGACGCCGACGAGCGCCAGCGTGGCTCCAGGCAGGGCTGCGCGCACGGAGGGCCATACCTCGTCCAGCAGCCACACGGCCGCCTCCAGGTTCTCGCGTCGGTCGAACGCCGCGACGAACACCGCAGGTCCGCCACGCGGCTCAGGCGCTCCGCCGCTCGGCAGGGCCGAACCGCCAAGGGGTAGGGCTGATCCGCTCGGCGATTCAGACGATCCGCCGCCTGGCGCGGCCGATCCACCAGGCGATGCGACCGAGCCGTCGGGCGAAAGAGCCGGATGCTCGGCCGGATCCCACAGCGGCGGGTCGATCGCGACCACGCGCGGATGGCGGCCGGCTCCACGCACCTGGCGGGCGTCCTTGTCGCTCAGCACGATCACGACATCGGCACTGCGGAACGATGCCGGCTGCGTGACGGCGACCACGAGCGCACGCCATGACCGCCACACGATCTTCCGGGTGGCGCTCTGCGCACGGGCGGACCGCAACCATCTCAGCTCCCGCTGCAGCGGCACATCGTGGGCGACCAGCGCGGTCGGTCGAGACCTTGCCGCACCGCGCAGCAGGAACGCCGTCTCCTCCCACTGCGCCTCGACGAACTCCGCCCGTCGCAGCGCTTCGCGCACGACGGGGCTGCGCCGCAGCGCCCTGCGGCGACTGGGTGCGAGCCAGTGCGGCACCACGATCGCCGCGAGACGATCGAGGAGCTTCATCCCGGGGGAGTCGTCACCCGGGACCAGGACGACGCGGTCGGGATCATGTGTGCGCGCGAGGCCGATCCGGTTGAGTTCGGTGTCGGGAGCGATGACGGTGACCTCGTGGCCGAGGGCGCTCAGAGCGCCGAGATGACGACGGTAGTACTCGCCGCCTGCATGTGGAATGCCCGGATAGGGCACGACGAGGGAGAAGCTGACGATCCTCATGCCCGGGGGCCGGATCCGCCGCGTGACGACGGGGTCGGGTGAACCACGACCCAGGTATATCATCGCGCGGTCACAGGCAATAGCATCGCGGCGGAGGACCCATGCCGATCACAGGGGCTGGCGAGTCGGCACCCACCGACGCCCGCGTGCAGCCGCGCACCGCCGCACGCGTGAAACGCGGAACCCGGCTCCGGCACGGTCTGTATGCGCGCGCCAGGCAGGCCGTTCTCTCCGACACCGGACTGCGCCTGGCGCATGCCGTGGAGCGGACGCGGATCCTGGCACACCTTCGGCGCAGCCACTCCCGCCCGGATCCGTATCCCGCTCCCCGTGAGCTGGACGCGGTCATGCTCCCGGCGGGCGGCGGCAACATCGGGGATCAGGCGATGTTCGAGGCGTACCTCGCGAGCACCCCGGGCGAGGTGCTGGCTGTGATGCGCGACGCCGGCGCCTACGTCATCCCCGATGAGGACCGCGCCCGGGTGCGGGTGTTGCACGCGCCGCTGCTGAGCGGTGGCACCCTGCGCGGGCGCTCGGCCGAGGTCCGCGCTCTCGCTGACGAGCTTCGGGTGGCCCGGTCGTTCGCCGTGGTCGGAGCCGACATCCTGGACGGCGGATACAACCGCGCGGAGGCGGTGACCCGCGCCGAGATGCTCCGGCTGGCGCGGCGGCTCGGCGCCGACGCTCGCGTGCTGGGCTTCAGCTGGGGCGAGCACGTCGACGCCGCCGCATCCCGAGCGCTGGCACGAGCAGCGCGTGAGGCGCGGCTGTTCGTGCGCGATCCGAGCTCGGCCGAGCGCCTGGATCGAGCAGGGATCCCGGCGATCGAGTCCGCCGACATCGTGTTCACGGCCGACGGCGAGCGGGAGCCGGCCGACCTCTCGGCCTGGGTGACACGGCTTCCGGATCCGGTCGTCATCGTCAATCTCAGCGGCCTCATCGAGCGCAGGATGGACCTCGTGCCCGAGTTCGTCGCACTCATCGACAGGCTGACGGCGGATGGCATGCGTGTGGTGCTGCTCCCGCACTGCCTGCGCGACGGCGACGACGACCTGGCGGTGTGCCGGCGCGCGGGGGAGGCGGCTACTCAGGCGGACAGGGTGCTGCTGGTGGAGCGGGCGCTGCGCCCCGCCGAGGTGCGGTGGCTCACGGCGCGCGCGTCGGCGGTCGTCACCGGCCGCATGCACCTGTCGATCCTCGCTCTGACGCAGGGCACGCCGGTCGTCGTGCTGCGCACGCGCGGCAAGGTGGAGGGCCTGGCGCGGATGTTCGACCTGGAGCGGTATGCCCTCGACCCGGTGCCGGGCATCGGAGGCGAGGTCGGAAGCGCACTCGCCGCCCTGTTCGCCGATGCGACGCTGCGGGCGCGGATCGAGGAGAGATTGCCGCACGTGCGCGCGCTCGCGCAGCGGCAGTTCGTTCCGGAAGTGCCGGAGCGCGCCGCCAGCCCGCGCTGATCGGAGGCGCTCAGGCTCCGAGTCGGGTCACTCCAGCCGACCGAGCTGGACGAGGCGTGCGAACTCGGGATCCTGCTCCCGCACCTCGTCGAACGTGCCCTGTGCGGCGATGCCGCCGTCGCGCAGATGCACCAGGTGATCGACGGTCCGGACCGTCGAGAGCCGGTGCGCGACGATGATGATGGTCATCGTGCCCTGCAGGGACTGCAGCGTCTGCGCGATCTCGTGCTCGGTGGCGTTGTCGAGCGCGCTGGTCGCCTCGTCGAGCACGAGCACCCGCGGGCGCAGGTACAGGGCGCGCGCCAGGCCGACGCGCTGGCGCTGACCCCCGGAGAGGCGGGTGCCGCGCTCTCCGACGATGGTGTCGATGCCGTCCGGCAGATCCGTCACGAGGTCGCTGAGCTGCGCCTGCGCGAGAGCGGTGAGCACGCGGTCCCGGTCGATGTCGGCGGGATCCACGCCGAAGGCGACGTTGCGCGCGATCGTCCCGCTGAGCAGGTACACGTCCTGGGGTACGACGCCGATCTCCGAGTACCACGTGGCCGGGTCGTCGGAGATGGAGCGACCGCCGCAGCGCACGACACCGGACGTGGGCGAGAACAACCCGAGGATCAGGTCGACCACGGTGGTCTTGCCGGCGCCGCTGCCGCCGGTGAACGCGACCGTGCGGTTCTCCCCGATGGTGAGCGAGAGCCCGTTCAGCACCGTCGCATCCGAGTCCGGGTACCGGAACGTGACGTCGTCGAGCACGATATCGCCGCGATACGGCTCATCGCTGCGCGGCTGCTCGTCGTACAGCTCGGTCGGATCCAGCTCGGCCAGCGCATCGACCATGATGTTCAGTCCCACGCCGCCGACCCGGGTCGTCGCGAGGTTCGCCGAGACCCGGGTCAGGGTCGGCAGGGCGCGCAGCGCGGCCGTCGCGAAAAGTCCCAGCACCGGGATCACCTGCGCGGCGGATCCGACCGCGAACATGAGGACCGAGATGCCCACGATCGCGATGATGAACGCGATCTCGAGGATGTGGCGCGGCACGTCGCTCATGAAGCTCAGCTCGCGTCCCGCGCGGGCGCTGCGCAGCCGCGACTCGCGGAAGTCTCGGACGAAGGCCGAGCCCCGCGAGCTCAGCCGGGTCTCGCGGAAGCCCTCCAATCCGGGCATGAGCGCCTGCCAGGCCTCGAGGCCCGACTGCGCGATCGTCTCGCCGATGCGCAGCTGGCGCCGGCGCAGGGCGAACTGCACCCCGCCGACGATGCCCCCGAAAAGCACGATGGTGAACAGCGTGGCGCCGGGCGCCGCGAGCGCGAGCACCGCCATGATCGCGACCAGCACGAGCACGTCCGAGCACATCGTGACCACGGCCATGAGCACGCTCGCCGCCTGGTTGGTCGCGTCATTGATGTTGCGATAGACGACGCTGAGCGTGCGTGCGCGATGCGCCGCATACGGCGCCTGCACGTAGCGCTTCATGAGTTCGGTCGCGGCGAGCGCGGTGATCCGCGTCGTGCGGCCCAGCAGCCACCATCGGAACAGCAGCGACCCTGCGGTCTTGATCAGGAACACGAGCGCGATGAAACCGCCCAGGAGCGGGATCAGCACGGACAGCTCCGAGCTCCCCGCCGTCGCGGCGACCCACTCCAGGACCGAGCCCCGAGGCTTCCCGGTGGTGATCAGGCTCATGAGGGGCAGCATCGCGGCGACGCCCGCCATGTCGAGCAGGGCGAGCACGACCGAGGCGGCCACCGTGGTCAGGATCCACTGGCGCGGACGCGCGCCCGTGACGCGGAGCAGGGTGCCGAGTTGCGGCAGCAGCGCCCGCGGCGTCGTCGTGCGGGCTGCATCCCGTGCCATTGCGCGTGTCCTCCCGCGAAATCATCGCAAATCCCGTATCGGAATATTGGGTCATACGCTAACATCGGTCTTGTCCGCGTTATGCCGTCATCTGGGGTCGCATAACGTCATGCATTCGACTGGGGAACCGCATATGTCTGAGAACGACGAGTCGGCCGGCATCAGCCGCCGCACTGTGACCAAAGCCATGGCGTGGGTCGTGCCCGCCGTGGCTGTCGCCGCGACCGTGCCCATCGTGGCCGCGAGCGCCTGTAACGACTTCAATCCCGAGAATCCGTGTCCGATCACACTGTCGGGCACGGGCTGCAAACTCCCGGGCAACTCCAACTCCCTCTACAAGGGCTACGCGTTCCGGCTCGTGATCGCGAACCCGACCGGCGCGACGATCACCGTCAACGTGACCTCGGCGACGCTCGACGGCCAGAGCTTGGGCGGCATCCGCGTGGTGAACCTCAGCAACGGTTCCAGCCAGGGCAACCCGTTCACGGTGCCGCCGCACACGACGTACACCGCGGCTCTGCTGACGGTCAACGCGCCGAACAGCTCGAACGGCGCGCTGAGCATCACCTACACGGTCAACGGCGGCGCGCCCATGGTGGCGAACGCGACCATCCCGTCCGCTCCGCCGATCAACGGCGCTTCGTGCTCGACCTTCAACTCGACCGAGAAGGGCTACATCGCGGCGCAGTGACGTCCGGTGGATCTCTGACGAAGGCCCTGCTTCGGCGGGGCCTTCCTCGTATCCCGGACTCGCCGCCCGCTGGATAGCATCGCACCATGGCCGTTCCGTTCGCCGTCACGCTGCCGCTGCTGCTCGCCGGGGTGCTCCTGGCCAGCGCGGTGGCGAAGCTGCGCACGCCCGGAGACCTGCGTGAGTGGGAGGCGCTCGGCGTGCCCCCGGCGTTGCGGCGCACCGTGCTGCTGCGGCTGCACCCGTGGGCGGAAGGTGTGCTCGGCATCGCCGTGGCCGCGCTCGGCGGATGGCTCGGCGCCGTCGCCGGCATCGTCGCCGTGGCGCTGATGCTCGGCTACACGGTGCTGGTCGCGCGCGCCGCGGCCGGCGGGGGAGCATCCTGCACCTGTTTCGGGGCTCCCGCGCCGGTGACCGGCACGACCGTGGTGCGCAACGTCTGGCTGACCGCGCTCGCCGCCGGCGCCACGGTCGGGGCAGCGAGCACTCCGCTCCTGGGCGGCGCGCTGGCTGCGGGGATCGCGCACCTGCCCTGGCTGCTCGCGACGGCCATCGCCGTGGTCACGACCGCGCTCGTGCTGTGGCAGGCGCCCGAACGCCGGGCGCCTGCGCCGGCGACCGGCGTGCCGGTGGTGGGTGGTTCCGCGGCGGGTTCGCAGGGCGGCTCACCGGACGCAGCGGGCGGATCCGCGAGCGGCGACGACGTCGAGTACGTGCGGCGCCGCATCCCGGCGGTGCCCGTGACGTTCGCGGACGGCACCGAGGTGAATCTGCGTGCGCTCGCGACGAAGAAGCCGCTCCTGCTGCTGGCGCTGTCATCGATGTGCGAACCGTGCGAGACGATCCGGGATCGGCGGGCGCATTACCGTGCCCTGCTGCCCGAGGTCGACGTGCGATTGCTTCTCGTGGAGCCGACATCCAGCCGCTGGGCCGAGCATGAGGAGCCGCAGTCGCTGCACGACATCGGTGACTACGTCGCGGGCTCGATCGAGGAATGGGCGACGCCGTCGGCCGTGCTGCTCGGCGCCGACGGCTTGCTCGCGGGCGGACCGGTCACCGGCGACCTCGCCGTCGAGGCCTTCGTCGGCGACGTGTACGAAGCCCTGCACGGACAGCGGCCTCCGACGGAGACGGACCCCGCGGCCGCGGGGTGAGGCGGCCGATACCGTCCCGCGGGCTGCCGCGCGCGGGTCAGAGCCGCAGCATCACTCGGTCACCGACGGCGGCGACCTGCGCGCCCGTCCACGCCCACAGCACCAGCAGGATCAGCACGAGCACCGCGCACAGCACCCACCCCGTGCGGCGCCCGCGGAACCACAGCGGCGCGGATCCGAACGCCAGCGCGGCCAGGGGCAGCACGCCGTACGCGGTGCGGAACGCGACGTGCCAGCCGAGCCCGACCTGCAGCAGCCAGGCGGCGATGCTCGCGACGCCGCTGACGACGAGCACCGCGAGCGGCACCGGCCGCACGCGGTCGCGGGCGACGGTGAGCACCGCGATCGCGCCGACGAGGAGCACCGCTCCCACCAGTACGGCGAGCACATCGACCCACCCGGGGGCCGCGAACACGTTGCGGAGGTACTCGTCCGGCAGGGTCAGGTAGGTGAGCGCCTCGCGGGCGAGCGCGAACGGCGAGGTCGTGCCGGACTGGAAGTGGTAGCCGGCGGCGTCCACGCCGGCTTGACCGGTGAGATCGCCGTAGAGCGCGAGATTGCGCACCACCCACCAGGCGCAACCCGCCACGACGACGATCGACGCCATCAGGGCCTCGCGCCAACGGCGGCGGGCGAGCAGCACGACGAGCAGTCCGACCACCACCGGGGCGATGCTGATCTTCACCATGACCGCCACAGCGCAGAGCGCGCCGATCATCAGCCCGCGCAACCACGGCCTCGCGCCGGGACCGCCGAGCGCGACGAGGACGGCCGCGAACCCGGCCACGAGCGACCACGTGTCGTTCTGCACCGAGGCCGACATCACGATCAGCATCGGGTTCAGCGCCACGAACGCCATGCCGCTCACGACGGCCACGGCCTGCCCGGGAATCGTACGGAGCAGGATCCGGGCGACCAGCCACGCGAGCAGGACCGCGCCCAGCACGCCGAGCAGACGCACGCCGAGGAAGCCGGTCTGGCCGGATCCGAGCACGCGGATGATCCCGGCGGCGACGACGTAGACGAGCGGCGCCTGCTGCCCCTCGTAGGTCACGCCCGCTTCGCCGAGCACCGGGAGGGTTCCGTGCTCCGCGACGAAGACGGCGTTCGCCCAGTGCGCGGGCTCGTCGTAAGGCAGGCCCGCGGGCACGGCGAACGCGGCGATCGTGCCGAGGGCCGCGGTCGCGACGCACAGGGCGGCGGTGAGGGCGACGATCTGCGCGTCGGTGCTCTTCGCGGGCCGCGGGGATCCGACCCGTCGTTCGTCCCGGGCGGCGGGGATGGCGTCTGAGGCGCTCATGACGCTGCCGCCGCGGTCAGCACAGCCTGCATCTCGGCGACCCGCAGGGACCAATCGGCGGAGAGGGCCGGATCCGGATCCGCCGGCGTCGTCTGCGATGCGTCGGTCGCCGGCGACGGCTCTTCGGCCTCGGCCAGGATCTGCCGCACGGCCTCGGGGAAGTCCTTGGTGTCCGCGATCCGGATCAGCGGATCGTCCGCGTCCCGGAAACCCGCCACCGGCGTCGAGACGACCGGACGCCTCACGGCCTGGTACTCGTAGAGCTTGAGCGGATCCAGGCTCTCGGTGAAGGCGGTCACGACGTGCGGCACGAGCAGCACGTCGGCGTGCTGCAGATAGCCGATCACCGCCTCGCGCGGGCGGGCGCCGAGCACCATCACGCCGGCGCCGCGCAGCCGGGCGGTGTCGGCCTCATCGAGCGCATTCGGGCCCACGAGCACGACTGTGGCGGCAGGGCCGGCGCTCGCCGCGCTCCGGCCGGCGATCTTCGGGCCCGCGCTGCCGTGGTCACCGGCTCGGTCGCTGGCTCTCAGCGCGACGGCGGTCCGCACGCACAGTGCCACGTCGAGGCGATCGCGGTGCAGGGTGCCGAGGTAGAGCGCGACGGGCCCGGACGGCAGGTCCGCCGGGCGCGGCTGCGGGGCACGGTAGGCATCGACGTCGACCCCGTTGCGCACCACGGCGATGTCCGGTCGCTGGGGGCTCTTGCGCCGCGCAAGCTCGGGGGAGCAGGCCACCACGGCGGCGGAGTGGGCGAGCAGCCATGCCTCGCCCTCGCCGATACGGCGCATCTCGGCGGCGGGCCGATCGGCGGACAGCCAGTCGTCGGTGAGGTCGTAGAGCGTGCGCCAGCCGGTGCGTCGGGCGAGCCCGGCCAAGCGCGGGTCGTTGACCCACAGCAGCGGATCCGTCATCCCCAGCCGCGCCGCGGCGCCCACGATCGCGCGCTCGATCCGCGCGTCCGCACCCGGGTCGATCCTGCGCGGCAGCCACTTCACCGGCCGGATCGTGTGCAGTCTCTCGGCGACCGGGCGCACGCCCTGCCCGAACTCGGGCCGGGCGCCCCGCTGCAGGGAGTGCAGGGGGTCGTCCGGAGGTTCGACGAACAGCACGCGGAGAGCGGGATCCTGTTGCAGCAGGCCCGAGACCAGGTGCTGATTGCGTCGCCACACCTCGTCCCAGCGCTCGAGGGAGAGCACCACCAGATCGCTCATCGTCGAGCCTCGCCGTCGCGTGTCCCGCGCGGTCCGGCGTGCCGGGCGATCGCCTCGCGATACACGGCATCCGTCCCGGCGGCCTGCGCATCGAGCGAGAACGCGGTGCGCTGGCGCTGCTGCGCGGCAGCCGCGAGCCGTTCCCGGGCCTGCGGATCCGTGGCGAGCGCACGCAGGCGCGCTCCCGCGGTCGCGGTGTCGCCGGGCGGGAAGAGCGCGTCCGGCTCCAGCCCGTCGAGCAGATCGAGGTGCCCGCCCGCCCCGGCGGCGACGACGGGAAGTCCCGCCTGCATCGCCTCGAGGACGGTCAGCCCGAGGCCCTCGCGCGGACAGGGGGCGAGCAGGAGCCCCGCCTGCGCCATCAGCGCGGCGACATCGGACCGGTATCCGAGGAAACGTGCGCTGCCGGTGAGGCCGAGCCGGGCGACCTGAGCTTCGAGGTCCTCGCGCAGTGCGCCCTCGCCGGCGATCCACAGCTGCCAGCCCTCGGCGGCGAGGCCGGATGCCGCGAACGCGTCGATCGCCACGTCGGTCGCCTTCTCCGCCTCGAGGCGCTGCGCGACGAGCACGACCCGCTCCCGCGACGGCGGCGGTGCGTCGGGCTCCGACCGGGGCAGCCCCGAGTGCACGACGGTGGAGGCCACGCCGATCTCGGCCGCCACGGCCCGGCTGATCGCGATCTCCGCATCCACGACGCGTGCGGCGACCGTGTTCATATGCACCGTGGCATGGCGCCGCCGCGGCTGTGCGAAGTGCCGGGTCGCCACGACTGCGGGCCGGCGGCCGCGCCCGAACGCGAGCGCCGCGGCGGCCTCGGCCGCGGTCATGTGCACGTTCACCACGTCGGCATCGGCGCGCACGGCCCGCAGCGCGCGCCGCACGCCGAGATTGCCGCGGGCGGGGACGAACCCGACTCCGGTGCCGGCGAGTGCGGCCGACATGCGCGTCGGGTCGCCGCCGATCACGCGCACCCGTGCGCCGGCGGCGCGCTGGGCGCTGGCGAGCCGCACGATGAAGCGCTCCACGCCGGCGAACCCGTCCGAGCTGACCGCGTGCACGATGTCGAGGGGGCGGGCGGCGGCATCGGGATCCCGCGCGGTGCCCTTCGATCCGCGCGCCGCGTCCGCGAGCCCCGCGGCGTCGGGGCGCACGGACGCCAGCAGCGCGAGGTAGCGGCTGGCGATCCGGTCCCAGCCGAGGTGCTGCACGCTGCGCCGGCACGCGTCCCGCCAGGAGGCGATGTCCGTGGCCGCCACCTGCTCGAGCCGGCCGGCGATGTCTTTCGGATCCGGATCCACGAGGTAGCCGTTCACGCCGTCCTCGACGAGGTCGACGGCGCACCCCTGTCGCGTCGCGATCACGGGCAGACCTGAGGCCAGCGCCTCGGAGATCACCATGCCGTAGGGCTCGTAGAGGGTGGGGAAGACGAACATGTCCGCGGCCGCGAACTCGGCGGACAGGTCGGTCTTCACGCCGGCGAAGTGCACGCGATCGACGACTCCCGCCTGCTCGGCCCGGCGCAGCATCAGGGGGATGGTCTCGGAGTCCCCGCCGACCACCAGCAGCATCACGGTCGGCGCGTGCACGAGGGCGTCGATCGCGAGCGGCACTCCCTTCCAGCGCAGCTCGTGCCCGACGAACAGGGCGACCCGATGCTCGTCGTCCAGGCCGAGGGCGGCACGGGCCGACTCTCGTTCAGCGGCCGTGGGAGGGCGGAACCGCTCGAGATCCACGCCGTCCGGGATCACCTGCACCGGAGGAGCCACCACGCCGTAGCAGCGCTCCAGCTCGGCGACCTCGGCCGAGGTGAGTGCGACGATCGCGCGATGCGTGCGACCGCGATAGCGGATCCGGTCCACGACATAGGCGAACGGGACCATCGGATTGCGCAGCACCCGCCACAGCCCGCGCCCGCGGGCGCGCACCGCCGCGATCGTGATCACGTGATTCACGAACACGTCGCCGGCCAGCACCATGCCGTGGCACAGCGCGACCGCATCCGGCCGTTCGGCGAGATACCGCCGGGCGCGGGCGCTGCCGCGCACGACGAGGCGGAACTGGGTGCTGACCATCGACAGCCGGCGGCGCCAGGCGGCGCGCTGGGTGCGCGGCGGCACCCGCACCAGCTGCGGCGCGGTGAGGGATTCCACGGTGTGCCCGGCGGCACGGAACGCGCGGTCGAGCTCCCACGCGACACCCGAGATGCCGGCGCCGGGTGCGACGCTCGGTGCGATCTGCACGATCCTCATCACGGTCTGATCCCCTAGGCAGCCCATCGGCGCGTGGACCCGGCGCGCCGCTGACTCAGCGTAGCGCGCGGGTCATGCCGGGAGGGCGCGAGGATCGGCTTCCGCTTCGGCGCGCACTGGCCCGCGGCGGTACAGCGCAGCCCTCCGTGCAGCCGCCCGCCCGCGTTCGCCGGGGAGCGCGATACTGCGGGCGGTGGCGCCGAGCAGCTGCGCGGTGCGGGCGAGCGCCCAGCCCGCCGCGCCGAAGTGCTTGCGGTAATACCGTTCTTGGCTGGCGTGGAAATGCCGTTCGCGGCGGGCCGGATCCGTGCTGGTCCCGGCGCCCGCGTGCGTCGCGACCGCCTCGGGCACGACAGCGTGCCGCCAGCCGAGCAGATGCGCGCGGTAGGCCCAGTCGGTCTCCTCGGCATACAGGAAGAAGCGCTCGTCGAAGCCGCCGACGTGATCCAGCGCTTCGGCGCGCAGCAGCAGCACCGATCCGATCACGAACCGCGGCCCGCGGATGAGGCGGCCGAGCCCCACCGCCTCCAGCCACGCGCGGCCGGGGGAGGGGAACACCCACTCCGCCTGCGCGGCGATGCCCTGTTCGTCGTGCTGGGCCGGTCCCACGCTCGCGAGCGCCGGATCGGCGGCGAGGCCGCGCTGCAGTGCGCGGATGCCCTCCGGCGCGATGACCGCGTCGGGGTTCAGCAGCAACACGTCGGCCCCCGGACGCACGCGGTCGGCGAGCGCGCGATTCACGCCGGCGCCGAAACCGAGGTTGGCTCCCGGATCCAGGTATCGCACACCGAGCTCGGCGCACAGCGCGGCGATCTCCGGCATCGAGGAGTTGTCGACCACGGTGATGGTCAGATGCCGCACCGGCTCCAGCGCACGCCGCAGCATGTCGGGTGCGCCGTAGGCGACGACCACGACCTCGGGGTCGTCGGCGGCCTCGCGGCGGGGGCGTCCCGGGGCCAGAGCTGCGTCGTACATCCGCTGGTACTGCTCCGCGACCGCGGGCCAGGAGCATTCCGCGGCCCGTACCAGGCCCGCCGCGACGAGCTCTTCGCGGCGAGGTCCTGCCGCCTCCCGCACCGCGGTGGCGAGCGCGTGCGGGTCGCCGCGCGGCACGACGATCCCGGCGCCGCCGACGACGTCGGGAAGCGCGCCCGCATCGCTCGACACCACGGGCACGCCCGCGGCCATCGCCTCCACCGCGACGCGGCCGAACTGCTCGGTCCAGCGGGACGTGGGCAGCGAGGGCACGGCGAGCACGTCGATCGACGCGTAGAACCCGGCGACCGCATCGGGATCCACGCCGCCGAGGAAGGCGACCCGGTCCGCGACTCCGCGTCGCGCCGCCTCTTCGTGGATCGTGGCGGCCAGAGGGCCGGTGCCCGCGATCCGGGCGTGCAGCGAGGGGGATTCGACGAGGGCGTCGAGCAGCAGCAGCACGCCCTTCTCCGGCACGAGCCGGCCGAGCAGTCCGACCACGACGCGATCGCCGGATCCGTCATCGTCCGCGGGCTCGTCCGCGGACTTGGGCCCTTCGGCAGGGTCCGTGACCGGATCCTCTGCGGCCGGCGTGACGGGCCCGACCGGATCCACTCCGAGCGGGATCACCCGCGCGCGCCCCGGGAAGCCCTTGAGCTCGGCGATCGCGGCGGCCTCGGCGTTGCATGCGGAGATCCCGCCGGCGTGGCGCAGGGACCGGCGCTCGAACCATCCGAAGGGGAAGGGGTACCGCTTGTGCAGGTTCTGCGCGGTGTACAGCGTGTAGGGGGCGCGCTGGCGGCGCAGCGCGCGCAGCAGGAGCGTCTCCGCGGTGCTGAGCGCGAACGGCTCCTCGTGGATGTCGACGAGATCCCAGCGCTCGCCCAGAGCGCGCCAGAGCGGCCGCGGGTCGTAGACGAAGAGCGCCGGATGCGTGCCCCACGTGCCCGCCCCCACGACATCCTCGTCCGGGGCGGCGTCGAGCGCGACGGGCACGCCGCCGGCATCGCTGTGGTTCGCGGTCAGCAGGCGCACGTCGAGCCCGCGCTCGCGCAGTGCCCGTTCGCGTCCCCGCCACGCGCGCACGGTCGCGCTGTGCGAGATCCGCAGCACCCGCATGGCACCCCCTGTATCGTGGTCAGCTAACGATAGCCCGCGAGCGTCGTCGCCTGCGGGGCCGCCTGACTGCATAGCTGCGCACGGGCGCCGCCTTCAGGAGGGGAGTGATCCGCTGTCCGTTCCCGAGGGCCCGATGACGCCCGCACCGAGGGTCGCCCACCTGGCGCACACGACGGTGGCGGGGGGTGCGGAGCTCGGTCTCGCGCGCATGCTGCGCGCGGATCCGCCCTGGTCCGCGAGCGTGCTGCTCCCGCCGGATCCGGCAGAGGACGGAGCCTTCGCGGGCCTCCCGGCGTCCATCCCGATCCATCGGATCGGCGTCGCGCAGCCGTACGGCGCGAGCGGCGCGTCGCCGGGTAGTGCGTTCGCGGTGGGTGTGCGGCTCCTGGCGCAGGCGGTGGCGACGCGGAGGCATCGGTCCTTCCGCGAGGCGGATCTCGTGGTCGCGAACAGCACCCGCGCCGCCGCATACGGCGTGCTCGCGGTGGCCGGTTCGCGCAAGCCATTCCTCGTCTACCTGCACGACATCATGGACCGGGAGACCCTCGGCGGCTTCGGGCTGCAGATGATGACCAGGGTCGTGCTCCCGCGGGCGGACGGCGTCATCGCGAACTCCCAGGCCACGCTGGCCAGCGCCGAACCTCATCTTCGTCAGGGCGCAGTCCGCGAGGTGATGGCGGGAGCTTCCGGCCTGACCGGACGCCCTCGTGGCGCACGGGAGCCAGGACCGCTGCGCGTGGGCATGCTCGCGCGCATCGACCCGTGGAAGGGGCAGCTGCTGCTGCTGGACGCGTTCGCACGCGCGTTCGGCGACGGGGACGAGATCCTGGAGTTCGCCGGGGGCGCGCCGTTCGGGCACGCGGACTACGCCGAGGCGCTGCGCGATCGCGCCGAGGCGCTGGGGCTCGCCGACCGGGTGCGCCTGCTCGGCCACGTCGACGACGTCGCGTCGCTGCTGCGCCGGTGGGACGTGGGCGTGCAGGCGTCGATGCGCGTGGAGCCGCTCGGCTTCAACGTGCTCGAGTATCTCGATGCGGGCCTGGCCACGGTGGTCGCGGCGGAGGGCGGACCGGTCGAGTGGGTGCGCGACGGCGTCAACGGACTCGCGGTCGCCCCGCGTGACGCCGCGGCGCTCGCCGCGGCGCTGCGCCGTCTCGGCGCCGATGACGCGCTGCGTGCGCGCCTGAGCGCGGCCGCGCCGAAGACGCCGGGGCTCGCCACCGACCATGCGGTCGCCGAGTCGCATGCCGAGGCGTACCGCCGGGTGCTCGCGAACCGCCTCGGTCACCGCGGCTGAGGCCCGCGCGGTCGCAGGATCCGCCTCGCCCGTCATGCCGACGCCGCGACGCACCGGACGTGCGGTCGGGCCGAGCCGTGCGCTCCTGTTGTGCCGGCACAGAGAGCGGTGCGGTCCGGGCCGCGGGCCCAGTGAGCGCGCAGGTCCCCAGCCCTGACTCTCCTCCGCGGCCGGACCGCACCAGATCGGAATGCTGGAGACGGGGAGGGCCTCAGCATCCTCACTGCCAAGGAGTCTTGGCAGACAGGGAAGTGACGCCATCGTCGGGTCCGCCTTCTCCGACATCACCAATCGGAGCTCCGGAACTCTTTGAATTCAGGGGCGTACCTGCAGGTCGTCCCGAAGTCCTGGGGAGGAGCTCGCATGACCGAGGTGCAGAACACGACAGTGAAGAAGGCGTTGGATCGCCTGGCCGCGTTCGACGAGGGCGGGTTCCTCGACGTCTTCGCCGCGAACGGCTTCGTGGATGACTGGGGCACGATCTACCGTGGGCGGCAGGAGATCGACACCTGGAGCAGCAGGGAGCTGATCGGCGCTCGAGGCGTGCTCACGATCACGCGTGTCGAGGAGGGAACGTCGGCGCAGGATCCTGAATCCGCTCAGGCGCTCATCGTCGTCACAGGCGATTGGCGGTCCTCGTTCGCGAACGGGCCCAGCCGCTTCGAGTTCCTGGTGGTGGACGGTCTGATCTCGTCGATGACGATCCGGGCCGCATGAACGTGGAGGGCGGCCAGAACCCGTCCGGGGCACGGTTCGGTCTGGTGCGCATGAGCCCGCGCGCCGCCGACGGTGACATCCTCGGTGGCGTGGGCGCGTACCTCATGGTGTTCTTCGCCATCTGGTGGGCATGAATGAACGTGACCTGGTTCGGCACCGGCTTCGACACCGATGACTGGCTCTACCGGATCCTCGTCATCGTGCAGATGGGTGGCGCCATCACGATCGCCGCCGGGTCGCGGACGGGGATACTGGAGGGCGATTTCACCTGGGTCGTCATCGGTTACGTGGTGCTGCGGCTGTGCTCCGTCGCGCAGTGGATCCGGGCCGCGTATGCGAACCCTGCATACCGGGTGACCGCGATCCGCTACGCGACCGCGATCACGGTCGTGCAGGCGTTCTGGATCCTGCGCCAGCCGCTGCTGCCGGCGGCGCTGCAACTGCCGAGCTTCCTCGTCATGGTGGTGCTCGAGATGCTCGTGCCCTTGTTCGCAGAGAGGGCCCGTTCGACGCCGTGGCATCCGCACCACATCTCGGAGCGGTTCGGGGCGTTCACCCTGATCCTGCTCGGGGAGTCCGTGGTGGGCTCCACTGCGGCCATGCTGGTCGCGATCGAGCACCACGGTGCGGTGACGTACATCGGGGTGGCTGCGACGGCACTGGTCGTGCTCGCCGGCATGTGGTGGTTCTACTTCGCGCTGCCGCGCGACGAGCTGGTCGGCGGGCTTCAGGCGACTATGGGTTTCGGCTACGGGCACTTCATCGTCTTCGCCGCCGCGGGGGCGTTCTCCGTGGGCATCGAGAACGTTCTGGCCGCGCTCGAAGAGGGTCACGGGGCGCCGAGCGCTGCGCTCGCGGCGACTCTCACCGTGCCGGTGGCCGCCTACTTCGCCGCGACGTGGGCGCTGATCCTGCGTCGCGCGCTGCCGCCGGGCGCCTCGGCGCTCGTGCTCGTGCTCGTCGGCCTGGTGCTGGCGGGCACCTTCACGCCATGGTTCTGGCTCGTCACCGCAGCGCTCGTCATCGGCATGACCGCGACGGTCGAGGTGGTGAGGGTGCGCAGGCGGGATGACATGGTGACGTCAGAGCGGGGGTAAGCACCCCAAATGGCAGCACGCCGCCCCAATAGCGGCACGCCGACGCGGGCTCAGGGGACCACGAACTGGAAGGTCATGTCCTCGGGCGCCGGGCCCATCGGGTCGTACACGGCGACAGGGTCGTAGACGTCCAGGTTGTGCTCCCAGAGCGGGCCCCAGTAGCCGTCGCCGTCGATGTAGCGCATGGTGAACCAGTACCAACCGTACGAGTTCACGAGCATCCGCCGCTTGGCATAGCCGTTGGCGTCGAGCGCGACGAAGCCGGTGTTGCCCTCCATCGTCGTGACGTAGATGGTTCCACCGGCAGGACCACGGAACTCCACGACGAGTCCGGTCGTCTTGGCCTCGGCCGCGGTCATGTCTTCGAATCCGGTGACGTCTTCAAAGCCGTGCACCTCGATGGGCAGCACGGTGAATGTGCCCTCGACCGCTGGGGAGGACTCGGTGTCGGTGTAGGCCCAGGCCTGGTAGCTGTAGTCGCCGGCGTTGTATTCGAATCCGCGGCCGTCAAAAGCCCAGGATCCGTCGGGAGCGACCGCAGGGGTGTAGCGCTGCGCACCGAGCTGGACGGCGACGTTGCTGCCTGGAGTCGCCTTCCCAGTGACCACCGGGGCGAGGTAGCCCGTGGTGCTCGTCGGGCCGGTGACGCCGGGAGAGAGCGCAGGCGTGCTGGGCTCCGTGGGCGTCGGCGTGGGACCGGGCGTAGAGGTCGGGTCGGTAGGAGAGCCCGGGCCCGAAACGGGGGCGGGGTCGGGGACGCCGTTCGCGGGGGCGGGCCGAGGCTGATACTCCAGCGTGTAGCGGTCGGCGATGCCCTGATCGGCTGGGTCGACCTGGCCTGGCGTCGCGATCGGTTCGACGATCTCGGGAGGCCGTGACGTGTCATCGGCCTCGACGGGAATGGCCGCCGTCGGTGTCGCGGGCGGCGCCTGCACCTGGGGCGGCTCTGGCGCGGCTTCGGCGGGGCCCACCGTGAAGAACGATGTGATCACGAGACTGCCGGCGGTGACGGCAGCCACGCCTCCACCGATGAGCCAGGCGGCGACTCCCGCGCCCGCAGCCACGGCGATTGCGGTGGCGGTCGTGGCCGACGACAGCGTGACTGTAGCAGTGCCGATGCCCGCGGAGCCCAGCAGCACCGCGAGCGTGCTGCTGCCCATCCGCGCAGCTGCGCCGCGGGTTTCGTGCAACAGCGTCCGACAGGGAGCGCAGTCGGCAAGGTGCAGGTTCACCTCGGTGGACACGGCGGCGTTGGCGGGCTCGGTCAGATACTGCGGAAACAGGCGCGCGGCGTGGGTCTCGTCGTCACGGAGGGCAGGCGGCACCTGCAGGGTGAGCCATTGGTACTTCAGTCCCGTCCGAGCCCGGCGCTGCAGAGCCGACACCGCATTGGGCTTGATCTTGAGCTCCCGCGCGATCTCCGGGCGCCCTGCTTCGGCGACCTCGGCGAGCCACAGCACCCTCTGCCACCGCTCGGGCAGAGCCTGCAGTGCCGCGAGGACATCGCCGGCGTCGCTGTCGGTCTCGGCGATGCTGAGCGCATCGCGCTCGTCGATCGCGTCGATCTCGTCGGTGAGGACGAGTTGATCCGTGTCCTTGGACCAGCGGATCGCGGTGTTGCGCAGCACGGTCTTCAGGTACGACCGGAAAGCGAACTGCGGCCCCGCATCGGTCGTGGTCACCTGCTGGTAGATCGCGAGGAACGACTCCGAGACCAGGTCGTCCGCGCGGGACGGGGCGAGGCGGTGCGCATAGCGCTGCGCGGCGGGGGAGTGGCGCTCCCAGAGCGCGGCGTAGGCGCGCTTGTCTCCCTCGCGGAGTGCGCGCAGCAGCTCGGCATCAGGGCGTGCGTCCACGCGTCCCTCCCAAAGGAACCTGCTTCGACCGGTGCCGGTCCCGAGGCACTGGTGACGGATCTGCGCGTCGGGTGAGCGCATGATCCGGCCAGGCTAGCGGATCGGTCCGGGTGGGTACGCGGAGCATGGGAAGGCCGCCGGTCCCGGGAAGTCTGCTCCCAGGACCAGCGGCGGGTCGGATTCGCGCGTCGATCAGGCCGGGACCACCAGGATCTGGCACTGCGCGTGGTTGCCGCCGGTCGGCGTGCCGCAGACGGTCTTCGCCTCCGAGGTGATCAGACCGGTCGAGCCGCTCTGCGTGCCCCGCTGGCCCGCGTTGATCTGGCCGATCAGGTACCAGTACACCGCCTCACTGTTGGGCGTCTGGAAGCTCCAGTTCGCGTCGAAGGTCAGGTCGGTGTAGCGCCAGATCGCGTACTGGGTCGCCTCGATCGCGTCGTTCGCGCTCAGAGACCCCGTCAGCGGATGAGCGGCCGCCGTGGGCGCCGCCGTGACGGCGGCGGCCAGCGCGCTGAGCGTGATCGCCGGGTAGCTGTTCTGGATGATCCAGAGCACCTTGCTGTAGATGTCGGTGCTGCCCGAGAGGTAGTTGCTGCCCAGGTATGTGCCGAGGCCGCCCGCGGTCGCCGCCATGTCGGACTTCGCCGAGACGTTGTGCTCGACGCAGTACGAGTAGTAGTCCGGAGTCCCGGGATTGTTCAGATCAGCGGGCGTGCTGGTGAAGACCGCGTGGATGCCTGTCCCGCCGTAGCCCTGCAGACGTCCCATCCACACCCCCGAGACCATCACCTGGATGCTCGAGGTCGCCCCGTTCGGGGAGATCTGGCCGAACACCGTGTAAGTGCCGGGCGTCGAGCTGGTCACGATGCGGCTCGTCAGATCGACCACGCCGTTCGCGTCCGATACGAAGGTCTTCGGTGCTGTGGTGTTGTCGTTCCAGTGGAAGGATGACTGCCCGGCCGGTGCGGCGGGCGGCAGCGTCACGATGATCGCCTGGTTCGCGACGGGCGCGCCGTTGTTCGTGATCGTGAAGCTGATGTTGCCGACCGGCGTGCACACGCCCGTCGGCACCGGCTGGTTGCCGGGATTGATCACGACGCCGTTCGATGCGGCGTAGGCGGGCACCGCGACCGCGGCTGCGACGACGGGCAGCGACCAGGCCGCCCCCTTGACGATCGTGCGCCGTGACAGCCCCTTCGCGGGGCCCCTCTCGTTGCCGAGCTGCTCCATATTTCCTACTCCCCAGATCTCGCGGTGGCCAGGTCGCCACCGTCCCCATGAAAGAAGGAGTGCGAGTGCGGGTGAAGGTGACGCGTGTGTCGGAGTTTTTTCTTCGCGGACCGGATCCGTCGTCGTAGGGTGGGGCCCGGTGCAGCCCGAGGTCGTGTCCCGTCAGGGCGGCGGCGTCTTCACGTCGACCGCCCCGCCACGACGGGCTGCACCGGCGAGGCGGCCGGGTCGGGGAGGACCTCGGCCGTCTCATCACATAAGGAGCGCGTCCGACGGGGTGAAGTGACGCCGGTCATCTGATGAGGTTTCTGAGTGCGGGAGGCGCCGGCGATCGGGATCCGTCGGCGTCGGGCACGCACAGCGTGGCCAGGAGCGAACGGCATTCCACGCAGGTCGCGATGTGGTCGTCCACTTCCGCGGCGAGGACGGCATCGCGTGGTCCGGCGAGGTGCCGTGGCAGCAGCCGGGCGACGTGGGCGGGATCGTCGCGCAGGGGCGGTGGGATCTGGCCGGAGAGCCATTGGAGCTTCAGCCCGGCCCGCGCGCGTCGCTGCAGCTGGGACACGGCGTTCGGCTTGATGCCGAGCTCGCGCGCGATCTCCGATCGACCGGCCTCGACGACCTCTGCGAGCCAGAGCACCTGCTGCCAGCGATCCGGCAGCGTTTGCAGTGCAGCGAGGACGGCGGATGCGTCGTCGTCGCTCTGCGCGATGCTCAGCGCGTCGCGCTCGTCGATCTGGTCGACATCGCTGAGATCCACCAGCTGCTCGGCCTCCTTGCGCCAACGGATTGCGAGGTTGCGCAGGACGGACTTCAGATACGACCGGAACGCGAACTGGGGACCGGAATCGGTCGTGGTGACCTGCTGGAACACGGCGAGGAACGCCTCGGAGACCAGATCCTCCGCGCGCGCGGGCAGGAACCGGTACGCGTGGCGCAGAGCGGCGGATGAGTGCCGTTGCCAGAGGGTGTCGTAGGCCTGGATGTCTCCCGCGCGAAGGGCGCGCAACAGCTCGGCGTCGGTGCGTGGATCCACCGAGATCCTCCCCAATGAATGAGGCTCATCCGGCTCTCCTCCCCAAGAGGACCGGAAGTGGATCTGCACGACGGGTGCACGCAGTTGAACAGATCTGACGATAGCTGATCGTGCGCGCGGCGGGACTCGGTGCGCCGCTCCGCCTCTGGTGCGTCGGCGATCGGTTGCGCGGTCGCGTCGCCCGCCCTTGGGTGCGCCATGCGGGTGCCGTAGGCTGGCGCCGTGTTAGCGGAGGTCGTCGAGCGGATCCCGCCGGGTGTGCGCTTGGAGATGTCGCGTGCCGGTGTGCAGGTGATCGCCGATCGCGTCGGTGCGCGCCTCCTGCACATCAAAGGCAGCATGACCGACCCCGTGCTGCTCGGCCCGCGCTTCGAGGGCACCGATGTCGATGTGATGGTCGATCCGGCCGGCATCCCTTCGCTGCATCGAGCCCTGGTCGCTGCCGGTTGGCAGGTGTACAGCGCGTTCCGCAACAACTCGTCGTTCGAGCACGCGCAGACCTACTTCCACCCCGACTGGGGGTACCTCGACGTGCATCGGCGCTTTCCCGGCATCGGGATCGCCGATGACCGCGCGTTCGAGGTGCTCTGGACCGACCGCGCGGAGGTGAGGGCCGCGGGGCTGCCGTGCGCGGTGCCGGCGCTCACGGCGCAGGCCGTGCTGCTGACGCTGAACGCCGCACGCGCTGGGGGAATGGGAGACACGGCGGCGCGAGTATGGGACGCGCTCGACGGGCCCGCGCGCCGCGACTGCCTTGCGCTGGTCGAACGGCTGGACGCCGCCGTGGCCTTCGCCGCCGCGCACGGCGACCTGGAACGCTACGCCCACCGGCGCGAGTACCTGTTGTGGAAGGTGGCTTCGCGGGGCGGGACGCGCACCGAGGACTGGCTCGGCCGGGTGCGCGCCAGCCGCACCCTGCGGGACCGGATCGGGCTGGTGCTGCGGGCGCCGCTCGTGAACACCGAACGTCTCACGCACAAGCTGGGCCGCAGGCCGCGGCCGGCGGAGATCGTGCGCGAGTTCCTGACGCGCAGCGCACAGGGCGCGCGCGAAGTGACCCGCGCGGCCGGGGATCGATTCCGCCAGGGCCCGGCACCGACTGAGGGAGCCGCAGCGCACAGCTCCGCCGCGCGTTCGTCGCCGACGGATCCTCGGCGGCAGAAGCGGGGCGAGGCGTGATCCGCTATCGACCGGCGGCCGACGTCGGCGTGATCGTCCATGACGATGCCGTGTACGTCGCCCGGCTTCCGCACGGGCCGATCGTCGTGCTGGCGGGCACCGCGGCCGTGGTCTGGCGCGCGGCCTGCGGCGAGGGAGAGGGCACGGTCGCCGACCGCACCGCAGGAAGCGTCGACCTCGACAGTTCTGCGATCGCCGAAGCCGTGGACGGGTTCGTCGCCGATCTCGTCGCGCGAGGACTGCTCGTTCGAGCGCAGGATGTCGCCGTCGCCGCACCATCTGAGCGGGATCCCCGGGAATTCGCGCCATAGGGCGCCATTCCTGTACACGATCCGGTTTTCGGATCGTATGCTCGTCAGACGGGGGTAGCCAGCGGGGATGGTGTCGGATGCCGGATATCGCGCAGAGGATTCGCGATGCCGAAGCGGCGCGCGATCACGCGACGGTCGTCCATCTGCTCGCCACCCATCCCGTCGAGGCCTGGTTCACGTTGCCGGTCGATGAGCTCACCGCGATCATCGTGGGGCTGCCCGCCGACGCCGTCCGTGCGAGCGCGGAAGTGGCTCTCGTCGCCCGGATGCTCGCCCCGGAGGGGTCCGAGGCGCTCACCGAGGACCGGGCGCTGTCGCGCTCGCCGCATCTGCCCTCGCACCTTCGACGCTGGCTGGTCGTGACGGATGCGTGGCATGCGCGGCTGAAGGGCGATGCCGCCCGGGCCTATGACGTGCTGATCCGGTTGCCGGAGATCGAAGCCGCGATTCCCTCGGTGCTGGATCCGACGAACGGCATCCGCAGCCTGTTCCTCACTCAGGCGGCCGTCACCGCACTGCTGCTGGGGCGGTTCGGCGAGGCGCTCGCTCTGTACGGGCGCACGCTGCGCGTGCCGACGCCCTCGGCGCTGCGGTTCTATCTCCGCGAGGCGCACTTGCGTTCGGCGCTCATCCACGTTCTGTACGGAGATCCGGTGGCGGCGCGTGCGCATCTGGCCGAAGCGCGCAGCACGCCGCGTACTGACAGCTGGATGGAACTGCAGCTCGACCCCGAGCAGACGCTGGTCGAGGCGCTCGTCTCCGATGACGATCCGGACGGAGCCTTCACGCGGATCCTGCAGCTGACCTACGGATCCATGGGGGAGCTGTGGCCGCTGTATCTCCTCGGCTTGCAGCGCCTGGGGGTGCTCGCTGAGCGGCGTCTCGATGTCAGGGAGCGCCTCGAGGCGCTCGTCTCCGCAGGCATGGGGGCGAACGGCACGGCCCTCAACTCCTCCATCCCGCAGGTGCTGCTCGCCTTCGAGGCGCTGCTCAACGGGAATGTGCCCGGCGCCAAGCAGTATCTGAAGACCGTGCAGGACCGCAGCTGGCCGACCGTGATCGTGAGTTGCATGGTGGGTCTGGCTGGAGGAGCGCCCAAGTCTGCGATCCGGGAGCTCCGCGCGGCCCGCCCCATGACCGAGGGACTTCGCCAGGCGGAGCGGCATCGCAGCCTCATGCTCGGACTCGCGCACTACCTCAGCGGCGACGCCTCGGCGGCCAGGGCGGCCGTGGAACAGCTCAGCGAGCTCAACCGCCGCTCGGGCCCACATGAGCTTGCGGTGATGCGCATCCTTGCCCCCAGCCTGCTGGGGCTGGTGGCCGAACGGATCCCGGAGCTGCTCCCCGAGGTGGTGAGCCCGGGCAGCAGGGGCGTCCTCGACACCCCGTCGCTCACGGCGAGCGAGCTCGCGGTGCTGGTGCGCCTCGCCCAGGGCGAGACCAGGGACCAGATCGCGAAGGCGCTCTTCCGCTCGCCGAACACGGTGAAAAGCCACCAGACCTCGCTGTATCGCAAGCTCGGCGTCTCCGCCGCAGGGGACGCCGTGCGCCTCGCCACCGAAGCCGGATATCTCTGAGCCGACGGAATCTCGGCACGCGCTTCGGGTGACGCCAAGGGTGAATTCTTCTGGATCAGGGCAAGCTCTCAGACTTCGTGCGTTGAATGAATCGTCGGCGGCGACCCGAAAGTCGTCGGCATCGAATTCATCGTGCGCGTTCCGGTAGTCCGGCGGGCCGCGGTGGATCCCCTGGGGAGGGGATGTGTTGAGGGGAAGTCTGGGTTGCTGATGAAGATGAACGGGGACGATCGTCGTGCCGACGAGCTGGGGCGGACCGATGAGGAGCCGGCGCGAGCGGAGGACAAGCCGGATCCGACCATCGACCAGGATGAGTCCGACGAAGAGCTGCCTCCGCGACGAGTGAGGCTCGGCGCGGCGTGGCGCCTGCCTGTGATCCTCGCCGCGGCCGCGGCGATGGACGACGAGGATCCCGACGAATCGCGGGGAGCCCGGTAGAGGAGGCATCCGATACCGTTCGCATCGGACGAGCAGGGCACCCGTTCGGTCGATGCGATAGCGTGCCGTCGGAGGAGACGACACGATGCCTGCACCCCGGTCCGAGCGGCTGATCGTTCCCGACGTGCTGCGTGGCGTCGCGATCGTGGCCATGGTGATCGCCCATGCCAATCCGCTCCTCCCTCAGCTGCCCTCCGCGGTGCGGTTCGTGATCGGCAACATCAACGATGTCGCGTCGCCGTTGTTCGCGTTGGTGATGGGCATGTCGGCCCAGCTGGTGTGGAACAGCTCGCGACGGCTCGGCGCGACCATGCTCCAGCAGGCAATCCGCGGCATTGTGCTCATCGGTCTGGGGCTGTGGATGCTGACGTGGGGATCCTGGGTGGTGATCGTGCTGCCCCAGCTCGGCCTGCTCCTCCTCGTCGGGGTGCCGATGCTCCTGCTCCGTTCGCGGGCGCTCGTCGTGGTGCTTGCAGCGGTGGTCGTCATCGGCGCGCCCTTGAACGAGCTCGCGCGGGGTCAGGTCCTGCAGATCATGACGCAGAACATCCTCGTGCAGCGGCTGGCCGACTGGACCGTGCTCGGACACTCCTACCGGCTCACCAACCTGCTGCCGTTCTTCCTGCTCGGCGCCCTGCTGCTGCGCGGCGGGCTGCGTCGCGATCGGACGATGTGGATCATGCTCGCGGTCGCGCCGCTCGCGTACGCCGTCCTCCCCGTGCTCGAGAAGGGGCTGGGCGTGTCCGGAATCGTCTCGGGGACGTATCCCGACACTCTTCACGATGTCGGGCTCGTGTTCGCGACGTACGCGATCGTCGTGATCCTGGCCACGCTTCCTGCAAGGCAGCCCGTGGTCGAGGCGGTCTTCGCCCCCTTGCGCGCGTGGGGTCAGCTCGCTCTCAGCCTGTATCTGCTGCATGTGTGGATCGTGTCGCTGTGGACGCGGGGGATCGGCGGCTACCCCGAGCAGAACGTGCCGATCGGCTGGGTGACTGTCGCGGTCCTGCCCCTCGTCGTCGCCTGGCTGTGGGGACGCTTCGTCGGCACCGGTCCGGTCGAGTGGATCATGGGAGCCGTCTCCGGGCGGCCCAAACCGCTGATCATGCGCCGGCAGGCACTGGCTACAGCCCCGACCAGCGGCCTATCGGCCAGAGGATGACGACGGCCCTGCCGACGATGTCCTCCGAGCGGGCCCACCGCCAGCAGCCGGCATCCGGAGTGGTGCGGCCACGGCATTGGATCGCACCGTCGGAGGAGTTCGAGCGGTGGTCGCCCATCACGAGGTAGGAATCCTTCGGCACCGTCACCTCAGGAAGGCAGCGCGTCGACGCCGGGGTCGTCGTGCAGTCGAGTGAACCGGCCTGGAACGGGAAGTCCTGAAAGACGTACGGCTCGTTCAGCGGCTTGCCGTCGACGATGAGCTTCCCGTCGGCGGTGCAGCACTTCACGGTCTGTCCGGGTCCGGCGATCACGCGCTTGATGAGCGTGTGCGGGCCTGACGGGCCGAACCCCGTCACCTCGCCGATCCACCGCAGCGTCGCCCTGATCGGGTTCTCGGGCGCGCGGACGCCACCGTCCCAAGCCTCGTCCGCGTCGAACACGACGATGTCACCCGTGTGCGGCGTCGACCCTCCGACGTAGGCGAGCCGGTTCACCAGTACGCGATCGCCGACCTGCAGGGTCTCCTCCATGGATCCGGACGGCACCCAGTAGGGCTTCGCGACGAACGACAGGATGAGCCCGAAGACGACGAACGCCGCGCACAGCTGGAACAGGAAGCTGCCGGTGATCCGTCGCCAGCGCGGGCGGGGCGTCGGGGGCTCGGGGTCAGGCGCTGCCGTTTCGGAAGCCGCGGTGTCGGATGCCATGCGTCCATCATGCCGGGCGGGCGGTGCCGGATCCGGAGCGCAGATGTCGGCCACGGTTCGGTTTCGTCGATTCGACGACGCCTTTGCGCGTTCTCGCGACGTCACCCTGCGAGAACCCTGAGCGACTCGACAGTCTCGAGATGCGGTCACGAGACAGTGCACGAGAAGGCGCAGATGCCTCGGTCCGCTTCGAATCTACTCGTCACTTCTGGGGGGACGCATGTCCGAGATCGAGACCACCAAGCACGTCGGCCGCCGCACTGTTCTGAAGGGGGCCGCCTGGTCCGTGCCCGTCGTCGCGGCCGCCGTGGCCACGCCGTTCGCCTCGGCGTCGACTCCGATTCCGGGGTGTCCGACGTGTCTCAAGGCCGGGGTCCTGGCCGTGGTCGGGATCCCGCTCCTCGGAGCCTGGACATCGCAAGCTGTCGTGGTGGGCAACAAAGCCGACATCCTCGTCGTGCCCGCGGTCGGGATCGACACCTCCACCTGTGTCAGCACGGGTTTCATCAATGCATTCGCCTTCACCATGACCACGGCTGTGCTGACGATGGGCGACAGCAACGCCGCCAACGACGTGACCTACTCGCAGATCCTGACGAATCTCGTCGGTGTGGGGACATTGGGGCTGGTGAACGCCTTCACGGCGATCCCCGCGTTCCTCAACGTGACGATGCCGAACGGCGGCAGCGTTCTTGGCGACTACAAGCCGGCGCCCAAGAAGCTGCAGATCTGCGCGGACATCTTCCTCAAGGTCGACATCGGCGGCGGCGTCGGCGGACAGACCGTGACCTGCTCGCTGTGCTTCGAGTGGGATCTTGCGGGCGTCGGAACTGGCCTCGTGACGGATGTCATCCTCGTCGGCCCAGGCGTGGGCACTATCAACTTCACAGGCATCGCAACTCCTGCCTGATCCAGGTGCGAAAGGCCGCCGGCTTCGGCAGGCGGCCTTTCGTCGTGTCGCGCCTGGGAATGCGCTTCCGGTAGCATCAAAAGGCCGTTGACTTATCGCCCTCGCAGGGTGAGCGGAGCGAGGGGGAACAGTCCGTATGGATCTGCGTGAGTATCTTCGGGTCTTCCGGGCGCACTGGCTCGGGATGGTCCTCATCACGCTCCTCGGCGTCGCCGTCGCCTTCGGGTGGACCCTGCTGCAGCCGAAGGTCTACACGGCCGATGCCTCCGCGATCGTGCAGGCGAACACCGCCGGCGACTCCGGTGACAGCAGCCTCAGCTCCGCCATGCTCGGCAATTCGCTCACGTCGGGCCGCGTGAAGACCTACGTGGCGCTCGGTGCGTCGCGCGCGGTGGCGGACGGCGTGATCAAGGATCTGAGCCTCGACACGAGCGCCGACCAGCTCGTGAAGCAGGTCACGGTCACCAACACCGTCGACACGACCACGCTCAAGGTCAGCGCCAATGCAGCAACCCCCGAGAAGGCGCGCGACGTGGCCGAGGCCTGGGTGCGCTCGATGGGTGCGGAGGTCAACCGGCTCGAGACCTCCGACCCCTCCAAGAAGGGTGCGGTCTTCCTCAGCCCGATCGACTCCGCTCGTCTGCCGGATGCGCCGTCGTCGCCGAACACCAAGCTCGCACTCGCTCTCGGCGGACTGATCGGCCTTGCGCTCGCCGTCGGATACGGCCTGCTGCGCTACACGCTCGATCGCCGGATCCGCTCGGTCGAACAGGTCGAACGCGAGACCGGGAAGCCTGTCGTCGGCACCATCCCCGAAGAGAAGACCTTCACGGCCGACAATCGCCTGCTGCCGTTCGACGGCGGCACGAGCAGCTCGAGCGACAACGCGCACCTGTTCGGCATCGGCGAGGCCATGCGCGAGCTGCGCACCAACCTGCAGTACATGGACGTCGACAACCCGCCGCGCATCATCGTGGTCACGAGCCCGCTGCCCGGTGACGGCAAGTCGACGATCTCCTCCAACCTCGCGGTGACCCTGGCCTCCAGCGGTCAGCCCGTCGTCCTCATCGACGGCGACCTGCGCCGCCCCATGGTCGACACCGTCTTCGGCCTGCCGAAGAGCGCCGGCATCTCCGACGTGCTCGCCGGTCGCGCCACGATCGCCGAGGTCGCGCAGCGCTTCGGCAACGGCCAGCTGCTCGTCGTCACGGCCGGCAAGGTGCCGCCGAACCCGAGCGAGGTGCTCGGATCCGCCCGCATGCGCGAGCTGCTGAAGTCGATCGCCCGCGAGGCCATCGTCATCATCGACGCACCCCCGCTCATCCCGGTCACCGACGCCGCCGTGCTCGCGCACAGCGCCGACGGAGCGGTCATCGTCGGCACGGTCGGCAAGACCACCTACGAAGTGCTCGGCAAGGCGATCGGCAACCTCGAACGCGCCGGCGCCCGCACGCTCGGTCTCGTGTTGAACCGCGTGCCCCGCCGCGGCAGCGGCGCTGCGTATTACGGCTACCAGTACCAGGGCGACTACTACCGCAGCGACGAGCAGGAACTGCCGGCCGGCGCTGTGCACGGTGACAAGCCCCGCCGTCGAGGGGACGCGGAGGCGGCGTGACCGCGCACGCAGCGAGTGCGCACGAGAACGCCGCGCGCACCCCGCTCGACGTCAGCGCCCTCGGCGCCCGGATCAGGCTGACCTTCGCGAACGATCTGGACGATGCGACGGTCGACGCGATCCGCGCCTCCTGGCAGGGTGCGTGGCTGCCGTTCGATGCGGCGATAGAGCCCGATGACACCGTGCCCGTGTCGGGCGCGCTCGATCCCGACCAGCTCGCGGAGTCGCTGACCGTGCAGGTGACCCTTGCCGCTCTGGGGCGGCGCAGCGGCGAGATGCTCCTGTTCCACGCCTGCGGAGTCGCGGATCCGGCCGGTCGCGTCGCGGCCTTCGTCGGGCCTTCCGGGCGCGGTAAGACGACGCTCAGTCGCGCCCTGGGGGCCCAGCACGGCTACGTGTCGGACGAGACGATCGCCCTTCGCACGGACCTCTCCGTCGAGCCCTACCGCAAGCCGCTGTCCGTGGTCCGGGAAGGACGGCCCAAGGCGCAGGTCTCTCCGGATGTCGCGGGCCTCCACCCGCTGCCGGACGCGCACCTCATCCTCACCGCCCTCGTGCTGATCACGCGCGATGCCGAGCACCCGTCGCCGAGCATCGAGCAGGTGGCGTTCCCCGAGGCGATCGCCGAGCTGGCTCCGCAGATGAGCTACCTCGCCGAGCTGCCGCACCCGCTGCAGACCGTCGCGGAGCTGTGCGATCGCATCGGCGGCGTCGTGCGGCTGACCTATCCCGACGCGTCCACCGTGCCGCCGATCGTCCCACAGCTGCTCGATCACACCCGCGTGCACGAAGAATGGGAGCCCGCCGTCGTCAGCGGGGAGAACCCCGAGTTCGACCTGTCCGCCGTGTCCGACGCCATCCGCTGCGGCGACCGCGTGGTGGTGCTCGCCCAGCGATGGGTGCACGTGCTCGACGGCATCGCCCCGACCATCTGGGACTCGCTGCGCGCGGGGCGCGGTCTCGACGGGGTCGTCGACGACGTCATCGCCGAGTTCGGCCGCCCGGAGAAGGGGGATCCGCGGGAGCTGGTCCTCTCCGCCATCGACCAGCTGATCGAGTCCGGAGTGCTCAGCCGCAAGGCCTGACCGCGCGGCCCTTCGACAAGCTCAGGGACCGGAACGAGTTCAGGGGCAGGACGTCAGCGGTGCGGGCGGATCATGGTCGGCGACGGCATGCCCTCCGCGCGCAGCGCGCGACGCAGCTGCAGGGCACTCGAGAAGCCCGAGTGCGCGGCGATCTCCTCGATCGTGAGCACGGTGTAGTCGGGATTGCGCAGCAGGGACTCCGCGAACTCCACGCGCAGCCGGCGCAGGGCGTCGCCCGGGGTGGTGCCGACCTTGGCGAAGGCCCGCTGCAGGTGCCGCAGGGACACGTGCAGTTCTGTCGCGAGCTCTGCGATCGTGAACTGCGGATCCTCCCGGTGCAGCAGCATCGCCGAACGCGCCCTGTCCACGAGCGGCGGCTGCCCGCGCTCGGGCAGATCCGCGGAATACAGCTCCAGCAGGGCGCCGAACACCATCTCGGCGAGCAGTCGCTCGATCGCGTACCGCGAGATCGATGTGGTGTCCTCCGCGTTGCGTGCGATCGCCAGGGTGAACGCCCGGAACGCCAGGACCATAGGTGTCGGCTGCAGCACGAGCGGTCGCAGCGGGCCGCCGTGGGCGAAGTCCCGCAGCGTCTCGACGGGCACCCAGACTGCGACGACGTCGTTCGATCTGCTCCACTCGATGGTCTCGTCGGCCTGCGGAGGGACGAAGCGTCCGATCGGCAGCGGGGATCCGTCGGGCCCCTCACCGCTTGGGAACAGCACGACGGCGTGCGGATCCGCGGGTTCGACGGCCGACCACGTCCACTCCAGGCGCTGCGGTCGGTGCACGGTGACGTAGATCGAGCGGAAAGTGCGCGTACTGATCAATCCGGCGTGGTGCGACGTGAGACCCAGATGGGACTCGAGCAGGCGGGGAGGGGATGACACGAGCGAGTAGTGCCCTTTCGAATGTGAAAGTGCCGACATGGTACCGCCCCCTGCAGACCAGTATGGCGGGTCGGTGCATTCGTCGTCGAACCCGCGCGGTCGGCGTCGAGCAGTGCGGCCGCTGTGCACGGGGTACGGTGCGCGAAGCCTCACCACGCTGACGGCGCGTCTGGTCGCGTACGACGGGGGCGACGACGCCGGGATCCTGTTCGCGGGCGTCACCTTTCGCGCGCTCTGCACTCCTTTCTGACCAGGGACGGTGGCACCCCGGCCGCTGTCGAAACGGGGAGAACAGGAAGAACAGAATGGAAAAGCTCGACACCGGACGGGGACCGTCCCACGGTCTCTCGCGCCGCACGATCGTCAAGTCCGCCGCATGGTCGATTCCCGTCGTGGCGGCCGCCGCGGCCACGCCGATGTCTGCGGCGTCCGGAGCGTGCACCCTCAACCTGAGCACGGAGACCGCGGCCTACGCGCGCGTCGATGCCACGGCGGCCCAGTTCACGTGGACCAACCCGTTCGGCGACGGCAAGGACCTCACCCTGAGCCTCGGCGCCGCGCACATCGGCGTGCCCGAGATGGACATCAACACCGCGGCCAACCTCGTTCAGGACTTCGACATGCACGGCGGAGAGGCGAAGGCGAGCGTGCACCTTGCGCTGAACACGCTCGGGCTCGTCAACAACGGCGGCGGCGAGAGAGTGACGTTCGCCTTCGCCCTCGGGGGTGCGGCCACCACGGTCGACAATCTGTCCTACAAGATCAAGGACATCGACGGCTTCCAGGCGGCCGACGGCAACGGAGGCGCCGAGCGCGTCTCGGTGACGGCGGGCACTGGCACCTACGATCCCGCGTGGATCACAGGAAGCGGCGTGCCCACCGACCGCTGGCGTCTGACGCCCAGCATTCCGAACGCCAACTCCGACGTGCCTGCCAGCAGCAGCGTGGGCAACGTGGGTGTCAGCGCCGGCTCGGTCAGCTCGTTCTCGCTCGACTTCATCGTCAACAACTCGGGGCGATCCGCCAACGACCGCCCGCCGCAGAACATCTGGGTCGGACCGTTCACCTTCGCCGTGTCCGGCATCTGCAAGCCGTAGCCGACGGCTGAGACCATCTGCGGGTCCTCCGGGAACGGAGGACCCGCAGATCGTCTCCCCGCAGTGTCAGAGCAGTGCGGCGCGGATGACGCGTTCCACCTCGGCGAGGGCGGGGGTCAGTTGTGCCGCCGACTCCTCGTACACCTCGAGCGAGCGCCGGTAGGGGTCGATCACGTCCTCGTCCTTCGGTGCGGATCCGCCCCGGCGGTCGGCGATCGTCTCGACGACGGCAACCAGCCGGTGACGCGGATCCGATCCCGCACGATCGGCGACCGCGCGCACCTGCGCGTCTGTGACGCCCTCGGCCAGTCGGGCGAACTCGCGCACGGGGAAGACCCGGTGCAGGCGCCGTGGCAGCATCTGCACTGCGTAGTCGCGCTGCTCCGAGGTCATCGTGAGCACCAGGTCGGCGTCGTCGAGCAGTGGTTCGGTGAGCAGCCGCGCGTGGTGCGCGGTGGTGACAGCGGCATCGACCCCGCGATCGAGCGCGAGCTTCTGGGCAGGTTCGGTCATCGCGTGCCCGACCAGGGCATGCGTGCCGGCGCTGTGCACGCGCAGATCGAGCCCCGCGAGCCGGGTGCGCAGCAGCGACTCGGCGAGGGGCGAGCGGCAGATGTTCCCCGTGCAGACCGTCAGCACGGTGGGCTGCGGCGACGACTCCTCCGCGGCCGCAGCGAACATGCCGGCGAGCGATCCGAACGAGACGCCGCCCGGAGGGTTCGCGGGCTCCTCCGGTGTCGTGTGCTCGGTCGGGGCCGCTGCCGCGGCGGATTCGGCGATGTGCCATGCCGAGGACTGCGCGGCGTCGTCCGGCGCCGCATCGGACTGCGCACCGGACGCCCCGGCGATCGCGGCGGCCTCGCGGCGCTGTCGCAGCTCTTTGCGGGAGAGCGGCATCGGCGATTCGCCGCGCGGTGTCCCCAGATCCCTCGCGTCGTCCATGACACCAGGGTAGGGGATGCCGCTCCGCCGGGAATGCTGGTTCTCAGGCGTCGCCGTCGCGGGCGCGATCCTCGATGTAGCGCAGCAGCACGCCCTCGCGCAGGGCCCACGGCGAGACCTCGAGCTCGTCGACCCGCATCACGGTCATCGCGGAGTGCAGCACGACCGCGGCCGCCACGATCTGGAACGTGCGGTCCGGGGTGATGCCCGGCAGCTCCTGCCGGGCAGACGCCGGTAGGCGCGCGAGACGCGGGATCCAGGATCCGAGCGCCTGACGCGGCAGCAGCATCCGCTCGGATCCCGACCAGCCGGGCGCCTGATAGCCGACGAGGCGGGCGAGCGATCGGATCGCCTTGGACGAGCCGACCACGTGATCCGGGCGGGGGAGCGTCGAGAATCGGGCGGTGACGGGCGCGAACACGTCTGCCGCATGCTCGCGCAGTCGTTCGACGGCGTCCTCGCCGGGCGGGTCGTCGGGCAGGAACATCAGCGTGGAGCGCCCGGCGCCGAGCGGCACCGAGGCGGCGATGTCGGGGAGCTCTTCGGACCCCGCCGCCATCTCGAAGGATCCGCCGCCGATATCGAACAGCAGGATCTGGCCCGCCGCCCAACCGAACCAGCGACGTACCGCGAGGAACGTCAGCCGCGCTTCGGTCTCGCCGTCGAGCACCTGCAACGGCTGCCCGAGTGCGGCTTCGACCCGGGCGATCACCTCGGCGCCGTTCGCCGCCTCGCGTACGGCGCTCGTCGCCGTCGCGAGCAGCGCGTCTACGCGCTGCTGCGCCGCGACTTCGCGCGCCTGCACGACGGCGGCCTCGAGCGCCTGCACGCCCTCCTCGCTGATCGCGCCGGACGGCGTGAGGAACCGCATGAGCCGCAGCACCGTGCGATCGCTCGTGGTCGCGAGCGGGCGGCCGCCGGGATGCACGTCGGCGGCGAGCAGATGGACGGTGTTGGATCCGATGTCGAGCACTCCGAGACGCACGGACGAAGGATACCCGGTGCGTGTGAACTGCCGTCGAGGCGCCGCACGCAATGCGAAGGGGGCCGGGTACGAGACCCGGCCCCCTTCGTCGGCCGGAGCCGACGTGGCTGCTGCGATCAGCTGGCGCTGCAGAGCACCAGCGTCGAGCTGACGCCACCGGTCTGCTTTGCGCCCGCGCCGGCGACGAAGCCCGTGGGCAGCGTCGTGGTGGCGGACAGGGTGAAGGCGACCGTGATCGACAGCGTCGTGCGGAAGTCGATCGTGGCGTTGGCCGCGAGCGGGGCCGTCAGGGTGATCTGGCGAGAGGTCGGGGACAGGACGTTGACGGTCGCGGTGCCGCCGGTGACCGAGAAAACTCCGATGTTGGCGATGCCAGAGCCGGTGATGTTGATGATGGTGCCGACGGGGAGCGGAGCCGCGCCGGCGGTCAGGGTGAAGCCGGGGCCGAGGAGGCCGAGGACGCCACAGGTGCCGTTGAGGGCGAAGTTGCCGACGTTGGTGGCGGTCGACGCGGCCGCGAAGGGGGTGGCGGCGGCGACGGCGATCACGGGCACCGACCAGGCGGCACCCTTCACGAGGGTGCGACGGCTGACGCTGCGGGTGGGGGAGGTGGTGTCTTCCATGCGTTACTCCGGTGTCTAGATGCGGGGACTCTGCCTCCCGGGAAGAGAGCCCCTCCCCAGGGAGCACGACCGGACTCGGTGCGGTGATAGCGCCTCCGGTCGGGTGTTGCTAGCCTCAGACTGGTGGCGACGGAATGATCCTGTAGCCGCGGGGTCGCCAAGTGATCCGCGGTGGTCGCGATCTGATCAGAGGTGCAGCGTCGTCACTGGCGACCGGCTCACCCGAACTTCGTGCCGCCGCGCCGATACGATGGAGCGCGTGAGTTCCGATCCCCTCGCACCGCAGACGTTGCCGTCGCTGTCGCCATACCGCCGCATCGACCGTGCGGACTGGGCGCGCCTCGCCGCCGACCTCGACCAGCCGCTCAGCGAGACCGAGGTCGTCGAGATCCGCGGCATCGGCGACCGGCTCGACCCCACCGAGGTCAAGGAGGTCTACCTGCCGCTCAGTCGTCTGCTGAGCCTGTACGCCACCTCGACCAAGCGCCTCGGCGAGGCGACGAACCAGTTCCTCCGTGAGGATGACGACACCACGCCCTTCGTCGTCGGCGTGGCGGGATCCGTCGCCGTCGGCAAATCGACGATCGCCCGTCTGCTGCGTGAGCTCATGAGTCGCTGGCCGGGTACGCCGCGGGTCGAACTGGTGACCACCGACGGCTTCCTGTATCCGAACGCGGAACTCGAGCGTCGCGGCATCATGGACCGCAAGGGCTTCCCGGAGTCGTACGACCGGCGCGCGCTGATCGAGTTCCTCACGAAGGTGAAGAGCGGCGCCGCCGAGGTGCGTGCACCGTTCTATTCGCACATCCGCTACGACATCGTGCCCGACGCGCACGTCGTGGTGCGTCGGCCCGACGTCGTGATCGTCGAGGGCCTGAACGTGCTGCAGCCGCCGCCTGCCCCGAACGACGTCGCCGTGAGCGACCTGTTCGACTTCTCGATCTACGTCGACGCCGAACTCGACCACATCGCGCAGTGGTACGTCGACCGCTTCCTCGCCCTGCGGCAGGGTGCGTTCACGAACCCGTCGTCGTACTTCAACGTGTTCGCGCACCTCACCGACGAGGAGGCCGTCACCACGGCGATGGGGTACTGGAACGAGATCAACCTGCCCAACCTCATCGAGAACGTGATGCCCACCAAGCACCGCGCCACCCTCGTACTGAACAAGGGCGCCTCGCACGCCGTGGAGTCGGTCCTGCTGCGCAAGCTCTGAACGCGCCTCGGTATCCCCTCGACTGGGATACTGACAGCATGGGGACCCCTCTCTTCGCCTTCCTGCTCCCGGCGACGGCTTTGGCGTCGACGCTCATCCTCGTCGGAGTGCTCGTCGTGAGTGCGATCGCCAAATTCCGCACGCCTGATGACGCCGCGGGCTGGGAGGCGCTGGGGATCCCCGCGGCGCTGCGCAGGGACTGGCTGATCCGCCTGCACCCGATCGCCGAACTGGCGCTCGCCGCGGCGCTGCTGCTGCTCGGCGGCGTGCTCGGCATCGCCGCGGCGATCGTGGCCGTGCTGCTCTTCACCGCCTACCTCGTCATGGTCTGGCGTGCGAGGCGGCAGACGCCGGACGCTTCCTGCGCCTGCTTCGGCGAGCGCCGTCCGATCACCGGCCGCACACTGCTGCGCAACGCCTGGCTGGTGCTGCTGGCTCTGCTCTCCGCGGTCACGATCGGGGCACTTCCGTTGTGGGGCGGGGCCGCGACGCTCGCCGCGGCGCTGTGGCCGTGGACGCTCGCCCTCGCCGCCGTCGCCGTGACGTTCGTACTCGTGCAGGAGAACGGGTCCGCGGACGTCGGCGACGGTGGCTTCGCGGGCGTTCCGACGATCGATCGTTCCGATGACGACCTCGAGGACTACCTGCGCTCCCGCACCCCCGCTGTGCCGGTGCAACTCGCCGACGGCCAGACGACCACCTTGCGCATCCTCTCCGAACGTCAGCCGGTACTGCTGCTGGCCGTCTCGGAGACCTGCGGATCCTGCCTGCCGGTGATCGAGAGCATCGACGCCTATCGCGCACTGCTGCCTGAGGTATCGGTGCGCTTCCTGCTGCAGACTGCACCGGAGAACAGCCGCCTCGCCTCGACGGAGGAGCCGCAGACGCTGCACGACCCGAACCGGTACGTCGGCCCATCGCTCGCGGACCACTGGTTCACACCGAGCGCCGTCCTGCTCGGTGCCGACGGCATGCTCGCGGGCGGGCCGGTGGCCGGCACGAAGACGATCGCCGAGTTCGTGGACGACATCTACGAGAGCCTGCACGGAGAACGCCCACCGGCGCGCTGAGCGCCCTCGCGCTGAGGGCACGCGTGACCGCACGGACCGACCGACGCGACTCCTGCTCTCCGCCGTGATCGCCCTTGGTTGCGAGACGCGCGCCGTGGCCGCTCACCCGCGGACAGCGGGACGCGCGGCAGGGCGGCGATGCGGTGACGGGGGCCGCGGCGGATGTCGCGAAACCGATGCTCACCATGACGCGTTTCTTCGCGTATGCTGACCCCCAAGCGGGCTCATGCGGCTGGGGAGCTGCACCCGTGAGGCCTTTGGGGAGGTCGTCAATGGTGATCGTCATCGACGCTCGCACCGCCATGCGACTGCTGGGGGAACGGAACGAGCACCCGCTGGTCGCACGCCGCTACCGCAGCGTGCTCGCGACCCAGCACGCCCTGGAGCCCGCGACGTCGTGGACCTGGTCCGCGCAGCCGGCGGACGGTGACGAGGTCGCGGTCATGCTGATCGCCGCGGTGCCGGTGACGATCCTCGGCAGCGACGGCGAGACGAAGGAGGTGCCGCCGGGCGCACTGTGCTTCCTGCACCCGCACCGCGATACGAAGCTCACCGCTGCTGGATCCGGCACCGCGATGTGCGCGTGGGTGCCCTGGTACGCGGTCGACGAGATCCAATCGGGGGTCGGTGCGCCGAGCGCGATCGTCGCCAGCAGCGTGCTCGGGCGCGGCCTGCAGGCGTTCCTCACCTCGCTTCTCACGCAGCCGTCGGATCCGACCGTCTACACCGACTATCTGGTCGAGCGCCTGATCGTCGAGATGGTGTTCAGCGTGCTGGTCGAGGCCGCCCCGCGCGTCGCCGTCGAGGGGCGCAAGGGTTCAGGGATCGACCGGGCGCGCTCGCTCATGCTGGTGCGGCGCGGCGAGCGCGACTTCGACGTCGCCGCGCTCGCCCGCGACATGCACATGTCGGTGCGGCAGCTGCAGCGGTTGTTCGCCGCCGAGGGCAGCGCTCCCGCCGAGGAACTGCGCCGGATCCGTGTCGAGCTCGCCCGAGAGCTCATGAGCGATGCCGACTACGCACCGCTCGGCATCGCGGAGATCGCTGAGCACTCCGGCTTCGCGGACGCCGCGGGGCTCCGCCGGGCGTTCGCGCTCGCGGGGCTGCCCTCGCCGCGTCTCGTACGACGCGCGGTCCGGGCCTGAGCGAGCACGGGTCTCCGCCTCGGAGTCAGTGCCTCGGAGCTAGTGGTGCAGGAGGGCGAGGGCCCCGACCCCGAGGATGACGATGCCGACCGCGATCATCGCCCACACCGGCGCACCGTAGAACTCTCGGAGGATCCACGGCGTGCGGTAGTCCCGGGCGCTGTCGCCTCGACGACGGCTCATGCGGTCGGTCCTGTCCGGTCAGGGAGCGTGGATGCGTCTGCGATAGCCATCGGTCCATCCGAACACCGGAGGCTGCGTCCCGGCTGACCTCGGTCTAGGGCCCGGCTGAGTGCCGCGCATCGGACGGAGGTTGGTTCGGCATCCGCGCAAAAGGACCCCTCTACCCTGGAATGCATGTGTGGAATCGTCGGATATGTGGGGCCGCGCCCCAGCCAGGACATCCTGCTCGCGGGTCTCGCCCGCCTCGAGTACCGCGGGTATGACTCGGCCGGCATCGCCGTCATCGATGAGGCCGGATCCCTCGGCATGCGCAAGAAGGCCGGCAAGCTGCAGATGCTGCGCGACTCGCTCGCGGACGCCGCGCTCGCCGACGGCAGCACCGGCATCGGGCACACCCGGTGGGCCACGCACGGCGGACCGACCGATGCGAACGCGCACCCGCATCTCGCCGACGACGACAAGCTGGCGCTGATCCACAACGGCATCATCGAGAACTTCGCCGCCCTGCGCGCCGAGCTCGAGGCCGACGGTGTGGCGTTCCGCAGCGAGACCGACACCGAGGTCGCCGCCGCCCTCGTCGGCCGCGAGTACCGCCGTACGGGCGACCTCCAGGAGGCGTTCCGCGCCGTCGTGAACCGCCTCGAGGGCGCCTTCACCCTGCTGGCGGTGCACCAGGACGAGCCGGGCCTCGTCGTCGCCGCGCGGCGCAACTCGCCGCTCGTGATCGGCCTCGGCGAGGGGGAGAACTTCCTCGGATCCGACGTCGCCGCCTTCGTCGAGCACACCCGCCGTGCGCTCGCGATCGGTCAGGACGAGATCGTCGCGATCACGCCGTCCGAGGTCACCGTCACCGACTTCTCGGGCAACGCCGTGACCCCCGAGCCGTTCGAGGTCTCGTGGGACTCCACTTCCGCCGAGAAGGGCGGCTGGCCGAGCTTCATGGCCAAGGAGGTCGCGGAGGAGCCCGACGCCGTCGCGAACACGATCCGCGGCCGGGTGCAGAGCGGCGCCGTCGTGATTCCGGAGCTGGACGGATCCGATGACCTGTTCCGCGGCATCGACCGCGTCATCATCACGGCCTGCGGCACTGCGTCGTACGCGGCCATGGTCGGCAAGTATGCGCTGGAGCAGTGGGCCCGGGTGCCCGTCGACGTCGAGCTTGCCCACGAGTTCCGCTACCGCGACCCGGTGATCGGCGCGAACACGCTGGTCGTGTCGATCAGCCAGTCCGGCGAGACCATGGACACGCTCATGGCGGTCAAGTACGCCCGCGAGCGCGGTGCGCGCACCCTCTCGATCTGCAACACCCAGGGCGCGACCATTCCGCGTGAGTCCGACGCGGTCGTCTACACGCACGCCGGTCCCGAGGTCGCGGTGGCATCGACCAAGGCCTTCGTCGCGCAGATCACGGCGCTGCTGCTGCTCGGCCTGCACGCGGGCCGGGTGCGCAAGACGCTCTCCGCGGCCGATGGCGCGGCAGCCGTGGCCGAGCTCGAGGCGCTGCCGGCCAAGATCTCCGAGGTGCTGACCGAGGAGCAGGCGCACGTCACGCAGCTCGCCGGCTGGATGGCCGACACCCGCTCCGTGCTGTTCCTCGGCCGTCACGTGGGCTACCCGATCGCGCTCGAGGGCGCGCTCAAGCTCAAGGAGATCTCCTACATCCACGCCGAGGGCTTCGCCGCCGGCGAGCTCAAGCACGGCCCGATCGCCCTGATCGAACCCGGCCAGCCGGTGTTCGTGCTGGTGCCGTCGCCGCGGCACTCCGCTCTGCTGCACGCGAAGGTCGTCTCCAACATCCAGGAGATCCGCGCGCGCGGCGCCCGCGTGATCGTGATCGCCGAGGAGGGCGACGCGGCCGTGCTGCCGTTCGCCGACGAGGTCATCCGGATCCCGCTCGCGGAGGCGCTGTTCGAGCCGATCCTGGCGGTCGTGCCGCTGCAGATCTTCGCCATGGCCCTCGCGACCGCGAAGGGCCTGGACGTGGACCAGCCCCGAAACCTGGCCAAGTCCGTCACCGTGGAATAGTCGGTCCACGCGACCCCGGGTGGGCAGTCGGCGCATCCGGAGTGCGCGGATCCCGCCCGGTAGGCTGAATCGGTGATCATCGGCACCGGCATCGACCTCGTGGACATCCCGCGGTTCGAGCGGACCGTCACCCGCACGCCCCGTCTGATGCAGCGGCTGTTCGCGCCGTCGGAGCAGGGTTTGCGGCTGCCGTCGCTCGCCGCGCGGTATGCGGCGAAGGAGGCGCTGATCAAGGCGTTGGGCGGATCCGACGGCGTGCACTGGATCGAGATCGAGATCGCGTCGGAGCCGTCGGGCCGGCCGTACTTCGTGCTGAGCGGCAGCACCGCCACAGCCGTGGCGGAGCGCGGCATCACCATGCTGCACCTCTCCCTCACGCACGACGCGGGCCTCGCCGCCGCGTACGTCGTGGCAGAGGCGCGTGCGACGGGGGAGGACCAGGCATGACCGCGCCGTTCCGCGAAGCCACGATCGATCTCGACGCGATCAGCGACAACACCCGGCACCTGCGCAGGCTGACGGGGGTCGACGTGATCGGCGTCGTCAAGGCGAACGCCTACGGGCACGGTGCGGCCGACGCCGCTGTCGCCGCGCTCGCGGGCGGGGCCGGCAGCCTCGGCGTCGCGACGGTCGAGGAGGGGCTCGAGCTGCGCCGGCAGGGCATCAATGCCAGGATCCTGGCGTGGCTGCACGCCCCCGGCCGCCGCTTCGACGACGCCGCGGAGAGCGGCCTCGACCTGGGCATCTCGAGCCTCGAGCAGCTGCTCGCCGCCGCCGAAGCCGGCCGCGGGTCGGATCCGGTCCGGGTGCACCTCAAGTTCGAGACGGGCCTGAGCCGCAATGGCATCGCGCCCGCCGACCGTTCTCGCCTGCTCGCCGAGGCCGCGCGCCTCGAGCGGATCGGCCGCGTGCGCATCGTCGGCCTGTTCAGCCACGTCTCCAACACCTCGCCCGAGGACGATCTCGCGGCGCTCGCCGCGTTCGAGACGGCGTGCGCCGAGGCGAGCTCCCTGGGGATCCGCCCCGAGGTGCGCCACCTCGCCGCGACGGCCGCGGCGATCGACCTGCCTGAGACCCGGCTCGACGCGGTGCGCATCGGGATCGGCCTGTACGGTGTCAGTCCGTTCGATGACCGCAGCCCCAGCGATCTCGGACTGCGCCCCGCGATGACGTTGCGCGGCGCGGTCGCGGCCGTGCGCCGGGTGCCCGCGGGCACGGGTGTCTCTTACGGCTACACGCACCGCACCGAGTCGGAGACGACGCTGGCGCTGGTCCCGCTGGGCTACGCGGACGGCATACCGCGGCAGGCCTCCGGGCGCGGTCCGGTGCAGATCGGCGGCCGCCGGTACACGGTTGCCGGCCGCATCGCGATGGACCAGTTCCTCGTCGACGTCGGCGACGATCCGGTCGCCGTGGGCGACGAGGTCGTGCTGTTCGGCGACCCCACCCTCGGGGTGCCGTCTGCTCGGGACTGGGGGGACGCGGCTGACACGATCGACTACGAGATCGTGACGAGGATCGGCCCGCGTGTGCCGCGCCGGAGTGTGTCATGACCGCACTGGACGAGCTCGGCGGGCGACACGAGATCCGCACTGCCGAGGCCATGGAGGAGCTCGGCCGCCGGATCGGATCCGACCTGGTCGCGGGTGACGTGCTGATCCTCACCGGTCCACTCGGCGCGGGCAAGACCACGTTCACGCGCGGGCTGGCGGAGGGCCTCGGCGTGCGCGGCCCGGTGCAGAGCCCGACCTTCGTGATCGCCCGCACGCACCCGTCCCTGGTCGGCCGTGCCCCGCTCGTGCACATGGATGCGTACCGGCTCGGATCCGCCGCCGAGTTGGACGATCTCGACGTCGACGTGCCCGGATCCGTCGTCGTGGTGGAGTGGGGGCGCGGCATGGCCGAGGAGCTCGCCGACGCCTGGTGGGACATCGAACTGGAGCGCCCGGTCGGCGCGGGCGCCGATGACCTCTCCGCGGAAGAGCTCGACGCCGATGCACCCCGCATCGTGACGATCACTCGCGCGACAGCCCGCTGAGACGGGGCAGGCGACCGGAGCGCTCCGGGACCGCCGAGGAGCCCGGACGAGGATCCGACCCGATGCGCGTCGCGGGCATATCGATATGATGCTGACGACCGAGCGCAGGGAAGAGCATGACTGAAGACGACACGAAGACCGCCGTCATCATCGAGGATGATCCGGACGTCCGCTCCCTGCTCGACGAGGTGTTCCGTTCCGCCGGATTCCACACGGTGCTCGCGGGCACGGGGCTGGAGGGCGTCGCCGCGGTCGTCGAGCACGAGCCGGTCATCACGACGCTCGACATCAACCTCCCCGGCATCGACGGCTTCGAGGCGGCCCGGCGGATCCGCGCCGTCAGTGCGACGTTCATCATCATGCTGTCCGCCCTCGGCGAGGAGTCCGACGTCGTGCTCGGGCTCACCTCCGGCGCCGACGAGTACCTCGTCAAGCCATTCCGCCCCCGTGAGCTCCGCGCCCGCATCGAGGCGCTGCTGCGCCGCCCGCGCAACGCGCATCCGGCGGGGACGCGGCCGGCCGCGACGGGTGAGGCCGGGACGGCTGCGGCGCCCCCACCGCCGCGCGGAGCACGTGAGGGATCCGCGCCGGGCGCGCCCGCGTACGGCCAACAGGCCCCGGCTCGCAACCCCTCTGTCACGCCCGCGATCGCGCAGCCCGGCACGGCGGGCCAGTGGCGCGTCCACCGCGACATCAGCCTCGATCCGGCCACGCACACGGTGGTCGTCGCGCAGCGCGAGGTCGACCTGACCCCCACCGAGTTCGATCTGCTCGCGACTCTGCTCGAGTCGAAGCGCCGGGTGCGCAGCAAGGCCGATCTGGCCCTCGTGCTGCGCGGGGAGGCATTCGGATCCGCGTCGTACGTGGGCGAGCCGGACAAGCGGGCGATCGAGGCGCACATGGCCAACCTCCGACGCAAGATCGGCGACAGCACCGCGGATCCGCGCTACATCGAGACCGTGCGCGGGGTGGGCTACCGGCTCACCGCGCACGCGGACGAGGCATCCGCCGAGGCCTGATCGGGCGGACGACATGACGGAGGCGCCGATCCCGATGTCGGCGCCCCGTCGGCGACCCCGATGATCGCCTCCGTACAGCGCGGGTCCGACCCCGCGCCTTCCGTGGACCCCCGGGCGTCGATCCCCACCGGCACCCGAGCTCCGCGACCCGCCACCGAGTCCCCATCGGTGTCGGGTTCCCGCTCCCGGGCAGGGTCCCGGGAGCGGGATGGCGCCCTGTCCCCGGGGCGCCGCCCACTCCGTCCCGGATTACGGGTCCCTGGTCGGAGTGGGAGTCGATGCCGGCGGTGGTGCCGGTGCGCCGGTGAAGGGCGCCGTGGCGCTGCCCGACAGGGATGCGGTCGGCCCCGGGGTCGCCAGGAGCGCGGGGGTGACCGTGAAGCCGCGGCCCAGCACCGCCGCGAATGCCGCGTCTCCCTGCGCGACTCCGCTGCAGGAGGCGGACGCGGCAGCAGGATCCTGATGGTTCGCATCGCAGGGGCGGTCGCGGTTGAGCGACCACATCGAGACACGGGCGAGGCGCTGCTTCTGGGCGAAGGCGTTCAGCGTCGCGGCGTCGTCGAGCGCGAACACCTCGTCGTGCACGTCGTTGTGGCCGATCATCGGTGTCGCGCCCATGATCGCCCATGCGCCGCCCGCAGGGAGTGCCAGGTGAAGGTCGTCGTAGAGGCGGCCGAGCTGGTCGTGCACGGCGGTGAGCGACGTGATCGCGGCGTCCGCCATCGATCGGCCTGCGAGCGGTGCGCCATCGTCCATCGTCATCGCGTTGACCCCGGAGAGCTGCACGCCCGCCTGCAGCAGCTGGCGGATCGAGCGCAGCCCGTCGGTGCCGAGCCCGTCCGGCCCCGCCGGCAGCGTGAGCCACACCGACAGCTCCGAGCCCTTCGCCCGCTGCCGTTCCTGCAGCCGGGCCACGGCCTCCGCCCGGCGGTCGCCGGCGAGCACGTCGCTGAGGGCGGGGCGCTCCAGGTCGAGGTCGATCGTGGTGACCGCGTAGCGCTCCAGTACCGCCGCGTAGGCGTTCATCAGGTCGCCGATCGACGGGCAGGCGCCGGCGAGCTCAGTGCCCCTGGCGCCGCCGAACGACACGGTCACCGGGGCTCCGGACTGCTGCTTCTGCGCGATCCGGTGGTCGAGGTCGAGCGCATCGCCCGCCTCGGCCAGGGAGTACACCCCGCCCCAGGTCGGACGGCAGGCATCGCCCGGCGCCGCGGTGACGAACGCCAGGACGACCGCATCGGATCCGGATCCGGGCAGCGCGCCGGGGAGCGGATCCGTCGCGGTGACGTCGTAGTAGCCGCCGAACCAGCGCGGACCGGCCGCTGTTCGCGGCGCCGCTTCGTCGCGCAGGAGGAACCACGGCACCACGACGATGCCCGCCACCACGGTGAGGGCGACGAGCACGCCCACCAGCACGCGCCAGACGGACAGGCGTCCGCCGGACGGGAGTGCAGAGGGGCCGGTCATCGCAGCTCGCTCGCTTTCTGCCGTCGACGGCGGTGTAGGGATCCGAGGCGACGGCAGCGGATCCGGTCGGGTGGAGGACCTTCGATGCTGCGATGCTAGGCGTGGCGATATATCCGTTGAAGGGCCTTGGGTCCTTCTTTGGATAACCTTGCGGAAGCGTTGAGCGTCAGGGTCTCCGCCCGGTTCGCGCGACGTGTCCCGCAGCGGTTCCGTGCCGCATCGGAGAGAGGATCGGCATGTCCCGCAGGGCGTCGATCTGGCGTTGGCAGCTCATCTTCGTCAGCACCACGGTCGCGGTCGCGGTGCTGGTCGCGGCTCTCAAGCCCACCGTGTTCGCGACGCCGCTGTTCACCGCCGGGCTCGCGCTGTCCGTGCTGACCACGGCGGCGGTGCTGGTGGTGCCGTGGGACCGCATCCCGCCCGCGGGGATCCTCCTCGTCCCGATGATCGACATCTGCGCGATCGGCCTCACGACGCAGGCCCCGGACATCCGGCTCGGATTCCTCTGGGTGATCCCCATCACGTGGATCGCCACGTACTACTCGATGATCGCGGTGTTCGGCGGCATCGCCCTGATCACGGCATTCCTGTTCACCGTCGCGAACCAGACCGGCCTGATTTCGGATGTGGTGCTGCGGGTGCTCATCACGGCGTTCGCGCTGGGGTTCCTCGGCACCACCATCCGGATCGGAGTGCAGCGCTCGCGCGCCTCCCGCCGTCTGCTGCGGCGCCGGTCCGAGCAGATCGACCGGGTGGCGCGGCGGGCCGAGACGCACGAGCGTCGGGTGACCCAGATCATCGACGCGCTGGACACGGCGCTCGCGGCGGTCGGTGAGGACGGCGCGATCCTGAAGGTGAACGACGCGTACCGGCGCCTGTACGGCCTGGACGCCGATGGCCTCGCACTCCCCGCGCTCGCGGTGGAGTACGACGACCGCGAGGGGGAGCCGATCCCCGTGGATCGGACCGTGATGGCACGGGCCGCACGTGGCGAGCACCTCGCCGGTGAGCGGGTGTGGCTGTACGGCGTGGACGGCGAATGGCGGGCGCTCGAGGTCGATACGCAGCCGATCGCCAGCGACGCCGATCAGGGCGCCGTCGTGCTGGTCAAGATCGACGACGTCACCGCCCGACTCGCCGCGGCCGAGGAGCGCCGGCTGCTGTCGGCGATCCTCACCCACGAACTGCGCAACCCGCTCACGGCGATCGTGGGCCACGTCGATCTGCTGCTCGAGCGCGAGGATCTGCCCGCACGCGCGGCCGACCAGCTGGGCGTGGTCGCGGGGGCCGCCGAGCGCATGCAGGATCTGGTCACGACCGCGTTGGACGCCTCCCGTCCTCGCCACCGGGTGCTGTCGGAACCGGTCGATCTGCACCCCCTGGTGCAGGCCTCGGTGTCGTCGTTCCTGCCGACCGCCACGGCCAACCGGCTGCGGGTCGAGGTGACGGGGGAGCCCACCCTTCTCATCTACGGCGACGCGTTCCGGCTGCGACAGGTGGTCGACAACCTGCTCAGCAACGCCGTCAAGTACACCGCGCCGGGCGGCTCCATCCTGCTCTCGCTGGGCGTCGCCGACGACGAACGCGCGGAACTCGTCGTCGCGGACACCGGATCCGGCATGGTCCCCGCCGACGTGGAGCAGCTCTTCCAGCCGTACTTCCGCGGCGAGCAGGCTCAGCTCAGCGGAGTGCCGGGCACGGGCCTGGGCCTCGTGGCGGTCCGCGACATCGTGACCGCCCATCACGGCACCATCGACGTCAGCAGCAGGCTCGGCGAGGGTACGCGCATGCGCGTGCTCCTGCCTCGGCGTCCCGAGAGGAACGACGCATGATCACCCTCACCGCCCCCATGGGCATCACCGTGAACACCTCCGTCACGCTGGTGGCACTGGTGACGCTGTCGGCCGCGCTGGTGTTCGGACTGGCTCTCATGCCGCGCCCGAGCAGGGCCACCGTCACGTGGTCGGTCGGATTCGGCATCGCCATGCTGGCGACGTACGTGTGGGTGGCCGCGAACCAGTTCGACAGCGCGCCGATGCGCGCCCTGTCTTCGGGCCTGATCGTGTGCTTCGAACCGCTGCTGTGGCTCGGCATCCGCGCCTATGCGGGAAAGCGCCCGCTCTGGCCGGCCGTGGTGGCGTTCGTCGTGGTCGCGCCGGCGCTGCTGACCGCGACCAGCACCACCACCGCATATCCGACGATGTTCCGCGTCGTGTTCACGGCGGCGGCGGTGTTCGCCGGGCTCGCGGCGTGGGAGCTGTTCCGGTTGCGGATCAGCGCCCGTGACGTGGTGCTGCCGCTGGCGCTGGTGTCTTCGGCGTTCGTCGTGGTGGCCGTGCTCGGCGTCATCGCCGGGCTCGCGGGCGTCGGATCCTCTCCCGGCGACGAGCTGCGCATGCTGCGTGACATCAACGGCGTCGGAATCCTGCTGACCAGCCAGTGCGCGGCGATCACGATCGTGCTCCTCGCCCGTGGCGAGGCGCTGCTGCGCGGCGGCGGACGCAACAGCGCGGACGGCAGCGTCGCCACCAGTGCAGCGCTGCGGGCGCGTCTCGCGCGGGCCCAGCAGGCGCAGGAGCCGGCCTGGTCCCTCCTGGACATCCGCCTGGACGATCCCGCAGACCTGGCGGAAGCCTCGGGGCCGGCCGTGTTCGCCAGCATCGTGGAGGCGTTCCACGCGCACGTGCTCGACGCGCTTCCCGCCGCGGCCGACGTCGAGCGGGTCTCGGACGTGCGCGCGCTGGCTCTGCTGCCCGGTGGTGAGGACGCGGTACGGCGCGAACTGCGAGCGCTGCTGCAGCGGGTCTCCACGATCGAGGATTCCGGGCCTCGCGCGTCTGTGCGGGTGTCGGCGAGCGTGGGCTGGGCCGGCGCGGCCGACGCGGAGTACGACTTCGATGCCCTGGCGGCCGTTGCGGCCGATGCCGCAGTCCTCGCGCAGGGCCGCGGCGGCGACCGCTGGGAGCGAGCCGGGGTCTCCACGCACTGACCCAGGGTCGCCGACCCGGCTCGGCACGGTCTGCTCGCCTGTCGCCAGGTGCCCTTTGCCGCGCGTCGAAGGGGCCAATGGCGACAGGCGAGCGGAGGTGGGATCCGCGGATTTCGCCGCCGGCCCTGTTCGCTGGTCGCATATTGCGCACTGCGGCGTCGCGAAGTCGTAAGACGCGGCCAGCGCGGATCCAGGGAGCGGGACCAGGGGAGCGGATCCGACAGGGACCGGTCAGCGGCCACGGCGGCTACCCTGGAAGGGTGATTCTCGGCGTGGACACCTCACTCGGCTCGGCCGTCGGCATGATCGGTCGCGACGGGCGCACCCTCGCCGATGTGGCGCAGGCGGGACATCTCGGACACGCCGAAGCGATCGGTTCCCTGCTGGAGCAGGTGCTCGCGGCCGCGCCGGCAGAGGGTTCCGAAGAGGTGCCGGATCCGCTCACGCATGTCGCCTCGGGCATGGGTCCCGGTCCGTTCACGGGGCTGCGGATCGGCATCGCCGCTGCCCGCGCATTCGCCCTCGGGCGAGGCGTTCCCGTGATCGCCGTGCCCAGCCACCACGCCGCCGCGCTCGCCGTGATCGAGGGCGAGCATCCGCCGCAGCACCCCTTCGCGATCCTCACCGACGCCCGTCGCCGCGAGACCGCGGTGACCGTGTACGAAGGGATCGACGTGGACGGCATCCCGCACGCCGTGGTCGACACGGTGCTCGTGCCGCAGGGCGACGTCGATCGCAAGCTGGGGGCGCTGCGTCGCTTCGAGGTCGCCTCGATCTCGGGAGCTGCCATCGCGCGCGTCGCCCGCCGCGCGGTCGCCGCCGGACGCACCCTCACCGGATCCGAGCCGCTCTACCTGCGCGCGCCGGACGCCCGCGTGCCCTCGGCTCCGAAGCGGGTGGGTTCATGATCCGCGTCGCGACGGCGGCCGACCTCGACGCCATCATGCTCATCGAACGGCGCTCGTTCCCCACCGACGCGTGGAGCGCGGAGATGATGGCGGCCGAGCTCGCGAGCCCGCACGGCCGCTACCTCGTCGATGTGGAGAGCGGTGCAGAGCAGCCCGAACGCGAGCACGTGGTCGGCTACGGGGGCGTGCGCGCACTGCGCGGATCCGCCGACAGCGACATCCAGACGATCGCCCTCGACTCCGAGCATCGCGGATCCGGCCGCGGCAGGGCGCTGCTGCGGGCGCTCCTCGCCGAAGCGGCGGAGCGGGGCGCGCGCGAGGTGTTCCTCGAAGTGCGCGCCGACAACCCGGTCGCCCAGGGGCTGTACCTCTCCGAGGGGTTCGCCGAGATCGGCCGGCGCGCCGGCTACTACCAGCCCGACGACGTGGACGCCGTGATCATGAAGCTCGACCTGCTCGCGAAGGGATCCGATGACTGACCAGCCCCTCGTGCTCGGGATCGAGACGAGCTGTGACGAGACCGGGATCGGGATCGTCCGCGGCCGCACGCTGCTGTCCAACACGATCTCGTCGAGCATGGACGAGCACGCCCGTTACGGTGGCGTCGTGCCCGAGGTTGCCGCCAGGGCGCACCTCGAGGAGATGCAGCCGGCGATCGAGCGGGCTCTCGCCGAGGCGCAGGTACGGCTGGAAGACCTCGACGCCATCGCGGTGACCAGCGGGCCGGGCCTCGCCGGGGCGCTCATGGTCGGCATCGGAGCAGCGAAGGGGCTGGCGGTGTCGCTCGGCAAGCCGCTCTATGCCGTGAACCACCTCGTCGGGCACATCGCCGCCGACATCCTCAGCCGTCCCTCTTCGCCGACTTCGCCGGGGGCCGAGTCGGTGCCCCTGGAGTACCCCACGATCGCGCTGCTCGTCTCGGGCGGGCACACGTCGCTCCTGCACGTGCGCGACCTCACCACCGACGTCGAACTGCTCGGCGAGACCGTCGACGATGCCGCAGGCGAGGCGTTCGACAAGGTCGCCCGCATCCTCGGCCTGCCGTATCCCGGTGGCCCCGAGATCGACCGTGCGGCCGTGGACGGGGATCCCACCGCGATCCGGTTCCCGCGTGGGCTGTCGCGTGCGTCGGATCTGGACAAGCACCGCTACGACTTCTCCTTCTCCGGGCTGAAGACCGCGGTCGCCCGCTGGATCGAGCGCGAGGAGGCCGCAGGCAACACGATCCCCGTGGCCGACGTCGCCGCGAGCTTTCGCGAGGCCGTGGTCGACGTGCTCGTGACCAAGGCGCTGGCGGCCTGCGCCGACCGCGGCGTGCCGCGGCTGCTGCTCGGCGGCGGCGTCATCGCGAACCGCCGCTTGCGGGAGGTCGCTCTCGCCCGCGCGGCCGAGGCGGGAGTCACCGTGCGCATCCCGCCGCTCTCGCTCTGCACGGACAACGGCGCCATGATCGCGGGGCTCGCGGCCGAGCTGATCGCCTCCGGCCGGCGCCCCTCCACGCTCGCGTTCGGCGCCGATTCGACGCTGCCGGTGACCGAGATCCAGGTCGCAGAGGACTCCTCCGCAGCGGAGGATGCTCGTGTCCGCGTGGGTGCCGAGGTCGGATGATGGCGACCGCGGACGGGAAGGATCCGCAGCGCTACACGCGGCTGCCGACGGCTCCCGTGCCCGTGGGCGTGGAGAGCGGGCCGCAGCTAGACGGCGGAGTCGAGATCGAGGATCTGGAGCTCGACCGGGACGGCGCCACGGTGGCGCACGAGGAGTGGCACCCCACGGACGGGACCGAGGCCCCGTCGCCGGCGCTCGCCGAGCCGCGGCTGGCACCGTGGGCGCTGCTGTCCGCGATCGTGGCTCTGTTCGCCGCGTTGTTCGTCGGGTGGGGGATCCCGGTCGCGATCGTCTCGGTGATCGCCGCGATCATGTCGCTGCGCCGGCCAGAGGAGAATCGAGCCATCGCGGTCTGGGCGCTCGTGCTCGGGAGCGTGGCGACGCTGTACAGCGCGGGATGGCTGCTCTGGGCCGCTTATCGGTTCGGCTGGTTCGGATAGCACCATGGCGGATCCGGCGCAGGGCGAGGAACGTCGTGAGCTGGAGCGCCGTGCCTTCGGTCGGGACGGATCCGGCCTGAGTCGGGCCGAGGCCGCGCGTTTGACGGAGCTGCGCCGCGCCGACGCGGCGGTGCCGGGCCCGGAGTTGCCTCCTCCGGGGTCATTGAGCGAGGACGCCGAAAGCGACCGAGACGAAACGCCGCATCCTCGCGAAGCAGGGGAGGGCGCCCTTCTTCCGGGGTCGTCAAGTGAGGACGCCGGAAGCGACCGAGACGAAACGCCGCACTCTCGCGGAGCAAGCCCGAGAACGCCCCCGCCCGCTCCGATCCGCGTATTCCGCGCCTGGCTCGCGACCGGCCGATGGAAGCGCCCCCGTTATCTCGCCGGCGGCCTTGCCGCGCTGCTCCTCGTCGGTCTGCTGATCGGCTGGACCATCCCGCGCCCGCCCGACGTGGGGCTCGCCCTCCGGCCCGGCGAGGCCGAGCGGCGGGACACGCTCCTCGACGATGCGAAGTACGACCCCGGGAGCGTGCTGCTGCTCGATCGACAGGCGGATGCCCTGCTGTGGACCTGGACCGAGGTGGGTGGACAGCTGCGCTGCGCCGCGCTGGACGTGCCGGGGTTGCCGATGGAGCAGCAGTGCCAGCGGATCGAGGACCTGAAGAAGAATCCTTACTCCCTCCAGGTCAACGCGACACTTGCTCCGGCGCCGTCTTCGGGAGGCAGCGTGCAGGTCGGCTACGGAGGGGTCGTGTTCCTGGCGGGACGAGGTTTCCCCGGCGGGTCCATCCAGCGCTGGGAGGCCGAGTCGCGGATGATGAACCAGGGGATGAGTGACGCGGAGATCTCGGCGGCGGCGAGGATCTCGGCGGAGCAGCAGCTCGAGGGGCTGTCCATCGTCGGACGCTGGCGGGGGCTCACGATCTGGCGCGGCTACGCGGACGGTGGAACATCCCAGTGCCTGATCGTCGAGACCCCCGAAGCGCAGCGGGCATGCGGGTCGGATGGCAGCACGTATGACGGCTCGTCGAAGGTTCTCAGTTTCACCGAGCCCGTGGATCCGCGTGGGACGGGTATCAGGCTAGAGCTGGCCGCGACGCGGGACCGCCCCTCCGCGATCATCGAGATGCGCATCGCCGTGTACGCCGTGCCGTATCTCATCGTCACGGAGAACGCCGATATCGGGGTCGAGGGACTCTTCACGGCGCCGTGACGACGTTTAGACCCGGTCCGCGAGGATCGCGTGCCGTCTGTCGCCGATGCGCACGAGGATCAGCGTGGCCTCGCCGGATCCCCGCAGATTCAGCTTCTTGCGGAACGCGGCCGGATCCACATCCACGCCGCGTTTCTTGATCTCGAGGCGTCCGATGCCCGCCTCCTTGAGGGCGGATCCGATCGCCTTCGGGTTCATCGGCAGCACCTCGCGCACCCGGAAGGACGCGGCGAACGGACTGTCGGCGGGAGCGTCGGAGGTCAGATACGCGATGTGCGGATCCAGCATGCCGGCGTCGAGGCTGCGGGCGAGATCGCCGATCAGGCGGGCGCGGATGACAGCGCCGTCGGGCTCGTGCAGGTACGCGCCGAGTGCGCGCACGTCGGCGTCCTCGGTGTCAGCGGCGGCGGTCAGCTCGTGCGCACGGTCGCCGCGGATCACGAGCGCCGCCCGCCGAACTCCCTCGCGCGCCAGCACGCCCGACCACAGCACGAGCTCGACGACATCGCCGTCCGCGCTCACCCACTGCGCCTCGAGGTCGGCGGGGATCGCATCCCGGTCATGGGCCGGGCCGAGCTTGATGCCCGTGGGGATGCGCGAGGCGAGCGCGAACGCCCAGTCCAGCGAGGGGGAGTAGTCGTCCGCGGCCACGCGGCGGGTCTCGGAGTGCCCCGCCGTGCGCCGTGCCGGATCCAGCCACACCGCCGCGCGGTCGGCGTCTGCGCCTGTCGAAGGCTCGGGTGCGTGGTCTTCCGCGAACCCGTGCCGCACCTCGGCGTCGGACCCGAACGGCGCGAGGTTGTACGCCGCCAGCGCGGCCGTGACCTCGTCGGCGTCCACGGCCGTGACCCGCAGGCCTGCGCCGGCGAAGGCGAGCGCGTCGCCGCCGATCCCGCAGCCGAGGTCGGAGACGTGCGCGATCCCGGCGGCGCGCATCCGTCCGGCATGACGGGCGGCGACACCGAGCCGGGTCGCCTGCTCGAGGCCGGCTCGGGTGAACAGCATCCGGTCCGCGAACTCGCCGAACTTCGTCGCCGCCTTCGTGCGCAGCCGCGCCTGACCGACCACGGCGGACACGAACTCGGGGGAGTGCCCCTCCGCTCGCAGACGCATGACCGCACGGGCGGCGGCATCCGTGGATCCGATCTCGCCGAGCTCGTCGATCGCCCGCAGCGCCTCGGGCGTCAGCACGGTTCGCAGTTCGCTCATATCCACGCGGTCCAGGCTATCCGTCCGCTGCGCACGCACCGGCGTGAGCAGCACGCCGTGACGTCACGCGACTGGCACTCTGATTGCATGAGTGCCAGCGATGTGCCTAGACTGTCGTTAGCACTCTCAGGCTGAGGGTGCTAATCAGTCTTGAACCGTCAAGAAAGAGGTAGACCGTGTCGGTTTCCATCAAGCCGCTCGAGGACCGCATCGTCATCAAGCAGGTCGAGGCCGAGCAGACCACCGCGAGTGGCCTGGTCATCCCTGACACTGCCAAGGAGAAGCCCCAGGAGGGCGAGGTCGTGGCCGTGGGCCCCGGCCGCATCGATGACAACGGCAACCGCGTCCCGCTCGACGTCAACGTCGGCGACCGCGTGCTCTACAGCAAGTACGGCGGCACCGAGGTGAAGTTCGGCGGCGACGAGTTCCTCGTGCTGTCCGCCCGCGACGTGCTCGCCGTCGTGGTGCGCTGAGCGTCCCACTGACGTCTCGAAGGCCCGGATGCCCTGCGCATCCGGGCCTTCGTCGTTCCCGGATACGGATCCGGATCCGCGGCCGTGGGAAAACGGAGAGGGTCACGGCACGTCGCACGCCGAGCGCGAGGCGACACGCGGTGCGTGCCGGTCGGCCTCTCCGATTTCCGACATGGCCTGCAGGATCCGATGCGCGTGCGCCGGGAGGCGTGCTGCGGAACCCGGTGCATGGATCGAACTCTGCAGGCCGGCAGGTCTCCGCACGGCAATAGGGTTGATCGGTGACCTCCACCCCGCGCAGCGCCCAGACCGTGGGCGTCGCCTCCGCGATCGGCGCCTATCTGCTGTGGGGCGTGCTGCCGCTGTACTTCCTGCTTCTCGCGCCGACGGGCCCGTGGGAGCTGGTGGCCTGGCGAGTGGCGCTCTCCTTCGTGTTCTGCCTCATCCTGCTGGCGATCACCCGGGGCTGGAAGCCACTGATGACGATCGTCCGGCAGCCGCGGCTGCTGGCGCTGACGGCGCTCGCCGGTGTGCTGATCTACATCAACTGGCAGGTGTTCGTGCTCGCCACCCTGAACGGTGAGATCGTCGAGACCAGCCTCGGCTACTTCATCAACCCGATCGGCACGATGCTGCTGGGCGTCTTCGTTCTCAAGGAGAAGCTGCGCCGGCTGCAGTGGGTCGCGATCGGGATCGCGACCGTCGCGGTGCTGGTGATCGTCTTCGCCCACGGCACCTTCCCATGGATCGCGCTCTCGCTCACCGCCTCGTTCGGCATCTACGGACTCGTCAAGAAGAAGATCGGTCCCTCGGTCGACGCCGTGAGCGGCCTCACCCTGGAGTCGTTCTGGCTGCTGCCGGTCGCCGTCGTGCAGCTGATCGCCGTGGGACTGACCACCGGCATCACGATGGGCGCGAACGGCCCGCTGCATGCGGGCCTGCTCGCCTTCGCGGGCGTCGCCACCGCCGTGCCGCTGCTGCTGTTCGCCGCCGGCACCCGCCGGATCGGGCTGACCGTGATCGGCATGATCCAGTTCATCACCCCGATCATGCAGTTCCTGGTCGGCGTGCTCGTCATGCACGAGCCGATGCCGACCGAGCGGTGGATCGGCTTCGCGATCGTCTGGGTCGCGATCGCCGTGTTCCTGATCGACCTCGCGCTCGCCGCCCGCCGGATCCGATCCGGCCGAGGAGCGGTCCAGGCGTCGAACCCCGGCACCGACACGATCCCCGTGCCCTGAGGCGCGAGCAGCTTTGTCCGTCTCCGCGACTTTGTCGCGGCGCGGCGGCGGATGCGCCCCACAGGCCCGGAGAAGGACGACGACGGATGCCGTCACGCTCGGCCGACGTCCGGGCGAGCTCTGAACCGCGGACCCCCTGCTGGGCGCCCGCGTCACTTCTCACCTACGGGGGGCTCCTTCGTAGTGGCGATGCGTCGACGGACGGCCCGGAGACTCGTGCGCGTCGCACGCACGGAGCCGAAGAACGATCGGTCGAGTCGACCCGGATGACGGGAGGCGCGTCCGCACCGGATCGGCATCGGCGCTGGGAACCTGGGGAGGTGAACGATGCTGGTGCAGCAGCTGCCGTCCGGCGACGCCGTCGCGGTACTGCGTTCCGGGGCTGCGAAGCGCGCCGGGGAACCCGACGATCCGCCGACCCGTACCGCTGTGGCCGGCTTTCCGCAACGCCTCATGCTCGGCGCCATCACGATCGCCGCGCACGAGCTTCCCCCCGCCGCCGATCGCACATCGGGCGTCGCTGCCGGCCGCGTACGGCTACTTCTGGTTCGAAGCGGTTCTGTGCAGATCCCGTCCAGGGATGCGCCTGTCGAGATCGGCGACGGTCAGGGGGTGCTGGTGACCGGCACGGCGTCCGTGCGGATGTCGTCTCCGGGCGGCGGTGATGTGCTCGCCGTCGGCATGCCGGCTGATGCGCTTCCCGAGTTGTCGCTACCACGGAACTCCGCGATGCTCATCGAGGATGCTGTGCTGCTCCGCCCCATCGGTGCGTTCGTGCACGCTCTTCACCGCGGAGAACCGCTGGACGTGCTCTCCCGGGAGCGCTTCGCACCGATCCTGCGCGACATGATCCTTGTCGCCATCCGGCGCGGGGCGGCGGGAGCCGGTGTGACGGTCGCGGCGTCCTTGCATCTGCGCGCTCTGGCGATCCTCCAACGGCGGTATGCCGAGCCCGGCCTGACCCCTCTGACGGTCGCCGCGGAAGTGAACGTCTCGTTGCGTCAGCTCGAGCGCGAATTCCGGCCGTCGGGTCGGACGATCCGGCAGGAGATCCGCCGGATCCGCGTCGCTGCCGCCGTCGGTCTGCTCCAGGAGCATGCGTATGCCGCACAGACCGTCGACGCGATCGCCGCGCGGGTGGGATTCAGCAACGGCTCGAGCCTCGCCCGGGCGATCTCGGCGGAAGGGCTCGCATCGCCTTCGCACCTACGGTCCGCCGGAAGGCGCGACGGAGGAGTCAAGGGCCTTCATACCTGACGCGTCCGGGTTCGCACGCGGATCGACAAGGTCGGAGAACGCGGGGGCGAGCAGGGAATCGGGTCGATTGGATACCGGAGGACCACCGCCCCGGAACCTGCGGGAGCGGTTTCAACGGCTCCCGCGTGTCCACGTGTGCGAGCCGAAAACGAACTGGAGCATCCCCATGACCGAGATCCGTTCCGAGCGCGGCCGCCTCTCCCGCCGCACGATCGTCAAGGGCGCCGCGTGGTCGCTGCCTGTCATCGCCGCTGCGGCGGCGACGCCACTCGCAGCTGCCAGCGAGACGGCGCCGGAGGCGAACTACGCGGAGGTCACCGCCACCGCGAACCCCAAGGTCGGCACCAACCCGAACTTCAAGATCCAGGGTCAGTACACTGACGGTGCGAACTATGTCGACGGCGCGCTCAAGGTGGGAACCCTGGTCACCTTCACCTTCGCGAACGCGGCGACGGCGGCGTCGTATTCCGGGCTCTCCGGTCTGACATTCGTCAGTGGCGACCCTTCTGCCGGCGGCCCGGTCATCTTCCAGGTGACAGCGACCACCAGCAACCAGGTCAAGGTCACGTTCAACAGCGTCGCCCCCGTGGGCGGCACCATCACCGCCGAGGTGCTGGGGGGAACGGGCACCGCGACCATCACGGCCTGAATCGCCGGGGAGCGCATCCCGTACTCCTTGTCGTCCCCTCTTGCGAACGGCCGCCGTCCTTCATGTGACGGCGGCCGTTCGCCTGGTCCGCAGCCCAGCCGTTCCTGGGAATACCGCACCCCACGCGGCACTTAGAATCGATACACGCGCGCAGAAGAGGAGCCCCGCAACCCATGGAGCAGCACGACCCGTTCGGTTTTGTCGGATTGACCTACGATGACGTCCTGCTCCTGCCCGGGCACACGGACGTGATCCCGAGCGAGGCGGACACCTCCTCGCGTGTGACGCGCCGGATCTCGGTCGCCACACCTCTGCTCTCCAGTGCGATGGACACCGTGACCGAGGCGCGCATGGCGATCGCCATGGCGCGCGAGGGCGGCCTGGGCATCCTGCACCGCAACCTCTCGATCGCCGATCAGGCCGCACAGGTCGACCGCGTCAAGCGCAGCGAGTCCGGCATGATCACGGATCCGATCACCACGACCCCCGAGGCGACGATCGCCGAGGTCGACGCGATGTGCGCGAAGTACCGCATCTCCGGGCTGCCGGTGGTCGACCCCGACGGGCGCCTGGTCGGCATCGTCACGAACCGCGACATGCGTTTCGTCTCCGGATCCGCCAAGCAGACCACACTCGCGCGCGACGTGATGACGAGCGAGAACCTCGTGACCGCGCCCGTCGGCGTCGAGGCCGCACAGGTTATCGCGCTCTTCGCGAAGCACCGGGTCGAGAAGCTGCCGCTCATCGACGAGGACGGCAAGCTCGCGGGCCTGATCACCATCAAGGACTTCGACAAGAGCGAGAAGTACCCGCTCGCCACCAAGGACGATCAGGGCCGGCTCCGCGTCGGAGCTGCGATCGGCTTCTTCGGCGACGCCTGGGAGCGGGCCGAGGCGCTGCGCGACAAGGGCGTTGACGTGCTCGTCGTCGACACCGCCAACGGCCAGTCGCAGGGCGTGATCGACCTGGTCAAGCGGCTCAAGGCGGATCCGTCCTTCGCGCACATCGACATCATCGGCGGCAATGTCGCCACCCGCGAGGGCGCGCAGGCGCTCGTCGACGCCGGAGTGGACGCCGTCAAGGTCGGCGTCGGGCCTGGCTCGATCTGCACCACCCGCATCGTCGCCGGCGTCGGCGTGCCGCAGGTCACGGCGGTGTACGAGGCGTCGCTCGCCGCGCGCCCGGCCGGCATCCCGGTCATCGCGGACGGCGGTCTGCAGTACTCCGGCGACATCGCCAAGGCGCTCGTCGCAGGCGCCGACGCCGTGATGCTCGGGTCCCTGCTCGCCGGTACCGAGGAGTCTCCGGGGGAGATCGTCTTCCAGGGCGGCAAGCAGTTCAAGCTGTACCGCGGAATGGGTTCGCTCGGCGCCATGCAGACCCGAGGCAAGCAGACGTCCTACTCGAAGGACCGCTACTTCCAGGCCGACGTGCCCAGCGACGACAAGCTCATCCCCGAGGGCATCGAGGGCCAGGTCCCCTACCGCGGCCCGCTGTCCGCCGTGGCGTACCAGCTGGTCGGCGGCCTGCGCCAGTCGATGTTCTACGTCGGCGCGCGCACGATCGAGGAGCTCAAGACCCGCGGCAAGTTCGTGCGCATCACGGCGGCCGGGCTCAAGGAGTCGCACCCGCACGACGTGCAGATCGTGGTCGAGGCGCCGAACTACAAGCGCTGAGATCTCCGAAGGCCCGGATCCGGAACTGGATCCGGGCCTTCGTCGTCCACGTGGCCCTGCGCGCTGGTCGCGTATGTTATCCAGCGGTGTGAACGACTTCCCGCGACCAGCGAGCAAAGGGGCGCGCGGGGTTCAGACACCCGCCGGTACGGTCTTCGGTGCCGCGGCCTCCGCCTCTGCGGCGTCCCCATCCTCCACGTGCCCGCCGCGCCCGGCCGGCAGCCAGAGCGCGATGACCGCGGCGACCAGCAGCACCGCGGCGCCGGTGAACACGGCGGGGCGGGCGGCGTCCACGTAATGGTCGGGCAGCAGCTGGCCGCCGGCGCCCACGAAGATCGCCGTCATCACGGCGGTGCCGAGGGCGACGCCCAGCTCGCGGAGCGTGGAGTTCACTCCGGATGCCTTCGCGTGGTCGACGAGGCCGAGCGTGGCGAGCAGGGCCGTCGCCGAGGGGGCGAAGACGAGGCCCATGCCGATGCCGGCGAGGACGAAGGGCGCGACCAGAGCCGCGTAGGGCACGTCCGTGGCGAGCTGTGCGGCCAGCCAGCCCAATGCCACGCCCTGCAGCAGCAGGCCGCTGACGAGCAGGGCCCTCGTGCCCACGCGCGGCGCGATCAGGCCCGCGAGCGGCGCCACGAACATCGGCGCCAGAGTCCACGGCGTCGTCTGCACGGCGGCCTCGAGAGGGGTCGCGCCCTGCACGACCTGCAGGAACTGGATCAGGAGGAACACGGATCCGAAAGTGCCGAAGCTGAACGCGAAGCCGACGACGTTCGTGATCGAGAACGACCGGTCGCGGAACAGCCGCAGGGGCATGAGCGGTGCGGTCGAACGCCGCTGCCAGACGAGGAACGCGATCAGAAGCGCGCCGCCCAGGGCGAGCTCGGCGATCACGCCGATAGTGTCCCAGCCGTCGTCATTGCCGCGGACGATCGCGTGAACGAGGGCCAGCACGCCGCCGGCGGCGAGCACCGCGCCCGGCACATCGATGCGCACGCGGGCGCCGAAGTCGTTGGCGAGCACCATCAAGGCCAGCGGGATCGCGATCACGGCGATGGGCACGTTGATCCAGAAGATCGCCTGCCAGTTCCAGCCCTCCATGATGGCACCGCCGATGAGCGGCCCCACGGCGACGCCGAGCCCGGAGACGCCGCCCCAGATGCCGATCGCGAGCGGACGCCGGGCGGCGGGCACTGCGCCGGTGAGAAGGGCGAGCGACAGCGGCATGACGGCGGCCGCACCCAGCCCCTGCACGGCGCGGGCGGCGATGAGCTGGCCCGGGTCGGTGCTGAGCGCCGCGAACAATGAGCCTGCCCCGAACAGTGCGATGCCCAGGGCGAACACCGTGCGGCGGCCGAACCGGTCGCCGAGCGCCGAGGCGACGAGGATCGCGCCGGCGAAGGCCAGCGTGTAGGCGTTCACGAACCACTGCAGCTGCTCGATCGTGGCGCCCATCTCGCGGTGCAGCACGGGCAGGGCATTGGTCATGACGAGGTTGTCGAGGGTGGCCATGAACATCGGCAGCGAGGCGGCGGCGATGATGAGCGCGACCGGGCGAGCCGGCCGGGGCGCGACGGCGGTACGGCGCCGGCGAGCGGCCGGGGCGGACGAGGGAACGGTCATGGGAAAGCTCCAGTTGTAATTGGATGATCACTAGCGCTGGAGTCAATGTAGTAATCGAATGATTACAAAGTCAAGTCATTCGCTGATAACCTTTCGGCATGACATCCGCAGCGCCCACGGACACCGCCCTCGGCGACGACTCCGGCCGCCGTCTCTCCTCCCCGGAGCGGCGCGCGCAGATCATCCTCGCCGCGCTCACGGTCTTCGGCTCGCGCGGCTACGAGGGGGCCACGACCGACCAGGTCGCGCGCGCGGCGGGCGTCAGTCAGCCCTATGTCGTGCGCCTGTTCGGATCCAAGGAGAACCTGTTCCTCGCGACGATCGAGTTCGCCTTGGACCGCCTGCTCTCGGTCTTCCACGAGGCGCTCGCGGCGTCCGACGAGGGCGGCGAGCAGCCCGTCGGCAAGCGCATCGGGGAGGCCTACGTCGACCTCATCGAGGTGCGGGGTCTGCACCAGACGCTGGCGCACGCCTACCTCCTCGGCAGCAATCCGGCCATCGGTGCCGCCGCGCGTCAGGGGTTCGCGAGGGTCTGGCGCTTCTTCCGCGACGAGGTGGGCCTCGAAGCCGACGAGGCGCGCAGCTTCCTCGCCGAGGGCATGCTCATCAGCACGATGATCGGACTGCGGATCGTGGACGACTACGGATCCGATCCGCAGATCACCGAACTGTTCCGCGCGTGCTTCCCCAACAAGCTGCCGCACGTGCTCGAGGTGCTGCCGCGCAATGAGCACCGCATCTGACCTCGGCGCCGGTTCCTGATAGCCTGGTCGGCTCGCTGTCGCGCAAGAGCTCGCGGGCGGAAGGACCACCACCGTGGGATACATCGATGTCGCCGGCGTCTCGCTCACCCTGCCCGACGGGCGCCCTCTGCTCGACGAGGCTTCGTTCCGCGTCGGCGCCGGATCCACGAGTGCCCTGATCGGGCCGAACGGCGCGGGGAAGTCCACGATCCTGAGGATCATCCGCGGCGAGCAGGCTCCGGACGCCGGGGCTGTGACGATCGACGGTGCCCTCGGCGTGATGGACCAGTTCGTGGGGCACGGCCAGGAGGGGCAGACCGTGCACGAGCTGCTCATCGCGGTCGCGCCCTCGCGCATCAGAGTGGCGGCCGAGGCGCTCGAGTCCGCCGAGAACGCCCTGATCGAGGACGACACCGAGCCCACGCAGATGCGGTACGCGACCGCCATCGCCGAATACGCGGACGCCGGCGGATACGAGCACGAGACCGTCTGGGATCAGTGCACCGTCGCCGCCCTCGGCATCCCGTTCGAGCGGGCGCGGTTCCGCGATCTCGCGACGCTGTCCGGCGGCGAGCAGAAGCGGCTCGCGCTCGAGGCGCTGCTGCGCGGCCCGGACGACGTGCTGCTGCTCGACGAGCCGGACAACTATCTCGACGTGCCGGGCAAGCGCTGGCTCGAGGAGCGGCTGCGGGAGACACCGAAGACGGTGCTGCTCGTGTCGCACGACCGGGAGCTGCTCGCCCGGGCGGTCGACCGCATCGTCACGCTCGAACCGGGCGGTGCGGGGGCGACCGCATGGGTGCACGGCGGGGGGTTCGCCACCTACCATCAGGCGCGGATCGATCGGATGGACCGGCTCGATGAGCTGCGCCGGCGCTGGGACGAGCAGCACGAGAAGCTGAAGACCCTCGTCGCGAACCTCAAGGTCAAGGCGTCCGCGAACGACGGCTTCGCCTCCCGCTATCAGGCCGCGCAGACCAGATTGCGCAAGTTCGAGGAGGCCGGTCCGCCCGAGGAGCGCCCGCCCGCGCAGGACTTCGACATGCGACTGCGCGGCGCGCGCACGGGCAAGCGCGCGATCGTGTGCACCGAGCTCGAGCTGACCGGCCTCATGCGGCCCTTCGATGCCGAGCTCTGGTTCGGCGACCGCGTGGCCGTGCTGGGCTCGAACGGATCCGGCAAGTCGCACTTCCTGCGGCTGCTGGCCCGCGGCGGCAGCGACCCCGATCCGACCCTCGGGCATCTCACCGGCGCGGGGGAGCGGCTCGATGAAGTCGCCCACACCGGCACCGCGGTGCTCGGCGCCCGCGTCGTGCCAGGGCTGTTCGCTCAGACCCACGCGCACCCCGAGTTCACCGGACGCACACTGCTGGAGATCCTGCATCGCGGCGACGACCGCAGGGCGGGGATGCCGCGGGATGCGGCCAGCTCGGCGCTGGACCGCTACGGCCTGGTGCGCCAGGCGCAGCAGGAGTTCTCGCAGCTCTCCGGCGGGCAGCAGGCCCGGTTCCAGGTGCTGCTGCTCGAGCTGTCCGGCGCGACCCTGCTCCTGCTCGATGAGCCCACGGACAACCTCGATCTCGAATCGGCCGAGGCGCTCGAAGAGGCGATCGCGAGGTTCGAGGGCACTGTCATCGCGGTCACCCACGACCGCTGGTTCGCGCGCTCGTTCGACCGCTTCCTCGTGTTCGGCGAGGACGGCGGCGTCTACGAGTCGGACGCGCCGGTGTGGGACGAGCGCCGGGTCGCGCGCACCCGCTGAGGGCGGCAGAGGCAACCCGGGTAGGCTGGGGTCGTGACTCAGGAGATCGAGCTCGGCCGAGGCAAGCGCGCGCGTCGCGCATACACGTTCGACGACATCGCGGTGGTGCCCTCGCGGCGCACCCGCAACCCGGAGGACGTCTCCACGGCGTGGACGATCGACGCGTTCCCGTTCGAGATCCCTGTGCTCGGCGCCCCGATGGACTCGGTGATCAGCCCCCGCACGGCGATCATGCTGGGCCAGCTCGGCGGCCTGGGCGTGCTCGACCTGGAGGGGCTGTGGACCCGGTACGAGGATCCGCAGCCGCTGCTCACCGAGATCGCCGGCCTCGACGAGACCACCGCCACGTCGCGCATGCAGGAGCTCTACGCCGAGCCGATCAAGCCCGAACTGATCAAGGCGCGTCTGGCTGAGATCCGCGATGCCGGCGTCACGGTCGCCGGCTCCCTCACGCCGCAGCGAACCCAGGAGCTGTACCAGACCGTGGTCGAGGCGGGGGTCGACCTGTTCGTCATCCGCGGCACGACCGTCTCGGCCGAGCACGTCTCGAGCGTCGCCGAGCCGCTGAACCTGAAGAAGTTCATCTACGACCTCGACGTGCCCGTGATCGTGGGCGGTGCCGCCACCTACACCGCGGCTCTGCACCTCATGCGCACCGGCGCGGCGGGCGTGCTGGTCGGCTTCGGCGGGGGAGCGGCGTCCACCACCCGCGCCACGCTGGGCATCCACGCGCCGATGGCCACCGCCGTCTCCGACGTCGCCGCTGCGCGCCGCGACTACCTCGACGAGTCGGGCGGCCGCTACGTGCACGTGATCGCCGACGGCGGCGTGGGCACCTCGGGTGACATCGTCAAGGCCCTCGCAACGGGCGCCGACGCGGTCATGCTCGGCGTCGCGCTCGCGCGAGCCACCGACGCTCCCGGCCAGGGCTTCCACTGGGGTCCCGAGGCGCACCACCCGAAGCTGCCGCGCGGTCGCCGTGTGGCGGTCGGCGGCGTCGCGACGCTCGAGGAGATCCTGTACGGCCCGGCCCCTGTGGCCGACGGCACCGCCAACCTCATCGGGGCCCTGCGCAAGTCGATGGCGACCACGGGCTACTCCGACCTCAAGGAGTTCCAGCGCGTCGAGGTAGTGCTCTCCCCGTACGAGTCCTGAACGCCCGCCGTTCTTGAACCGTCCCGTGTCCTCTCCGCAGCACTCCGCCGTTCCGACCCCGGAGTTTCCGCCGACCCTGCGCGAGGTCATGCTGCGCGGCCGCTGGATCGGCATGCTGCTGCTGTGCCTCGTGGTGGCCGGCGTGTTCGCCTGGCTCGGCCAGTGGCAGCTCGGCCGCGCCATCGACACGAACCCGCCTCCGCCCGGGGCCACCGAGAAGGTGCTGCCGATCGACCAGGTCGTGAAGCCCGGCGCGTACCTGGACGCGCCTCTGGTGGGTCAGCGCGCCGAGGCCAGCGGATACTGGGTCCCCGACGACTTCCTCATCGTGGCCTCGCGTTTCAATGACGGCGCCGAGGGCTACTGGGTGACCGGGCAGTTGCGCATCGCCGGCACCGCGGAGCCCACCTCGCTCGCGGTCGCGATCGGCTGGGCTCCCGATGAGAAGGCTGCCAAGGCCGCCGTCCAGCGTCTGGAGCAGGCGGCCGACGGATCCGTCGTCACGGTGACCGGTCGTCTCATCTCCGATGAGGGACCCGTCGCTCCGCCGAAGGACCAGCCGACCCGCATGGACCGGATGTCACCGGCCGCGCTGCTCGGCTTCTGGCACGACACCGCCGAGCTGAACGTGTACCGGCCGTACCTGGCCTCGGCGAACCCGCTCGGCGGACTCGACACGATCTCCTCGCCGGCACCTGAGGAGCACTCCTCGGTCAACTGGCTGAACATCTTCTACGCCGTGGAGTGGGCGATCTTCGCGGGTTTCGCGTTCTACCTCTGGTACCGCCTGGCGAAGGACGCCTGGGAGCGCGAGGTCGAGGACTTCGACGAGCGGCACGGCGCCGCCGGCTGAGTCGTGCGCTCTGCTGCGGGCTGACTCCTCGCGCGCCACCGTGGGTCGGGGCCTGACCCCTTGCGTCGGAGATGGACGCTCCGCTCGGAGGGAATCCGGGATCCGGTCCGGGGATGGCGTACATCTCCGAGGGAGACGATCGGGAACCTCACGCTCGTTCGAGCATCGAAGCCGCCTCTGCTGCACCTTCGCGCGTCGCCCGGTGAAGATCCGTTGTCTTGACAGTGAACTCCTCCCAGCGCGTCCCTAAGGTCCTTGAAGCTCACGCATAGCCTCGCTTAGGGTCGGGTCGTATGCGCCGTCCCCCAGGCGGCGCCGTCGGCGGTCCCACGAGGCGGCCGGCGCCCCACCCCGCGAGGAGACAGCACCTTGACCAACGTCCCTGCCGACGAGAACCGCGCGGTTCCCGCCGTGAATCGCAGAAGGCGGGTGCGCCTGTGCGCGCTCGCCCTCACCACCATCAGCGCCGTCGGCGCCGGCGCCCTCGTGGCGCTCCCGGCCTTCGCCAACACCTCCGGAACGGGGGTGGTGATCAACGAGGCGTACCTCTCCGGCGGCAGCGCGGGCGCGGCGTTCACGAACAAGTTCGTCGAGCTCTACAACCCGACAGGCGCCGCGGTGGCCCTCGACGGCACCTCCGTGCAGTACCGCTCCGCGAGCGGCACGGGCAACGCCAACGGCGTCGTCCCGCTCGCCGGATCCATCCCCGCGCACGGCTACTACCTCGTCCAGGGCGGCAGCAACGGCGCCAACGGCGCTGCGCTGCCCTCGCCCGACGCGACCGGCGGGCTGAACCCCAGCGGCTCCGCGGGCACCATCGCCCTCGTCAAGGGCACATCGGCGATCGCGCTCCCGACCGGATCCGTCGTCGGCAGCGCCGACGTGATCGACCTGCTCGGCTACGGCACGTCCAACACGTTCGAGGGCGCCGCGGCGACCGCTCCCTCGGGCAACACGGACGTGAAGTCGCTGAACCGCGCCCAGGGCGCGGACACCGACGCGAACAACGCCGACTTCGCGCTCTCGGCGTCGATCACGCCGACCAACACCAAGAACAACGGCACCGACCCGGGACCCGAGCCGACCCCTACGCCGACGCCCACCCCGACCCCGACTCCGACGGACACCCCCGCGCCGGGCGAGACCAAGAGCATCGCCGAGGTGCAGGGCACGACCGACAACTCGCCGTTCGTCGACCAGACCGTCACCGTGCAGGGCATCGTCACCGGCGACTACCGCACCGGTGGCTACAAGGGCGTCTCGATCCAGACCCAGGGCACGGGCGGCGACGTCAAGACCGCCGGCGCCTCCGACGGCATCTTCGTCTACCTGAACGCGCTCGCCCCGTCCGTGGCACGCGGCGACCTCGTCTCGGTGACGGGCAAGGTGTCGGAGTACTTCGGCCAGACGCAGATCAACCCGGCCGCGCTGGGCGACATCTCCGTGGTGACGGCCGGTGCCGGCCTGCCTCAGCCGGTCGCGCTGCCCGACAGCGTGCGCGGCGCAGACCGCGAGGCGTACGAGAACATGCTCGTGGCGCCCACCGGCACCTACAAGCTCGCCTCCAGCCACCAGCTCTACAACTACGGTGCGCTGTGGCTCAACGCCGGTGACAAGCTCAACGTCAAGGCGACCGAGCTCGCCCGCCCCGGCGCCGAGGCCGACGCGATCACCGCCGCCAACCGCGCCAACCGGATCCTGCTCGACGATGGCTGGTCGTCGCAGATCGGCAAGGGCGGCCACACCGGCGGCCAGCCGTACTTCACGAAGGACACGGTCGTCCGCAACGGCGACACCGTGAGATTCCCCGCCGAGGGCGAGGTCCTGCAGTACGGCTTCGACGACTGGCGGCTGCAGCCGGTGGTGCCGATCTCGGGCACGAGCGACGCCTCGCACAAGCCGACCTTCGGCGCCGAGAACCCGCGCACGGACGCCCCGCCGGCGACCGGCGGCGACGTGAAGGTGGCGTCGTTCAACGTCTACAACTTCTTCACGACGCTCTCCAGCGAGAACGCCGACGCGCGCGGTGCGAAGACGGCGGCGCAGTTCCAGATCCAGCGCTCGAAGATCGTCGCGGCGATCAACGGCCTGGGCGCCGACGTCGTCGGTCTCATGGAGGTCGAGAACGGACCGAAGTTCGGTCTGCCGCTCGACGCGCCGCTGCAGAACCTCGTGCAGGGGCTGAACGACGCGGCCGGATCCGACGTGTGGGACTACGTCCGCACGCCGCAGGCGCTGAACGACGCGTCCATCACCGACGCGATCACCACCGCGATCATCTACAAGAAGGCGTCCGTCACGCTCAAGGGCGATGCCTCGACCATCGTCGATGAGACCGTGTTCGGCAACGCACGCGAGCCGATCGCGCAGACGTTCCAGACCGCCCAGGGCCGCGTGCTCTCGGTCGTCACGACCCACCTGAAGTCGAAGTCCCCGCCGCAGAACGCGGGACCGGAGCCGGCCGACGGACAGGGGTTCTTCAACGCCGACCGCGTCGCGCAGGCCAAGGCAGAGCTGGCCTTCGCGCAGAAGGTGCAGAACGACTCGGGCAGCGGCGACGTGTTCCTGGTCGGCGACTTCAACGCCTATGGCAAGGAGGATCCGATCGACGTGTTCACCCAGGCCGGGTGGACCGACGTCGAGCCGACCTTCGCTCACGGGCAGTACACGTACTCCTTCGACGGCGAGCTCGGTTCCCTCGACCACGTGATCGCGTCGCCGTCCGCGGCGAAGGCCATCACCGGCGCCGGAGTGTGGAACATCAACTCGCCGGAGTGGAGCGACCGCGGCTACGCGTTCGCCGCCACCGAGGCGGGCACGCCGTACCGCTCCAGCGACCACGACCCGATCGTGGTCGGGCTCAAGGGCGCCGCGGATCCGATCGACATCAACATCGCGACGATCAACGACTTCCACGGGCGCATCGAGGCCGACGGCGCCGCCGCCGGTGCCGCGGTGGTGGCCGGCGCGGTCGAGCAGTTCCGCAAGCAGAACCCGAACACGATCTTCGCCGCGGCCGGCGACCTCATCGGGGCCTCGACGTTCACGTCGTTCATCCAGCAGGACAACCCCACGATCGACGCGCTGAACGCCGCCGGGCTCGACGTGAGCGCGGCCGGTAATCACGAGTTCGACCAGGGCTACGCCGACCTCCGCGACCGGGTCATCCCGCGTGCGGACTGGACGTACCTCAGCTCGAACGTGTTCCTCACCGCCGACGGCAAGCCGGCCCTCACCCCGGCGTGGGTGAAGGACGTGCAGGGCGTCAAGGTGGGCTTCATCGGCGCGGTGACCGAGGATCTGCCGACCCTCGTCTCGCCCGACGGCATGAAGGGCCTCGAGGTGCGCGACATCGCCACGTCGGTGAACAAGGTCGCCGCCGAGCTCAAGGACGGCGACGCCTCCAACGGCGAGGCGGACGTGATCATCCTGCTCGTGCACGAGGGGGCGACCACGACCGACGTCGCGAGCATCACGCCCGAGTCGCGACTGGGTGAGATCGTCAACGGCGTCGACAAGAGCGTGAACGCGATCGTCTCGGCGCACACGCACCTCGCCTACAACCACGTGATCGACGGGCGTCCGGTGGTCTCCGCCGGGCAGTACGGCGAGAACATGGGCCTGATGGACGTGAAGGTCGACCCCGCCACCAAGAAGCTGCTCTCGATCACCAACGAGATCAAGCCGCTCACCGTGAACAAGGTGCCGCAGTACCCGGCGGATCCCGCGGTGCAGGCGATCGTGGACGCGGCCAAGAAGAAGGCCGACGAGCTGGGTGCGGTGAAGCTCGGCGACATCACGGCCGACTTCAACCGCGCACGGCAGAGCGACGGCAAGACGGAGAACCGCGGTGGCGAGTCCACCTTGGGCAACTTCGTGGCCGATGTGCAGAAGTGGTCCACCGGTGCCGACTTCGCGGTGATGAACCCGGGCGGTCTGCGTGCCAACCTCACCTACGCGTCCAGCGGCGCGGGGGATGCGGACGGCAGCGTCAGCTACCGGGAGGCCGCGACCGTGCAGCCGTTCGCCAACACGCTCATGACGGTGAAGCTCACCGGCGCACAGGTGAAGCAGGTGCTCGAGCAGCAGTGGCAGCCCGCGGGTTCCGCGCGCCCGTTCCTCAAGCTCGGCGTCTCCAAGGAGCTGACCTACGCGTACGACCCGGCCGCTGCGGCAGGGTCGCACATCACGGGCATCACGCTGAACGGCAAGCCGATCGACCCGGCGGCGGTCTACACGGTGGGGGCCAACGCCTTCCTCGCGGCGGGCGGCGACGCGTTCACGGCGTTCCAGCAGGGCACCGACAAGAAGGACACCGGCAAGGTGGACCTGCAGTCGATGGTCGACTGGTTCGCCGCGAACAAGACCGCGACTCCGGATCTCGCTCAGCGCGCGGTCGGCGCGGTGCTGTCCGCTCCGACGGATGCGGCCGGCTACAAGCCGGGCGAGAGCGTCACCCTGAACCTCAGCTCGCTCGCGTTCACCGCGGGGGAGCAGGCTCCGGGCGGTGTCACGGTCTCGCTCGGCGGCTCGCCGCTCGCCACGTCCGCGGTCGACCCGGCCATGACGCTCGACGCGTATGACGAGGCGGGCAAGGCCACGTTGACGTTCGCGATCCCCGCGGGCCTCAACGGCGCGCAGACGCTGCATGTCGCGGTCGCCGGCACGGGTACCGTGGTCGACCTGCCGATCACCGTGGCAGGTCAGACCGGCCCGTTCCAGGGGGCCGTCGAGGTCGCCGGAAACGGCAAGGTGCAGGCCGGCGGTCCGGTGGCCATCCGCGGGGCGAAGTTCACCCCGGGGCAGACCGTGACGCTCGAGCTGCGCGGCAAGAAGGGCGAGGTCGTCGCGCTGGGCACGGCGGTGGTCGGTGCGGACGGTGCGTTCTCGGCGGCGCCCGTGGTGCCGAAGAGCACGCAACCCGGCAAGTACACCCTCGCGGTCGTGCAGGCCGACGGCAACCAGGCCACCGCGGCCGTGCAGGTCAGCCGCGGCAACGGCCATGGCGGCGTGCTCGAGGCGATCGGCGCGGTCTTCGGCTGGGTGTGGGATCTGCTGAAGTCCTTCTTCGGCTGATCCGCCACGGTGCGATCAACGGAGGCCGTCGGGGTTCGCCCGGCGGCCTCCGTCGTCTGCGCGCCGCGGCCCGCCCTTGTCGGGGTGGGTAGGGCGCGCAGGTTCCTCGGTCAGTCCTGATCCGCGCGGGGCGGGGCCGTCGAGGATCGCACGACCAGGGTCGTCGACAGCTCCGTGCGGGCTGCCGGGGTACGGCCGAGCCGGAGCTGGACGAGTGCGTCCACGGCGGCGGCGCCCATCTGCGCCAGGGGCTGGCGGATGGTGGTCAGCGGCGGATCCGTCCAGCCCGCAGGCGGCAGATCATCGAAGCCGATCACCGAGATGTCCTCGGGGATGCGCAACCCGTGCTCGTGAAGGGCGTGGATCGCCCCGATCGCCGTGTCGTCGCTCGCGGCGAAGATCGCTGTGGGCGGCTGCGCGAGCGCCAGCAGGGTGTTCGTCGCCGCGAGCCCTTGATCCATGCCGTAATGCGCCCGCACGATGAGGTCGTCGTCGACACGGAGCCCGGCCTGCAGCATCGCCGCCTGGAAGCCCGCGAGGCGCGCGATCGCGTTGTCCTGGTCGAGCGATCCCGTGATCGTCGCGATGCGCCGGTGACCGAGCGCCAGCAGATGCTGGGCGGCGTCGAAGGCACCCTGGAAATTCGTGGCGGCGATCGACAGCGTGCCCTCGGGCGCGCGGTGCAGCGGATCCACCACGATGAGGGGGACGCCGGCCTCGGCAAGAGCGCGACGTGCGTCATCGCTCGGCACGGCGACGACGCTCAACAACCCGTCCGTGCCCCGAGCCAGCGCGTGCCTTACCCAGTCGTCGCAGTCATCGGGTGACGGCTCCACGGCGAGCACGACGTCCTTGCCGTGCGCTCGTGCGGCCTCGACCGCGCCGCGTACGACGGCCTCGGACCACGCTCCATCGAGGCTGACGACACGGACATCCAGGAAACCCGTGGTCGCTCGGGGACGGATCGCATAACCATGCCGCTCGAGTACCGCGGTGACGCGTTCCCGCGTGGCGAGGGCGACGTCGGGTCGCGAATTCAGGACCTTCGAGACAGTGGGAACGGAGACTCCGGCCTCCGAAGCGATCAGGTCGAGGTGGACTGCCATGATTCCCTTCATCGGACTTTCCGAAACACTATCGCACGCTTCGGCAGAAGAAAAGCGATTCTGGCAGTAGACGGATCGAACTTTGCGCCCTACTATTTCGACAACAGCAGTCGAAATTTCGTAAAGACATGTCGAAACACGAAGGAGTGCGCATGCGAAGGTTGCGAGTCACCACGATCACGGCGATGGCGCTCGGCGCCGTCCTGATCCTCTCGGGATGCGGGCGCGGGGCTGGCGGCGACGCCGGCGGGCAGGGGGCCACAGGACCAGCCGCCGATGGCAAGGCCGACGGCGTCGTCGAAGTCTGGACGGCCGGAGGGCACGCCGACAATCTCAAGCTCCTCGCGAAGCCGTGGCTGAAGGCGAATCCGCACGCCACCTTGAAGGTCACCGATGTGCCCTGGGATCAGGTGATCACGAAGGTCCAGACCGCGACGGCTGCGGGGAAGGGGCCGGACATCATCATGACGGGCAGCGATCAGACGGCCACCGCGATCGGCATGGGTGCATTCGAGCGGGTGCCGGACGGCGTCTACGACACGAAGGACTTCTACCCGGCTGCTGTGGACTCGGTGACCGGCCAGGACGGTTCCTACGCCATGCCCTGGTACGTCGAGACCCGCTTCCTGTTCTATCGGAAGGACATCGCGGCCCAGCTCGGCCTGTCGGCGCCGAAGACCTGGGCGGACATCGAGACGATGGCGGCTGCTTTCAAGGCACGCCCCGGAGGGACCTACGGCATCAGCCTGCCGCGACCGGTCGAGCAGCCCGCGCAGGTCATCGTGCCGTTCGACTCGCAGGCCGGAGGGAAGCTGACGGACGGGAAGAAGTGGACCATCGACACCCCTGAGCTGATCTCGGCGCTGGACTTCTACGCCGGATTCTTCGCGCGTCACGAGGCGCCTCTGGAGACGACCGACGCCACGTTCGAGAACGGCGGCACGCCGATGTTCATCTCGGGACCGTGGATGCTCGATGTCTTCTCGCAGGCGATCAAGACCGGCACGGCGCCCGCCGACTTCACCATGGACGCGGTCGGCTACACCGTGTTCCCGACCGGTCCCGGCGGCAACAACAACCAGTACATCGGCGGAGGCAACCTCGGCGTCTTCGCCTCGGCGAAGAACAAGTCGGCGGCATGGTCGCTGCTGTCGTGGATGGGGAAGAAGACGCAGCAGGAGGAATGGTTCGGCCTGCAGAAGGAGCTCCCCGCGAACATCGCCGCCGGTGAGATCCCGTCGATCCAGGACAACCCCGTGACGAAGGTGCTCATGCAGCAGATGAAGGACACCGTCGCGATGCCGAACTATCCGGCGTGGTCGCAGATCGCGGATCTCCTCGGCAAATACTCGGAGCAGGTCGCCAGCGGGCAGATCACGAGTGCGCAGGCCGCGAAGGAGATCCAGTCCAAGGCCGACGGGATCGGACTCGGGTGGTGAACAGCATGCCGCGGCGGCCGGGGAAGTCTTCTTCCCTGGCCGCGCAGCGCCGCCGCTCGGCGATCATCGCGTGGATCTTCGTCGCGCCGTTCGTGCTGACGTTCGGCGTGTTCGGCCTGATCCCGCTCGTGAGCTCGCTGGCGATGTCGTTCACCGACCTCAGGGCACGCGACATCCGCAACCCGTTCAACGTCGATTTCGTCGGGTTCGCGAACTTCGTCACGGTCCTCACCGACGAATCGTTCCTGCACGCGCTGCGCAACACGCTGTTGTTCGTCGTGATCGGGGTGCCCGCCACGATGTTCATCGCTTTGGTCCTCGCGGTCCTGCTGAACTCGCTGAGCCGCCGGGTGGCGACGTTCTTCCGCGTCGGCTACTACATGCCGGTGATCACCACGATCGTCGCCGTCGCGATCGTGTGGCGCCTGATGTACCAGGACACCGGGGTCATCAACACGATCCTCGGCTGGATCGGGATCAACGGACCGAACTGGCTGAGCGATCCGCACACGGCGCTCCTCGCCATCACGGTGATGGCGATCTGGCGGAACATCGGCGGATCGATGGTCATCTTCCTGGCGGGGCTGCAGAGCATTCCGTCGGAGATCAACGAGGCCGCGTCGATCGATGGAGCCGACGCCCGGCAGAAGTTCTTCCGGGTGACCATCCCGATGATGATGCCGACGATCCTCCTCAACACGATCCTCATCACCACCGGGTACATGCAGTTCTTCGACGAGCCGTTCGTGATGACGAACGGCGGCCCGCTGGACTCGACGACGTCGATCGCATTGCAGGTCTACAACCAGTTCAAATACGGGAACTACTCGGTCGGAGCAGCAGGCGCGTACGTCCTGTTCGTGCTCGTCGGCATCCTGGCGATCGTCCAGTTCCGCTTCTTTCGGCAGAGGACCTGACCATGACCGGCACACGCACGCATCGGCCCCCATTCCGCTGGGGCAAGCTCCTGGTCATGATCGTCCTCTCGATCGGCCTCGCCGCCACGATCCTGCCGTTCGTGTGGATGGTGCTCGGAGCGTTCAAGACGAACGCCGAGATCATGGCACGACCGGTCACATGGTGGCCCGAGCATCCGACGCTGGACAACTTCACGGCATGGCTCTTCGAGTTCGACATCGTCCGACCGTTCATCAACTCGGTGATCCTGGCCGGTGCCACCGTCGCGACGACCCTGCTGTTCTCATCGATGGTCGGCTGGGCGCTGGCGAAGATGAGCTTCCCGGGCAAGAACGTGATCATCGTCGTGGTCCTGTCCACCATGTTCGTCCCCGGGATCGTCACCCTGATCCCGCAGTTCGTTCTGATCGCGAACCTGGGCATGGTGAACACCTACTGGGGGCTCATCCTCCCCGGCATGGTCGGTGCGTTCGGCGTCTTCCTGATGAGGCAGTTCATGCTCGAGATCCCCGACTCGCTGCTGGACGCCGCCCGGATCGACGGAGCAGGGGAGTTCCGGACGTTCTTCCAGATCGTCCTGCCTCTGTGCAAGGCGCCGCTGGCGACGCTCGCGATCTTCACGTTCATGGGGTCGTGGAACAGCTTCCTCTGGCCGCTGATCATCTCTCAGGACGACTCGATGTACACGCTCCCGGTATCGCTGGCGCTGTTCTCGTCGGATGCCGGCGGACACGGGACGGAGTTCGGACTGCAGATGGCCGGATCGTTCCTCATCGTGATCCCGGTGCTCGTGCTCTTCATCGCGATGCAGAAGCACTTCGTCCAGGGCATCGCCATGACCGGCATCAAGTGACCGCACCTCGTCAGAATCCATCCGAAGGGATCCATACCGCATGACTGCATTCACCCCCGCGCCCGACCGGTTCCTGTGGGGCGCCGCGACGGCGGCGCACCAGGTCGAAGGCGGCAACGTCAACACGGGGCATTGGGAGCTCGAGTACGCACCGGGGACCACTGTCCCGGAGCCATCGGGCGATGCCTGCGATTCCTACCACCGCTTCCCCGAAGACATCGGGCTGCTGGCAGAAGCCGGACTCAATGCGTACCGGTTCTCGGTGGAGTGGGCACGCATCGAACCAGAAGAGGGGGTCGTGTCCCGTGCCCAGCTGGATCACTACCGACGCATGATCGACACGTGCCGGGATCGCGGCATCGACCCCGTCGTGACGCTGCATCACTTCACCTTCCCGCGCTGGTGGGAGCACGGCGGCGGCTGGTACTCCGACCGCAGCACCGAGAGGTTCCGCAGATTCACCGAGATCTGCACGAGCATCCTCGACGACGTGGACTGGGTGATCACGATCAACGAGCCGAACATGATGGTCAACCAGACCGAGGCTCGTATCGACACCGAGAACGGCGTCAACTTCCCCGGGCCCTCTCCGCACGTCGCTCGCGCGATCGCGGCCGCGCACCACGCTTCGACCGAGGTGCTGCGCGGGTTCGGCGGAGTGCGATCGGGATGGTCCGTGGCGAACCAGGTGTTCCAAGCGGTGCCGGGCTGGGAGGGGCAACGCGACGAGTGGCAGTACTGGCGGGAGGACTTCTTCCTCGAGCAGGCTCGAGGAGACGACTTCATCGGCGTGCAGTCCTATTTGCGCACGATCATCGGACCCACCGGTGACGCGGACGGGTTCGGGCCGCAGCCCTGGCCCGAAGGCACGGAGCGGACGCTGACCGGGTGGGAGTACTACCCCGAGGCGCTGGGCCATGCGTTGAGGCACACCCGTGACGTGACCGGCGGCGTCCCGATGATGGTCACGGAGAACGGTATCGCCACCGACGACGATCGCCGGCGCATCCAGTACACGACGGGCGCGTTGTCGGCGATGGCCGAGGCGATGGCCGGCGGCTGCGACGTCCGCGGCTACCTGCACTGGTCGCTTCTCGACAACTACGAGTGGGGGTCGTTCCATCCGACCTTCGGGCTGATCGCCGTCGATCGCGACACGTTCGCCCGCACCCCGAAGCCGAGCCTGTCCTGGCTCGGCGGGCTCGCTCAGCGCAACGTCATTCCGCGGGCCTGACCGCTCGGTCGTTCGCCGGATCGGGCGCCACCTCCGGGCGCTCGATCCCGGCCCGACCGCTCCTGAACCGGAATCGGGAGGAACATCCGGCGATTAGACTGGAGGCATGCCCGAACCGAAAGCCGCGAGCTTCCCGGCCATCCGCGGGGCGCTGAAGTTCTACCAGATCGCTTCGGTGATCACCGGCGTCATGCTCCTGCTCCTGGTCACGGAGATGATCCTCAAGTACACCCCGATCCATCTCGAGCTCTTCGCGGGCGGATCCGGCGGCTTCCTCTGGTTCGCCCCGGTCGTCGAGGGGGTGCACGGAGGCCTGGAGTCCACCGGCAACGGCCTGAACCTCTCGATGGGGATCCTGGTCGCGCACGGCTGGTTCTACGTCGTGTACCTGTTCGCGTGCTTCCGCGTGTGGAGCCTGATGCGCTGGCCGTTCCTGCGCTTCATCATGCTCGCCCTCGGCGGCGTCGTGCCGTTCCTCTCCTTCATCATGGAGACCCGTGTCGCCCGCGAGGTGAAGGCGTACCTCGTCCGCCGCGAAGCCGCCGACGCCGACCAGTCCTCCTCGACCACTCCCGCCACGGAAGGTGCCCGTTGACCGACATCACTCCCGACACCGAGCAGCGTCCCGCCCTCGTCGTCGACTTCGGCGCGCAGTACGCGCAGCTGATCGCCCGCCGCGTCCGCGAGGCCGGCGTCTACAGCGAGATCGTGCCGCACACCGCGACCGCCGCCGAGATCGCGGCCAAGAACCCGGTCGCCCTGATCCTCTCCGGAGGTCCGTCCTCGGTGTACGAGGAGGGCGCCCCCCAGCTCGATCCGGCCGTGTTCGAGCTCGGTGTCCCGACCCTGGGCATCTGCTACGGCTTCCAGTACATGGCTCGCACGCTCGGCGGCGAGGTCGCGAACACGGGCCTGCGCGAATACGGCGCGACCGACGCGATGATCCCGGTCAACGACTCCACGCTGCTCGGCGGTCAGCCCGCGGAGCAGAACGTGTGGATGAGCCACGGCGACCAGGTCGCGAAGGCGCCGGAGGGCTTCGAGGTGCTCGCCTCGACCCCGTCGACGGCCGTCGCGGCGTTCGCCGACGAAGGGCGCAAGCTGTACGGCGTGCAGTGGCACCCCGAGGTGAAGCACTCCGACCACGGCCAGGAGATCATCGAGAACTTCCTGCACAAGGGCGCGGGGCTCCCCGCCGACTGGAACAGCGACAACGTCATCGCGGAGCAGGTCGAGCGCATCCGCGCTCAGGTCGGCGATGCCCGCGTGATCTCCGCGATGTCCGGCGGCGTCGACTCGGCCGTCTCCACGGCGCTCGTGCACAAGGCGATCGGCGACCAGCTCACCGCGGTGTTCGTCGACCACGGGCTGCTGCGCAAGGGCGAGCGCGAGCAGGTCGAGCGCGACTACGTCGCCTCGACCGGTGTGCGCCTGATCACTGTCGACGCGGCGGACACGTTCCTCGGTCACCTCGCCGGCGTCACGGATCCGGAGACCAAGCGCAAGATCATCGGCCGCGAGTTCATCCGCACGTTCGAGCAGGTGCAGCGCGACCTCGTCGAGGAGGCCAAGGCCTCGGGGGAGAACGTCAAGTTCCTGGTGCAGGGCACGCTGTACCCCGACGTCGTCGAGTCCGGCGGCGGCGCGGGCACCGCGAACATCAAGTCGCACCACAATGTCGGGGGCCTGCCCGACGACCTCGACTTCGACCTGATCGAGCCGCTGCGCACCCTGTTCAAGGACGAGGTGCGCGCGATCGGCCGCGAGCTCGGGATCCCCGAGGCGATCGTCGGCCGCCAGCCGTTCCCCGGCCCCGGCCTCGGGATCCGCATCATCGGCGAGGTCACCCGCGAGCGCCTGGACATCCTGCGCGAGGCCGACGCGATCGCCCGCGAGGAGCTCACCCTCGCCGGCTTGGACCAGACCATCTGGCAGTGCCCGGTCGTGCTGCTCGCCGACGTGCGCTCGGTCGGCGTGCAGGGCGACGGCCGCACCTACGGCCACCCGGTCGTGCTGCGCCCGGTCTCCAGCGAAGACGCGATGACCGCCGACTGGACGCGCCTGCCGTACGACGTGCTCGCGAAGATCTCGAACCGCATCACGAATGAGGTGTCCGAGGTCAACCGCGTCGTGCTCGACGTGACGTCGAAGCCGCCGGCAACCATCGAGTGGGAGTGACGCAGGAGCTCCCACTCGACAGAAGGCACCGGTGGCACTCGGCCGCGCCAGCGGTCGAGTGGGAGTGACGCGGGTCGCTCCCATCGGGCCGCGCGCGATGACAGTGCCGCTCGCTTGACGCCAGATGCCCCTTCCCCTGTCGGGAAGGGGCATCTCGGGTCCAGGGAGCGTCTCGGCGGGGCTCAGCTCAGGTGCTTCAACGCCTCGCGACGGCTCAGCGGCGAGAGATCCGGGTGCGCGTCGACGAACGCGCGGACCCAGTCCGGATCCGCCCGCGCGTGATCGCGCAGCGCCCAGCCGATCGCTTTGCGGATGAAGAACTCGTCCTCGCCCAGGTTGGCCTCGATCACGTCCGAGAGCAGGGCGTGATCGACGCGGTCCTTGCGCTGCAGTTGCGCGATGATCGCGGCGCGGCGGATCCAGAAGTCCTCGTCATCCGCCCATACGCGCAGTTCCACGGCCAGTTCGGCGGGATGCGCATCCAACAGGTCGGCGAGGCGGTGCGCGACCTCGTCGACGTGGTCCCACCAAGCGCCGGTGCGGATCATCTCCTCGTGCACGTCCAGCATGTCGAGGCGCCCGCGCAGCGGCCGCAGCGCGGTCAGCGCCTGCGCCGCGTAGCGCTCCTCCCGGTACTCGGGTCCGCGCCACAGGTCGAGCGCCGCCTCACGCAGCTCGTCCGCATCCGTGACCCCGCGCGCGGCCTCTCGGCTGAGGCGGCGGACATCGGGCACCCGCACCCCGAGGAACGGCATGGCCGACTTCATGTAGGCCTGCTGGCCGGGGGCGAGGGCAGGATCCGCGGCGTCGCGGAGAACCTCCCGGATGGCGTCGGCGAGCGGCGAAGGGGATGTCACATCAGCAGTGTAGAAATCTTTCGGAGAATCTTCGACGGACTGTCGATCCGGCGTCTTCTCGTTCGACGTCCTGAATGAGAGGGTCGAGACACGACCCCGAAGAGGAGACAGAGATCATGAAGTTCATGCTGATCATGCGCGCGGACGACCAGGGTGTGCGGGCGTACCAGGACATGCCGTTCGAAGAGGTCATCGCGGCGATGGGCCGGTACAACGAGTCGATGATCAAGGCGGGCGTGCTGCTCGCCGGCGAGGGCCTCACCGACGCCGCCGAAGGCTTCGTGGTGGACTTCTCGGGCGAGACGCCCCTGGTGACGGATGGCCCCTACGGCGAGACGAAGGAGCTGTTCAACGGCTTCTGGATCATCGAGGTGTCGACCCGCGAGGAAGCGGCGGAATGGGCCAAGCGCGCTCCGCTCAGCCCCGGCGCGTACCTCGAGGTGCGCCGCGTCACCGAGATGGAGGACTTCCCGGCCGACAACGAGTGGATCCAGAAGGAGGCCGGCTGGCGCGAGGAGGCGGCCGCCCGCGCGGCCGAGTGAGACCGATGTCGGGATCCGATTCCGTGGCGACGGCGGGCTCCATGACGGAGCGCGCCGTCGCCGCGGTGTGGCGTATCGAGTCGGCGCGGATCGTCGCGACCCTGACCCGGTTCACCGGCGACTTCGGCCTCGCCGAGGACCTCGCCCAGGACGCGCTGCTGGAGGCGCTCGCGCAATGGCCGCGCGACGGAGTGCCCGCGAACCCCGCCGCTTGGCTGACTGCGGTCGCTAAGCGCCGTGCGATCGACGGCTGGCGGCGCCGCGAGCGCTACGACGACCGCCTCGCCGTCATCGCGCACGATCTGGAACGCGAGCAGGAGGCCGCGCTGGATGCGCCGCCGTGGGATCCGGATGCGATCGACGACGACGTGCTGCGACTGGTCTTCATCGCCTGTCACCCGGTGCTGTCGCGCGAAGCACGCGTTGCGCTCACGCTGCGGGTGGTCGGCGGCCTCACCACCGAGCAGATCGCGCGGGCGTTCCTTGTGCCGACCGCCACGGTGCAGCAGCGGATCGTGCGCGCCAAGAAGACCCTCGCCGCGGCGAAGGCTCCGTTCGAGGTGCCCTCGCGGCAGGAGCTCCCGGAGCGGCTCAGCGCTGTGCTGGGCGTCCTGTATCTCGTGTTCAACGAGGCGCATGCGGCGACGGCGGGGGAGGACCTGCTGCGTCCCGACCTGGGGCGCGAGGCGATCCGGCTCGGACGGGTGCTCACCGCGCTGCTGCCGTCCGAGCCGGACGTGCATGCGCTGCTCGCGCTCATGGAGCTCACCGCTGCCCGCTTCCCGGCGCGGGTCGACGCGAACGGCGATCCGGTGCTCCTCGCAGATCAGGACCGCCGTCTGTGGGATCGCAGCAGGATCGCGCGGGGACGGGCCACACTGGCCCGCGCGGACGCCTTCGGGCGGGGGCGGGGCGCCTACGCGCTGCAGGCCGCCATCGCGGAATGCCATGCGGTCGCTCCGTCGGTCGAGGCGACCGACTGGCCCACCATCGTGCTGCTGTACGAGGCGCTCGGACGGATCGCCCCGTCGCCGGTCGTGGAGCTCAACCGCGCCGCTGCCGTGGCGATGGCAACGGGCCCCGCCTCGGCACTGCGCATCATCGACGCGCTCGCGGAAAGCGGCGCGCTGCGGGGCTACCACCTGCTGCCGGCCACCCGCGGGGAACTGCTGCTGCGGCTCGGGCGCGAGGACGAGGCCCGGTCGGAGTTCGCGGTGGCCGCCGCTCTTGCCGGCAATGAAAGGGAGCGCGCACTGCTCGAGCAGAAGGCGCGCGGCTGAAACGACGAAGGCCGCCCTCCGAGGAGAGCGGCCTTCGTGCGGATCCGGACGGCGTCAGTTGTTGCCGCGGGCGATCGCGATCATGCGCAGGATCTCGACGTACAGCCACACGACGGTGACCATGATGCCGAAGCCGCCGAGCCAGCCGTAGACGCGCGGGGCGCCGTTGCGGACGCCCTGCTGGATCTGGTCGAAGTCCATCACCAGCGAGTACGCGGCGAGGAACACGACGAGGACGCCGATGATGAGGCCGAGCGGAATGCCCGCGATCTTGGCGCTGTAGAGGCCGAACATCATGTCCTTCGGCAGCACGTTGAAGAGCATGAGCCCGACGTTGAGCAGCGAGAAGACGAGGTAGCCGAGCATCGCGATCATCACGATCTTGGTCATCTTCGCCGAGGCGCGCACCTTGCCGCTGGCGAACAGCGCCAGGGTGACGGCGACGACGGCGATGGTGGCGAGGCTGGCCTGCAGCACGATGCCGGGCCACATCACCTCGAAGAACGCGGAGATGCCTCCGACGAAGAGACCCTCGAACGCCGCGTACGCGAAGATCAGCGCAGGGCGCACCTTCTTGCGCGAGGTGAAGCTCACGACCATCGCGAGCACGAAGCCGCCGAGCGCGCCGACGAGCCACGGCCACAGCGCGATCTTGCTCATCGCGGCGGCGCGCACGTACGGGTCGGTGGTGTCGGGCACCGCGGCGCCGCCGAGCGTGAAGAACCAGCCGATCACCGCGAAGACGAGCAGGATGCCGAACAGGCCCGCGGTCTTCCACACCGTGTCCTCGACGGTCATCCGGTCGGTCTCGATCGCGCCCGCGGACGGAGCCGTGTACATGCCCTCCAGGTTCGCGTTGACGGCGGCCTGCTGAGCCGCGGCGAACTGGCCGGCGGGCGGCGGCGGGGCGTACTGCCCGTTCTGGGCACCCGCCTGGGGGGCTCCCGGATAGGTCGCGACCGCGCGCGGATCCTTCTCCTTGAACGCCGGGTTGTTGAAGACGAAGTTGCTCATGGTCGGCCTCACTCCTCAGAAGTGTTGGTCATCTTCCCTCTACGATAGCGGCGGATCCTACGAGAGGCACTGTCGTACGCTGAGAGCGTGACCCGACGGATCCCGCTCGACGTCCCCCTGCTCATCGGCCATCGCGGCGCTCCCGGCTACCGCCCCGAGCACACCGCCTCCTCCTACCGTCTCGCGTTCGCGATGGGCGTCGATGCGGTCGAGCCCGACGTCGTCGCCACGGGCGACGGCGTGCTGGTGATCAGGCACGAGAACGAGATCTCCGGCACCACCGACGTCGCCGATCATCCGGAGTTCGCGGATCGGCGCACCACGAAGCACATCGACGGCGTGCCGCTCACGGGGTGGTTCACCGAGGACTTCACCTGGGCCGAACTGGCCACTCTGCGCTGCCGGGAGCGCATTCCCGAGCTGCGCCCCGGATCCGCGGGCTTCGACGACACCGAGCCGATCCTGCGGCTGTCCGATCTGCTGGCGCTCGTCGCCGAGGCCTCGGTCGAGCATGGGCGGGAGTTCGGCATCGTGCTGGAGATCAAGCACGCCACGTTCTTCGCGGGGATCGGGCACGACCTGGCGGTGCTGGTCGAGCGCGACCTGCGGGCCGCGGGCTGGGCGTCGGGCGAGCACCCGCTCTGGATCGAGTCGTTCGAGCAGACCGTGCTCGCCGAGCTGCGCGGGCGCCGCGTGCAAGGGACATACGTCTACCTTCTGGAGGCGAGCGGGGCACCGGCGGATCTCATCGCCCGCGACGGGAAGGCGGCAACGACCTACGCCGACGCGCTCGCCCCGGCGGGACTCGATCGCCTCGCGCAGGCCGGGGGAGAAGCAGCGGTCGACGGCATCAGCGTCGACAAGCGTCTCCTGCTCGATCCCGATGATCCCGCGGCGGGGGCGGAGCTGGTCGCGGAGGCGCACGCACGCGGACTCGTCGTGTTCACCTGGACGTGCCGCCCCGAGAACGCCTTCCTGGACCGGCGCTTCCGAGCGAGCGGCGGCAAAGCGGCTTTCGGCGACTACGGAGAGGAGTGGGCGCGGATCGCGGCCACCCGGCTCGACGGGGTGTTCCTGGATCATCCGGATCTCGGAGCACGGGCTTTCCGAGGCTGACCGCGGACGACTCCGGGCGCCGGCGACCCGTCTGGCATGCTGACCCTATGGATGCGCTTTCGGAGGGTGGGATCCACGTCGCCGACCTGTCACGGTCGTTCGGTGCGGTGCAGGCCGTGCGCGGTGCGAGCTTCGCGGCGGCGCCCGGGCGCGTCACGGGTCTGGTCGGGCCGAACGGCGCAGGCAAGACCACTCTGCTTCTGATGCTGGCATCGTTGCTGGCGCCCGATCGCGGCAGCATCCGGATCGGCGGGGTCGACCCCGTCACGGATCCGTCCGGTGCCCGCCGCGTGCTCGGATGGATGCCGGACGCCCTCGGCGCCTGGCCTGCCCTCACTGTGCACGAGAGCGTCGTCACGACGGCACGCCTGCATGACTTCGACCGCGGCCGGGCCGCGACCCGTGCCGAAGAGCTGCTCGAGCTCGTCGGCTTGCGCGATCTCGCGGCGATCCCGGCCAAGGTGCTCTCCCGCGGCCAGAAACAGAAGCTCGGTCTCGCGCGCGCTCTCGTGCACGATCCGCAGGTGCTGCTGCTCGACGAGCCGGCGTCGGGCCTCGACCCGGAGGCGCGCGTGCAGTTGCGGGTGCTGCTGCGCCGGCTCGCCGAGCAGGGTCGCACCGTCCTCATCTCCAGCCACGTGCTGTCGGAGCTGGAGGAGGTCGTCGACGACACGGTCTTCCTCGTCGCGGGAACGGTCGTGGACGCCCCTGCGGTCCAGGCGCGCGCATGGCGGATCCGGATCCTCTCCGCCGGCCCCGTCGATGAGGACGGAACGGCGAGCCCACCGCCCGCGGGTCTCGACCCCAGGCGGAGCGTGGCAGCGGCGCTGGGTGTGGCGCCCGAGTCGCTCGGCATCGACCGCGGCGACGTGCTCGCCGTCTTCACGGACGAACGGGACGCGGCGGCCGGTCTCGCCCGCCTGATCGGCCAAGGGGTCGCGGTGAGCGCGTTCGCGCCTGCGCAGAGCGAGCTGGAGCAGGCGTTCCTCTCCCTCGGGGATGCACCGCACGACGGGGGGAGCATCCGATGAGCGCATCACGCGTCTGGACCATCGCCCGCCTAGAGCTCACGCAGCGGCTGCGCAGCCCCGGCTGGTACATCCTGCTCGGCGTGTTCGCGCTCGTCCTGCTCATCGTCACCGTGCTTGCGCTCATGGCGTTCTCCTTCACTCCGACCGCCGGATCCGGCGCGTACTCCGTGATCGTCATGCTGGTGCTCCTTCTCGTGATGCTGATCTCGCCGACGCTCAGCGGGTCGTCGATCAACGGGGATCGCGAAGCAGCGACTCTGGCGAGCCTGCAGATCACTCTCGCGAGCACCGGCGACATCATGGTGGGCAAGCTGCTGGCGGCGATCATCACCGGTTCGGCCTTCCTCCTCGTGGCCGTTCCGTTCCTGGTGGTCTCCATGCTGGTGGGGAGCGTGCGCCCCGACGTTCTGCTGGTCTCGTTGCTCGTGCTCGCGGCGGAGATCGTGATCGTGGCGGCGATCGGCGTCGGCTGGAGCGGGCTCGTTGCACGGCCGCTGTTCTCCGTCGCGAACTCCTACCTGGTCGTGGCCGCCCTCTGCCTCGGCACGCTGCTGATCTTCGGATTGGCCGGATCCGTGTTCCGCACCGACGTCGAGGTGCGCAACCGCCCCTGGGATGCACAGGGCGCGCCGATCTGCGACAGCTGGGAGACGCACACCGTGCAGCAGCCGCGCTTCGACTACGTATGGGGCTTCCTCGCGGCGAATCCTTTCGTCGTACTCGCGGACGCGACCCCGACGACGTTGTCGTCGTTCGGCTACCCGAACGACATGTTCGGCAGCGTGAAGCTCTCGGTGCGCACCGCGCAGCTCCCGCCACAGGTGCAGGACTACGACGCCTGCCTCCAAGGCGAGTACACGCAGCAGCCGAGCCCGAAGGAGATCCTGGCGTCGACCACCCCGAGCTGGTTCGTCGGACTCGCGATCCAGATCATGATCGCGGGCGGGCTTTTCGCGGGAGCCTGGGCGCGCACCCGCACGCCCGCACGACGGCTCCCGCCCGGCACCCGTATCGCCTGAGCCGAGAGTCGGGGCGGCGGGGCATCAAGCCCTGACCGCTGCGGTGCGCACGACCCGCGCAGCACGTCGCGGTGTCGGCGGTCGGACCTAGACTTGTGAGGTCATGAGCGAAGCCCCTTCCCCCGTCATCATTCCGCCCGGATCCTCATTCGGAGGGGGGCGCGGAGCGGCCTCCAGCGCCGCCGACGACCTGCTCGCGGGGCTCAACCCGCAGCAGCTCGACGCCGTCACCTACCGGGGCCAGGCGCTGCTCATCGTCGCCGGAGCGGGGTCGGGCAAGACCAGCGTGCTCACCCGCCGCATCGCCCTGCTGCTGCGCCAGCGCGAAGCCTGGCCCAGCCAGATCCTCGCGATCACCTTCACCAACAAGGCCGCGGGCGAGATGCGCGAGCGCGTGGAGCAGCTCGTCGGGGATTCCGCGCGCGGCATGTGGATCTCGACGTTCCACTCGGCGTGCGTGCGCATCCTGCGTCGTGAAGCGGAGCAGTTCGGCTTCACGAAGTCCTTCACGATCTACGATTCCGGCGACTCGCGCGCGCTGATCAAGCGGCTCGTCAAGGAGCACGAGGCCGACGCGTTCGGTTTCACCCCCGCGGCGATGCAGTCCCGGATCTCCAAGCTCAAGAACGAGCTGCAGGACGCGGAGTCCTACGCCCGGCAGGCGAACATGTCGGATCCGGCGGAGCGCGTCTTCGTCGAGGTGTTCGCCGACTATCAGCGCCAGCTGCAGAAGGCGAACGCCTTCGACTTCGACGACCTGATCGGGCAGACGGTGTATCTGTTCCGCGCCTTTCCGCAGGTGGCGGACACCTACCGGCGCCGCTTCCGGCACATCCTCGTCGACGAGTACCAGGACACCAACGCCGCCCAGTACGCCCTGATCCACGAACTCACCCGGCCCGTGCAGGGCGACGCACCTGAGCCATATGCCTCCAACGGCATGATGATCTTCGAACCGGACCCGCACGAGGCGAGCGGTCGGGAGCCCGGTGCGTCGCTCACCGTCGTCGGAGACTCCGATCAGTCGATCTACGCCTTCCGGGGTGCCGACATCCGCAACATCAGCGAGTTCGAGCGCGACTTCCCCGGCGCGAAGGTCGTGCTGCTGGAGCAGAACTACCGCTCCACGCAGAACATCCTGTCGGCGGCCAACGCCGTGATCAGCAACAACTTCGACCGCAAGGACAAGAAGCTCTGGAGCGACAAGGGGTCCGGCGACGCGATCGTCGGTTTCACCGGCTACTCGCAGCACGACGAGGCGCAGTTCGTCGCGGATGAGGTCGAAGCGCTGCGTCGTGCCGGCATGCCGTACGGCGAGATGGCGGTCTTCTACCGCACCAACTCTCAGTCCCGGGCGCTGGAGGAGATCTTCATCCGCTCCGCCGTGCCGTACAAGATCATGGGCGGCACGAAGTTCTACGAGCGTGCCGAGATCAAGGACGCCCTCGCCTATCTGGTGGCCGTCGCGAACCCGGCCGATGAGATGGCGGTGCGCCGGATCCTGAACAGGCCCCGCCGCGGCATCGGGGACGTCACAGAGACCTCGATCGCCCGTTTCGCGGGGGAGCATGGCCTGAGCTTCCGCGACGCCCTCGCGCATCCGACCCAGCTCGGTGTCGGCCCGAAGATCCAGGCGGGCATCGCCCAGCTGGATGCCGTGCTGCGCGAGGCCACGGAGATCATGCTCCCCGCCTCCGGTGAGGTGGCGCCCCCCACTGCCGTCGCGGAGGGTCTCACCCTGCTGCTGCAGCAGAGCGGCTACATGGACGCGCTGCGCGCGAGCCGCGATCCGCAGGACGAGGCGCGCCTGGAGAACCTGGACGAGCTCATCGCGGTGACCCGCGACTTCGCGCGCAACAACCCCGAGGGCACGATCGCCGACTTCCTCACCGAGGTCGCCCTCGTCTCCGACGCTGACGACCTTGAGGACGAGTCGGGCGTGGTCTCCCTCATGACGATGCACACCGCAAAGGGACTCGAGTTCGACGCGGTGTTCGTGACGGGCGTGGAGGAGGACCTCATTCCACATCGGATCTCCGCGAACGAGCCGGGCGGTCCGCAGGAGGAGCGCCGCCTCTTCTACGTCGGCATCACTCGTGCCCGCAAGCGCCTGCACCTGTCGCTCGCGATGACTCGCGCCCAGTTCGGCGAGGTGTCGGTGGCGATGCCGAGCCGGTTCCTGCAGGAGATCCCCTCGGAGCTCATCGACTGGCGGCAGTCCCCGGGAGACGTGAACTCGCGTGGCGGAATGCAGTCCCGCGCGCTGAACGCTCGTCGTCCGGGCGGATCCGGATCGGGTGGCTTCGGTGGCGGGTCAGGCTCCGGCGACCGGTTCGCTCCGCAGGCGCTGCCGAAGCGGGACGGGCTCAAGCCGCTGTCGACCGCGATGGACAAGTTCCCGAACCGGGTCACGGCGAAGGTGCGGGACAACGGCGATCTCGAGCTCGCCGCCGGAGATCGCATCCGCCACGATGACTTCGGCGAGGGCAAGGTCGAGGCGATCACCGGTGAGGGGGCGAAGAGGATCGCGCACGTGCGCTTCGACGCCGCGGGCCAGAAGAAGCTGCTCGTCAAGATCGCCCCGATCGAGAAGATCTGATCGTCCGCGGGCCGCTTCGCGGAGCGAGAGGCGAGCCGGTCCCGGTTTAGGCTGGGGCAATGGGCCTTTTCTCGCGCCGTAAGAAGCAGGACGACGACGTCACGCCGGAGTCCGCTCCCGCCGCTGCAGAGGATGTCGCTCAGCACGACTCTCCGGGCGCCGACGAGGTCGGCGCCGAGCCGCCGACCGACGCCGCTCCCGTCGTCAACGTCTCGGTGCAGGCCTTCCGGGGTCTGGGCTCGCCGTCAGGACCCGCGGTCGCCCCGCCCACCGAGGCCCCTGAGGCCGGGCACGACCTGATCGATCCGGTCGTGGACGAGACACCGCTGGCACCGGCCCAGCCGCAGACGCCGTCGGGGCGTCCGCCGCTTCCGCTCGCCCCGGCGGATCCGCCCGAGCCTGCCGAGTCGATCCCCGGCATGCCGGACAACGTGCTGCTGCGTGAGGCACTGGCGATGCTGGGCGAGGACGCGAGTCAGGCCGAACTGCTCGGCGTGCTCCGCCAGTCGCTGCAGGGCAACCTGTTCCTGCGCGTGAGCGGAGACGCGGGCGAGCAGATCAAGGACGGCAAGCCGCTTTCCATCGCGGTCGTCAACGACGGAGAGAACTCCTTCATGCTCGCGTTCAGCACGGCCGCGGCCGTACGCGACTCCGTGCAGCAGGGCGACGAGGATCCGACGGAGACCTCGGCCGTCGTGCAGCCCGTACAGGCGGTGTATCAGAACGTCGTCGACGGGCCGTTCGCCGGCCTCATCATCGACAACGCCTCCGAGCCGCACCGCGTGGTGTTCCCCTCGGAGATCCTGCAGAAGGCGCTGGAGGAGGCGGATCCGACCTTCGCGGTCAAGGCCCTGCTCGCGGCGCCCCGCCAGGCGGACTCCGAGGCTCGCGTGGCCGAGGCGCTCACCACCGCCCGGCTCTGGGTGGCGGTCAGCGATGTGGACGGCGACGGGCAGTACGGGGTGGCGGAGGCGCACACCGCCGACGGCGCACGTTACCTGCAGCTGTTCAGTCACCCGCTCGAGGTCATCGCGCTCGGCCGCGGCGATCAGCCCTTGCCGTTCACCGCCGAGCAGATCGGCGCCGTGCTCGTGCAGCAGCCCGAGATGAGCGGTGTGCTGGTCGATGCGGCCGGTCCCGCGATCGCGGTGAGCAGGGACGCGCTGGGACCCGTGATCGCCCTCGCGCCGGCGGAGTAGTACCGACGCGTAAGAAGTCCTGGCCTCGTTGCGGGCCTTCCCGGCGCGTTTCTCACGGCTGCGCGGGCCTCCTCAAGGCTGCTCCTCAAGGTTGTGTGAAGGAAGCCTGAAGACCCGTTCAGCGGTCTTGTGAACCGGTATTCCGGAATCCAGTATGGGTACATCAGGTCCCATACGACGTAAAGGATTCTCATGGACACCGTGACACCCACCACCCGCAACCGCCGGAAGGTTCTCGCAGTGCTCGCCGGTGGCCTCGTCCTCGGCGTCGGCGCGGCCATCACCCTCGCGGCCTGGAACGACTCCGAGTTCGCGACCGGCACCTTCACCGCCGGCTCGTTCAACCTCGAGGGATCCACGACTTCTGCAACGGCCGGGTTCACGAACCACAACGTGACCAAGGGCGACACGGCAGCCGCGCTGAGCTTCAGCGCGCCGTTCAGCAACCTCTCGCCCGGCGACGTCGTCTATGCGCCGTTCTGGGTGCGTCTGGACAGCACGACGACCAACAACGCGACGCTTGTCGCGTCGACGGGAACCGGCACGGGGACCAACGCGACCAACATCTCCTACTCGGTGTACTCGATCGCCCCAGCCGCGACGTGCGACGCGACCGCCACCAGTGGCACTCTCGTCGCTTCGGGCACCGACCTCACGACCTTCACCGCCGGCTCCAGCGTCGCCCTCACCAAGGGCGCGACCGCGGGCACCGCCGGTACCGCCGCGCAGCTGTGCTTTGTCGCCACTGCCAAGTCGTCCCTCACCCAGGGAGGGGCTGCGACCGGGACCTGGTCGTTCACGGCCACGTCGAGCTGATCCCATGCGCCCCGGGGAGACCACGACCGTCGTGATGACGCGTCGCCGCCTCCGCCCGCGCCGGCGCGGGCTCGCCCTGAAACGGATCAGGGCGGTCCTCGCCGGCGGGCTGGTGTTCGGTGTCGGCGCCACCGTGACGCTCGCAAGCTGGAATGACGGAGAGTACGCCACGGGCACGTTCACCGCGGGAAGGTTCGACGTCGTCGGCAGTATCAACGGCACGGCCTTCGCGAGCCACGCGACCGCGGGTACGGCGATCGCCATGACCTTCGCCGCGGCAGCGGACGCGGCGGCGCTGGCGCCGGGCAAGACCGTCTATGCGCTGTTCAGCGTGAAGACCGCCACTCCGTCCGTGGCCGGCACGGTCAAACTCACCGCGAGTACGTACGCTGCCGGCACGCTCGCCGACTACCTCACTTACGGGGTGAAGACCGTCACGGCCGCGCAATGCGCGTCGTCCACCGACTACGCGGCGGCGGGATCCACCGTCGTCATCGCGGATGGGTCGGCGCTGAGCACCTCAGCGACCGCATCCCAGACGGTCACCGCGAACGGCGGGAACCAGGTCAACTACTGCTTCGCGATCACCATGCCGTCGACGGTCGGCAACGGCGCGCAGGGCCTGGCCCTGACGCAGACATGGCAGTTCGCTGCGACGTCGAGCTGACGTCGCACGCAGGACGAGAAGGAGAAGGATCGTGACTCAGGCGACGACCCCGGTACCGTCGACCCGCCGTGCTCAGCGCGAGACGGGCGCCGCCGCCCCGCGGCCGAGGCCGACAGCGCGCAACGTGCTGAGCGAGGTGTTGCTGTGGCTCGCGGCTCTCGCCGGTCTGATCTGCATCGTGCTGGTCGTTCTGGCCTTCACCGCCCACATCACTCTGATCATGTTCCGCACCGGATCCATGTCGCCGACGATCCCCGCGGGATCCGTGGCCGTCGTGCAGCAGATCCCGGCCGGCCAGGTGCATGTCGGCGACGTGGTGACGGTCGACCGTCCGGGCCAGCTGCCCGTCACCCACCGGGTGCGCATGGTCGCGGATGGCGCGTCGGCGACCCAGCGACTCATCACTCTGCGCGGCGACGCCAACGCGCAGGACGACCCCGCGCCCTATCCGGTGAGCACGGTGCGGATCGTGCGCTTCGCGGTCCCGGGGCTCGCTCCCGTCATCGTGGCGTTCGGCAACCCGTTCGTGCTCGGCGGACTCACCCTCGGTGCGACCGCGCTCGTGATCTGGGCGTTCTGGCCCCGGCCGGCCGGCCGGGGCAGGAAGGCAGGCAAGGAGACCGAGGGCGATCCGAGATCATGATGAGGCGGATCCGGTGCGCGGCGATCGTCCTGGCGGCGGGGGCGCTCGCGGCGTTGACCGCGGCACCGGCGCAGGCCGCGGTCGTGAGCGAGACCGTGCAAGGGAGGTATGTGCAGATCGTCTCGAGCGCGGACTGGCCCGATGCGGCTGCGATGACGGACGGCATGAGCGTGCGCTGGGACCTGACGGTCAGCGCGCACGCCCCCGATCCTGGATCCGTGCGGGTGAGCGTCAGCGCGAACGGAGCCGCGCCGCTCGCGGTCGACGTCCGCACGTGTGCGGAGTCGTGGCGGGATTCGGGCTGCCCGTCGGGGGAGCGCACGCTCCGAGCCGGCTGGGTCGTGCCGCGTGGCGGACCACCGGTCGAGGTGGAGGCGATCTCCGCGGACGCCGTCGCGCACCTGCGTCTGGACGTGCGCATCGGCGACGACGCACGGCAGGGTGCCTCCACGCAGATCCGGGTGCATGCAGATGGATTCGGTGACGCCGTGCAGATCGGGTCGGGGGCGGAGCACGCCCTGCCGGCGACAGGAGGCGCGGTGCCGGTGTTCGTCATCGTCGTCGGAGGCGTGCTCGTCCTCGCGGCGGCCGTGATCCTCGTCTCCGCCGCACGACGTCGGCGCAAAGGGGGCGAGCGATGAACCGGCGCACCGGGGCGCCGAGGGTGGTGCAAGGGATCCTCGCGGTCCTCGGCGTCATGCTCCTCGGGCTCATCCTGCTGTCCCCGCCACTGCAGAAGACGGATGCGTCCTACGCCGATCCCGAGTTCGCGGGAGGAAGCCAGATCACCGCGGTCCGACTGGTGCCACCGCAGATCACCGGCGTCTCGACGTGTCGCAGTGCCCTGCTCGGCGGCAATATCATGGTCGTGACGTGGAAGTGGACGGCGCTGACCGCGCCTTACTCCGGCTTCACCGCCGCCGCAGACGCGGAGTGGCAGATCGCGGGCACGGCGTGGCAGGCGGTGCCCACCACGGGTCCCGATGCGAACGGGATCTACACGACGACATTCAGCAGCAGCCTGCTGTCGGGCCTTCTGGGAGGGCTGCTCGGCGAATCCTTCAACTCCAACGTGCGCACCAAGGCGTGGACGGGCTGGGTGTCGCCGAACGTGTCGACGCTCACCTACACCAAGCCGATCCTGACCACCCCCACCTGCACTTTCGTGAATGGGACGTGACGGGTTCTCCCGGGGCGGCGGTCACTCCGCGAGGGCGAGCGCGCGGAACATGTCGCGCTCGCGCAGTGCATCCCGGCTGCTGGGTGCGGCCGGTGCCGGCCGGGGAGGCGTCTGTCCCGTCGTGCGGTGGTAGAGCTCGTCGATCAGGCGTGTGGCGAGACCGACCAGGCGGCCGATCTCACGGTCGTCGCGGTCGATCCACACCGACTTGGGCTCGTCATGGATCGGCTGGAAGTCGTCGTGCTCCTCCCAGACGAACAGCGTGCGCTCCGCGCCGAGCACGTGCTGCTGCCACCACACCTGGCGCAGGTAGGTGCGGGGGATGGAGCGCCACGACTTGTTGGTGGTCTTGATCTCAGCGAGCAGCACGCGGCCGTCCGGCTCCTGCACGATGCCGTCCGGGGTGGCCAGGTGCCGCTTCTCGATCTCGGCGCAGAACAGGGCCGAGGAGGGCATGATCCCGTGCGTCGCGGCGACCCAGGCGGCGATCTCCGGTTCGCGACGCCGGCCATGGTCGGTGTAGGCGTTGCCGCCGAACCGGGGTCCCGCGCCGAGCTTGGCATCCGCCGCGCGGGCGATCGAGGTGTCGCTCGTGAGCCCGGCGACGTCCGTCGCGGTGATCCCGCGCGCCCTGGCCCGCAGCCACGCCACCCGATCGCGGGAATCCGCGATGATGCGCGCTTCGAGTTCCGGGGTCACTCATCGAGGCTACCTCCGCCCGCCGACGCTCCCGGCCGGGCACGCCGTGAGATCCCGTGGCGCGGTCCCGTCGCGTGCCCGGCCTCCCGGACTCCGAGTGCACATGCTGTCGGCGAGAGCACACGTTCTTCGCGCGAGCAGTGTGTGTGCTCGTCGAGAGCGTGTGCACTCGTCGACCGGGGCGGCGAGCGAGTCTGCGGCCCGCACACGACGAGGTCGCGGGAGGTTCTGCACTGATTGCGGGACTCGGCCCCCGTGGTGCAGCGGTCGCGGCACACCATGACGCATGGTCAACGACGTTCTGGAACTCGCCCCCGAGCTGCGATCCCGGCAGGCGCTCCTCTGCGCCGGATGGACGGACCGGGACCTGGCCTCAGCCGTCCGTGACCGCACGCTCCACCAGCTGCGGCGGGGGTGGTACGTCGATGTCGGCGTATGGAAGGTGATGTGGCCCGAGCAACGCCATCTCATCGAGGTCGTCGCTGCGGCACGGGAAGCCCGCGGTCCGATCGTCATGTCGCACGTCTCGGCGGCCGTCCTCTGGGGTCTGCCGTTATATCGGATGGCGCCGGATCGCGTCCACATCACGTCGAGCTTTCCGCAACGCGCCTCGAGTAATGTCCGAGTCGAGCGCCACGTGGCGCCGCTCGGGCCGTTCGACACCTCGGTGATCTCGGGGATCCGGTGCACGAGCCTGTCGCGGACCGTCTTCGACCTCGCGCGGTCGATGCCACTGGAGGCGGCGGTCAGTGCCGCAGACGCTGCCGAGCGGGTGATGGCGCTCCGAGGGCGGGAGTGGGATCTCGATGCGGTGGAGTCCTGGCAGGCCGGCCTCGCCCAGCGGCTCGAGGAGGCAGCCGGTGCGCGGGGCATCAGGCAGGCGCGCTGGGTGGCGGATTTCGCCGACGGGCGGGCGCAGCTCCCTGGAGAGAGCGTGAGCAGGCTGCGGCTCCACCGGCTGGGTTTCGCGGCACCGCGATTGCAGGTCGGCGTGCCGGCGCCGGACGGACAGATGTACTTCGTCGACTTCGGACTGGACGATGTGCGCGCATTCGGCGAGTTCGACGGCGAGACGAAGTACCGGGACGAGGCGATGCGCTCCGGACGTTCGATCGAGGACGTCCTGCTCGCGGAGAAGCAGCGCGAGGACTGGATCCGCGGACGCACGCAACGGCGCATGGCCAGATGGGGCTCGTCGCACATCCGCACGGATGAAGGCCTGGCGCGGCGTCTCGGCTCGTTCGGAATCTGCCCGCCCTGACTCATGGATTCGCTCCGTCTCTGCGAGCGGCTGTCGTGCGCCGAGTGCACACGCTCTCGCCGAGAACACATCTCCCACGCGCCAACAGCGAGTGCGCGCGTCGACAGCATGCGCGGTCGGCGGAATGCAGCAGGCAAGCTGGGGAAACGAGTGGGGACAGGCGGGGGCGGCCGCGTGTCCGACCGGGATCCTGCGGTGACCGCATCGCGCCTCGATTTGGGGGAGGGGGCGGGATGCCGTAGTCTTGACGCAACCGAAGACCGCTGGTCATCGTCGTGTGCGCGAGCACGAGGCGATCGAAGCACTGCCGGATCCTGGATCCGATCAGCAGAGGCCCGCGCAGGTGTCACGAACGATCTCCAGATCCTGGATCACGCTCCGTGCGCTTGCGCCGGAGCGTTTTTGTTTGCCTGCAGAGCGCGGCGGTCGAGGTCGGTGCTCCACCGCCGTGGAGCATCCCGTACTCATCAAGGAGTGACCATGGCGCAGAAGGATGCATCGGTCGCCGAGCTCACGAAGAATTTCGAGGACTCGAACGCCGTCCTGCTGACCGAGTACCGCGGTCTGACGGTTGCCCAGCTCAAGCAGCTGCGCAACAACATCCGTCAGGACGCGAGCTACGCCGTGGTGAAGAACACGCTGACCAAGATCGCCGCGAACAACGCGGGGATCACGGCGCTGGACGACGACCTCAAGGGTCCGTCGGCCGTCGCGTTCGTGCATGGTGACTTCGTCGCCACCGCCAAGGCTCTGCGTGACTTCGCCAAGGCGAACCCGCTTCTCGTGATCAAGGGCGGCATCTTCGAGGGCAACGCCCTGAGTGCCGACGAGGTCAACAAGTACGCCTCGCTGGAGAGCCGTGAGGTTCTGCTTGCGAAGGCCGCGGGCATGATGAAGGCGACGATGGGCAAGGCTGCGGCCACCATCGATGCTCTTCGCGAGAAGCTGGAGACCGCTGAGGCTGCCTGAGCCTCCCCGGTCTTTTCCCAAAAACCCCATCTATTAGGAGAAACATCATGGCGAAGCTCACCACTGAGGAGCTGCTCGACCAGTTCGCTGGTCTGACCCTTGTCGAGCTCAGCGAGTTCGTGAAGGCGTTCGAGGAGAAGTTCGACGTCACCGCTGCTGCTCCCGTCGCCGTTGCCGGCGCTGCGGGTGGCGCTGGTGCTGCCGAGGCCGAGGAGGAGAAGGACTCGTTCGACGTCATCCTCGAGGCTGCCGGCGACAAGAAGATCCAGGTCATCAAGGTCGTCCGCGAGCTCACCTCGCTGGGCCTCGGCGAGGCCAAGGCTGTCGTCGACGGTGCCCCGAAGGCCGTCCTCGAGGGCGCCAACAAGGAAGCCGCCGAGAAGGCCAAGGAGGCCCTGGAGGGCGCCGGCGCCACGGTCACCCTCAAGTAATCGCGTTCCAGTAACGCTGTGCGAAGGCCCCGGGTTCGCCCGGGGCCTTCGTGCGTCTCCGGCGGATCCGGTTCGTCGATCGACTCGCGAGCTGGTCAGCGGGCGGTTTCCAGGCGTGGGACCGCCGTCGACTGACGGGCCACCAGCGTCGCCGGTGAGATCACGTGCTCGAGGGGTGCGTCGGTGTCCTGCATCCGTGCCTGCAGCAGGCGGACCGCCTCGATGCCCTGCTCCCGTGGATTCTGCCGGATCGTGGTGAGGCTGAACATCTCGGCGTAGCGGTGGTCGTCGATCCCGATCACGCTCAGCTCGCTGGGCACGCCGATGCCGAGACGCTGCGCGGCGATGATCGCGCCCACCGCCGCCTCGTCGCACACCGCGGCGATCGCGGTGGGGCGGTGACGACGATCGGCGAGCAGCGCAGCGGCCGTGGCGAACGCCTCGGGGATCGTGGACGTCGTGCGCACGGCGCGGATCCGGTGCTCGAGCCCCGCGGTGGTCATGGCCTGGCGGTAGCCGTCCAGGCGCTTGTGCTCGCCATAGCTGAACCGGTCGCCGTCCAGGGCGTCGCCGAGGAACGCGATGTCCTCGTGGCCGAGGTCGATCAGATGCTCCGTGGCGACCCGCGCGGCGGCTACATCGTCGATCGTGACGGTGTCGGCGCCCTCGGTGAACGGCCCGACCGACACGAGCGGCAGCCCGATGCCCGCCAGGCGTTCCAGCTCGTGCGCTCCGGGCTGGAGGCAGACGGCGATGATGCCGTCGAAGCGGCGGCCGGCCAGGGCGTGATCGAGCATGCGAGCGCGCTCGGCGCTGCCTTCTGCGGCGCCGTAGAGCGCGAGGTCGAGACCGTCGGCGATGAGCGCCTGCTGGAGACCGGCGAGGAGCTCGGCGAAGTACCATCGGTCGGCCATCGGCATGATGACGCCGATCGTCGAGGTGCGCCCGGTGGCCAGGCTCGACGCGCTGGAGTGCGCGGAATAGGCGAGTTCCCGTGCGGCGCGCTCGACGCGCTCCCTCGTCTCCGCGGAGACGTAACCGTTCCCGCTGAGCGCGCGACTGGCCGTCGATTTCGCCACGCCCGCCCGCAGTGCGACGTCGATGATCCCGGTCACGGCGTGTCCTCCTCGAAACGGATCCCCTCACCATAGCGATATCTCACACGCTATGGAACCGGTTCCTTGAAAGCGCTCCCACGGATACGACCCCGCGACGAGCCCGGTTACCCAGTTGTGATCCGACGCACGTTGCGCAATGGGCACGAGGGTCACTAGTGTCGCCTGGAAGCGGTTCCTGAGAGGAGCCCCCAGCGTTGGGGAAATGGCCCCCGCGAATTCGAAGGAGAAAACGTATGGGAATGTCTCAGCGACGTCGCCTGATCGCGCCCCTGGCGCTGATCGCGGTGTCCGGCCTCGCGCTTGCGGGTTGCGCCGAAGGCGGCTCGTCCGGCGGTGGGGATTCGTCCGGCAAGGGAGAGACCGTCAAGATCTCCGGCGGCATCACGGGATCCGAGGCGGATCTGCTGAACAAGTCCTTCGACCAGTTCACCAAGGACACCGGCATCAAGGTCGTCTACACGGGTGACAAGGGCTTCGAGGGCAACATCGTCACCAAGGTGTCCGGTGGCAGCGCCCCCGACATCGCGATCGTTCCGCAGCCGGGTCTGCTGAAGAGCCTGGTCGGCACCGGACAGGTCAAGCAGGCCCCTTCGGAGGTCTCCGCCAACGTCGACAAGAACTGGTCGAAGGACTGGAAGACCTACGGCACCATCGACGGCAAGTTCTACGCCGCCCCGATGCTGGCCAACGTCAAGGGCTACGTCTGGTACTCGCCGGCGAAGTTCAAGGAGCTCGGCGTCGAGGTTCCGAAGACCTGGGACGACCTCCTGGCGCTCACCAAGACGCTCCAGGAGAAGACCGGTGCCGCACCGTGGTGCGCGGGCTTCGCCTCGGGTGACGCCTCCGGCTGGCCGGGCACCGACTGGATCGAGGACCTCGTGCTGCGCCAGAGCGGCACCGACGTCTACGACAAGTGGGTCGCGGGCGACGTCAAGTTCACCGACCCGCAGATCAAGCAGGCCTTCGACGCCGTGGGTTCCATCCTGCTCGACCCGAACTACGTCAACGCGGGCTTCGGCGATGTGAAGAGCATCAACTCGACCGCGTTCGCGGACGTCGCGGCCAAGGTCGCCGACGGCACCTGCCTGATGACGCACCAGGCCTCGTTCCTCTCGTCGAACTTCCTCGACGTGAAGACCAAGGCGGGCGCCGCGCCGAAGGTCGCCCCCGACGGCGACGTATACGCGTTCGTGCTCCCGGGCGTCAAGGAGGGTGAGAACACCATCGAGGGCGGCGGCGAGTTCGTCGCAGGCTTCACCGACAGCGCCGCTACCAAGAAGGTCCTGGCGTTCATGTCCTCGCCCGAGTTCGCGAACGCCCGTGTCAAGCTCGGCGGTGTCATCTCGGCGAACAAGAACGCGGACGCCTCGCTGGCATCCAGCCAGTTCCTGCAGGACGCGATGAAGACGCTGCAGGATCCCAAGACCACGCTGCGTTTCGACGCGAGCGACCTGATGCCGGCCACCGTCGGTTCGGGCTCGTTCTGGAAGGGCATGGTCAGCTGGGTCGACGGAAAGCCGACGGATCAGGTCCTGAGCGACATCCAGGCCGGATACAAGAACTAGTCTGAGTACCACCTGAGAGGCTGCGGGGTCGTCCGCTGACGCGGGCGGCCCCGCAGCCGTCTCGGGAAGGTCCTGAAAGTGTTCATCGTCGAACCGTCATAAGGGGTCCCCATGTCGCAATCCACAGCGACCGAGACCACGCGATCCGATCGCAAGACCGAGTCCGTGAGTTCCGGCCGCACGACCGCATCCCGATCCGTCACGGTCGGCGCCTACATCGTGGGCGCCGTCGTGATCATCGGTGTGTTCATCGCCCTCCTCGCCGGTGGTCCGGCGGACAACCCGAAGCCGACGTCGCTCGGCTTCTCACTGAACAGCTTCTTCACCTGGCTCGGCGGGTTGAATCCGCTGGTGCAGATTCCGCTCGTGCTCCTCGTCTTCGGCGTCGTCGCGGGCATCCTGCTGGTGCTCATCGAGTACGCGCCGCGGCACGGGAAGGGCTACTTCTGGCTGCGCCTGGTGGCGTGCTTCGCGATCCCGGTGCTCGCATTCATGATGCTGCGGCCCTATCAGAACGCGGTCGTGTACGTCATGATCATCGCCCTGGTCGCCGGCGGACTGCTGTTCTTCGCCGACTACCGCGCGCGTGAGGGCTCGGGCTACCTGTTTCAGCTCACGCTGTTCATGGCGCCTGCCACCCTTCTCCTCCTCGTCGGCCTCATCTACCCGGCCGTGAGCACGATCATCCAGTCGTTCTTCGACAAGACGGGCAAGGACTTCGTCGCGCTCGAGAACTACCAGTGGGTCTTCACGAACCCGGAGGGCTTCTGGTCCGTCATCAACACGCTGATCTGGGCCCTCATCGCGCCGATCGTGTCGACGATCTTCGGACTCGCCTACGCCGTGTTCATCGACCGCGCCCGCGGCGAGAAGATCCTCAAGGTGTTCGTGTTCATGCCCGTCGCGATCTCGTTCGTCGGTGCCGGCATCATCTGGAAGTTCATCTACGACTTCCGGCAGGGCGCGCAGATCGGTCTGCTCAACGCGATCGTCACCCTGTTCGGGGGCAAGCCGGTCTCCTGGCTGGACACCACCCCGCTCGTCAACACCATCTGCCTGCTGATCGTGTTCATCTGGACGCAGACCGGGTTCGCGATGGTGATCCTGTCCGCGGCCATCAAGGCTGTCCCGACCGAGCAGATCGAGGCGGCGTCGCTGGACGGCGCCAACGCCTGGGAGAGGTTCCGCAATGTCACGGTCCCGGGGATCCGCTCGTCGCTCATCGTGGTGCTGACCACGATCACGATCGCCTCGCTCAAGGTCTACGACATCGTCGCGGTGATGACCGGTGGCCGAGCCAACAGCACCGTGCTCGGCTTCGAGATGGTCAACCAGCAGCAGCGCTTCCAGAGCTACGGGCACTCCTCGGCGTTGGCCGTGGTGCTGTTCCTGTTCGTGCTGCCGCTGATCATCTACAACGCCCGGCAGATGGCCAAGCAGAGGGAGATCCGCTGATGAGTGCGACACAGGCGATCGTCACCGACAATCGCAGCAAGCGCCAGGTGGAACGTGACACCCGCCGCAACGAGGCGACCGCGCAGAAGCGGCTCACGTCGAGGGGAGCCACGATCGCCGCGGTGATCATCGCGATCTTCTGGACGATCCCCACCCTCGGCCTGTTCGTCACGTCGTTCCGCCCCGGTGCGGACTCGAACAGCACCGGCTGGTGGACGGTCTTCGTCGACCCGTCGTTCACGCTCAGCAACTACGCCGACGCGCTGAACTCGGGAGGCACCGCCCTCACGCTCGGGGCCTCGTTCGTGAACTCGCTGGCGATCACGATCCCGGCCACGGTGATCCCGATCTTCATCGCCTCGCTCGCGGCCTACGGCTTCGCGTGGATGAACTTCAAGGGCAAGAACCTCGTGTTCGTGTTCGTGTTCGCGCTGCAGATCGTGCCGATCCAGATGGCCCTGGTGCCGCTGCTGTCGCTGTTCTCGCGCGGGCTCACGCTGTTCGGGACGCAGATCTTCCCGGGCTTCACCCTGCGGGATGTCGACCACAGCTTCGCGACGGTGTGGATCGCGCACGCGATCTTCGCGATGCCGCTGGCGATCTTCATGCTGCACAACTTCATCGCCGAGATCCCGGGCGAGGTCGTCGAGGCGGCGCGCGTGGACGGGGCAGGACACGGACAGATCTTCTTCCGGATCATCCTGCCGCTGGCGATGCCGGCCATCGCCTCGTTCGCGATCTTCCAGTTCCTGTGGGTGTGGAACGACCTGCTCGTGGCGACGATCTTCGCACCCGAATCGTCGCTGCCGCTGACCCAGACGCTGAACTCGCTGTCCGGCACCTGGGGCAATCAGTGGTATCTGCAGTCCGCGGGTACGTTCATCTCGATCATCGTTCCGCTGATCGTGTTCTTCGCACTGCAGCGGTTCTTCGTGCGCGGCCTCCTGGCCGGCGCGACGAAGGGCTGATCCGAGCGATCCCTCGAAGGCCGGTGCCCGCTCTCGGCGGGTGCCGGCCTTCGTCGTCCCTCCGGCGCGGCACCGGAACCGGATGCGGAGTGCGACGGCGCGCCGGGGGAGAATAGCCGGATGACACGTCGGCTCGCCCTCATCCTCGGCATCATCGGGGTGACGGCCACGATCGCCGCCGCGGTGGTGCTGGCCACGGCCCCTGGGGCGATCGTGTCGCTCGACGACGCCTGGAACCTGGAGATGGGCGAGTGGCGCGGCCCCGTGCTCGTCGGCTGGGCGCTGGTCATGAACGTGCTCGGCGGAGGATGGGTCGCGACGATCCTCACACCCCTCGTGATCGCTGCGCTCGCCTGGCTCCTGCGGGGCTGGCGCGGTGCGCTGTTCGCGCTGATCGCCTTCGTGGTGAGCGCGGGTGTGGTGCAGCTCGTGAAGAGGTCGCTGGGCCGTGCGCGTCCGCAGGACCTGCTGATCGCGTCGGATTTCGGGTCCTTCCCCTCCGGCCACACGGCGAACGCCGGAGCCATTGCCGTAGTGCTGTGGTTCCTGTTCCCGACGCTGTGGGCGGCCATCGGGGGAGCGGTGTGGACGGTGGCGATGGGCTTCTCGCGCACCGTGCTCAGCGTGCACTGGTTCAGCGACACCGTCGGCGGTGCGCTCATCGGCGCGGGCACAGCCTTCCTGGTGGCGGCAGTGCTGTGGCGCTGGGCGCGGCTTCCGCGCGTGCTCGACGGGGCCGCGACGCGGGAGTCCTGGGCGGATCCGCCTCGCTAGGCTGAGGGGATCCGCAGGCCCATGCGCGTCCGCCGTCTCGTGGTGCCTGAGCGAACGCAGTGAGACGCAGGGCGCCGACAGAAAGGCATGGCCACGTGGCACGCATCCGACCGTTCCGCCCCGAAGACGTCGACGGGCTCTACGACGTGTGCGTGAGGACCGCCGACGTCGGCGCCGACGCGACCGGCATGCTCGAGGACGACGCGCTGTGGGGCGACCTGTTCGCAGTGCCCTACGCACGGCGCGATCCGGGCCTGTGCTGGGTGGTCGAGGCCGACGACGCGCGCGTGATCGGCTACGTCGTCGCCACTGAGGACACGCACGCGTTCGCCTCGTGGTTCCGCGACGAGTGGTGGCCGTCCCGCCGGGACCGCTACCGCGCGTCGGGTGCGGCCGAGCCGACGCCGCAGGACCGCTTCATCGCGTACGGCGACCGGCAGAAGCCCGGCGACGATCCGATCGTGCAGGAGTACCCGGCGCATCTGCACATCGACCTGCTGCCGGAGACGCAGGGACAGGGCCTCGGGCGGCGGCTGATCGACACCCTGCTCGTTGAGCTCGGTCGCCGCGGTGTCCCAGGCCTGCACCTGGCGATGAACGCCGATAACCTCGCTGCCGGCGCCTTCTACGAGCGGCTCGGCTTCACGAAGCTGGCCTCGGGCGACGGCAGCACGACGTACGGGATCAGGATCCCCGCTGCAGAGGCCCTCTGAGCACCTGCAGCAGCACGGCGTCGTCCGGTCCTGGCGACGTGCGGCGGGCGGGAGATCCCCCGACATCCCGCCCGCCGCACGCCGCGTCTGCTCCCTCGTGGCAGGGCCGGTGGTCGTTCACCACGCGTCCGACTCGCCACGGGGCGTCTCACCCGTGCCGTTCCCCGATCAGGTTCGTCCCGAGGTAGTCCCTGAGGTCGGCGCCCGCGAAGCCCGCACGCGCGAGCGCGCCCAGCTTTCCGAGCGCGGCTTCGCTGGTCATGTCGCCGGCGCCGATCGCTCCGGCGTCGGCCAGGGCGGATCCGACCGCGTACCGGTCGAGCACCACCGGTCCGTCCTCGCACTGCGTGACCGCGAGCACGACCGTGCCCCGTTCGGTGGCGGTGCGGATCGCATCGGCGAGCCCGCCGCTCACGGCCGGCGCCGTCCCGGATCCGTAGCATTCGAGCACGATCCCGGTCGGGCACTCGTTCATCGCGGCGACCAACTGCGGTGCGTTCACACCGGGCACGACCTTCACCAGTCCGGTTCTCGGCGCCGGTGCGCCCGCCGCGCATCGCAGCGCGCCCGCGAGCCGGTCGTCGACCCCCGCCGGCTCCGCAGCGAGCGCCCGTGGTGCGTTGAACGCCTGCAGGCTCTGGGCTGAGCGCTTGGTCGCCCGCACGGCGGGGAGCACGGATCCGCCGAATGCGACATGCACTCCGTGCGGTGCCTCCCGGCCGGGAGCGGAGATCGCGAGGAAGAAGTTGTCGATCGCGTCGGTGCCCTCGAATCCGATCGGGAGCTGAGCTCCCGTGAACACGATCGGCGTCGCCAGATCGGCGAGCGCGAAGGCGGCGAACGCAGCGCTGTACGCCAGGGTGTCGCTGCCGTGGATCACGACGATCGCGCGGGGATCGTCCCGGGCGATGATCTCCCGCAGCTGATCGGCGAGCCGGCCGAGCGCCGCGCAGTCCATCTCGGCGCTGTCCATCGCGCGTTCGGTCTCCGAGTAGACCCACTCGATCGGCTGGCCGTCGGTTCCCCTGACTGCCGCCATGAGGTCGTCGATCTCGCTCCGAAGGCGGGGGTTCGGTACCAGGCCGTGCGCCGACGGGACCATCCCGAACGTGCCACCGGTATAGAGGATCGCGAGCGGGCGGGAGGACCGCTGCCGGAGGGCGGTCCCGGATCCTCCCGGCATCTGCTGCTGCTCAGTCATTTGCGCCCGGAGCGGTCGGCGCGTCATCGATCCCCGCTGGTCGCACGTCGATCGCGGTGGTGAGCGCGTGCGCGTCGATCCGTCCGCGGACGGCGTACCAGCCGATCACGAGGAGGATGATGACCGCGACGAACGCGATGAGGGTGATGCGACCGACCCCCGGGTCGAGGGCCATGAGGAGCACGACCAGCGCGAGGAATCCCAGAGTGACGCCGTTGGTGACGGGCGCCCACGGCAGCCGGAACGCCGGGCGCTCCCGTCCGTCCCGCTTCATCTTGCGGATGAACAGCCAGTGGCAGACGATGATCGACGCCCAGACGCCGACGATCCCGAGGCCCGCGAGGTTGAGCACGATCTCGAACACCTGACCGGGGACGATCATGTTCAGGAAGACGCCGACTGCTCCGAGCGCGGTCGTGATCAGGATCCCGCCGTACGGCACGCCCGCCTTGTTCATCCGCTTGGCGAACTTCGGGCCGGTGCCGGCCATCGCGAGCGAGCGCAGCGTGCGACCGGTGGAGTACAGCCCGGCGTTCAGGCTCGACATGGCGGCGGTGAGGACGACGAGGTTCATGATGTCGCCGGCGTGCGGGATTCCGATGGCGCCCATGACCGTCACGAACGGGCTCTCGTTCGCCTTGTACGCGTTCCACGGCATCAGCAGGGTGAAGAGCACGACCGAGCCGGCGTAGAAGAGCATGATGCGCCACATGATGGAGTTGACCGCGCGCGGGACGACGGAGCGGGCGTCCTGGGCCTCGCCGGCGGCGACGCCGACCATCTCCGTGCCGCCGTACGCGAAGACGACGCCGAGAGCGATGACGAACATGGCCCCGACGCCCATCGGGAAGAAACCGCCGTTGTCGGCGATCATCGAGAGACCCGGGGTGTGTCCGTTGATCGGCGTCTGGGTCACGATGAGGGAGACGCCCAGGATGCCGAACAGCACGATCGCGCCCACCTTGATCAGGGCGAACCAGTACTCCAGCTCCCCGAACAGCACCGCCGAGGTGACGTTCATCGCCATGACGATCACGAGCGCGACCAGCGCGATCACCCACTGCGGGATGGGGGTGAAGAACGACCAGAAGTGCGTGTAGAGCGCGATCGCGGTGATGTCGGCGATCACCGTCGTGCCCCAGTCGAGGAAGAACAGCCACCCGACCGTGAAGGCGCCCTTCTCTCCCATGAACTCGCGCGCGTACGAGACGAACGCGCCCGAGGACGGGCGGTACATCACCAGCTCGCCCAGGGCCCGGACGACGATGAACGCGAAGAGGCCGCACACGATGTAGACGACGGCCAGCGAGGGCCCTGCGATCTCCATGCGGCCGCTGGCGCCGAGGAACAGCCCGGTGCCGATCGATCCGCCGATGGCGATCATGTTCATGTGCCGGCGCTTGAGCGCCTTCTTGTACCCGTGGTCTCCCACGTCTGCGACGGCTTCCTGTCGCATGTTCTCGACCTGAACCTCGTTGTTCTGCGTCACCCCAAAGCCTTCCTTCATCGGCGGTCAGGTGGACAGTTTCTGTCCAGCTGTCGGACAGCTTAGAGTGCGCGGGCGCGGCTGCGCAAAAGGAGGCCGCAGGGGCGCCGGTATGCTGAGGCTTCCGGAAGAGCTGAGGTGGATCGTGCTCGAGGACGCCATTCCCGTCACCCCGATCAAGCGCGTCAGCGCCGCGGAGGCGACGTTCCAGGCGCTGCTCGCACTCATCGCGAGCGACGGCATGGCGGTCGGCGACCGACTCCCCGGAGAGGTCGAGCTGGCGAAGCGGTTCGGCGTGAGCCGCGCCATCCTGCGCGAGGCGCTCGGCGCATGCGCGACGCTCGGCCTCACCGAGACGCTCACCGGCAGCGGGACGTTCATCCGTGCCAAGAACCCGCGACAGGGGCTCACCTTCGGTGGCTACTCGGCGGTCGATCTCATCGAGGCGCGGCCGCACATCGAGATCCCCGCCGCCGGATACGCCGCGGAGCGCCGCACCCCCGAGCAGCTCGAGCGCATGCGCGCCCTCGTCGAGCGCATGCGGAACACCGCGGATCTGCGCGCCTGGGTGCGCCTGGACGGGGAGCTGCACCGTCTGATCGCGGAGGCGAGCGGCAATCCGGTGTTCGCCGCCATGGTCGACTCGCTGCGGCAGGCTCTGGATCCCCAGTCCGAGTTCCTCAACATCACCAAGGCCCGGCAGTCGTCCTCGGATGAGGAGCATGCGCGCATCGTCGACGCGATCGCATCGGGATCGGCCGAGAGCGCGCGAGACATGCTCTCCCGCCACCTGTTCCGGGTCGCAGAGGCTCTCAGCGAGTAGCCGCGGCGTCGATGCACGACGAAGGCCCCGGCTCCCCAGCGGTTCTGGGGGAGTCGGGGCCTTCGATCTGGCGGTGACGGCGGGATTCGAACCCGCGGTTGCTTGCACAACACACGCTTTCCAAGCGTGCTCCTTCGGCCGCTCGGACACGTCACCAGGAATACAACCTGACCATCCTATCCGATGCGACGGGATGGTCCTGACCGGGCAGTCGGGCGGGCGCCCGGCCCCCGTGCCAGGATGAGAGACGACCGCGAAGGAGGGCAGCCGTGAGCGACGCGCAGCACCCGTCTAGGCGCCGCTGGGCGCTGCAGATGCAGCAGCCGCTGCCGTCCTCCACGGTGTTCGACCGGATCGCTTTCCTGATCGGCACGGCTTCTGCGGTCTGGCTCGCGATCATCATCTCGATCGAGGGCGTGCGCTCGCCGTGGGCGCTGTTGCTGTTCATCCCGGTGTGGGCGATCATGGCGTATCTGGTGCTGCCGCGGCTGCATCGCCTGCTCAGCGATCTCTACGTGCCGGACTACTTCTTCGGGCGCACGCGCACGGGCGACGGCCTGCTCGGGGATCCGGTCAACCTCGGCGTCGACGGCACCGCGGCGCAGCTCGATGAGGTGATGACCAGGGCGGGGTGGCACCGTGCGGACGAGATCACGGCCGCCTCGACGTGGGGGATCATCGCGTCCACGCTCACTCGGCGCAGCTATCCGACGGCACCCGTCTCACCGCTCATGCTGTTCGGCCGCCGGCACGATGTCGCATACCAGCAGGAGGTGGCCGGCAACCCCAAGCAACGTCACCACGTGCGGTTCTGGCACTGCCCGCCGGGCTGGCTGCTGCCGGGCGGCGCCAAGACGGACTGGCTCGGGGCCGGCACCTATGACACCGATGTCGGGCTCAGCCTGTTCACCCTGCAGGTGACCCATCGGATCGATGAGAACACCGACGTCGAGCGTGATTTCGTGGTGCAGAGCGCCCGCGATGCGGATGCCGCCGTGCAGGTGCGCCTCCTGCACGACTTCACCACCGGCTACCACTCCCGCAACGGCGGCGGCGATCGGTTCATCACCGACGGCGACCTGCCGATCCTCGACGTGACCCGCGTGCGCGCGGCCCAAGACGATACGGACGAGGGCGCGGCCGATCTCTCCGGCACCAGGCCGGTCATGAGCCTCCCGCCCGAGGGGCACGGCGAGTCGCTGCGCACCACGGCCGAGCGGTCCATGCGCCGGGCGCCGCTCTCGACGTTCTTCGCCGTCGGCGTCGTCGTGATCGGAGCGGTCATCGACGTGCTCGGTCTGACGGTCGGGGCTGCGGCCGACCCGGGCGTGCGGGCGCTGTTCTCCTCCGGCGAGGCGCCCGAGGCGGCTCTGCTGATCGGTTTCCTCGGATTCGGCGTGGTCATCTCGCTCGCGCAGCTGCTCATGGCCTGGTTCGTGCTGCGGCGGGGACGGCGGTCTCGGGCGATCCTGATGGTGCTGCTGGCGATCGGCGTGCTCGCGACCGCGATCGACTACCTCGACGGCACGGCGACGCTCGGGCTCAACGGCACGCTCCTCGCCGCGTCGCTGCAATGCCTCGCCCTGCTCGCTCTTTCCAGCGAGTCGGCGGGCGCCTGGGCGCGGCGGAAGACCGCGCAGGAGCGGGACTAGGATCGCTGGGTGCCCACCCCGAAGATCGTGCTGTTCTACGCCTTCGCGCCTCTGCCGGATCCGGAGGCGATCCGCCTCTGGCAGCGCGACCTGTGCGAGGCCCTCCGCCTGCGTGGACGGATCCTGATCTCGAAGCAGGGGATCAACGGCACCCTCGGCGGCGACCTGCCCGCGGTGAAGAAGTGGCTGCGCTCGTTCCGCTCCTACGCGCCGTTCCGTGATGCGGATGTGAAGTGGAGTGAGGGCACCGCGGTCGATGCCGACGGGCACAGCGCGGACTTCCCCAAGCTCAGCGTGAAGGTTCGCGACGAGATCGTCTCCTTCGGCGCCCCGGACGAACTGCAGGTCGATGAGCACGGTGTGGTGGGCGGCGGCACCCGGCTCACTCCTGAGGCTCTGCACGACCTCGTGGCCGAGCGCGGGGAGGAGGTCGTGTTCTTCGACGGGCGCAACGCCCTGGAGGCCGGGATCGGCCGCTTCCGTGGAGCGATCGTGCCGGAGGTGGAGACCACGCGCGACTTCGTGGGACTGCTCGACTCGGGCGCCTACGACGACCTCAAGGGCCGGCCGGTCGTGACGTACTGCACCGGCGGGATCCGCTGCGAGGTGCTGTCCAGCCTGATGGCGGCGCGCGGCTTCGGCGAGGTCTATCAGCTCGAGGGCGGGATCGTCCGCTACGGCGAGCGGTTCGGCGATGACGGACTCTGGGACGGATCCCTGTACGTGTTCGACGGGCGCGGATCCGTGGACTTCTCCGATCATGCGGCCGTCATCGGCATGTGCGCCGGCTGCGGCGACGCCACGAACCGCACCGCGAACTGTCCCGACCCGTCATGCCGGCATCAGGCGGTGGTGTGCGCGACGTGCGTGGCGGTGCCGTGCGCGGAGCACGCGATCGCGGTGAACAGTTCGGAACATCACTCTCCGGTATGACGACGGCCGTTCGCGCGCGCCGTAGCGTGGAGCCATGGACCTGCTGAACGCCTGGCTGCTGCACGCTGCGGGGCAGCTCTGGCTGTTCCCCGTGCTGCTGGTGTTCTTCTTCATCGACGGGTTCGCCACGATCCTGCCCAGCGAGACGGCGCTGGTCGCGCTCGCCGCACTGTCGCTGCAGAGCGGCGAGCCGAACCTCGTCGTGCTCGGACTGGTCGCGCTGGTCGGGGCGGTCGCCGGGGACAACATGGCGTACCTGCTCGGCCGCACGATCGGCACCGAGCGCTGGGCGTGGATGCGGCGGTCGCGGGTGCGCAAGATGTTCGACTGGGCCCGGTACGAGCTCGACAAGCGGGGCGCCGCGCTCATCTTCACCGCGCGGTACATCCCGTGGGGTCGGGTCGCGGTGAACTACGTCGCGGGTCAGACCGGATTCCCGCACCGTCGGTTCTTCCTGTACGACCTCTTCGCCTGCATCACCTGGGTCGCCTATGCGCTGGGCATCGGAATGCTCGCCGGCCAGTGGGTGCACGACAACCCGCTGCTGGGCGTCGGCATCGCGGTGGTGTTCGCCGTCATCGTGGGGTTCGGCATCGACCACGCACTGCGCTGGTGGCACCGGCGCCGGGGAGATGCCGAGCCGTCCCGGCCCGGATCCGCCGCGGCCGACATGTCGCCGGCCGTCAGCACAGGGACGATCCCGTCGCAGGCAGCCGCGTCGCCGACGGCCGCCGAGCACTGACGATCCCCGATCCGCGACGTCGCCGAGCGACACGGTCCTGAGGGGAAGCCCGCCCGAAAACTCAGGACGTCGAGGTCGCCAGCAGTCGCGCGCCGAGCAGCGAACGCGGAGCCAGCACCGCCGTGAGTCGGTCACGGCGAGACACGTGCTCGCGCAGCTGCGCCCGGACCGCGTCGAGCGGAAGGCGCAGATCCCCGTCGTCCGGCGCGGATCCCGATCCCGCGCGCGCATAGCTGGCGCGCTCGATCGCCCGCACGAGGAGGTCCATATCGGCCGGATCAACGCCGCGCTCCCGCGCCAGACGCGCGCCGCGTACGCGCGGCGATTCCGCCGCCGACGCCGGAAGGCCCAGATCCTGCAGCGTCGCGCGCAGCTCCGACCACGCCGCCACGGCGTCGCCTCGGCCCGCGGCGGCACGGCGCCGTACGGTCTGCACGCGCCGGATCAGCGCCGGGATGAGCAGCACGATCAGCACGCCCAGGACCGTCCACACCACGGGCATCGCCTGCAGCACCGTCGGCGTCGATGCGCCCGCGGCGCCGGCATTCGGCACGTCGAGGTTCTTCGGATCCTTCGCGATGCCGCTCGAGGTCGGCTGCGGCGTCGCTCCGGCGGAAGGCAGCGTGCCGTCGCCGGATCCGGCGCTGCTCTGGGCGAAGGCGGTCGGGACCCCACGGGTCGCGGTCGGCTCGAAGGGCACCCAGCCGATGCCGGAGAAGTACACCTCGGGCCAGGAGTGCAGCTGGTCTGTGGAGACCTCGAAAACGACTCGCCCGTCGTCGGAGCGGCGGTCCGTGGCTGTGCCGGGGAGGTAGCCGACGACGATCCGCGCGGGCATGCCCAGCGAGCGCGCCATGAGCGCGAATGCGCCCGCGAAGTGCACGCAGTAGCCCTCGCGCACGGTGAGGAACTTCGCCACCGCATCGACGTTGGTGCCGTCGAAGCCGTCCTCGACCGGGGTCTGCAGCGAGTAGCGGAACCCCGCGCGGAACCAGGTCTGCAGGGCGATCAGCTTGTCGTAGTCGGTGCTGGCATCGCCGACCACCTGCCGCGCGCTGTCGGCGATGATCGCGGGCATGCCCGCGGGCAGGGTGCGCAGATCCTGCGGCGCATCGGAACCCGTGGCGGTGGATGCGCGGATCTGATCGAGCGTGGGCTCGAGCGTGGCCGTGTCGATCGTGTAGTTCTGCTCGGCGGCATCGGCGTTCGCCGCGATCACGGTGCGGTTGTCGTCGGCGGCGTTCCAGCCGCCGCTCTCGCCGCGCACCGCGGTGGCCTGGTAGGGCACCGGCAGCCAGGACCCGGAGATCCCCGCGGTCCGGATCGTCGTCCTGGTCTTGTGCAGTGCAACGCCGTCCGGGGCGGTGACATCGCCGAAGCCCTGGGACAGGGGCACAGTGGCGGGCCGGTCCGGCTGCCAGGTGGAGCCGTCGAACCGGGTGAGGGTCGCGATCCGCAGGTAGGGCGGCGTGCCGTCCTGGGTGATCAGGGTGAGCGCGGTGACGGGAGAGGGGCGTCGCAGATCCTGCCCCAGATTGAGGGTGGCGCTGAGGGTGGTGCTGCCGCCGCCGATGCTGAGCCCCGAGGCGGACAGCGGCAGCAGCGGCGACACGATGAGCGCCGCGAGCACGGCGAGGAAACCGAGGACGACAGCGGGCAGGCGCCGCGTGCGCAGAGGCACGTCGGCGCGCGAATGACGCGCGGGGAAGGAGCCGTCCTCCGTCGGGGTCCTGGCAGGTGCGCCGCCGGGCGACGCGAATCGCACATGCAGGAAGAGCAGGATCGCGAGCGCGAGCCCGATGAACCACACCGGGTTCGCGCCCTGGTGCACGATCACTCCCGGCACCGCGCCCAGCGCGGTGATCAGCACGGCTGCCACGAGCGGTGCCCGCAGCGTCACCAGCACCAGATCCAGCACCACGGCGATGAGGCCGGTCGCCGCGGCCACGCTCACGGCGACCGCGGGGGAAGCCGCGAGGGGAGCGACACCGCCGCGGATCTCGTCAAGCGCGGCGGAGAGGAAGGCGTCGATCGCCCGCCACACTTCGGGCGTCGGCAGCAGCCAGCCGCGACCGGCCTGCTGCGCGACGAACGCCGTGAGCGCGATCAGCCCGGCGCCGAACTGCACGACGGGCACGGCGGGGAGCGCGAGCCAGGCGGGTGCCCGACGGGTGAGGAAGCGCACGACCGCGCCCGCGACGATCACCGTCCCGGCTGTGACGGCGGCGCCCGCGCTCCAGCTCCCGGGCTGCACGACCGCACTGAGCGGCCACACCGTCACGAGAAGGCCCAGCGCGGTGAGCAGTGCGGCCGCCACGGGGCCGCCGTCCCGCCTGTGCTCCCGCGGCGGTCCTCCGTACGCGCTCACGTCAGCGGGCATGCGCCGCCTCCTCCGCAGCGGTGCGGGACGAGCCCTCGGCATACTCGCTCGCCCGCGCGGATCGACGCTGGTCTGCGCCGGCATCGGCCGATGCGGTTCCGGGCTCGCCCGCGCCGGCGTCCGCCCAGGCGTCGGCCGGGTCATCGCCGAGCAGCGCGGTGCGCCAGCCCTGCAGTTCCGCCGCGGACAGGGCATCCGCACCGGGAGCGGTCGCGATGAGGATGGGGGTGCCTGCCCCGCCGTGCGGGAGCGCGCCGGCATCGGCCGCATCGATCGTGCCGGTGATCATGACCAGGGGTCCGACCGTGTGCCCCTCGCTCGCCGCAGGCAGCCCGTGGTCGCGCTCGCCGGAGCGCGGCGCGGTGCCGGCCAGGCTCACCAGCAGGCCATCGCGCTCGTCCTCCGCACCGCGCAGCCGGCCGATCAGCACGCCGGTGGCGTCGACCACGTCCACGGCGAAGCCGTTGTCCACGAGATGCATCGCGATCGACGCGCACGCCGTGACGGCACGGTCGAAACCCTCGGAATCCGTCTCCCGGTCGGCTCCGACCCAGCGCGCCCCCGCACGGTCCAGCACCACGAGAGCGTCCGGGCTCGACTCCTGCTCCTCCTGGCGCACCATCAGATCGCCGCGGTGCGCGGTCGCGCGCCAATGGATCCGCCGCATCGAGTCACCGGGGACGTATCGGCGCGGGGAGAGGTTGTCCGCACCCTGCCCGAGCCGGTGCGACGAGGTCTGCGCCGTCCCGCCGGCGCGCCCGGTGCGGTCGGTCAGCCGCGGCAGCGGCACGACCTGCGGCACGATCGTCACCGGGGTCACGTCGCCGAGCTCGTCGGTGCGGACGAACAGCCCGAACGGATCCGTGGTGCTGAGTCGCAGCGGGCCGAGCGATGCGAGCCCCCGGCGCACCCCGGAGATCGGGTACGTCATGGTCGTGGTCGTCCCGCCGGGGATCTGCTCGGCATCGTCGGGCGGGAAGGAGCCGGTCGCGGAACCGTGCACGGCGGAGGGCAGCCCGTCCCGCCAGCGTCCGGACGGCGCGCGCACGAGGGTGCGCAGACCCACCCGCACTTGCACCGAGGTGTCGTGGCCGACGGTGAGCAGATCCGCCGCGACCGTGCGGCTCACCCGCGCGCGCCTGCGCGGGACGAAGACGAACAGCGCGGCCAGGACCAGCAGGGCGAACAGCAGAGCGGCCACGTACAGCAGCACCGGCGTGGCCAGCACATTCGCGCCGATCACGAGGAGGATCCCGATCAGGAGCGCGCTCACGCCGCGCCCGGTCATCCTCCGCCCGGGCGGATCCGCTTCGCGCCGCGCGCGCTCCCGCCGGTTCACCGCGGAAGGCCCACCGGCACCGGTATGCGCCGGACGATGCCCTCGAGCGCGGCCTCGATCGGGCGCGCTCCGGCCCGGTGCAGCCCGCGGGCGGGGATGAGCCGGTGCGCGAACACGGCAGGCAGGAGCGAGGTGAGGTCGTCCGGCACCACGTAGTCGCGCTCGTCCAGCGCGGCCTGCACCTTCGCCGCGCGCACGAGCTGCAGCGTGGCCCGGGGGCTCGCTCCGAGATGCAGGTTCGGGTCGGTGCGTGTGGCCTGCGACAGTGCCACGGCGTATTCCTCGAGCGCCGGGGCGACGTGCACCGCGCGGGCCCACGCGATCAGCGCGCGTACATCGGTCGCGGCCAGCACGGGACTGATGCCTTCGAGAGGATTGCGGGTGTCCCGCTGGCGCAGCATGAGCGTCTCGGCCGCCGCGTCCGGATAGCCCATCGAGATCCGCATCATGAACCGGTCGCGCTGCGCTTCCGGCAGGGCGTAGGTGCCCTCCATCTCGAGCGGGTTCTGCGTGGCGACCACGAGGAACGGATCGGGCAGCGGGCGCGAGTTCCCGTCCACCGTGACCTGGTGCTCCTCCATCGCCTCCAGCAGCGCCGACTGGGTCTTGGGGGAGGAGCGGTTGATCTCGTCGGCGATCACGATGTGCGCGAACACGGCGCCGGGCTTGAACTCGAACTCCTGCTCGACCGGGTTGTAGACGCTCACTCCCGTCACATCGCCCGGCAGTAGATCCGGCGTGAACTGGATGCGGCGCACGGTGGCGTCGATGCTGGCCGCGAGGGCGCGCGCGAGCATGGTCTTCCCGACGCCGGGCACGTCCTCCACGAGCAGGTGGCCCTCGGCGAGCAGGCAGACGAGCGCGCTGCGGACGGCATCGTCCTTGCCGTCGATGACCTCGGTGATGGAGGAGAGGATCGCAGCGGTCTGCCGTGCGAACTCGGTCGCGTCGATCCCGGGGGTTTCGCGGGATGCCGTGCCGGTGGTCCCGGTGACTTCGGCGGTGCTGGTGGTGACGTCGGCGGTGTTCGTGGCGTGCATGCGTCCCTCTCACCGGGCGCCGCGGTGCGCCCGCGTCTCTGATCGTAACCCGGGGCGGGGATTACAGGGCCGGGGGATCCGGTCGGACCCACCCGCGACCTCGGGTAGACTTGTCGACGGCTCTCCGCGTGGCGGCACCCAGGCCAACTCCCCCAGGGCGGAAACGCAGCAAGGGTAACCAGGCTCTGTCGGGTGCGCGGAGGGTCTTTTCTTTGCATGGATGAGGTGCCGGATCGTTGTGGGGAGTCGGTTCCCGACGCGATTCCGCCGCCCGTCCGGGGGCCGGCGTCGTCCCCCGGACACGCACACGCGCTAGGGTCCGAGCATGGGACATGACGAGCGCAGGCCGACCGTCTACTCCGCCGTGCCCAAGAATCTCACCGCGCCGTACGTGATCCCGCCGCTCGAGCACGACGGGCATGGACGCCCGAAGCCGATGGGCGCTCCGATGGAGCCGGGACCGCCACGGCGTCGCTCCTGGATCCCGTTCCTCGTCGTGGTCATCGCGACGTTCGTGGTGATCCCGGTCGTGGTCGCGCTGCTGGCCGGAATCGGCGGCTTCCGCGAATCAGCCCCGGAACCACCGCCGCCCGTGGTCACGGCTCCCGAGACCGCCGCGCCGGCGTCGCCCGTGCCGGTCGCGCCCGACGACCCGGCGTACCCGGGCCTGGATCCCGCCCGGCTCGCCGCGCTGTTGCAGGATCCCGGTGCGCACGTCGGGGAGCAGTACACCGCGTATGTCGAGATCCAGATCGGCACGGAGAGCATTCCGCAGAGTCTGCGCGACAAGGCGGGGCTCATCGGCTTCGCGGGCGCCGAACCGCCCTCGCACACGATGCAGGACGCCGCGAACCCGGTCGCACTGATGGCGGATCCGGGGATCCTCGACGCGGCGGTGCGCGGCGCCGTGCTGCGCGTCCGGTTCCAGGTCTCATCGACGACCGATCGCACTTCCGTCTACAACGGCTCCGGCATCGCCGAGCTGCGCGTCGTGGCCGCGGAGACGGTGGCCTCGTTCTCCTGAGCGGTGCGCCCCGCCAAGAGCGGGAGCACCGACGCGGCGCGTGCGGAGACGTGATCCTGCCCGCCGACGTCTATCCAGGTGAGCCCTCGTCCGACTAGCCTTGACCGGGTGGCACCCAGACGTGCCGGTCCGAAAGATCCCGCTCTCAGCCACCGGAGGCTCCGCCGTGCCCGACACTCCCGCAGCGCTCCCCGACCTGCATCGCTCGGCCGCCGTGCTGTTCGATCTGGACGGCGTGCTGACGCCGACCGCAGAGGTGCACATGCACGCCTGGCAGGCGGTGTTCGACGAGGTGTTCCTGCTCTGGGACATCGCTCCCGCGTACACCGACGAGGACTACTTCGCCTATGTCGACGGCAAGAAGCGATACGACGGCGTCGCGAGCCTGCTGCGCAGCCGCAACGTGGAGATCCCGTGGGGATCCGTCGACGATGATCCCGAGGTCGACACCGTGTGCGGGATCGGCAACCGCAAGAACGTCGCGTTCTCGGAGGCGCTGCGCCGCGACGGCATCGCGCCCTATCCCGGATCTCTCGCCCTGCTGCAGGAGCTGAGGGCCGCCGAGGTGCCGATGGCGGTCGTGTCCAGCTCCAAGAACGCCGAGGAGGTGCTGGCCACGGCCGGCATCCGCGACTTCTTCACGGTGGTCGTGGACGGCGTGGTCGCCGAACGCGAGCACCTCGCCTCCAAGCCCGCACCGGACGTGTTCCGCGTGGGCGCCGAGCGCATCGGCGTCGACCCGGCGGTCGCGGTCGCGGTCGAGGACGCGACCAGCGGCGTCGCCTCGGCTGCCGCTGCAGGCTACGGCACGGTCGTCGGCGTCGACCGCGGAGCCGGATCCGATTCCCTCCTCGCTCACGGCGCGACCGTCGTCGTCGACGACCTCGCCCGTTTCCTGTCCTGAACCCACCCCTCACGGAGAGCACTGCATGATCGATCGCGACCTCTTCCCCGTCGACCCGTGGCGTCTGGTCGAGACGTCCTATCCGCACATGAATCCCGGCGTCTCCGAGACGCTGATGGGCCTCGGCAACGGATATCTCGGCCTGCGCGGCAACCACATCGAGGGCCGCAACGCGCTCGAGCACGGCACCTTCATCAACGGTCTGCACGAGACCTGGAAGATCCGCCATGCCGAGCAGGCGTTCGGCTTCGCCGAGGTCGGTCAGACGATCGTGAACGCCCCGGACGCCAAGGTCATGCGGGTGTACGTCGACGACGAGCCGCTGAGCTTCGACGAGGCGGATGTGCGCGAGTACCGGCGCGCGCTCGACTTCCGCACCGGCATCCTCGAGCGGGAGGTGCTCTGGGAGACGCCCTCGGGCAAGCGCGTGCGCATCCGCGACGAACGCATCGTGTCGTTCGTGGAGCGCCATCTGGCGGTGCTGCGTCTCGAGGTCACCGTGGAGAACTCCGACGCGCCCGTGACGATCTCGTGCCAGCTGCTGAACCGCCAGGACGGCGAGGACGTCTACGGCGGCGTGCCGTCGATGGCCGCCGGATCCCCCGGGGAGAAGGCCGGGTTCGACCCGCGCAAGGCGGAGCGGTTCGGGGACCGCGTGCTGCAACCCGCGGAGTACTGGCAGGACGGCGGGCGCTCGGCGCTCGCGTACCGCGTCGCGAACTCGGGCATGACCCTCGCCGTCGTCGCCGACCACCTGGTCGAGACCGAGAACGAGTACACCGCGCGCCAGCTCGTGGAGCCGGACATCGCGAAGAACGTGTTCCGGGTGCAGGCGAAGGCGGGCGTGCCCACGCGGGTGACGAAGCTGGTCAGCTACCACACCTCCCGCGGCGTGCCGGCCCGTGAGCTCATCGACCGGTGCCGGCGCACCCTCGACCGTGCCGCGGTGGAGGGCGTGGAGGCGCAGTTCGCGAAGCAGTCCGAGTGGCTGAGCGCGTTCTGGGAGCGCAGCGACGTGCGCATCGCCGGGCACGACGATCTGCAGCAGGCGACGCGATGGTGCCTGTTCCAGATCGCGCAGGCGTCCGCGCGCGCGGACGGGGCGGGCGTCTCCGCCAAGGGCGTGAGCGGATCCGGCTACGGCGGGCACTACTTCTGGGACACCGAGGTGTATGTGCTGCCGTTCCTCACGTACACGTCTCCGGCGTTCGCACGCAACGCGCTGCGCTGCCGGGTGCACATGCTGCCCGCTGCCCGGCGTCGTGCCGGGCAGCTGAACGAGGGCGGCGCGCTGTTCCCCTGGCGCACGATCAACGGCGAGGAGGCCAGCGCATACTACGCCGCAGGCACCGCGCAGTACCACATCAACGCCGACGTCAGTTATGCCCTCGGCAAGTACGTGCGCGCGACCGGCGACGACGACTTCCTGTACCGCGAGGGTGTCGACATCGCCGTGGAGACGGCGCGGATGTGGGCGACGCTCGGGTTCTGGCGCTCCGCTGCCGGCATGGAGACGTTCCACATCCACGGCGTCACCGGCCCCGACGAGTACACGACGGTCGTCAACGACAACCTCTTCACGAACGTCATGGCCCGGTACAACCTGCGCTTCGCCGCACGCGTGGTGCGGGAGATGGCCGCGGATGCCCCCGAGGCGTACGACGCCGCGGTGGAGCGGCTCGGCATCGAGCCGGCCGAGGTCGAGCGGTGGGAGCGCGCGGCCGACGCGATGCACATCCCGTTCAGCCCGGCCCTCGGGATCCACCCGCAGGACTCCCTGTTCCTCGAGCGCGAGGTATGGGACCTGCCGGCCACGCCGCCCGAGCAGCGCCCGCTGCTGCTGCACTTCCACCCGCTCGTGATCTACCGGTTCCAGGTGCTCAAGCAGGCCGACGTGGTGCTCGCGCTGTTCCTGCAGGGCAACCACTTCACCGAGGCCGAGAAACTCGCCGACTTCGAGTACTACGATCCGCTCACCACGGGCGACTCGACCCTGTCGGCGGTCGTGCAGTCGATCCTCGCGGCGGAGGTCGGATACCAGGACCTCGCGCACGAGTACTTCGAGCACGCGATCTACGTCGACCTGGGCGACCTGCATCGCAACGCCTCCGACGGCGTGCACGTGGCGTCGGCGGGCGGTGTGTGGACCGCGCTCGTCAGCGGCTTCGGCGGTATGCGCGACCACGATGGTGAGCTCAGCTTCGACCCGCGCCTCCCGGCCGACTGGCCTGAGTTGTCGTATCCGCTGCGGTGGCGCGAGTCGCAGCTGCAGATCACCCTGACGGCGGACCGGCTGCTGGTCGAGGTCCGCTCCGGGGATCCCGTCTCGTTCGCGGTGCGCGGAGTCTCGCATACGGCCTCGGTCGACGCTCCTGCCGCCGTGCATCTCGCGGATCAGGGCCCGGTGCTCCGCGGCCGTCCGGAGTTCGGTTCGCAGGCCCGCCGCGAGGACGGCACGATCCTGTCGCCGACCGTGCCGACGACCTCGGCGATCCCGATCATCGGATACGTCGGAGAATCGGGGGAGTAGCGCGCGGCCGTCGTCTCTCGACGAGTGCGAAGACGGCGAGCGCTTCGCTCGGAGATGTGCGCTTCGCACGGACG